>JACCDR012044847.1_pt1 | contig 35510 bp, 30 predicted proteins | sample 7446431 | NCBI WGS metagenome assembly JACCDR01 (sample SAMN15323443, study PRJNA562643) | freshwater metagenome | isolation source: river surface water | place: USA:Blue River Watershed | collected 2017-08-17 | reverse complement strand
GGCGGGCGGCGCGACCGAGCCGGCGGCGGCGGCCGGCGGCAGGGCCTCCCCGCCGCCCCCGCCGCATCCGGCCAGGCCGAATAGGGTGGATATCGCGGCCGCGGCCGCCCCCTGGTTGAACTCCCTGCGTTGCATGGTCTCTCCGGCTGCTGACGCGGCCGGGGCGACATGCCTCGGCCGCAAACGCCGTCGAGTCTGGGCAGGGACCGTCCAGCTACCTGTCAGCGCCGAGCCAGCACGGGCGTCAGCGCGATGCCGGTGTGGGTGCCCAATCGCACCACCTCCTCCGGTGGCGCGCTCGCCACGACGCGGCCGCCGCCGGTGCCGCCCTCGGGGCCCAGGTCGATGATCCAGTCGGCCTCGGCGATCACGTCCAGGTCGTGCTCGATCACCACCACGCTGTGGCCGCCATCGACCAGGCGGTGCAGCACGCGAATGAGCTTCTCCACGTCGGCCATGTGCAGGCCCACGGTGGGCTCGTCCAGCACGTACAGGGTGTGCGGCGGCTTCTGGCCGCGGCGCGTCACGTCGTCACGCACCTTGCTCAACTCCGTCACCAGCTTGATGCGCTGCGCCTCGCCGCCCGACAGCGTGGGCGAGGGCTGGCCCAGCGTGAGGTAGCCCAGGCCCACGTCCTTGAGCAGCTGCAGCGGGTGGCTGATGGAGGGCATGGAGGCGAAGAATTCCACCGCCTCGTCCACCTCCATCTGCAGCACGTCGCCGATGCTCTTGCCGCGCCAGGTCACGGCCAGGGTCTCGGGGTTGAAGCGCGCACCATGGCAGGACTCGCAGGGCACCTTCACGTCCGGCAGGAAGCTCATGGCGATGGTGCGCATGCCCTGGCCCTCGCAGGTGGGACAGCGGCCCTCGCCGGTGTTGAAGGAGAAGCGGCCCGGGCCGTAGCCCCGCGCCTTGGCCTCCAGCGTGTCGGCGAAGAGCTTGCGGATGGTGTCCCAGAAACCGATGTAGGTGGCCGGGCAGGAACGCGGCGTCTTGCCGATGGGCGTCTGGTCCACTTCCAGCACGCGGTCGACCACCTCATAGCCGGTGAGCACCGTGCAGCCGGTCCAGGCCGGGCGCTCGCCGCGGTCATCGGCCTCGCGGCCGGCCTTGGTGCTGCGTTGCTGCACCGCCAGTTGCACGTTGTGCAGCAGCACGTCGCGCGCCAGCGTGGACTTGCCGGAGCCGGACACGCCGGTCACGGCCACCAGGCGCTGCAGCGGCACGTCCACGTTGACGGACTGCAGGTTGTGGAGGTCGGCGCCGCGCAGGTGCAGCATCGCGGGCGGCGTGCCGCGCCGCGGCTGCAGCGGGTGCTTCATCGCGTGCAGCAGGTAGCGGCCGGTGAGCGAGTCGGCGTTGGCCGTCACCTCCGCGGCCGTGCCCTGGGCCACCACGCGGCCACCGCGCTTGCCGGCGCTGGGGCCGATGTCGATGATGTGGTCGGCGCGGCGGATGGTGTCCTCGTCGTGCTCCACCACCACCAGGGTGTTGCCCTTGTCGCCCAGCTTGTGCAGGGCATTGAGCAGGATCTGGTTGTCCCGGGCATGCAGGCCGATGGTGGGCTCGTCCAGCACGTAGCACACGCCCTGCAGGTTGGAACCCAGCTGCGCCGCCAGGCGGATGCGCTGGGCCTCGCCGCCAGAGAGCGTGGGCGCGCCACGGTCCAGGGTGAGGTAGCCCAGGCCCACTTCCTCCAGGAACTCCAGGCGGCTGCGGATCTCGGGGACCAGGTCGCGGGCGATGCCCTGCTCGCGCCCGCTCATCACGCCCTCGGCCTGCAGGCCCTCGATCCACTGGCGCACGTCGATCACCGACAGCGCCGCGATGTCGGCGATGCCCACGCCGTTGAATTTCACCGCGCGGGCCTGCGCGTTCAGCCGGGTGCCGGCGCAGGAGGGGCAGGTCTCGTCGGAGACGTCCTCCACCTCGGGCTCGGCGAAGGTCTGCTCGCGGCCCTTGTTGTCCTCGGCCTGCAGGCTCTCGTCATAGGCGCGCCGCTGGTCCTTCGTCAGGCGCACGCCCGTGCCCACGCAGTCGGGGCACCAGCCGTGCTTGCTGTTGTACGAGAACAGGCGCGGGTCCAGCTCCGCGTAGGAGGTGCTGCACACCGGGCAGGCGCGGCGGGTGGAGAACACCTCCACCTGGCCGATGCCGTGGTGGTTGCCCAGGCCCATGGCGAAGGCCTCGCGCAGGCCGTCCAGCGGCGAAAGCACGTGCAGCACGCCCTTGCCATGCTCCAGGGCCACGGCGAGCGCGTCACGCAGCTGCGGCTCGGTGTCGGGCGTGACGGTGAAATCCGCCACCGGCAGCTCGATGGTGTGCTCCTTGAAGCGGTCGATGCGCGGGAAGCCGGTGGTGGGCAGGAAGTTGCCGTCCACCCGCAGGTGGGTGTAGCGGCGGCCCCGGGCCCAGTCGGCCAGCTCGGTGTACACGCCCTTGCGGTTCACCACCAGCGGCGCGAGCAGGCCGATGTGCTGGCCGCGGTACCGCTTCATGATCTGCGCGGCGATGCTGTCAGGCGTCTGCGGGCTCACCGCCGCACCGTCCTTCACGCAGTGCTGGGTGCCCAGCTTCACGTACAGCAGGCGCAGGAAGTGCCAGACCTCGGTGGTCGTGCCCACCGTGGACTTGCGCCCGCCGCGCGACAGGCGCTGCTCGATGGCCACCGTGGGCGGGATGCCGTACACCGCGTCCACCTCCGGCCGGCCGGCCGGCTGCACGATGCTGCGGGCGTAGGCGTTGAGCGACTCCAGGTAGCGCCGCTGGCCCTCGTTGAACAGGATGTCGAAGGCCAGGGTGGACTTGCCCGAGCCGGACACGCCCGTGATCACGCTGAACTTGTTGTGCGGGATGTCCACCGACAGCGACTTGAGGTTGTGCTCGCGCGCGTTGACGATCTCGATCGCCCCGGCGCGGCGCTCCTTCACCACGGCCTGCAGCGGGCGGCCTTCGGCCACGTGCTGCGGCCCCGCGCCCAGCGCATGGTCGTACTCGCGCAGCGCCTTGGCGGTGTGCGAGGTGGGATGGTGCTTGACCTCCTCCGGCGGGCCCTCGGCCACCAGCAGGCCACCGGCGTCGCCGCCCTCGGGGCCGAGGTCGATGAGCCAGTCCGCGGCGCGGATCACGTCCAGGTTGTGCTCGATGACGACCAGCGAGTGGCCCGCCTCCAGCAGCTTGCGCAGCGCGCGCATCAGCTTGGCGATGTCGTCGAAATGCAGGCCGGTGGTGGGCTCGTCGAACAGGAACAGCGTGCCGCGCGTGGCCAGCGGCTGGCTGCTGCGGCGGCCCGCGGCCTCGGCCAGGAAGCCGGCGAGCTTCAGCCGCTGCGACTCGCCCCCCGACAGCGTGGGCACGGGCTGGCCCAGCTTCACGTAGTCCAGGCCCACATCCACGATGGGCTGCAGGGCGCGGATCACGTCGCGGTCATTGGCGAAGAGCTGCGCCGCCTCGCTCACGGTGAGCTCCAGCACGTCGGCCACGTTCAGCACGCGCGGCTTCACCGAGCCCACGGCCTGGCGCTCGATGGTCACCTCCAGGATCTCGGGGCGGTAGCGCTTGCCGTCGCAGTCGGGGCAGCGCAGGTACACGTCCGACAGGAACTGCATCTCCACATGCTCGAAGCCCGAGCCGCCGCAGGTGGGACAGCGGCCGTCGCCGCTGTTGAAGCTGAACTTGGCGCTGGTGTAGCCCCGCTGGCGGGCCAGCGGCGAGGTGGCGAAGATCTCGCGGATCGAATCCCAGGCCCCCACGTAGCTCACGGGGTTGGAGCGCGCCGTCTTGCCGATGGGGGACTGGTCCACGAACACCACGTCGCCCAGGTGGTCCGCGCCAAGCAGGCGGTCGTGCCGGCCGGGCGTCTCGGTGGCCTTGCCGAACTGCCGAAGCAGCGCGGGGGCCAGGATGTCCTGCACCAGGGTGGACTTGCCCGAGCCCGACACGCCCGTCACGCACACCAGGCGCTGCAGCGGGAACTCGATGGACAGGTCTTGGAGGTTGTGCTCCTTCGCGCCCTCGAGGACCAGGCGCGGCGTCGCATCGGTCACCGCGCGCTTGAAGCCCATGCCCACGTGCTTGCGGCCGCCCAGGTAGGCGCCGGTCAGCGTGTCGGCGTGGCGCAGCTGGTCGGTGGTGCCGTCGAAGACGATCTGGCCGCCACGCTCGCCGGGCGCCGGGCCCATGTCGATCAGGCGGTCGGCCGCCAGCATCACGGCGGGGTCGTGCTCCACCACCACCAAGGTGTTGCCGGCATCGCGCAGGCGCTTCATGGCCTCGGTGATGCGGTGGATGTCGCGCGGGTGCAGGCCGATGCTGGGCTCGTCCAGCACGAACAGCGTGTTCACCAGCGAGGTGCCCAGCGCCGTGGTGAGGTTGATGCGCTGTACCTCGCCGCCCGAGAGGGTGCGGCTCTGGCGGTCCAGCGTCAGGTAGCCGATGCCCACGTCCACCAGGTATTTCAGGCGGGTGGTGATTTCCTCGAACAGCAGCTTGAGCGCCTGCGCGTCCTCGCCCGTGGGCGCGGCGATGCGGTCGAAGAATCGGCGCAGCCGGTCGATCGGCAGCAGCATCAGGTCGTGCAGGCTCAGGCCCGGCAGGGCCTCCAGCTGTTCGCGGGTCCAGTCCACGCCCACGGGCAGGAAGCGCTTGTCCGGCGCCAGCACTGCATCGGCGTCTTCCTTGCTGCCCAGGCGCCACAGCAGCGGCTCGGTTTTCAGTCGCGCACCGCCACAGGTCTCGCAGGGCGTGTAGCTGCGGTACTTGGACAGCAGCACGCGGATATGCATCTTGTACGACTTGCTCTCCAGGTACTGGAAGAAGCGCTTGATGCCGTACCACTGCTTGTTCCAGTTGCCCTCCTTGAAGCCGGGCGTGCCGTCCAGCACCCAGGCCTTGTGCTCGGGGGTGAGCTTGTACCAGGGCGTGTCGCGCGGGATGCCCGCGGCCTCGGCGTGGCGCATCAGGTCGTCCTGGCACTCGGCCCAGGCGGGAGTCTGGATAGTCTTGATCGCGCCAGCGCGCAGGGTCAGCTTCTCGTTGGGGATCACCAGGCCCCAGTCCACGCCGATCACCCGGCCGAAGCCCCGGCAGGCCTCGCAGGCGCCCACCGCGCTGTTGAACGAGAACATGGAGGGAATGGGATCGGCATAGCGGATGTCGCTGTCCGGGCAGTGCAGGCCGGTGGAGAACTTCCAGGTGTCCCACTGGTCCTCGCCCGCCTGCGCATAGACCGACAGGCGACCCGAGCCGCGCTTGAGGGCGATTTCAATGGCTTCGATGGCGCGGATCTTCTCCACGCCCTGGATGCGGAAACGATCCGCCACGACATCCAGCACCTTGCGCGGGCCGGTGACGGTCGCCACCTCGCGCTCGGCCTGCACCCGCGTGAAGCCGCTGGCGGACAGCCACTGTTCCACCTCCTCGGCGGTGGCGGACGCAGGCAGTTCGACCGGGAAGGTCACCACCAGGCGCGGGTCGCTGTCCTTCGTGCGCGCCATCAACTCGGCGTAGATGGTCTCCGGCGTGTCATGCCGTACCGCTTGCGCCGTCTGGCGGTCGAACAGCTGCGCGGCGCGGGCGTACAGGAGCTTGAGGTGGTCATTGAGCTCCGTCATCGTCCCCACGGTGGACCGCGAGGAGCGCACCGGGTTGGTCTGGTCGATGGCGATGGCCGGCGGCACGCCCTCCACCCGGTCCACCGCGGGCTTGTCCATGCGGTCCAGGAACTGGCGGGCGTAGGCCGAGAAGGTCTCGACATAGCGCCGCTGGCCCTCGGCATACAGCGTGTCGAACACCAGGCTGGACTTGCCGCAGCCGCTGGGGCCGGTGACCACGGTGAGTTCGCCGGTGCGCAGGTCGAGGTCGAGGTTCTTCAGGTTATGTTGCCTGGCGCCGCGGATGCGGATCAATCCCTGGGTCATACAGCCGATGCCTATGTGTCTGGAGTGGGGGCCGGACATTCTAGGCAGGCTCCCCCGTCCGACCTGCGGGCCCGGGCATCGCCCGGGACGCAATGGGATCTTTTGTTTTCAACCCTCACCCCCCACAAACCCGCAAGCAGCGAAAAAAGCATGATTTCCCCGCCTGATCGGTGCTTGAGGGGGCCGGTCCCTCCCCTTATGCTCGGGCCTTGCGGACGCGAGTCCGTCCCGCGTCCATGAGCCCGCCCCCGTTCCTGACCTCGCTGCCCTTGCGCCTGCGCCAACGTTCCACGCCCAAGCTGGCGGGGCTGGCCGTGGGCGTGCTGGTGTGCCTGGCCCTGCTTTGGTGGGTCACCCAGGAGCGCATCGCCTTCGAGACCGCGGAAGTCCATGCGGCCGAGGCCGACCGCAACGACCGGCTGGCGTTGGCGCACGAGCAGCAGGTGCGGCTGGTCCTGCGCGGGATGGACGAGACCCTGCTGACCCTGGCCGACGACGACGACCTGTCCGCCCGCCTGCTGGCTGGCCGCGGCGAGTTCCCCCGCCATCTGCGGCTGCGCGGGCTGGGGATCGGCGTGGCGGGGTTGGACGGCCGGGTGACCGGCACCGGGCCCAGCCTGCCGGCCGGCTGGGTGAACCAGCTGATCGCGCACCACCGCGGCGCCGCCGCCCACCAGGCCTTCCTCCAGGTCCCCATACGCGAGCAGGGTGCCACCTGGATCACCACCCTGTCCCGTCCCCTGCTCGATGCGCAGGGACAGCTGCGCGGCATCGTCTATGCCTCGCTGGACCCGCAGGAACTCCTGGATTTCTTCCAGCAGGCCGACCTCGGCGCGTCGGATGTGATCGTCCTGGTGGGCCAGGACGGCCTGGCCCGGGCCCGCCGCGCCGGCAGCCGCTACAGCTATGGCGACGAGCAGTCCAATTCGCAGCTGATGGTCGAGTCCTTGCGCCGGCCGTCCGGGCATTTCGTCTCCGAGAGCCCCGTCGACGGGGAGCGGCGCTTCTACAGTTTCCGCAACCTGCCCGAGTACGGCCTGACCGCCGCCGTGGGCACTTCCTACGACTCGGTGCTGCAGCCGGTGCGCGATCGCACCGCGCGTTATCGCCTGATGGCGGCCCTGGGCTCGCTGGCCCTGGCCGCCGGCGCCCTGGCCCTGGGCCTGGCCATCCATCGCCACGACCGGGCCGCCGCGCGCCTGCGCCAGAGCGAGCAGCGGCTGGCCGGCATCATCGAGTCGGCGATGGACGCGATCATCACGGTGGACGCAGAGCAGCGCATCGTGGTCTTCAATGCCGCGGCGGCCGAGATGTTCCGCTGCGCGCCCGAGGCCGCGCTCGGCAAGCCCCTGAGCGACCTGCTGCCCGCGCGGTTCCGCGCCGCCCATGCCGGGCACATGAAGCATTTCTCGCGCACGCAGTCCACCCCCCGCAGCATGGGCCGTGGCAACCACATCTGGGCGCTGCGCGCCGACGGGCAGGAGTTCCCGGCCGACGCCTCCATCTCCTACATCGAGATCGACGGCATGCCCCTGTACTCCGTGGTACTGCGGGACATCACCGCACGCATCGCCGCCGAGACCGCGCTGCGTGACAGCGAGGAGTCCTACCGCCTGCTGTTCGAGAACAACCTCGACGGCCTGCTGCTGGGGGACCGGGTGGGCGCCATCTCGCGGGTCAACCCGGCGGCCGCCAAGCTGCTGGGCCTGCCGGTGGACGAGATCCTGCGGCGCGGCGTCGAGGTGCTGCGCGGCACGGCCAACCCGCTGGACTGGGCCCTGTCCGAGTGCCAGCACAGCGGCCACGCCCGCGGGCTGTTCACCGTGCGCCATGCGGACGGCGGGCTCACGCACCTGGAGGCCACGTTTGCCGCCTATGTGGACAGCGCCGGGCTCCTGCGAAGCAGCGTGATCCTGCACGATGTCACCGAGCGCATGGCCGCCCAGGCAGCGCAGGAGGCGCTGGCCAGCCAACTGCGACAGTCCCAGAAGATGGAGGCCCTGGGCAGCATCGCCGGCGGCATCGCGCACGACTTCAACAACGTGATCGCCGCCATCCTGGGCAACGCCCGCCTGGCGCAGGACCACCTGGACGACGCGTCGGCCGCCTCGCGCTACCTGGGGGAGATCTCCAGCGCCGGCTACCGGGCGCGCGAGCTGGTCAAGCGCATCATGACCTTCAGCCGCAAGCAGCCGGCCGTCTTCGTCCGCCAGCCCCTGGGGCCGGTGGTGCGCGAGGCGGTGGGCCTGCTGCGCGCCACCCTGCCTTCGGGCGTGCGCATTTCACTGCGGGGCGAGGACCAGGCCTTCGAGGTGATGGCCGATGCCACGCAGCTGCACCAGGTGGTGATGAACCTGGGCACCAACGCCTGGCAGGCCATGGGCCAGCGCACCGGGCAGATCGAGGTCGCGCTCGAGGCCGTGCCCGGCGCGCCCTGGGTGCGGCTGTCCTTCCAGGACAACGGCAGCGGCATGAGCGCGGCCACGCAGGCGCGCATCTTCGAGCCCTTCTTCACCACCAAGCCGGACGGCGAGGGCACGGGCCTGGGCCTGTCGGTGGTGCAGGGCATCGTGCAGGCGCACGGCGGCGAGATCGCCGTGACCAGCGCGCCCGGCCAGGGCTGCCGCTTCGACATCCGGCTGCCACTGGCCGCGGCCGGGGAGGACCCGGCGGGCCTTGCACCGGCCGAGACCGAGCCAGCCCCGGCCGAAGCCGGCCCAACGACGGCCGGCGGCGCCAACCGCCTGATCGTGTACGTGGACGACTACGAGGCCATGGTGGCCATGGTCAGCGCCGTCCTGGAGGGCCAGGGCTACCGGGTGCGCGGCTTCGACCGCAGCACGGACGCCCTGGACTACCTGCGCGAGCACGCGCAGGAGGTGGACCTGCTGATCACCGACTACAACATGCCCGAGATGTCGGGCCTGGACCTGACGCGGGCCGCCCGGGGCCTGCGGCCCGCCCTGCCCGTGATCGTGGCCTCCGGGCACCTGAGCGCGGACCTGCGCGCGGGCGCGGCCGCGACGGGCGTGGACTGCCTGTTCGACAAGCCGGCCGGTATCGACGAGCTGTGCCTGCGCATCGCGCAGGTGCTGCAGGCCCGCGCGGCCGCCGCCGGGGCCTGACGCGCTCCAGCCCGGCGGATAGGGCCGGTTTCCCCCCCGTTTTCCGCCCTTCGGCCGACAGCCGGGCGGGCCACCATCTCCCCACGGCCCATGACGGGCCGATATGGACTTTTCCCTCAACGCCTTGCCCGGGCTCTGCCCCTCCCGACACCATGAACACCCCTTCCATGAAACTCAGCACCCGCCTGGGGCTGGCCTTCCTGGCGATGGTGCTGCTGACGATGACCGTCGGCGGCTTCGCCATCAGCCGGCTGTCGCAGGTCAACGCCAGCACCACCGAGATCGCCACCAGCTGGCTCCCCAGCATCAAGGTGATCGGAGAAATCCGCGCCGTGGCCAACCAGATCCGACGCGCCGAGGCGGACCACGTCCTGGCCGATGGCGGCTCGGAGGTCGGCGGCATCGAGAAACGGATCGACGAGCTCAAGGTGCAGTACGAGGAGAAGCTGCGCGCCTACGAGCCCCTGGTGAGCTCCCCCGAGGAACGCACCCAGTACGAGGCCTTCAAGCAGGCCAAGGCGCGCTACTTCGCCGCCATGGACAAGCTGATGGTGCTGTCGCGCAATGGGGAGAAGGCTGCCGCCGAGACCAAGACGCTGTTCCGCGGCGAATCGCGCACGGCCTTCAACGACATGGCCGCGGCCCTGGGCCGCATGGTGGAGATCAACGACAAGGGTTCGCAGGATTCGGCTGCGACGGCCGCCTCCACCTATTCCACCGCCATCGGCTGGACGCTGGGCATCATCGGCCTGGCCATCGTCATGGCCGCCGCCCTGGCCGTGTGGATCGTGCGCGGCATCACCCGCCAGCTCGGCGCCGAGCCCGGTGACGCCAGCGCCCTGGCCCGCCGGGTGGCCGATGGCGACCTGAGCGTGGCCATCCAGCTGCGCGCGGGCGACACCACCAGCATGATGGCCGCCATGAAGCGCATGCAGGACAGCCTGGCGACCATCGTGCAGAACGTGCGTGGCGGCGCCGAGGGCGTGGCCACGGCCAGCGCCCAGATCTCGCAGGGCACGACCGACCTGTCCAGCCGCACCGAGGAACAGGCCTCGGCCCTGGAGCAGACCAGCGCCTCCATGAAGGAGCTGGCCACCACGGTGAACCAGAACGCCGCCAATGCGCAGGAAGGCAACCGCCTGGCCGTCGAGGCCTCCGGCGTCGCCAGCCGCGGCGGCGAGGTGGTGCGCCAGGTCGTCGAGACCATGAAGGGCATCAACGACAGCTCGCGCCAGATCGCCGACATCATCTCCGTGATCGACGGCATCGCCTTCCAGACCAACATCCTGGCGCTCAACGCCGCGGTGGAAGCCGCCCGCGCCGGGGAACAGGGCCGCGGCTTCGCGGTGGTCGCCGGCGAGGTGCGCACCCTGGCCCAGCGCAGCGCCGATGCGGCCAAGCAGATCAAGGGCCTGATCACCGCCAGCGTCGAGCGCGTGGGCGAAGGCAGCGCCCTGGTCGACCAGGCGGGCGCCACCATGGGCGAGGTCGTCGCCTCGATCGAGCGCGTGTCCGGCATCATGGCCTCCATCAGCTCGGCCAGCACCGAGCAGAGCGCGGGCGTCGCCCAGATCGGCGAAGCCGTCAACCAGATGGACATGACCACGCAGCAGAACGCCGCACTGGTGGAGGAAAGCGCCGCTGCATCGGACAGCCTGAAGACGCAAGCGCAGCAGCTGGTGGAAGCCGTGGCTGTTTTCAAGCTGGGCAGCGGCCGTGCCGCGGCCGCGATGCCGGCCGCCCCGGCGCCGGCGCCGCGCGCCACCAACGTGGTGCGCCCGAGCTTCAAGTCCAAGCCCGCCACGTCCGCACCTGCGGCACCTGCCGCGGCCGCTGCCGCTGCCGCGCCGGCCGCCACCGGCACGCACGACGACTGGAGCAGTTTCTGACATGGCCTCGCCGTCGATGAAGCTGGGTACCCGACTGGGCCTGTCGTTCGCGGCAATGCTGGCGCTCACCATCGCGCTGGGTGTCTTTTCCCTGCTGCGCCTGGCGCAGGTGAACGGCAGCGCGGGTGAAACCGACCGGCGCTGGATCCCCGCGCTGGGCGCAGTCAACGACCTGCGCACCGCGGGCAACCGCGTGCGCCGGTCCGAGGCCGACCACCTGATGGCAGCCAACGCCGCCGAGGCCGCCGGCATCGAGAAGAAGCTGGTGGAGCTCAATGCCGACTTCTTCAAGAAGGACAAGGTGTACGACGCCATGGCGTCCGCCGGCGAGGAGCGCCAGGCTTTCGGGGCCTATGCCAAGGAACGGGACCGCTACTTCAAGGCCCAGGAGCGCCTGCTGGCGCTGTCGCGGGCCGGCGAGGCCGGCGGCAGCGAGGCGCGGGCCTGGTACCGCGGTGAATCGCGCGCCGCCTTCGACGCCATGATCGCCGCCCTGCGCATCTCGGCCGCCTTCAACGAGAAAGGCGCCAAGGCCGCGGCCGACCACGTGAAGCGCACCTATGACACAGCCTGCGGCTGGCTGCTCGGCCTCGTTGGCGCGGCCGTGGCCGCGGCGTCGGCGCTGGGCCTGTGGATCGTGCGCGGCGTGCGGCGCCAGCTGGGCGCCGAGCCCGCGACGGCCACGGACCTGGCGCGCCGGGTGGCCGGGGGAGACCTCAGCCAGTCGATCACGCTGCGCCCGGGAGATGCGGGCAGCCTCATGGCCGCCTTGCAGCGCATGCAGGACAGCCTGGTGGCCATGGTGCAGCAGGTCCGCAGTGGCGCCGAGGGCGTGGCCACGGCCGGCGCCCAGATCTCGCAGGGCACGACCGACCTGTCCAGCCGCACCGAGGAACAGGCGGCCGCGCTCGAGCAGACCAGCGCCTCGATGAAGGAGCTGGCGAGCACCGTGCGGCGCAACGCGCAGGACGCCGGGCACGGCAGCGACCTGGCCGAGCGCGCCTGCGGCATCGCCGCGCGCGGGGGTGAGGTGGTGGGCCAGGTCGTCGAGACCATGAGGGGCATCAACGACAGCTCGCGCCAGATCGCCGACATCATCTCCGTGATCGACGGCATCGCCTTCCAGACCAACATCCTGGCGCTCAACGCCGCGGTGGAGGCGGCGCGGGCCGGCGAGCAGGGCCGCGGCTTCGCGGTGGTGGCCAGCGAGGTGCGCAGCCTGGCCCAGCGCAGCGCCGACGCAGCCAAGGAGATCAAGTCCCTCATCACCGACAGCGTCGGGCGGGTGGAGTCAGGCAGCAGCCTGGTGGACCAGGCCGGCGCCACGATGGGTGAGGTGGTGGAGGCCATCCGCGAGGTCTCGCGCATCATGACCGGCATCAGCGCCGCCAGCACCCAGCAAAGCGCCGGCGTGGACCAGATCGGCGAGGCCGTGCGCCAGATGGACCAGGCCACGCAGCAGAACGCCGCGCTGGTGGAGCAAAGCGCCGCCGCGGCCGAGAGCCTGCGCAGCCAGGCCAGCCAGCTGGTCGAGGCCGTCGCCACGTTCCGGCTCGCCACCCGCTGAGGCCGCGGCCCCGCGGGGACGCGTACGCGCCCCTGCCCCAGGCGCCCACCGCTCCCGGTGGGCGCCTTTTTTTCATGGCGCCCACACTCCGTGGGCTTCGCTCAACCGGGAAACAAAGTGAAAAAGTAGCCAACCGCTGCGCATGCGGTCCGTATCGTGCGGTTTTTCTCAAACAGGGAGGATTGCATGAAGTTCGTCACAGTCGCCGCGGCCGCCTGCGTGGTGTTTGTCACGCAGGCCCTGGCCGACCCGGCCCATGCGCCAGGCCGCGACCCGGACCGCAAGCGCGGCGGATACACGGTCGGCAGCCCCAACCGCATCCCCGCCTCGCAACTGCCGCCCGGGCGGCCGGGCACGCTGCAGCTGGCCGGGCAGGGGCCGGAGGGCATGGTGCTGGTCGATGCCTACGGGCGCCCGGTCGGCCGTCCCTACCCGCTCCACACCACGCTCACGGCCCTGGTGGCGCGGTTCAATGGCATGAACCTGCTGATCGACGGCGCGGCCGGGGAAGCCCAGTGCGACGGCGCGCGCTGCAAGTTCGGCCCGGGCCTGGGCTGGCATGCCAACGGCAACTGGTTGCTGCTGTACGCCAGCGCGGATTGCTCGGGCCGGCCCGAGGTGTCCTACCGCTCGGGCGTCGCCGGCTTCGACGCGGTGGCTTTCCCGGTGCGGGAGGACGAGGGCCAGTACATGGTCATTGCCCGCAACCAACCGCGCGACACCTGGGTGCGCTCGTACCGCAACTCGGGGGAGACGGTGTGCGTCAGCGAGTCGCAGGCCTATGTGGAGTCCACGCTGCCGCTGGAGGGCGTGTACCCCCTGTCGCAGTTCGGCGTGGCTCCCATGCGCTGGCGCTGAGCCCGCCGCCCATGAAAAAACGCGCCCGGGGGGCGCGTTCTTCGTGGCCGTGCGACGGCTTACTTGGACGCCGGGGCGGAGGCGGCCGAAGCGGCGGCAGAGGCCGCGGAGGCTGCCGGGGCTGCAGCAGATGCCGCGGAAGCCGCGCCGTGGGCCTCGGTGGTCTCGGTGCCGTGCTTCTCGCCACCCATGTCGAGGCTGTCGCCGCCCTTGCTGATGACGAACATGGCCAGTGCGGCGAAGGCGATGAAGCCGACGATGATCTTCCACATGATTGAAACTTCTCCAGGTACTTGAAAACAATCCCCAAAGGGCCGCCTGGCGGCGGCCCTTCAGGCAGTGCTTGCGAGTTTAGTCGTTGGCGTAGATGTCCACGTCCTTGGTCTCACGCACGAACAGCAGGCCAATCACGAAGGTGGCGGCAGCGATCACGATCGGGTACCACAGGCCGTAGTACATGTTGCCGTTCTGGGCCACCATGGCGAAGGCGATGGTGGGCATCAGGCCGCCGAACCAGCCGTTGCCGATGTGGTACGGCAGGCTCATGGAGGTGTAGCGGATGCGGGTCGGGAACATCTCCACCAGCATGGCAGCGATCGGGCCGTAGACCATGGTCACGTAGATCACCAGGATCGACAGGATGATCACGATGGTCACCTTGTCCACCTTGGCCGGGTCGGCCTTGGCGGGGTAGCCAGCAGCCTTCAGGGCGTCGGAGATTTCCTTCTTGAAGGCGGCGATGGCCTTGGTGCTCTCCTCGTCGAACTTGGAGTTCACGACCTTGGCGGTGGGGGCCACGATCTCCTTCTCGCCGATCTTGACCTTGGCCGGGCCGGCTTCGGTGGCCACGGCGTTGTCATAGGACACCGAGTTCTGGGCCAGGAAGCGCTTGGCGATGTCGCAGGACTTGGTGAAGTCGATCTCGCGGGCCACGGGGTTGCCCTGGAAGGAGCAGTCGCCGGCGGCGGCGGTCACCACGATCTTGTTCTTGGCTTGCGCGGCGGCCAGGTCGGGGTTGGCCGCGTTGGTCAGCATGTTGAACAGCGGGAAGTAGGTCACCACGGCCAGCAGCATGCCTGCCAGGATGATGGGCTTGCGGCCGATCTTGTCCGACAGCGAGCCGAAGATCACGAAGAACGGCGTGCCGATGATCAGCGACAGGGCCACCAGGATGTTGGCGGTGGCGCCGTCGACCTTCAGGACCGAGGTCAGGAAGAACAGCGCGTAGAACTGGCCCGAGTACCACACCACGGCCTGGCCGGCGACGAGGCCGAACAGCGCCAGCAGCACGATCTTCAGGTTCTTCCACTGGCCGAAGGACTCAGCCAGGGGGGCCTTGGAGGTCTTGCCCTCGGCCTTCATCTTCTGGAAGGCGGGGGACTCGTTCATGGTCATGCGGATCCAGACCGAGATGGCCAGCAGCAGGATCGACACGATGAACGGAACACGCCAGCCCCAGTCGGCGAAGGCGGCCTCGCCGATGGCGGTGCGGGTGCCCAGGATCACCATCAGCGACAGGAACAGGCCCAGCGTCGCGGTGGTCTGGATCCAGGCCGTGTAGGCGCCGCGGCGGCCGTTGGGCGCGTGCTCGGCGACGTAGGTCGCGGCACCGCCGTACTCACCGCCCAGGGCCAGGCCCTGCAGCATGCGCAGCACGATCAGGATGATGGGAGCGGCCACGCCGATGCTGGCGTAGGTCGGCAGGATGCCCACGATGAAGGTGGACAGGCCCATCAGCAGGATGGTCACCAGGAAGGTGTACTTGCGACCGATCATGTCGCCCAGGCGGCCGAACACCAGCGCGCCGAAGGGACGCACGATGAAGCCGGCGGCGAAGGCCAGCAGCGCGAAAATGAACGCAGCCGCCGGGTCCAGGCCCGAGAAGAACTGCTTGGCGATGATCGCGGCGAGCGATCCGTAGAGGTAGAAGTCGTACCACTCGAAAACGGTGCCGAGCGAGGAAGCGAAGATGACTTTCTTCTCTTCCGCGGTCATCGGCCGCGGTGCGGCATTGGCCATGGGTCTTGTCTCCTGTAGGTGCAGCACCCGAAATGGGCACTTGGACCCATTCTTCGAGCAGGCTCTGACCCCGCCCTTTCTCGAAACCAACAGAGCCTTGCGTGAAACTTATGCGGCGCTGACAGATTAGGGTCTAACCCGGGGGGCTCGTTTCACATGGAGTGAAACCAACCACTTCGCGGGGTCCGGCCAAGCAGCCGCCCCACCTAGGACTTTCCCGGATCCTCACCGCCTGCGCCGGGCGGGACGCCCTCCGCAGCATCCTGCCGGTCCATGTAATGCGCATACACCCAGGTGATGGCGCAGTAGATGAGGAGTGCGCCCTGCGCGCCCATCCAGAAGCTGAAGGGCCAGCCGAAGAGCTCGAAGTCCAGGTCGCGGGCAAACCAGCTGACCACGAAGGTCACGACGAACCACACGCCCAGCAGCAGGGCGGTCATGCGCAGGTTGCGGCGCCAGTAGGTCGAGGATCTGCGCAGGGGCTGCATGGCGAGGGGCGGGCCTCAGCGGCGCTGCATCGCGGGCAGGCGGCGCACGGCATCCCAGTCCCCGCCCTCGAACCAGGGGTTGCCTTCCAGGTACGCGCGCAGCATGGGCAGCGCGTCCAGGCCCCAGAACAGCTTGCCGTCCACCGCGAAGGTGGGCACGCCGAACACGCCGGCCGCCAGGGCCTCGTCGGTGTTGGCGCGCAGGTCGGCCTTCACCGCTTCGCCGGCGGGGTCACGCACCGGCTGCAGCTGCTGCGCCAGCGCCGCCAGCCGCTGCGGGTCGGCCGCGTCCGCACCGCCTTGCCAGACATGGCGGAACACCGTCTCGGCCACATAGCGGTTGACGCGCCCGTCCGTCCCGCAGGCCAGCGCCAGGCGCAGCGGTCCCAGCGGGCTGAACGGGTGCACGGCCGGCATCTGCAGCGGGATGCCCAGGTGGTGACCCAGCCACATCACATGGCGGTAGGTCCATTCCCGCTTGGGCGCGATCTCGGCGGGGCCGAGGTGCTCGTAGTGCTTCAGGAGCGCGCCGAACAGGATCGGTTTGTACTCGGCCTCCCAGCTCAGGCCCTGCAGCGCCTGCGGCAGCCGCTCGAAGGCCAGGTAGGCAAAGGGCGAGACGAAGTCGATGTAGCAGGTGATGCGCTTCATGCCAGGGCTCCGGCGCGTTGTTCGATCCGCCGCCACACGGCGCGGCGGTCCCCGTCGCCCAGGGATCCCCAGGCAGCGATTTCGTCCAGGGTGCGCAGGCAGCCCTCGCACAGCCCGGTGGCCGCGTCCATGCGGCACACCGACACGCAGGGCGAGGGCACGCCGGCCGGCGCCGCCTCCATGCCGCGCACGGCGCGGGCCTTGTCCAGCAGCGCGCCGCGGTCCGTCATTCCTTCACCACGTCGGCCAGGGGCGCGCCGGTCAGGCGCTCCAGGTCCTGCGGCCGCAGCTTGAACACCGCGTGCGGGTGCCCGGCGGCCGCCCAGATCTCGTCGAACCGCAGCAGCTCGCGGTCGATCAGGGTCACGGGCTTCTCGGCATGCCCCACCGGCGACACGCCGCCGATGGAAAAGCCGGTGCGGGCCTTCACGAAGTCGGCGTCGGCGCGGCCCGTCTTGCCGACGATCGCGTCGACCTTCTTCTCGTCCACCCGCCGGTCGCCGGAGGTGATGACGAGCACCGCCACGTCATCGGCCTTGCGGCGGAAGATGATGCTCTTGGCGATCTGCCCCAGCGCGATGCCCAGGGCGTCGGCGGCCTGCTGCGCGGTGCGCGCGGCGTCGTCCAGCATCACCGGCGTGTGCGGGTGGCCGTGGGACTGCAGCACCTGCGCCACGCGCTGCACGCCCTCGGGCAGCTTCAGGAGTTCAGCGCCGCACATCAGCCTTGCCTCTTCGTGAGGATGGCGTTGGCCGCCCGCGACTGGGGCTTGCGCCCCAGGAAGTCGCTGATGTACTGGCCCGCGTCGATCAGCTTGTCCAGGTCGATCCCCGTCTCGATCCCCATGCCGTGCAGCATGTAGACCACGTCCTCGGTGGCCACGTTGCCGGTGGCGCCCTTGGCGTAGGGGCAGCCGCCCAGGCCGGCGACGGAGGTGTCGTAGTTCCACACCCCCATCTCCAGCGAGGCCAGGGTGTTGGCCAGGGCCTGGCCATAGGTGTCGTGGTAGTGACCCGAGACCTCGTCGATCGAATAGTGCCTGAGCGCCGCCTCCAGCGCGCGCTGCACCTTGCGCGGCGTGCCCACGCCGATGGTGTCGGCCACGCCCACGTGCTGCACGCCGATCTGCTTCATCAGGCGCGCCACCAGCTCCACGCGCTCGGGCGCGACCTCGCCCTCGTAGGGGCAGCCCACCGTGCAGGAAATGGCGCCGCGCACCGTCATGCCGGCGGCGCGGGCGGCCTGCGCCACGGGCAGGAAGCGCTCGATGCTCTCCTCGATGGAGCAGTTGATGTTCTTCTGGCTGAAGGCCTCGCTGGCGGCGGCGAACACCACCACCTCGTCGGCCCGGCTGGCCACGGCGCCCTCGAAACCCTTCAGGTTGGGCGTGAGCACGGAATAGCGCACGCCCGGCCGGCGCGTGATGCCGGCCATCACCTCGGCGTTGTCCCCCATCTGCGGCACCCACTTGGGGCTGACGAAGCTGGTGACCTCGATCTCCTTCAGGCCAGCGTCCTGCAGGCGGTGCACCAGGCCGATCTTCACCTCGGCCGGCACGGGCTGCTTTTCATTCTGCAGGCCGTCGCGCGGGCCCACGTCGACGATCCTGACTCGGGTAGGAATGCTCATACAGGTCCTCAGTATCCACGAAGGCGATCACCCCCGCACGAAGGGGACGATCCCCGTTCCCGCCCGGGGCGGATGCGCCGGCGCGGGTCCCGGCTCAGGCGGCAGCCGCCAGCTTCAGCAGCTCCGCACCCTCGGCCACCTGGTCGCCGGGCGCGTACAGCACCTCGGCCACCGTGCCGTCGGCCGGCGCGGCGATGGTGTGCTCCATCTTCATCGCCTCCATCACCGCCAGCGGCTGGCCCTTGCGCACCGTGTCGCCGGCCTTCACGGCGATGGAGATCACCTTGCCCGGCATGGGCGCCGTCAGCCGCCCGCCCTCGGCCTGGCCCTCGCCCGCATGGGCCAGCAGGTCCAGCGAGACGATGGCGGCCGCGCCGCGCGAGGCGAACACATGGTCGGTCTCGCCCTGGGTGTACACCACCACCCGCTCGCGCAGGTTGGCGAACCGCAGGTCGATGGCATCGCCCTCCCCGTCGAAGGCCAGCAGCCCCGCCACCTCGCCGCCCGCCGGGTCGGCGATGCGCAGGTGCAGCCCGCCATCGCGCTGGTAGTCCAGCTGGGCCTTCACATGGGCATCCGCGAAGTCGAACTCGAAGCGGCGGCTCGCCTGCCCGTGCGAGCGGAAGCCGTCGCGGCGGCTGAACGGGTCGGCGCCGGCCAGGGCCCGCTCATCCAGCAGGGTGCACGCCACCGCCGCGGCGGCGGCCAGGGCCAGCGGCACGGGCTGCTGGTGGAACAGGGCGGCCTCCTCGCGCGGGATCAGCGCGGTGTCCAGGTCGGCCTGGGCGAAGGACCGGCTGCGCACCACATGCCGCAGGAACTGCACGTTGGTCGCCAGGCCCACGATGTGCGTGCGCGCCAGCGCCTCGTCCAGCCGCGCCAGCGCCTCCTCGCGGGTGGCGCCGTGCACGATCAGCTTGGCGACCATGGAGTCGTAGTAGGGCGAGATGGCGTCGCCCTCCCGCACGCCGTCGTCGATGCGCACCGGGCCGCGGCTGAAGCTGGTGCACGCGGGCTTGCGGTAGACGGCCAGCGTGCCGGTGGCGGGCAGGAAGTGGTTGTCCGGGTTCTCGGCGCAGATGCGCGCCTCGATGGCATGGCCCTGGATGCGCAGCTCGTCCTGCGCCAGCGGCAGGCGCTCGCCAGCCGCCACACGCAGCTGCCACTCCACCAGGTCCAGCCCGGTGATGGCCTCGGTCACGGGATGCTCCACCTGCAGCCGGGTGTTCATCTCCATGAAAAAGAAAGCCATCTCGCCGGACGGCTTCTGCTCCACGATGAATTCCACCGTGCCCGCGCCCACGTAGTTCACGGCGCGGGCGGCGGCCACCGCGGCCTCGCCCATCTGGCGGCGCATGGCCTCGGTCATGCCGGGGGCGGGGGCTTCCTCCAGCACCTTCTGGTGGCGGCGCTGCACCGAGCAATCGCGCTCGAACAGCCACACGTAGTTGCCGTGCGTGTCGCCGAACACCTGGATCTCGATGTGGCGCGGGCGCTGCACGTACTTCTCCACCAGCACGGCGTCGTCGCCGAAGCTGTTGGCGGCCTCGCGCTTGCACGAGGCCAGCGCGGCGTCGAAGTCGGCCGCGGTCTCCACCGCCCGCATGCCCTTGCCGCCGCCGCCGGCGCTGGCCTTGATCAGGACGGGGTAGCCGATCTGCTCGGCCGCCCCGCGCAGGAACACCGGGTCCTGGTTGCTGCCGTGGTAACCGGGCACCAGGGGCACGCCGGCTTTCTCCATCAGCTGCTTGGACTCGGCCTTCAGCCCCATGGCCTGGATGGCGGAGGGCGGCGGGCCGATGAACACCAGGCCGGCGTCGGCGCAGGCCTGCGCGAACTCCTCGTTCTCGCTGAGGAAGCCATAGCCGGGGTGGATGGCCTGCGCGCCGGTGGCCTTCGCGGCCTCGATGATGCGTTCCCAGCGCAGGTAGCTGTCCTTGGGCGCGTTGCCGCCGATGTGGACGGCCTCGTCGCAGGCGGCCACGTGCTTGGCGTGGGCGTCGGCGTCGGAATACACCGCCACCGTCTTCACGGCCAGGCGGCGCGCGGTCGCCGCCACCCGGCAGGCGATCTCACCGCGGTTGGCAATCAGGATCTTGTCGAACATGTCTCCTCCGGCCTCTCGTCGTGTCGTGTCGTGTCTTCAGCCCAGCCAGTTCGGCTTGCGCTTTTCCAGGAAGGCGCGCACGCCCTCCTGGCCTTCGTCGCTGGCGCGGATGTCGGCGATGCCCTCCACCGTGCGCTGCACCAGCGCGGGCGTGATGCCGTGACCCGCCACGTCGTGCACCAGCTGCTTGCAGGCCTTCACCGCCGCGGGCCCGGCCGCCACCAGGGCCTGTGCCATCGCGGCCACCTTCGCGTCGAGCTCGCCCGCGGGCACCACCGCGTGCACGAAGCCGATGCGGTGCGCCTCGGCCGCATCGAATCGCTCGGCGGTGAGGAAGTACCGATGCGCCGCCCGCGCGCCCATGGCGCGGATCACATACGGGCTGATGGTGGCCGGCACCAGGCCGATCTTCACCTCGCTCAGGCAGAAGTTCGCGCTGTCCACGGCCACGGCCATGTCACAGGCCGCCACCAGGCCCATGCCGCCGGCGTACACGTCGCCCTGCACCTTGGCGATCGTCGGCTTGGGGCAGGCAAAGATCACCTCCAGCATGCGCGCCAGGGCAGACGCATCGGCCAGGTTCTCCTCGCGGCTGTAGCCGGCCATGCGCTTCATCCAGTTCAGGTCCGCACCGGCGCAGAAGGCCGGTCCGTGGGCCGCCAGCACCACGGCGCGCACCTCCGCGCGGTGGCCCAGCTCCAGGAAGACGGCCGTGAGTTCGGCGATCACCTCGTCGTTGAAGGCATTGCGCACCTCGGGCCGGTTCAGCGTGACCGTGGCCACGCCGGCCTCGAAGCGAAGTTCCAGGTTCTTCATGGCCGGGTCCTCACATGCGAAACACGCCGAACTTCGCATCCGGGATGGGCGCGTTCAGCGACGCCGACAGCCCCAGCGCCAGCACGCGCCGGGTGTCGGCCGGGTCGATGATGCCGTCGTCCCACAGGCGGGCGGTGGCGTAGTAGGGGTTGGACTGGTGGGTGAACTGGTCCAGCAGCGGTTGCTTGAAGGCGGCCTCTTCCTCGGCGCTCCAGGTGCCGCCCCTGGCCTCGATGCCGTCGCGCTTGACCGTGGCCAGCACGCTGGCGGCCTGCTCGCCGCCCATGACCGAGATGCGGGCGTTGGGCCACATCCACAGGAAGCGCGGCGAGTAGGCGCGCCCGCACATGCCGTAGTTGCCGGCGCCGTAGCTGCCGCCGATGATGATCGTGAACTTGGGCACGTTGGCCGTGGCCACCGCCGTCACCATCTTGGCGCCGTGGCGGGCGATGCCCTCGTTCTCGTACTTGCGGCCCACCATGAAGCCGGTGATGTTCTGCAGGAACACCAGCGGCACCTTGCGCTGGCAGCACAGCTCGATGAAGTGCGCGCCCTTTTGCGCGCTCTCGGAGAACAGGATGCCGTTGTTGGCGATGATGCCCACCGGCATGCCCTCGATGTGGGCAAAGCCGCACACCAGCGTCGCGCCGTAGCGTGCCTTGAACTCGTGGAAGTCGGACCCGTCGACGATGCGGGCGATGATCTCGCGCACGTCGAAGGGCTTGCGCGCGTCGGTGGGCACCACGCCGTGCAGCTCGGACGGGTCGTACTTCGGCGGGCGTGGCGGCTGCAGCGCCACCGGCACCTCCTTGCGGCGGTTCAGGCTGGCCACGGCCTGGCGCGCCAGCGCCAGCGCGTGCAGGTCGTCCTGCGCCAGGTGGTCGGCCACGCCGGACAGACGGGTGTGCACGTCGCCGCCGCCCAGGTCCTCGGCCGTCACCACCTCGCCGGTGGCCGCCTTCACCAACGGCGGGCCGCCCAGGAAGATGGTGCCCTGCTCCTTGACGATGATGGTCTCGTCGCTCATGGCGGGCACATAGGCGCCGCCGGCGGTGCACGAGCCCATCACCACCGCGATCTGGGCGATGCCCTGGGCCGACATCTGCGCCTGGTTGTAGAAGATGCGGCCGAAGTGGTCGCGGTCGGGAAACACCTCGTCCTGGTTCGGCAGGTTGGCGCCGCCGGAATCCACCAGGTAGATGCAGGGCAGGCCGTTCTGCTGCGACACCTCCTGGGCCCGCAGGTGCTTCTTCACCGTCAGGGGGTAGTAGGTGCCGCCCTTCACCGTGGCGTCGTTGCACACGATCATGCAGTCCACCCCGCTCACGCGGCCGATGCCGGCGATCACGCCGGCGCAGGGCGCGTCGCCGTTGTACATGGCATGGGCCGCCAACGGGGCCAGCTCCAGGAAGGGCGTGCCGGGGTCCAGCAGCATCTGCACCCTGTCGCGGGGCAGCAGCTTGCCGCGGGCCGTGTGCTTGGCGCGCGCCGCCTCGCCGCCGCCGGCGGCGGCCCGGGCGACGTGGGCGGACAGCTCGTCCACCAGGGCCTGCATGGCCTGGGCGTTGGCCTGGAAATCGGCGGACCGGGGGTTCAACCGGGACTCGATCGTGGACATGGGTCTCCTCGCAACCTCGTGGCTTCTTCACCCGGACTGTAGGAAAGGCCGGGATGGCCGTGCTGCCACCGAGGTTGCAAATCACGCCAAGGAAATGCACACTCGTCCCATGCCCCCCGGCCTCCCCCCCGTCCCCGCGGTACCCGCGCCTGCCGTCACCCCCATGGCCTACGCCCGGGTGATCGCGGCCGCCTTCCAGCGGCGCGGCCTGGACATGTCGGCGACCTTGCGGCAGGCACAGATCACGCCAGCCCAACTGCTCCAACCGGCGGGCCGCATCAGCGCGGCCCAGATGGAGGGCCTGTCGGGTACCGCCATGCAGGCGCTGGACGACGAGGCCCTGGGCGCCTTCGGCCGCCGCCTGCCCTGGGGCAGCTACGGCATGCTGGCGCGGGCCTCCCTCACCTCCCCCACCCTGGGCGTGGCCCTCAAGCGCTGGTGCCGGCACCATGGGCTGCTGGCCGACGACCTGCGGCTGGCCCTGGTCCCGGGCGGCGACAGCGCCGCCATCGTGGTGGAGGAATCCCCGGCCCACCGGGCCCTGCCCGCGCAGGCGCGGGAGTTCAGCCTCGTCCACATCCTGCGCAACATCCACGGCCTGGCCTGCTGGTATGTGGACTCGCGCATCCCGCTGCAGGGTGCGCGCTTTCCCTTCCCCGCGCCCGCGCATGCGGACGCCTTCGAGCACATGTTCCCCGGCCCGCTGGCGTTCGGCGCCGCGCAGGCCGCCCTGCGCTTCGACGCCCGCTACCTGGCCCTGCCCCTGGTGCGCGACGAGGCGGCCCTGCGCCAGATGCTGCAACGCGCCCTGCCGCTGACCGTGCTGCAGTACCGGCGCGACCGCCTGCTGGTGCGCCAGGTGCGCCAGCTGCTGGCCACCCACCCGGCGTCCACGCACAGCGCCGAGGGCGTGGCGGCGCTGCTGAACATGTCCGCGCGCAGCCTGCACCGCCAGCTGCGCGAGGAAGGCGCCAGCCTGCAGCAGCTCAAGGACGAGGTCCGCGGCGAGCGCGCGCGCGACCTGCTCCTGCGCACGCAGCGGCCCGTCAAGCAGGTGGCGGCGGCCGTGGGCTTTCGCAACGAAAAGAGCTTCATCCGCGCCTTCCGCGGCTGGACGGGACAGTCACCCGCGGCGTACCGGTCGGCGGCCAACGCCTGACCGCGGCCGGCGCACCGCGGACCTGCGCCGGCGTCAGCCCGGCGGCAAGGGCATGCCGCGCAGCAGCTGGGCCAAGCCCTCGACCTGCACCACGGCAATCCCGTTCTCGCTGGCGAAGCGCTGGGCGTTGGGGCTGATCTCGCCCAGCGCCAGGTACATGGCGCTGCCGGTGTCGAACGACACCATGGCCCCGCGCAGGGCCACCAGGGCCTCTTCCCCGTGGCGCGCCGCCTTCCAGCGCCGCGCGCCCACCAGCACCTGCTGGCCGGCTTTGCGCAGCCGCAGGTCGGCCGCGCCCGACAGGCGCTCCACCTGCCAGCCGTCGCGGGTGAAGGCCTGCTCCAGCAGGCGGCGGAACTCCTCCCACCCCATGCGGGACAGCGCCGTGGCCACGGCCTCGACCCGGCGGGCGCTGGGCCGGCCCCACTGGCGCTTGAGCGCGATGGCCGACAGGCCCAGGAACGGCAGGGCGCCCACCGCGCCGAAGGGCGCGGCCTCCGCCGGCAGCAGCGCAAAGCACACGGCGGCGAACAGCACGGCGATCAACAGGCTCACCCACCAGGGCTGGCGCAGCAGGATCGCGAACAGGGAATTGGGGGCCATCCGGAATTTCATGGGGCGAGGCAGGTGATGCAGACAGGGCAGCCCGGGATTGTGCCGGTGTCTGGGACAATACATCCCATCCATGGACTTCAAAGAATTCATCGGCTTCGCCGCCGCCACCCTGACCACCGTGTCCTTCATCCCGCAGGCCTGGAAAACCTTCCGCACGCGGGATGTCAGCGGCATCTCGCTGGTCATGTACAGCCTGTTCACGACGGGCGTGGCGCTGTGGCTGGCCTATGGCGTGATCACGGCCAACCCGCCGGTCACGGCGGCCAACGCCATCACCCTGGCCCTGGCCCTGGCCGTGCTGGTGATGAAGCTGCGCTACGGCCGCACGTCAAAGTAGCACGGCCTGCAGGCCCCGGCTGCGGCTGAACGACTCGTACTCGGTGGGGCTGAGCACCACCGGGTCGCCCACCGGGTCGCCCCCCACCAGGCGCGACAGGCGCACGAGGAAATAGTCGGCCACATCGCCGTTGCGGATGACGGCCTCGCACAGCCAGACCTGGCCCTCGCGGTCAGCCTGCATCAGGCCGGCTTTCAGGGGCGGGCCTGCCTGCATCAGCCCCGCATGCAGGGCCAAGCCGGCCCGGTCCCCGCAAGGAACGGCCCCCGGGGCAGAGGCGCAGGCGGCGGTGCTACGGCGGCGCCGGATGGCCGGGATCATGGCGTGTCTCCCTTCCCTGGACGCTGGAAAGGCTTCCAGCCTCAGCCATGCTAGGGAGGGCCTTCCCGCCAGGTTGTAGGACGCCGCCGCATTCGCGGCTGGGCAGCGGTTCCCTGTCAGGCCGGCCCCAGCCAGGCCCACAGGCCCCAGCACAGGGCCAGCCACAGCGCCACCACCAGGACCACGCCCAGCCACATCCGGGGCTTGCGGCCCTGCCGTGCCATCCACTCGTCCGCCCGCGCGCGGCACACGGCCAGCACGGGTTCGGGGATCAGGCGCACCGTGAGCCAGATCAGGCCCGGCAGCAGGATCACGTCGTCGAGGTAGCCCAGCACGGGAATGAAATCGGGCACCAGGTCGATGGGGCTGAGGGCGTAGGCCACCACCACGAAGGCCAGCACGCGGGCGATCGTGGGCGTGGCCGGGTCGCGCAGGGCGAACCACAGCGTCACGCCGTCGCGCTTGACGCGGCGGGACCACAGGAATACGCGTTGTCGCAGGGGAGGACGGCTCACGGCGCGATGGTAGCGGCCGGCGCCGGCCCCGTGGCCGACAACAACGCCGGCAAGTCGGCCATGTCGGTGAAGACATGCGCCGCGCCGGCGGCCCGCAGGGCCCGGGGCGTGTCATGCCCCATCTCGGGCGGGCTGTAGCCGAACACCGTGGCGCCCGCGCGCACGCCGGCCGTCACGCCCGTCACCGTGTCCTCCACCACCGCGCAGCGGCGCGGGTCGGCGCCCAGGTGGGCGGCGGCGGCCAGGTACACGTCGGGGAAGGGCTTGGAGCGCGGCATGTCATGGCCGCTGAAGATGCGGCCGTCGAACCAGGGCATCAGGCCCGTCTTCTCCAGCTGCAGCCGCACCTTGAACATGTCCGCGCCCGAGGCGCAGGCGATGCGGCCGCCGAAGGCCTCGTGGATCGCCGCCACGGCGCCGGACACGTTGCGGATCGCGGCCAGGTCGGCCAGCAGCTGCGCGTTGCGCCGCTCGCGGAACACCGCCAGCCAGGCCTCGGTCAGCGGCCGGCCGGTCTTCGCCTCGATCAGCGCCGCCTCGTCCCTCACCGCCTTGCCCAGGAAGATGCGCATGCTCTCCTCCCGGGTCAGGGACCAGCCGGCCTCGGCCAGCATGGCGCGCAGCACGTCATGGGTGATGGGCTCGCTGTCCACCAGCACGCCGTCGCAGTCGAACAGCACGGCATCGAAACGGGGGGCGGGCACACTCACAGCAGATCTCCATCGACATAGAACCAGCGCCCGTCCTCCTGAACGAAGCGGCTGCGTTCATGCAGGCGCATCGCCGGCCCCGGTCCCGCCGGGCGGCTGCGGGCCACGAACTCCACCTCGGCATGGGTGTCGTCCACCACGCGGTGCGCGCGCACCTGCAGCCCCAGCCAGCGCGCGCCGGCATCGAAGTCCAGGCGCGCGGGCCGGGTGGTGGGGTGCCAGGTCGCCAGCAGGTAGGCCGCGTCCTCGCGCACGAAGGCGCTGTAGCGCGAGCGCATCAGGCGCTCGGCGTCGGGAGCGGGCTGCGCGAGCCAGCGGCCGCAGCAATCGGTGAAAGTCAGGGGCAGGCCCTTGGCGGTCGTCTGGCCGCAGGGACACGGGGCATCGGGCATGGCAGCGATTGTCCCCTACCGCGTGCCCCCGGGACGGCGCACGCGCGGCCCGCGACCGGTCACAGCGCGCGCTGGATGATGATCTTCTGCACGTCGGACGTGCCCTCGTAGATCTGGCATACCCGCACGTCGCGCCAGATGCGCTCCACGGGGAAGTCGCTCACGTAGCCGTAGCCGCCCAGGGTCTGGATCGCCGCGCTGCACACCTGCTCGGCGATCTCGCTGGCGAACAGCTTGGCCATGGCGGCTTCCTTCAGGCAGGGCTTGCCGGCATCACGCAGGCTGGCCGCGTGCCAGATCAACTGGCGCGCCGCCTCCAGCTGCGTGGCGCAATCGGCCAGGCGGAAGCCCACCGCCTGGTGGTTGACGATGGCGGTGCCGAAGCTTTGCCGCTCCTTCGCATAGGCCAGCGCCGTCTCGAAGGCGCTGCGGGCCATGCCCACGCTCTGCGCGGCGATGCCGATGCGCCCGCCCTCCAGGGCGCTCAACGCGATCCTGTAGCCCTCGCCCTCCTCGCCGATCAGGTTCTCGGCCGGGACGCGGCAGTTGTCGAAGTTGATCTGCGCCGTGTCGCTGGAGTGCTGGCCCACCTTCTCCTCCAGGCGGGCCACCACGTAGCCGGGCGTGTCGGTGGGCACGATGAAGGCGCTCATGCCCTTCTTGGCCGCGCCCTTGTCCGTCACCGCGATCACGATGGCCACCTGGCCGTTCTTGCCCGAGGTGATGAACTGCTTGACGCCGTTGATCACGTAATCGCCGCCCTGCTTGACCGCCGTGGTGCGCAGCGCCGAGGCATCGCTGCCCACGTGCGGCTCGGTCAGGCAGAAGGCCCCCAGCAGCTCGCCCTGCGCCAGCGGCGCCAGCCAGCGCTTCTTCTGCGCCTCGTTGCCATAGCGCATGAGGATGGCGTTGACGGGGCAGTTGGTCACGCTGATCGCGGTGCTGGTGCCGCCGTCGCCGGCGGCAATTTCCTCCAGCACCAGGGCCAGCGTCACGTAGTCCAGCCCCGCGCCGCCCAGCTCCTCGGGCACGCAGATGCCGTAGGCCCCCAGGGCCGCCAGGCCCCGGTGCGCCTCGCGCGGGAAGTGGTGCTCGCGGTCCCAGCGCGCCGCATGGGGCCACAGCTGCTCCTGGGCGAACGCGCGCACGGCGTCACGGATCATTTCCTGGTCGGGGGTCAGCAGCATGGTGCGGGGGCGTCCTGTCTCAAACCAGCTCGATGGCCATGGCCGTGCCTTCGCCGCCGCCGATGCACAGCGTGGCCAGGCCGCGCTTCTTGCCGCGGGCCTGCAGGGCATGGATCAGGGTGACCAGGATGCGCGCGCCCGAGGCGCCGATCGGGTGCCCCAGCGCGCAGGCGCCGCCGTTCACGTTGACGATCTCGTGCGGCACCTTCAGGTCCGCCATCAGCGCCATCGGCACCACGGCGAAGGCCTCGTTGATCTCCCACAGGTCCACGTCGGCCACCTTCCAGCCCGCCTTGGCCAGCGCCTTCTGGGTGGCGCCCACCGGCGCGGTGGAGAACCATTCCGGCTCCTGCGCGTGGGTGGCGTGGCTCACGACGCGGGCCAGGGGCGTGCAACCCAGGCGCTTGGCGGTGGACTCCGTCATCATCACCAGCGCCGCGGCGCCGTCGTTGATGCTGGAGCTGGAGGCGGCGGTGATGGTGCCGTCCTTCTTGAAGGCCGGCTTGAGCGTGGGGATCTTGTCCAGCTTCACCTTGCCCGGACCCTCGTCGATGGACACGGTCACCTCGCCCGCGCGGGTCTTGACCACCACGGGCGTGATCTCCTGGGCAAAGGCGCCGGATGTCGTGGCCGCCTGCGCGCGCTGCACGCTGGTGGTGGCGAAGTGGTCCTGCGCCTCGCGGGTGAAGCTGTACTTCGCCGCGCAGTCCTCGCCGAAGGTGCCCATGGAGCGGCCCGGCTCGTAGGCGTCCTCCAGGCCGTCCAGCATCATGTGGTCATACACCCGGTCATGGCCCATGCGGTAGCCGCCGCGGCCCTTGAGCAGCAGGTAGGGCGCGTTGGTCATGCTCTCCATGCCGCCGGCCACGATCACCTCGTGGCTGCCGGCCAGCAGCATGTCGTGGGCGAACATCGCCGCGCGCATGCCCGAGCCGCACATCTTGGACAGCGTCACCGCGCCGGCACTCTTGGGCAGGCCGCCCTTGAAGGCCGCCTGGCGCGCCGGGGCCTGGCCCTGGCCGGCCATCAGGCAGTTGCCGAACAGCACCTCGCCCACCGCATCGGCGGGAATCCCGGCGCGCGCCACGGCGGCGCGGATGGCGGCGCCGCCCAGGTCGTGGGCGGCCAGCGAGGCGAAATCGCCCTGGAACGCCCCCATGGGCGTGCGGGCGGCGCTGACGATGACGATGGCTTCAGGCATGGGGGGCTCCTTCGTTGTTTCGCAAGACGGTCAGGGGAACGCCGTTCTCCTCCAGGGCGATGCGGCGCAGGTATTCCTGGAACTCGGGGTCCTCACCCCGCAGCAGCAGCGGCAGGGCGTTGCGGAAATCTTCCCGCCGGCACCACTCCCGCATGTAGTCGTCCCAGCTGTTCCAGCGGCGACGCTCGGTCTCGGTCATCACGGGCTTGTAGGCCACGAGGTAGGCGCGCTCGAACAGCGACATCAGCATGTCGAAGATCACCAGCATGCGCTCGTTCTGCTCGGGCGTCGGGTTGGGCAGCGGCGTCGCGGTGCGCAGCTGCAGGTCGGGGTGGACCAGCACCACCTTCAGGAAGTCGTTGTACGCGTCGGACAGCAGCTGGTAGGCCTCCTCCTCCTCGTTGTCACGCTCCTTGCGCTGCTCCCAGGCGAAGATGAACAGGGCCACCGGCAGGCCCAGTGCCGTCACCACATAGCTGGCCAGCTCCCACCAGTCGCGGTCCAGGATCATGCAGCCTCCTTCATGCGCTCACCGTGTCACGGCGCGGGCGGCGCTCAGCCCCGCTTGGCCCCGCCCACCGAGCCGATGGCGCCACGGTACACCCGTTCGAGGTCGTCCGCGCTGTCCACCGTCATGTGCAGGTCCTTGATCAGGCCGTCGGACAGGCCATACACCCAGCCATGCAGGGTCACCGACTGCCCGCGCTTCCAGGCGTCCTGCACCACGGTGGTCTGGGCCACGTTCACCACCTGCTCGATCACGTTCAGCTCGCACAGCAGGTCCAGCCGATGCGCGGGATCCGTGGACTCGATCAGCGGGCGGTGCAGGGCTGCCACGTCCTTGATGTGGCGCAGCCAGTTGTCCGCCAGCCCGACGCGGATGCCGTGCAGCGCCGCCATCACGCCGCCGCAGCCGTAGTGGCCCACCACCATCAGGTGCTCCACCTTCAGCTGGTCCACCGCGTACTGGATGGTGGACAGGCAGTTCAGGTCCGTGGGCACCACCACGTTGGCCACGTTGCGGTGCACGAACACCTCGCCCGGGTCCAGGCCGGTGATCTGGTTGGCGGGCACGCGCGAATCGCTGCACCCGATCCACATGTAGCGCGGCTCCTGCTGCGACTTCAACCGCGTGAAGAAGCCCGGGCGCTCCCGTTCCATCTGGGCCGCCCAGGCACGGTTGTGGGCAAACAGGTCTTCGAGTTCTCTGGTCATGGTTCTTATTCTCCCTGAGCAGCGCCACGATCGACTGACGGCGCCCCCTGGCCGCTCACATCGTCTCGGCGAACAGCTCCCGGCCAATGAGCATGCGGCGGATCTCGCTGGTGCCGGCGCCGATCTCATAGAGCTTGGCATCGCGCCACAGCCGCCCCAGCGGGTACTCGTTGATGTAGCCGTTGCCGCCGAACACCTGGATGCCCTCGCCGGCCATCCAGGTGGCCTTCTCGGCACACCACAGGATCACGGAGGCGCAGTCCTTGCGCACCTGGCGCACGTGCTCGGCCCCCAGCAGGTCCAGGTTCTTGCCCACCGTGTAGCAGAAGGACCGGCCCGCCTGCAGCACGGTGTACATGTCCGCCACCTTGCCCTGGATCAGCTGGAACTCGCCGATGCTCTGTCCGAACTGCTTGCGGTCGTGGATGTAGGGCACCACGTTGTCCATCACCGCCTGCATGATGCCGATGGGGCCGGCCGCCAGCACCGCGCGCTCGTAGTCCAGGCCGGACATCAGCACGCGCGCGCCACCGTTGACGGCGCCCAGCACGTTCTCGGCGGGCACCTCCACGTTCTCGAACACCAGCTCGCCGGTGTGGCTGCCGCGCATGCCCAGCTTGTCCAGCTTCTGCGCGATGGAAAAGCCCTGCATGCCCTTTTCGATCAGGAAGGCCGTCACGCCACGCGCGCCCAGCTCGGGCTCGGTCTTGGCGTACACCACCAGCGTGTCGGCATCGGGGCCGTTGGTGATCCACATCTTGTTGCCATTGAGCACGTAGTAGCCGCCCTTGTCCACCGCGCGCAGCTTCATGGAGATCACGTCCGAGCCGGCACCCGGCTCGCTCATGGCCAGCGCGCCGACATGCTCGCCGGAGACCAGCTTGGGCAGGTACTTGCGCTTTTGCGCCTCGGTGCCGTTGCGCTTGATCTGGTTGACGCACAGGTTGGAGTGCGCGCCGTAGGACAGGCCGATGGCGGCCGACGCGCGGGAGATCTCCTCCATCGCGATCATGTGGGCCAGGTAGCCCATGTTCGCGCCGCCATACGCCTCGGGCACGGTGATGCCCAGCACGCCCAGCTCGCCCATCTTGCGCCACAGGTGCATGGGGAACTGGTCGGTGCGGTCGGCCTCGGCGGCCAACGGGGCGATCTCGGCCTGCGCGAAATCGCGCACCGCGTCGCGCAGCGCGTCGATGTCCTCACCGAGCTGGAAATTGAGTCCTGGCAGGTTCATGGCGTGTCTCGCGTGGAAGTTTGGCGTGGGGTGGATGGATCAGTGCTTGATGCCGTCGCGGCCGTGGATCACCATCATGGTGGCGCCCATGGTGGCGACCAGCTTTTCACGGCCTTGCGCGTCCAGCGCATAGGCCTTGGCCTCGGACACGGTGATGGTGCGGCCGGGCTTGACCACCTCCCCCACCATGCGGAATCGCTCGCCCTGCGCGGGCGCCAGCAGGTTGACCTTGAATTCGATCGTCAGCACGCCCGCGTCGTGCGGCATCAGCGTGGAGGCGGCATAGCCGCAGGCCGAATCCAGCACCGCCGCCATCACGCCGCCATGCACGAAGCCGTGCTGCTGCGTGATGTGGGGCGCGAACGGCAGCTCGATCACCACGCGCCCGGCCTCGACCCCGTGCAGGCGCGCACCGAGGGTGGCCATCGCCGCCTGATTGCCGAAGCTGGCGCGCACCCGCGGCTCGAAGGCGGGGTCCTGGGGCTCGAAAGGCAGGGGGCTCATGGACGGCGTGTCTCCTCGTGTCGGTTCGGGCGGCGCCTCGGCCGGGCGCCTGCCGCGTTTCGTGCCAGGCCGGATGCCGGGCCTGACGCCGTATTTGAATTGACGTTTACGTAAACGTCAACTCCCGGATTATGCCGCCTTCGCCCGCACGCGGCCGCCGGAGCGGGCCAGCAGGGCCCGGGCCTCCTTTTCGTGGGCCTTGACCTCGTCGAGCGTGGCCTGCAGGTCGGACAGCTGGTCCTCGAGCTGCTGGCGGTGGTGGGCCAGGATGTCGAGGAACTTGCGCAGCTGCGGGCCGGTGTCGCGCGGGCTGTCGTACATGTCGATCAGCTCCTTGGCCTCGGTCAGGGACAGCCCCAGCCGCTTGGCGCGCAGCGTCAGCTTCAGCCGCGTGCGGTCGCGGGCGCTGTAGAGCCGGTTGCGCCCGCCTGGCCCGGTGCGCTGGGGCTGCAGCAGCCCCATGTCCTCGTAAAAACGCATGGCGCGCGTCGTCAGGTCGAACTCGTTCGCCAGGTCGCTGATGGAGTAGGTGATGGGAGGCGTGGTGGCCATGGTCCGGTGGGCAAGGGTAAAACGGCGGCGGGCCCGGCTTCGGGCCACCGCCTGGAACCGCGATTACATCTGACGTTTACGTCAACGTCAAACTCGCCGTGCCGCCGGCCGGCAGCGTGAAGAAGACCGTGCAGCCCTCGCCCTGCGCCGCCCGCACCCAGATGCGGCCGCCATGACGCTCCACCACCCGTTGCACCGTTGCCAGGCCGATGCCGGTCCCCGGGAAGTCCGCGCTGGCGTGCAGCCGCTGGAACGGGGTGAACAGCCGCGCGGCATGCGCCATGTCGAAGCCCACGCCGTTGTCGCGCACGAAGAACACCGGCCCGTCGGTCCCCGGCTCACTGCCGAACTGCACCACCGGTGCCTCGCGCGGTTGCGTGAACTTCCAGGCGTTGCCCAGCAGGTTCTGGAACACCGTGCGCAGCATCCGGGCATCCCCCTGGGCCACCAGCCCGGGTTCCACCCGCACCTCCACCTGCCGGTCCGGGTCCTGCGCCTGCAGCCACTCCAGTGTTTCACGCGCCATCGCGGACAGGTCCACCGGCTCGGCGGCCATCGGCTCACGGGCCAGCCGGGCCAGTTGCAGCAGCCCCTGGATCAGCTCCTCCATCTGCCGCGCGCCGGCCTGGATACGTGCCAGGTAGTGCCGCAACCGGGGATCGGCGTCCGGGGGCAGCCGGTCCTCCATCGCCCGGGCGAAGCCGCCCACCGCCGCCAGCGGGGCCCGCAGGTCGTGCGAGACGGAGTAGGAGAACGCTTCCAGCTCCCGGTTGGACTGGCGCAGCCCCTCGGTCGCCTGCGCCACGCGCTGCTCCAGGGTCCGGTTCGCTTCGTCGAGCAGGGCCTGGGCCTGGCGGCTCTTCTCCAGCTCGGTCTCCAGGTCACGCTGCCGGGCCTGCAGGTGCTGCGCCATCAGGTTCAGGGCGGTGGCGATGTGGCCGAACTCGTCGCCCTGCGCCGTGATGCCTTCGTCCACCCGGGCCTCCAGCCGCCCGGCGGCCAGCCGGTTGGCCACGGACTCGAGCGCCGCGGCGGGGCGAGCGATCATGCGGCGCCCCAGCCACCCGGCGCCGGCCAACCCGGCCACCAGCACCACGCCCAGCACCGCGAACTCGCGGCGTGCGCGCTCCCAGATCACCGCGGTGATCAGGGCTTCGTCCAGGCTGGCCACCGCCAGCAGGCGGCCACGGCCCACCGGCTCGGACGGCGCGAAGGCGATCAGCCGCTGGCGCCCGTCGCGTCCAATCGCCTGCACGTAGCCCGCCTTCATCACCCGCGCAGCCTCGCGCAGCTCGGTCGCTGCCACCAGCGTGCCAGGGGGGCGCACCGGCAGGCCGGTGCCATCACGCTCGATGACCAGCCGGGCCTTGTCGTCGATCACCGCCAGCCGCGCACCGGCAGGCAGCGGCAGCGGGTCCAGGTCCAGCTGCATCTGGGTCACGTCCACCCCGGCGAAGGCCACCGCCTGGATCACGCCGCCCTCGACCACCGGCAGCGCGTAGGTGAGCACCGGGCGCTTGATCGTGCGGCCGACGACCACCTCCCCCATGGCGAACTTGCCGGTGGCGATCGCTTCGCGGAAATAAAGCCGGTCTGCGGCATTGAAGCGCCCCTGGCGGTCGGCCGCGTGGCACAACAGGTCACCCTTGAGGTCCAGGATGCCGATGTTGCCGTAGATGGGGTAGCGCCCGCGCAGGGACTCCATGTACGTCTGGCAGCGCTCGCGATCCAGGGAACGGATCTCGGGCACCGCCGTGATCACCGCCAGCAGGTGTTCGGCCGCATCGGCCCGCCGGTCCTGCTGCGCGGCGACCAGGGAGGCGGCCAGGTTCAGCTGTTCGCGCGCCTGGTCCAGCGCCGATTGCGAGGCGCCATAGGCCGACCAGATCGACAGCGCGCCCACCGGCAGCAGCGCCACCACCACCAGGGCCATCAGCCGAAGGCGCAAGCTCATACGGCGCAACACTGCAAGCCCCATCCGTTGATCGAGAGGCCATTGTCATGCAACACGGCCGGGCTGCATAGCCATGCCGGGCTCACCAGGTCGGCAATGCCTCGTCCTTGAGCTGCCCGCGCAGCTGCGCGTACTCGGGCACCACGGTGCGCACCGTGTCCCAGAAGCGGGGGCTGTGGTCCATCACCCGCAGGTGGCTCAGCTCGTGGGCGACCACGTAGTCGATCACGTCCAGGCGGAAGTGGATCAGGCGCCAGTTCAGGCGGATCGAGCCGTCCGAATGGGCCGTCCCCCAGCGCGTCGCGGCGCTGCTCAGGGACAGCTTGGTCCAGCGCACCCCCAGCAGGGGCGCGAAATGATCGAGCCGCTCGGTGAACAGGCGGCGGGCGTGGCGCATCAGCCAGGCCTGCACCGCATCGCGGATCTGTGCGGGCGAAGCGTGCTGGGACAGGCCGATGTGCAGCGTCAGGCGCGGCATCCCCGGCAGCGCGTCGGCCGCCGCCTGCAGCATGCCGCCACCCTCGAAGCCGTGGCGCGGGTCCAGCACCACGATCAGCGTCTCACCCAGGAAGGGGATGCTCGCGCCGTCCTTCCAGTCGATGCGGGCCTCCTGGCGCTTCTCGTCGCGCGTGCGCATCTCGCCCAGCTTGCGCACGATCCAGCCGGCGCGCTTGCTCAGCGCGTCCTCGATCTCGTACAGCGGCACCCAGGTCGGTGCGCTCACCGTCAGCCCCTCGGCGCCGACCATGAAGCCGATGGTGCGCCGGCGCGCCCGGCGCAGCGCGTAGGCCACGTGCACGCCCTCGAGCACCGTCCGGCGGTTGGCCTCGGGATGGGCGAAGCGGGCGGGCTCGAGCACGCGGGACAGGGGCTCGGCCGGGGCGGCGATCACCGGCGGCGGCACGGGCGCAGGCCGGGGCCGGGCGGCC
>JACCDR010217648.1_pt1 | contig 35510 bp, 36 predicted proteins | sample 7446431 | NCBI WGS metagenome assembly JACCDR01 (sample SAMN15323443, study PRJNA562643) | freshwater metagenome | isolation source: river surface water | place: USA:Blue River Watershed | collected 2017-08-17 | reverse complement strand
GGCTGTATGATGACTGGTTCTGTCGGTCGGGACGGAGAGCAAAAGACTATGCAAGAGCGCACATTTGACATTAGCGAGGCCGACGCCGCCAAGAGGGTCGGGGTAGCGGTGGCAGCCATAAAAGCGCAGCGCGGGGGCCTCACCGAAGGCCAGCACTACACGATGCTGGGCCGGCGCATGGTGTTCTCCGCGGACGGTCTTGATGTTCTGGCCGAAAAACTGGCCGGCGCCCTAGTGGAGGAAGCGATGTTGCCACCCGCGTCACCGATCGTCGACCTGGTGGTCTGGAGGACGGCCCAGCACGGGCTGAAAAACCCTCGAATCATCGAGGCGCATCTGTCGACGGCCAACCCGGACACATTGGAGATTGCGGAAGTAGTCAGGGTGACCGTCCGAAGCAACCAAAATTACTGGCGCGGCCAACGCCTACACGGGCGCGAGGTTGGGCCAGGACTGTACGAACACTGGGACGTCGTCCTGCAGTGTCAGGCGAACCCACCACGAGAAAGAGGAAAGATATGAAGAATGGCACAGGTTTCGAAAATTATGATAGTCGCGTTCATCTGCACACCAGAGAAGAGCGCCAAGCGTTGAGGCTAGGCCTAATTAAAGCTGCCTTGTCGGCATCGGTGGCCGAGGAGTTCACAACGTTTGATATCGCTCGCCTCGCGGTAGCCACCGCAGATGCCGTCATCTGGATATTAGATTACGAGGCAAGCCTCCCTTACGAAGTGGCTGCTGCTAGGTATGAAGAACGTCACCAGACGTACTCGGGGATCATGCGTGAATAGGTGCCATGAAAAACCACCTCATACGATTCACGGCCTGGAAGGCTCGCGCGATCCGCGAAGGATCGGCGTCGCAAACGCGCCGACGCGTCAAGGTGGGCACTGTTGTCCAGCTTCACGAGGGGGGGGCGTGGTGGCCGGTTGGGAAGCGCGGTAAGCCCCTCAAGTGCCCCTACGGTGAGGTGGGGGAGATCCTCAGCATCCAAGAACCCTGGCGATCAACGCAGGTGTTTGGCGTGTACGATCTGGCGTCAAAACACCCCGATCCAGACTACGACTTCAGCAAGTGGGCCCCCTCGCACATGATGCCGCTGGCGGCCTGTGACCAGAGGATCAAGACGACCTCCATTTCAGTGGCAAGAATCCAGGACATCACCGAGGCGGAATCTGTGCTGGAAGGGGTGCCAAATCGGGCGGCTTTCGAACAGGTTTGGGGCTCTCTCCACGGACCCCTTTCCTGGCAGGAAAATGAGTGGGTTTGGGTGATCACTTTCGAACGGCAGAACTAGGCTATGGCATACGCAAATCTTGACCTGGATTACTTCGAGCACCGGAAGACCAAGCGGTTGATCGGGCTCCTCGGCCGTGGCGCTGAGATCCTTCCTATTCGGCTGTGGGTTTACTGCGGTAAATTCCACTGCGAGGACGGGCGGTTCGTTGGCTACTCGGATCAGGAGATCGAGTCGATCTTGGGCTGGTGGGGGAAACCGGGAGAGATGCTACAAGCAATGCTGTCAGCAGGGTTCATGCATCGAGAAAACGAGACCATAGTAGTGCACGACTGGCTCGAACACCAGGGCCACATAGCCCGCTTCAAGCAGAGAGGGAAGGACATGGCCCAACGTCGATGGGGCAAAAAAGTCCTCCTTGATGCTACAAGCAATGCTACAAGCATTCCCTACAGCATACCCGAGAGTAATGCTACTTCGAATGCTGCAAGCAATGCTCCAACTGTACCAACTGTACCAACCGAGAGTGTACGCGCGCGCATGCATGAGCATCGGGAAGAAGGGGGAGGGGAAGAATTCGCCCACGTCCCGACCGTCGAGGAAGTCGTCGCCCGAGCGTCCTTACTCGCCATCCCGGAGAGCTTCGCTAGACACTACCACGAGACGTGTCGGATTCGCCGGCGCTGGGTCACAGGGCAGGGCAAGCTGATCGATTGGGGGAGGGAGCTCATCCGATGGTGGTCGAGTGACCGAGCCACGTGGAAGGAGACGCCTGGCGATGGCCGGAGCGTTGAGGTCATCGAAGCCGAGATCCGGGAGCTCCAGGCTCAGCCAAGGACCCCGGACGTCGAGCGACGTCTGTCAGTGCTGGCCGACGAGCTCATCCAAGCGAGGAAGCGAAAATGATGCCTTGCGACTACACGAAATACCCGAAGGACTGGAAGGAGATCCGACGCATGATCCTCTTTCGCGCCGACAACCAATGCGAGTGCGGCGGGGAGTGCGGCCTTCACCGCACCGACCCAGGCCCGCGGCGCTGCTGTGAGCGGCATGGCACGCCGTCCCGATGGGCACGCGGAAAAATCGTGCTGACGATCGCCCACCTCAACCACGACACCACCGACAACCGACCCGAGAACCTCAAGGCGATGTGCCAGCGGTGCCATCTGCGGTATGACTCGCAGCTTCACGCGAGGAACTCAGCAGCCACGCGAGCTCGAAAAAGGAAGGAGAAATGTGAATGAGCTTACCCACGTCGACCTATTCAGTGGAATCGGCGGATTCGCGCTCGCCGCTCGCTGGGCTGGCTTCCGAACCGTCTGCTTTTCCGAGGTTGACCCATACGCAAGCGCAGTCCTCCGAAAGCACTGGCCAGACACTCCAAACCTCGGGGACATCACCCGCGCAGACTTCGGGCCCTACTCAGGCGCAACTCTTCTCACAGGTGGATTCCCCTGCCAGCCGTTCAGCGTTGCCGGGAAGCAAAGAGGCTCGCGCGATGACCGTTTCCTCTGGCCGGCAATGCTCTCAGCTATTGCCGCAGTCAAGCCAACTTGGATCGTTGGTGAAAATGTTGCTGGTATCATCCGCATGGAGCTCGACCGCGTGCTTGCTGACCTGGAAAGCCAAGGCTACTCCGCAATTCCGCTTGTTATTCCAGCTGTCGCCGTCGATGCCAGACACCGACGAGATCGAGTCTGGATTGTGGCAAATGCCCGTAGCGGACGACTCGGTGGACAGAGAGAAGGGCAAATTCAACTCCCGCGGGGAGCCGAAGCTGTCCGCGCAGGTGAAGTTGTGGCCGACGCCGCGAAACAACACGGGCCCCTCAACGGATCCGCGGCATCTGAGCCTATGCGGAGCCGTGAAGCTCTTCCCAACTCCAACAGTTTGCGAGGTGCCCAGAACGCCGGAGAGCTACGCCGCGAGGCGGGCCAGGCCCAGAGCAACCAAGGGCGGCGGGGACGGGCCCAACCTGGCGACGGTTGCTGGTGGCCAGTTGAACCCGCAGTGGGTCGAGTGGCTGATGGGATACCCCGAAGGGTGGACAGAATTAAGTGCCTCGGAAATGCCATCGTCCCGCAGGTCGCTTACCAAATCATAAGCCGAATAATCACAGTTGAAACCAATGACTAACCCCGACAACGCCAAGTTTCACGCGAGAGCGGAAGCGGTCAGCTGGAACACTGACATTGTTATGAACCCACTGAAATTTATCTCTGCCACCAACGAGGCTGCTGCCGCAGCATTCGAACGTCACCGTCGCGATCGGGATGATCCGATGACCAAGAAGCAGAAAGAGCTCAAGCGGAAGCACGGAACGCCGGCAGAGTGGGGGGGAGCTGTATGGGGAGCCTGCGCGGACTTCTGGTGCACACCCAATGAGGCGCAAGAGGCAATCAGGAAATACGAGGCAGAGTGGGTTGAGGCTGGAAAGTGTCGAATGAAAACCAAACGCAAAAAGCTGAAGTGGGTGGAAACGGAGCTTCGCAGTGGAGATTATTTGGTAATCTGCTCTGATCCGCCTCTTGGAGAAGATTTGAAGTGGTTAGCTCTAAAGGCATTCATGATGATTGGTATCTATTCGACGCAACGCGCAGCCATCGCAGCTTGTGAGTGGCACGCGGCAGAGAGGGGGAAGAAATGAGCTTCGAGTTTGAAAGGGCTTTTCTGAAGGTTTGCATCCCGTTGACGCTCATAATGCTCGCCGTTGCGTTTGCTTTGAGTCCTAGCTCCGATAATCGGGAATGGTATCACCTTTCATACAGTTGCTCCGACAAAGAACGCTCGTATCTCGGTGATCAGTTTGTGTCGTTCGAGTCAGGAACGCTTGACCCTGGAGCCTTTGAGGATTTTAGAAATATTGTCCGTAGAAAACACAGATTAGGTGAAGGATGCTCAGTCGTGATACTAGGAATCACCAGGCTAGACAATGGGCCTAAAAATATAGGAGAGAAGAAATGAGCAACTGGATTAAGTGCAGTGACCGAGAGCATCCCGATTTAATAATGGATGAGTCTGGAGAGTGTGCGGCAAGCAAGCCTCACCTGGTTAGTATTTGGGAAAGATCAACCATGGCAGTTGCCTACTTTTGTGAGTGCTACGACAAAGATGGACCATGGAAGCGCACTTGGGTTGATGCGTTGTCTGATATGGACTTTGACCTGAGATGCCGCGTCACCCACTGGCAACCCCTACCCGATGCACCAAATGAGTGAATTCAAACCATGCGAAAGATGCGGTGGGAGGTTCTTCTCGCGATCCTATCAGGTGCGTGGAACCTGGAATGAGACAATCGAGATCCTTCCATCAGGCAAGATCGAGATTGTTGGAACCGGGGACTCTGTACGTGCGTCAAAGCACAACAAGACGATCCGATGTGAACGCTGTGGAAAGAGAACTCCAGACCCCGAATACAATGAAAACTAAAACCGTCTACGTGGTGCAGTCAAAGCCGGTGTTTGCAAGTCAACGAGGATATAGGTGGGTCTATCGAACGGAGCACAAAACGACTGAGAAAGCGCAGAAGCGAATTCGTTTTCTGCGCGGAGCTGGACCAGTGTTTCCAATCCGATATCGTATCATCAAGCGAACCGAGGAGGTTGTTTATGAGTGAGATTCCAAAGGAGGCTTGCGGCCATTGTGGCGGCACTGGTGGGGTAGATTCTGGGGGCTCCACGCCGTGGGGCGCACCCATAACGCTTCCTTGTCCAGCGTGTGAAATCATCGCCCTCCGAGCCCGTGAGATTGAGCTGGCGAAAACGCTAATTTTGTCTGCGGAGAAGAGTAGTCAGCTTGAGAGTGAAAACAACTCCCTTCGCGCTCGCGTGAGGGAGTTGGAAAGCGGTGGCGTAACTACATCCGATTTTCTGACACCTATAGAACGGCAGCGCGACCAGCTGGAGATTGAGAACCGTAGACTCAAAGCCAGGGTTCGTGATTTGGAGGTGGAGAGACAATGACTAACCCCGACAACGCAAAGCTTCCCCCTCACAGCCTCGAGGCCGAACGCGGCTTACTCGCCTGTTGCATCATGGGGCAGTCCGATGTGGTGCCTGCAATCGCCGAAAGAATCCGCGACCTCGAAGTGTGGTATGACATCCGTCACGTGCCGATCTGGCGGTCGATCGTGGCCATGCACGCTGAGGGTCGAGCGCCCTTGGACGTGATGTCGGTCGTGCAGCGGCTCAAGGACAATGGCCGATTGGATCAGGCCGGCGGGATGCCCTACATCGCCGAACTCCCAGACGCATCGCCGTCGTCATCGAACTGGTCGTATTACGTCGAGATCGTGATGCAGAAGCACCTAGCGCGTCAGGCGATCGCGCACGCTGCACGCTCGATCGAGACGATCCGATCGACGGAAGGGGCGATCGATACGGTCATCCAGCAGATGATCGTCAACTTCACGCAGCTCGACGAGTTGCAGCAATCGGCATCGGACACGCCGGCAAGAATCAAGAAGCCCGGAGAATTCCAGCAGGGCATCTGGGATCTGTGGTTCGGCGATCACGCGGGAGAGCCCGGGATCGAACTTCCGTTTGGCTTTCCTTGGAAGATACGAAAGGGAGAGCTCACGCTTGTGCTTGGCGAGAAGGGTAAGGGCAAGTCCACATTCTTGTCATACCTCATGCTCCACGCGATGCGGCGAGGTATGAAGGCACTGGTGGCATCCATGGAAACGCGACCCGAGGTCACGCTCAAGATCATGCTGGCGCAACTGGTCGGCCAGTCGAAAATGATCAACAACGAAGCGAACCAGGCCATGCTGGTCAAGGGAATCTCATGGCTGCAGCAGAGGTGTGCGCTGTACGATTTCCTTGGCGCGGTGGACTACCGCGTGCTCCTCCAGGCCATGGGGCACGCACACACGAAACTCGGGTGTGACTTCTTCCTCATCGACTCACTCATGCGACTAGGTATCGCGGATGACGATTACGCAGGGCAGGGGAGGTGCGCGCTGCAGTTGGCCAACTTTGCAGCCGAGCACAACTCGCACGTAGTCTTGATCAACCACCTGAACAAGTCCGACGGCCACAATCGCGCGCGGTCGCGCGGCTCACAGCAAGTGGTGGACAACTCGCACAATGTGCTGTGCGTGGAGCGCAACGAAGACAAGTGGGCGAAGATCGATGACCTTCGCGATGAAAAGGAGCGAGGCGTGTTGGACGCGTCCACGCTGGCCAAGAAAATTGAGGAAATGAAGACTCAGTGGGACGCGAAGATTTTGCTCTACAACCAGCGCTGGCCCGGCTCTCGGCAGAACGGCAGTAAGCAGCTGTGGTTCTTGCCGGACGCGCTGCAATACGCCGAGGTGCCGAATGCGGGGGCGATCAACTACATTGAACGGTGGGAGCGCTACCGCACCAAGGAGGAGATCCAGGATGAATAGGCAGCTGATCTATGCGGCGCGGAAGCATTTGAAGAAGTCAAACCGGCAGTATGGGACTGACTTCACTACGATCCCGCGTGAAGAGTGGGGCGAAGACGGAGGCCTTCCGGCGCTCGCATCTCGCCGAGTGGCTGTGTGGCGCAGTCGCGACTTCTTAGTGCAGTCGTTCCTGCCAGAATGCCAAGAGGTGCTTTTGCTCCTTGGAGTGAATCGAACGATGATCCTTGACGATGGGCGGTGGGCGGATGGCATCACCTGGGATGAAATGATGCAGATCAAGCGCAGCGTGGGGTTTGGAGACGTCGCTGCGGTTGAAGCGTTCCCACCTGATCGGGATGTTGTGAATGTGGCGAATATCCGTTGGCTGTGGCTGCTCGTGTCAAGGCCAGCGTGGATGTGGAGAGACTGATGAACCTGAGCGCACTAGTCCCACCATTCCACCCTCTGCTCATCAACCCAACAGAGGAAGAGGTCGCGCGAGCTATTTCGACCGACCAAGGCCGCAAGGAATATCTGGAGTTTCTGCGGCTGCGAGAGAAACGGATCCGAGATGCCGACGAAGACTCAGGAGATCCGTTTCGGCACGGTTGGAAGCTGGAGCATTGGAAGGATGCAGACGAGGAGCTTCGCGCGTGTGGTAAGGGGCAGTATGTGGCGGGCGGCAAGCGTGCGACCAAGACCGAGCGCGCAGCGTGGCTGGTCACCCAGGCCCTGCACTACCTCGAGAAGGCGGTGATTTGGGCGTTGCAAGGTGGCGGCACTACGTCAGTCGCTGAGCAGCACGCGAGGATCTGGCGGTACCTACCGCGGGAAGTGCGGGCCATGAATGGCAAGGGAAAGCACGTCGGATGGGCACGAGTCGACTACAACATCGAGCGCGGGTTCAGTAATGGCGTGTTGGTTATGCCCAATCGCAGCAAGCTCCACTTCTTGACCTACAACATGGAGGTGAAGGAATACCAGGGCTGGGAGATCGGCGCTCCGGACACTCCCCACAATCGCGAGGTGTTGAAGCAAATGCCGTGGCTGCAAAACATTGGTGCGTGGGCTGACGAAGACATGCCAGTGGAGTGGCTCGATACGGTGCGCACGCGGTGCCTCACGCGTGACTCAGTGTGGATCTGGACGTTCTCCACACTCAAGGGCATCACCCCTGGAATCAAAGCACTCAGGCAGGGCGGCACCAAGCTAATCAAATCGGCCAGGGCTGAGTTACTGCCAGAGAATCAGGTGTTAGTGCCCGGCTGTCCGGCTGGCCACATGCCTATCGCGGAGCGCACGCCGGACGGTGTGTCGCTCTACTACTTTTGGACAGAGTTCAACCCGTTCCCGCCGAATTACAAAAACCTGAAATTGCTTCTGTCTGGGAAGTCCAGGGCGCGCATCATGCGTGATGCTTACGGCTACGACGAGGATGTCACAGGCAAGGCTTACCGCAAATGGGGCACGTGGAACATCATCGACGAGCAAGACCTGCCTGAGGATGGCACGGACTACATGCTGACGGATCCAGCTGGGGGGCGGATGTGGGCAACGATCTGGGTGCGCGTGAGCAACGAGAATCCTCCGCGCTTCTTCATTTGGGCGGACTGGCCGGATGAAGAGCGATTTGGTGAGTGGGCCACTCCAGGCACCGCCACGCAGCTCGATGGAGCACCAGGCCCGGCGCAGACTGGAGAGGGCTACGGCTGGGCGGAGTACAAATCCGCATGGCAGGAGGTCGAGCGCATTGTCGTGCCGCAAGCGTTGGTGCGCATGCGAGAGCGGAACAGCATCGACGAAGCCGTGGTGGAATCGGAACTGCAGAAGGTCAAGGATCCGCGTCGGCGCCGTATCCTACGCCAGCACTGGGAAAGTTGTGATTTAGAAAACCTCACTCTGCCGATTCAGGAAAGCTTCATCGACCCTCGAGCTGGCGCAGACCAAAAGCACCGTGAGCATGGATCTATCACGCCGATCGACGCGCTGGCCGAGGAGCACGTATCGGCTAGCGGAAAGGTCATCCCGGCTCGCTACTTCACTCCGGCCAGCGGGGTGAGCATCCAAACCGGACGCATCGCCGTATCGGACCTGCTGGCATGGGATCAAGACCAGCCACTGTGCCGGATCACGAACGAGCCGAGGTTGTATGTCGTGCGCACCTGCAAGCAGGTGATCGGCATGTTCAGCGAGTTCACGGGGTTGGGCGGTGAAAAGGGCGCGTGGAAGGACTTCGACGACTTGTTGCGCTACATGGCCACGAGTCGGCTGGAGTACGTGCCGGAGGGACCAACGAGGGCGCGAGGACAAGGAAGCTACTAGCCATGACACAACGAGAATTCGATCAACTGCCACTGCTGCTGACTCGGTCTCAGTTCCGACAGATCACCGGACTGACCAGCTGCGATATCACGAACCTGGTGCGAGGCGGTCAAGTCAGCCCAATGCAGCTGCCGGCAGGTGGCGGCCGGACCGGCACCCGGCAACGCGCGCGATACCGCAAGGTCGACGTGGCGAGGATTGCCGGGCTGAAAGTTTAGTTGGAATGGTTCGGAATGGTTCGGAATGGTTCGGAACCGAATGAAAGGCAAAACTTGAAAGACTTCGGCCGGGGAGCCAGAGAGCACCTTGCCGATGAAGAAACATTCCGAAGCTGCGAGCGAGACTCCGGTCCTGAGTGAACTGCTGGAAGACTGGCAGTGGTGCGTGGATCAACGCGACACCCGAGTCTTTGACAAGCTTCGCAACAACGTCAACCGCCGGGCGTGCTGGTGGAGGGGTCAGACGGATGACGGTCGGAGGTGGAACAGGAGAGGAGACGAAAAGGACGTGTTTCCGTGGCCAGGCGCGGCGGACACGCGAGTTCACCTTGTGGATCTGTTCGTCAAGACGGACGCGGCGATGCTCATGACCATTTGGCGTCGCAACAAGATCGAGGTGCAAGGGACCGAGATCGGCGACAGCCGGCGTGCGTCACACATGACCCAGTTGATCCGCTGGCTACGATACACCCAGATGACGGAGTATCCGAGCGAGGCTCGCCTGCTGGCAAACTACTTTCTTGAGCGCGGTGCAGCTGTGCAGGGTATCTGGTGGGTCCGCGAGCGGCAGATGGGCTACGAGACGGTGACTGTCCCTCAGCTCATGTCGCTGGCGGAGTCCGGTCGTAAGGCGCTGGAGCAAGGTGCCCCGGACTTAATGCCTGGCATCCAGAATGGCCAACTGGCAGAGCTGGGCGCGATTCTCGCGGATCCAAGCCGCGACGAGGAGGCGTATATCATCGCCGACCGGTTGTACCCCGAAACAAAGAAGGCAGCGATCAAACGAGCTATTGCCGACTTGCGGGACTCGGGCGAGGCACGAATCCCGCGGCCGTATGTGCTGATTGACCGGCCTAAGACGTGCGCCCTGGCGTTAAACGAGGACATCTTCCTCCCGCCGGAATGCTTCGATATCGACTCGGAGACATCATCCATGCACATGCGCGAGCAGGTGACCGAGACCACGCTGAAAGCACGCGTGGATTCGATGGGGTGGGATGCAGACTGGGTCGCAGAGATGATCGACTCTCAGCGAGGAAACATGACCGATGGACTCGTTGGACTCACTCCTCGACGAACAGCTCTCGGGCAGACCGGCCAAGGTCGCGCAGTGGTTTCCACGGAAAGACTGTTCGAGGTGATCCACAGTAACCGCCGGCAATACAACCTTGACGGAGTGCCGGTGATCACGACCACGGTGTGGAGTCCCGGTCTGGTAGCGAAATCAGCGCGGCGCCGTAAGGAGCAGGCCTACGCATCGCACGAAGAGCTCACCTATGATCACGGAGGAATGCCAGCCGTGCTCTATCGACGAGAGCTTCGCTCACGCAACATCGATGACTCCCGCGGGGTGGGCGAAATCGCGGGCACTTGGGAGGACGGAATCAAGGCCGAAATCGATTCGAGTCGCGACCGAAACTCTCTCAACACGGTGCCTCCGAGCTACCATCCCGTTGGCCGGCCGCCGGAACAGTGGGGGCCTGGCGCGCAGCTTGGGACGCAGAACCCAGAGCGGTATGGATTTTTCAAAGGAGTCGGCTGGGATGTGGGGTCACGAGAGTCACGCGATGTGCTCGCGAACCTGGCGGACAGATACTTTGGTCGACCATTGAAAGATGGATCAAACCAGCTGGAAGCAAACTGGATCACTCAGGACCTGGCGGACGTGTGGATGGAGGCCAGCGCCAAGGCGGGCACCATGGAACTCAAGCTCATGCAGCAGTACATGCCGGAGGAGCTGGCAATCCGCATTGTGGGCAGTGAGAAGGGGCGACCAGTGCGAGTTTCGAAAGCGGAGATCCAAGGGCAGTTTGACTTAAGGGTGAACTTCAACGTTGACTCGCTCAACAAGGAGCTCGTGAAGGAAAAAATCGAGCTGATCAAGGCGGGGCTCGAACTCGACTCAAACGCGACGCTCGACCGTAACGAGGCGATCGCCGTCGTGTTCGACTTAATCGATCCGCAGCTAGGTGAGCGGTTGATCCGGCCTGGAGGCGAGGCAACCGAACTTGAGATCAAGGATGAGCAGGACGCTTTCGCAAAGATGTTTGCGGGAATTCCCGTCGACGTGAAGCCGGGACAGGCCTGGCAGATCCGATTTGAGTGGCTGATGAACATGATCGGCCAGAACGCGACAGCACAACAGCGGTTGCGTGACGATCCAAACTTCAAGTCGCTGCTCGAGCGACGTGTGCAGCAGTTGCAGCATCAGATCCAACAATTTGGGGCGAATGCCCAAGCAGGAAGGACAGGAGCGCTATGAGCATGATCACTCGAATTCTAATTTCTCTGGTCTGCATGGTCGGATCGCTGCAGGCAGCGCTCATTAGCAGCAACCGCATCGCGGATTGGACCCCGTACAAATTCATCGGACCCACAAATGGTCCCGTGATCCGCACGACGATTTACACCAACCTTCCGGCGGGGTTGAGTGACACCAACATCAATGCGGCGTTGACTGCGATGCCAGCCGATACGGTGGTACTTTTGAGCGAAGGAGATTACTATCTAAACAAGGTTCCAATTTTCCCGGACAAGTCGCGACGAACCCTGCGAGGGGCCGGTCCCGGCAAGACGCGAATCTGGGCGAGCATTACCAACAGCTATGGTGCTGCGATAATGACAGACCAGGTGTCCGAGGGTAACCCGACAAACATCACGCACGGCCTGAGCTTGGGAAGCTCGAACATCCTGACGAGTGGCAGCACACCGGGAATCGTAGCGGGAGGCATGATCAAGATCACGCAGCTCAACAACAGCAACGTGTGGTCGCGGGACAGCTTTGAGCGGCAGATGCGACACTATGCGGTTGTGACATCTCTTGCAGGCACGGGAAACACAAACGTCAAGTTCTACCCGCCACTGCCCTTCGAGTTGGATGCAGGATTGAGCCCGCAACTCGTGGCCTCGAGTCAGGTCATGGACTACGGCATCGGACTCGAGGATTTCACGCTGATCTGCACCAGCACCAACGTGACCTCGTACGGAATCTGGTTCTCGGGCGTCGCGAACAGCTGGATGCACAACATTGAGATCACCAACTGTCCGAATGCCGCTTATTTCTGCAGTCAGACCGTTGGCTGCGAAGCGTGGCGAATGACGTTGCGTGGCACGCAGACAGCAAACGACGGCTTTGGGGAGTGGGACCGAAACGGAGGCTTCTACGTGCACGACTGCATCAGCATCGGCCTGTTTGCGGGCATCATGATTAACTCCGGAACCATGGGAGTTGTCGCCTACAATTTCATCACGAACGGCACGTCAAGCGTGTTCACCCGGCAGTTGGGCGCGTTGAACGCGAATCATGGCCCCCACAACTACATGGTGCTCTATGAGGGCAATGTCAGCGAACAGTTCCAGGTGGACGGATACCATGGCAGCGCGAGTCACCAGACGGTCTTCGGCAACCGATTCCACGGGCTACACGGCAAGGGGCCGACTAACTCCAGCTATAACTCGAACCGAAAGATGATCGACCTGGCCCGAAGGTCGCTCTATCACAATTTGCTCGGAAACTACCTCGGACACTCCTCGTGGACTCCGGACTTCTACAGCGTGACCAACCAGGGATACAGTTACAATCTGAGCACAATCTTTCGGCTGGGTTACCCAAACATGGGTGACAATACGGTGGTTTACGGCACCAACCGCTACGACAATCTTGCCAACCCTGGATATGACTCGGAGGTGACCAACACCCTCTATCTGCACTACAACTACGACACGAAGACGGCCGGAGTCGTAAGTGATGGAGTATCGCAGACCAACCTTCCAAATAGCTATTTCCGAACCAACGCACCGGCCTACTGGACCAATGCGACAGCTTGGCCGCCTTACGTAGTTGGAGTGGCCAGCAATTGGGAGCATGGAACGAACACGATCCCGGCCATGACGCGATTTGCAGCGCTGACATCGGGTGGCGGCGGCGGCCCTCCTGATCCTGTGCCTGACGACGGAGAGTTCCTTCGCATCCTTCAGTGGTTCTTCTTCCCTATGATCATTCCCCCGCTATGGAACTGACCCTCGAAACACTTTTGCTTAAGGCCCGCGCCATGACGCCCGCAGACCGTCTGGCGGCCATGAAATCGCTCATGATGGATGAGCGGACGCCAGCGCTGCTTGCGCTGCTGCTCAGCGATCGCGAGGACTACATACAAGCGGCGAGCGCTCAAGGTAACGCGACTCACCACGGGGTGCAGGCCCACGCGATGGGCAGCATTTACGCGCTGGATGCGTTCGTCAGCAGCCTGGCTGCCTTCCTTCCGAAGCCGGCCAAGCGTCGACCGAGGACCGATGGGAACGGTGAAAGTTAGAATGGTTCGGAATGGTTCGGAATGGTTCGGAACCGTTTTAGAGAGTTGGTTTGAACTCTCGGGTGACCAGAGCGATACCTCACCGCGTGACTATGTGATCACCCTCCGACTTGGTAGGAGGAAAAACAAATCCTCGTAAACCCTCTTGCGAGGTTAAACGCATGTCAAAACAGACCACTGTAGCACCAGAGACCACTGAAACGCCGGCCGCGTCAGGAAACCTGACTGTGGACGGCTATGCCGCGCTGCTCGCCAGTCGCCAGCGGCAACCCTTGGTCCCTGAAACTGGCAACACGCCGGCCCAATCACCCCAGCCCGAAGTCGAGACGGAGGTGGGTGATGAGGCGGTAACTCAAACCACTGAAACCGAACAGGTGGAGGGGGAAACGGGAGAGACGGATCCGCAGACTGACCAACAGCCCGAAGGCGACCAACCCGAGGACTCTGCTCAGCAGGTTGGATCCGACCAAAGCACGCGGCTTGACGATGTCATCGCCGAGGCAATTCGCGAAGCGGGACTTGAGCCTGACAAGGCCAAGGCCGTGGCCAAGATGGCCAAGCGGATTGCCAAAGTGGTGGACGAGAGAGACGCGGAGCGCAACAAGCGGCTAGAGCTCGAGATGGCGGGTCAGCAAAAGCCGACCCCGAGTCAAGAGCAACCAGCCACCGCGCAGGTCACGACTGGTGACCCGAGGGTGGCCGGGATTGACAAGCAGATCGACCAGATCAAATCAGCACTAAGAACCATCGCCCAGAACCGCGACGGGGTCACGACTACCGACCCGAAGACGGGGGCTGAGGTGCACTTCAGTGCCGAAGATCTGGAAGGGCACCGGGTTGAATACGAGCAACAGTTGACACAGTTGACCGCTGAGAAGTTTGTCGTGACTCGAGAGATCGAGCGCGAGACTCAGTCTCAGCGCGAGCTGGCAGCCACCGAAGCAATTCGCAGCTACCCGTGGATCAACGACAATAGGTCCGAGGATTACCAGTTGGCCGTAGCCGAGCTACGGAAGCTTGGCCCCCTCGCAAAGCAGCTCAAAGATCATCCATCGTTTCCGCTGTTTGTTGGTCGCTATGTCCGCGGGTTGCGCGCCGAAACGTCAGACACGCACAAGCCTGCGGCTCCCGTGGCAAAGTCAAAGCCAGCCTCAAACGGAACCGTTCCACCTAAAGTCGTCGCAGGGGCGACTACTCGAGCCCCAAGCAGTCCGAACGCTGCAAAGCTGAAGGCTGCCGAGGAAGAGTTTCGGGCTAGTGGTGGGTCACCCAAGGCGTATGGAAAACTGCTCTCGGCACGAAGAATGGCAGCAACCGCTGCTTAACACACACCACATCAATGAAAGCAAATTCTTACGACAGTCCGGGAAGAGACGGTGGAAATACGGAAGACATCGGAGGTGAACTCAGTGTCATCCAGCCTCTTCAAACGCCATTCGCTAGCATGGTCAGGAAGACCAGCTGCTCCAGCACCAACCCTGAGGTCGGTGCGGATGAGATTCGCAAACCGCGCACCATCGGCAACAAGGAAGGCAAGGGGAGCGACGGGACCGGCAACAAGGCGGCAGGGCGTCGGCGTTACGGCGGCCGAGTGCAGAAGCTCACCGACCAGTGGGCCGTCACCGACGTTCAGATGGCGGTCGCTCGGCAAGGCGGAAACGCCTTTGTCTCGGACGAAATCAGCTACGCCAAGGCTCGCACCATCGCCGCGATGAAAACGGACATGGAGGCCATTTGTCTCGGCGAGCAAGAAGGTCAAGGCGGGAGCGACGACGATATGCGCACCCGTGGGTTCTTCAAGTGGGTCCAGAATGGAGCCCAGGCAATTGACCCCGTGCCCGAACAGTTCCGCACTCCTGCAGCCTCGATCATCACGCTCGGCAGCGACAAGCTCAGCGAATCGACTACTGATACCGGCTACAAGTCATTCAACGCGGCTCTCAAGAGCATGAAGCAGGCGTATGGCTACAAGGTCAACGTCGATGCGTTCGCCGGCGACGACATCATCGAGATGGTCGACAACTTCACGCGATCGGCTGGCACTGGGTCCGATACCCGCTACCGGGTAAACGAGAACGGCCGCGACCACGAGATCAGTCTGTACGTGACCGTGTTTGATACGAGTTTCGCGAGGGTCAACATGATTCCCGACCAGTTCGTGCGCATCAACGAAGCCACTGGCCTTGGTGATCCCAAGTCCGCAGCTCTCGCTGTCATGGAATACTGGGAGCTACCGTTCCTGGAGCAGCTGGTGAGCGAGGAAAATCCCGATACGTCTGGCGGCCGAAGCGGGTGGCTGCGTGAAATGTTTGCCAACGTGTGCCGCAACCCCAAAGGCCAAGGAGCAATCAAGAGCTAGGCCTAATCGCCCGCCATAACACAACGATAACTCGAAATCAAAGAAGACTATGAAAGCGGCAACAATTCACGAAAACAACGCTTCCACCATCGAGTGGAAAACGTATGGACTTGGCACCACCCTCAAGCAGGGCGGGTCGGATTTCACCGCATCTGGCACAACCCAGACGTTCGTGCTGGATAGCATCGAGCCGGGTGACATCGTGATCTCGCACCTCGTCCGGGTTGATGTAGTCAAGGCGCTGGGGCATGCAGCGAATTGGTCGGTAGAGGTGGGTGTCAATGGCGACTCAAATCGATTCATTGCCACAACCGAACTGAAGGCGCTCAGCCTGGTCGGAGACACTGCTGTGCCCTCCTCAGCCACTCTAGCCGACCTTCATCCGTATGTCCGGATTAACGCCAACGCGATTGACCTGACCGCCGTTGTAACAGTGGGGTCAGGAAACGTGTCGGACACGACCGCTGGGGAAGTGTGGATCACCGTGCCTATTATCCGCCGAAAGGATCGGGTCACCCGCCGAGGGGCTATTTAGGTTTCGGTAGGCAAAACAACAAGCGCCGCGGGAGTTATGAGCCCGCGGCGCCCTTAACGATGAGCAAAAAGATAATTCAAGCAGGCAAGTATGCGAGCATACCTCAGTTGCTCATCAAGAAGCATCACTCGATGCCGAGCCTGCGCGAGCTGGTCTTCAAAGAGCTGAAGGAGGGTGGGAGCCTTCGTGCCTATTACGACCGCAAGAAGGCGCAAACGGCCGAGCGTTACCGAGCGGTGGCGCGAGCCACCCAGCACTTCAAGCAGAACAACAAGGTGGATGGAAGGGTCCTGGCCCACGTGCCGATGTTTGACTTTCTGATGTGGCATCGAAAGGACAAGGATTTCTGGAAGGACAACGACAATCTCAAGTCCCTGAAGCGGGACACTGAAGACGCCAAAGTTTACCTGTGAGAGCTGTTCCGTACAGTCAAGTGTTAGGACTAGCCAGTCAGCTGTGTTTCGGTGTCGCAACCCCGAACTCAACGGACGCGGCGACCCTCAACGCATTCATCCAGGAAAACACGACGGCTTTCTGGCGCTCGTTCTGGTGGCCGGAGCTCATGATTGTGGAGCAGCGCGCGTTCCGCGACAACTACACCGGCAACCACGCTGCAGGCACCGAGGTGTATTACCCGCCCACTCAGGCCTACTACCTCGCAACCAAAGGTCCGACGACCGTGGCACCGGCCACACTCGCCGCTGGAGTGTGGAGTACGAACTATTCGGAATGGATCGAGGTGCAGGAAACCCTCGCAGCAGACGACTGGGTGACAGCAAAAGCTTATGTGGCAGGTGATCGAGTCAGGAATCCGTCGGATGACAAGGCCTACGCGTGTCATACCGCCCACACTGCGGGGGGGTCGTTCGATGGGACTAAATTTGGCGCGTTGAAGCGGTGGCGTCGGTCGCTGGAGTACGTGCAGACAGGCAAGCCGACCATCGATGGAATTGAAGGGATCTATGAAGACGATCCCGATCTAAACCTCGATGCGCCGGAGATTCCGTTCACCCTTGGGGCTGACATTCTAGTTGAGGGCGATGAGCCGAAGGTGTGGATCAAGTTTCGCAAGTCGGTGCCATCATGGAGTGGGACAATTCACGACTCATCCCTGGTCTATCTGGTCGGTGAGCAGGTCTATTTTGGATCCGACTACTACCGAGTTAAGGTTGCCAGCACTGGGAACCTTCCAACGAACACGACCGACTGGGAAAAAATTGAATTTCCGTACGTGTTTCGAAGTTCCGTGGCGAGGGGAGCTTTCGCGGACTGGCTAGACGCGGAAGGTCAGCAGGACAAGTCTGGCCGAAACAAAGCACGGGCTGTGGCCTTGAACGACGCTGAGATCGAGGAGATCCAGGCGAGGCAAAAGCAGACTCGGGCGCTACCAGTGAGGGTATATCGATGAAATCAAGCATGGGTATTCAGGCGCGGGCCGTAGACAAGAAGGGATTCACGCCCGACTTCAAGAACGTCAACCATAATGACCCAGGCCTAGCCTATGTGCTGGTCGACAAGAAGACGGGCCGGCTGATGGTTCAGGCTGGAGACGATCGCGAATTTGTAAATCTCAAGACCCACCCGCTGGGAGCGCTGGTGTTGTTTCCTGGCGGCTCCTATGCAGACGGAGACTGCCTAGGCGGCAAGCTCTTCGCGGAAGGGCTCATTGGAAAGTCGGGCACAGCGCTTCTCGAGTCGGTGTGCATTGTCGACCGAGACAATGTGGGCGCCGCGATGGACTTGATCTTCTTCCACGCGGAACCAGCGGAAGCTGGGACGACCATCACGGACAATAGTGCGCTAGTCCTGGCGGATCTAGACGCCCCAAAGATCACTGGGTGGCTCAAGGTAGCGAGCACCGACTACGTGCAGGTCGACACCGTGACGAAGGTCGCACAGAAAGTGTTTCCGGTGCCGCTCCGATCAACGGCAGCGGATGGCTCGATCTACGTGGCTATCATCGCTCGTCAGGCGGCGACCTACGTCAACAACCTGTTGAAGAACGTCAACGTCGGGCTCTTCGTGAAACAGACCTAATGATTGCCGAGATGTCATCCGGGGATTCCATACGGGAGAGCCTGGCGAGCCTGTCTGAAAGGCAGGCCGTGAACACCGAGAAGCTCGATGACATCGAAAGCCGACTCCGATCACTCGAGCAATGGAAGTGGATCATGATAGGGGGCTGCGGTGTCGTATCTTCGATCGCCACACTGCTCATCAATCTGGTTTTTAGCATTGTATCAAAACACCTATGAACATCCTCAAAGGCAGTTGGAGAACGTCTCTGTTTGGAGCGCTCCTAATTATTCAAGCGTGCGTGCAGTGGGCTGTGGCTGGCCTCGACGGCAACCCGACGACCAATGTGACGCCAAGCGATCTCGCCACGAATGTGCTCGCAGGGTGGGCGTTACTCATGGCCCGAGACAACAAGGTCTCAAGTGAGCAAGTGGGAGCGGCTCAGCCCGCTAAGCCGTCCGGACCTCCGGCCGGTGTGGGGTTAATCGTAGCCCTGCTGCTGGTCGTTGGATGCTCCGGGTGTGCTAAGTTTGCCGGTTACACCGAACGAAAGGAGTATGACCAGGCTGGTAAGGTCAAGTCCGACGAGGTCACTCGCTTCCGTGGATTCACGTTCTTGGACTCCAAGGCGAATTTAACGCGGGCGAAGGCGTTGCAGACCGACAAGACTCAGTCAGTTGGGGTGGATACGTCAGCTCAAGAGTCCAGCGGCAAAACCGTGTCGGATGTGGTCGACAAGCTGGGGGAGGGGTTCATCAAGAAAGCAGTGACTCCCTGATGTCGCGTTACGCGTCATACGCCGCAGCCGAAACCGTCCCGGAATCTAGGGACGTCGATCGGGTGTTTGTTGGAGTTCGGGAGCTGAACCCTGGTGAGATACCTCCTGGTTTCGTCGCGAGAGCGAGAAATTGTAGGTTCTCGAATGGTGAAGCGGCCCCGCGCTTGGGTGTGGCAAAGTTACCCTGGACAAACCGCGTGACACTGCAGAGTCAGCACACGCAGCCATTCGGAACGGTCTATGGCGCGAGTGAATTTCAGGAAGCGCTGGGGGTCGACTGGTTGATTATCGCCGCGGACGGCAAGGTGTATCGGTGCCGGCAATTCACCGCGGCAGCCGAAGTGCCACTCCCCCCCGGGACGATAATCGATCACGAGGTGAGCTTCACGCAGACACGCAACGGGCTCGTCATGTGGCGAGGGGACAAGCTGCCGCTCATCATGCCCGATCTGGAGACGGGCTTCACCACTATGGTGAAGCAGGCAAATGTCATTGAAGGCGTCGGAGAGGAAAACCCTACTGCTGGCCCGGATGATATTCCGGCAGCAGCGCGCGGAGACTGGATTGGCAATCGTTTGTTCTTTCCTTACGCGACAGCGACCGAGCTCGACCTGGTTGGAATCAGCGACTACAGCAATGCGACGCGACACAATCCGCTTCGAGGCCAGACGCGGATTAACCAAGGTGGATCCGATCGACTCTTGCGCGTGGTGCGGTTCAGCGACAACGTCGCCGTGTGCTTCAAGGAAGCCTCGATCTACATTTTACAGAACGTATTCAAGGACCTCAGCCAAATGCTGCTGACAGAGCTCACGCCTGAGTACGGGCTATGCTCGCCTAAAGCGGTGGCGAACACGGGCAAGGATCTGTGGTTCCTGGCACCTAAGCGCGGGATCTGCTCTGTGAGACTAACCGAGCAGAATAAGATCCAAGGGTTGGACCTCCCTCAGTCAGCGACCCTTCAGGAGACCACCGAGCGCATCAATTGGAAGGTGGCAGCAAAGAAGGCAACGGCAGCATACTTTAGCAATAAGTTCTACCTTGCCGTGCCTCTCGATGATGCGACCCACGCTGGAGTCAACCAGGTATCTGGTGTGTATAGCGGTGGCACGCGCACAGTAATCGTGAGGGCGGGCAAGACCTACCGATACGTGAAGGGGGCCAACGACACCAGCCTGACGAATGGACTGCAGGTGCTGACTGAATCCCAAGACTTCATTGCGACATCAACGAGCGTGACGCTCACTGGTGCAGCCGGAAAGACAATCACTGCTGAGTTTCGAGAGGTGCTTGTGGACGTAAACAACGCGGTGATCGTCTATGATTTCGTTGCCGGCGAGTGGGCTGGGGTGGATGATGGATCGGCGTTCTGTGTGAGCGACTTTGTGACCGCGACCTACAATGGAGTTGAGCGCCTCATGTTCGTTGGGGAGGATGGGTTTGTGAACTGCGTCGAGGAGCTCTTCTACGACGAGACGGCCTATTGGTCTCTGGGTGACTTCAACCTGCTCGATATTACGCCTGGGGCTGAGTTCGTTGATGTCGCCGTCGAACCCGGTCAATGTTATCGGTTCGCACCCGGAGACGAGTGGTCGACCCTGCAGAACGGACCCCATGTCTACTCGGAAACCACGGATTTCACTGCGCAGTCCAGCACCGTGCGAGTCGTGCAGCTCTTTGGTGAGGTCACGCCGATAGACGCGGTGATGCAGCCGCATATTTACTTGCCGGTGATTGAGTACGTCGATTGCGATTGGACATCTCGTGGCTACGGCGGCGACAGCATGTCCCGCAAGAAGTGGTCCGACATGGAAGTGCACGCCAAAACGTGGTTTCCGGAGTTCCAGATCACCGCAAAATCGGAGGGTGTAAAACAGGAAATCCCAGTGTCACCCGATTCGGGGTGGCGGACTAAGAGCCGATCTGCGTATGACGATCCGTGGGACGCAAAGCCGTACAACCTCAGCAATTCGTCGGATGACCATCAGCGCAAGGGCCGACAGGACTACAGTGTCATTTTGGGGGAGAGCTACGTGTTGACCGGGCAAATCAAGCCGGGGATCAAATACATGGTGCAATCGGCAGACGTTACCAGTGACTGCATGGTGGTGTACAACGGGACTGGGTATAGCAACAACCAGACGTTTGTAGGCGTGGCCGGGGTCACCTCCTTTGGGGTGACCATTGGACAGCCGATTGTCTATCCTCCGGGCTCCTACCTTGAGTTCGGGCAAAACGGCATGCTTATCGACGAGCACCAAGAATGGTTTGAGGAGCTACGCATCCCTCCAGTGTGCCGGGGTCGTCTGGTACAGCTGCGCTTCCGGTGCAGGCAAGGCAGAATGATCGTGAAGGGGGTCGGACCACAGGGGTCCTTCACTTCGCGCGCGAAAGGAGTCAGAACCTAATGGCACTCGTTGTCTCAATCACCGGCTATGTCCCTCCAGCCAATGTCCCGCTGACTATGGCGGCGCTGCGCAAGCTGGCGTCTGGATTCACGGTTCAAATCAGCGGCACTGTGAGCGGTGGCGAAGTGGTCGACGGATCCATTACCCCGGCCAAGGTAGCGCCTGGAGCGTACTTCTACGGAGCGGCCACCTACAATGCTGGCACCAACACCTATTCGGTGACGCTGACGCCACCGTTGGCCGGGCTCGCTGATGGAGTGCGTCTCTATTTTAAGGCCCCAACGGCAAATAGTGGAGCGAGTGAGACGAACCTCATCGTGAACGGTCTGCCAAGCGCGAGGATTCGTAAGCGGCTAACGGAGACCCTCTACGCCGGCGAGGTGCCAGCCAACGGCATTGTGGAGGTGGTGTATAACTCCACGGCGACCGCGCACTGGCAGCTCCAGAGCCAGACCCTGCATGCTCGGCGCGACTACTCGCTGACGAGCGGGACAGTGTCTTCGAATCGCTGCACCGCGTTTACGGTGGATCCAGGGTCTTCGTTTACCGATATCACTCAGGTTACGGCTCGCCTGTTTGTCTGCCGCATGCACGCGGACTGCAACGCGAACCCCACTATGACAGTTGGGTCTGTCACAAAGACGCTGAAGTGGCTTGAAGGCAGGTCGATCGTCCAGAATCAGCTACGCAGGGGGCAGAGCCTTGGATTTGTGTATGATTCCGCGCTCGATGCGTTCGTGATCATTGGCGAGCAGCCAAACGGGACATGGGGTGCGGTCGCGTCGGGATCGGCCACGTCCATTGTGGTGACAATACCCGGGTATCCGTCGGACCCCGTGATCGGTGCCAAGCTGGTCGTGAAGGTTCCGGACGCGAATACTGGAGCAGTTACGCTGTCGCTTGATAACCCTGTGACTGGCCTGACGATCCACAGCGGTACCCCAGTCAAGAAGTTCGGTGGGGCGGCTCTGGTGGCGAATGACTACAAAGCTGGCAGCGTGGTCATGTTGGTGTTCGATGGCACTAACTGGCAGTTAGTGACGCCGACCTGCCAGCCAGTGGTTCTGGCGATGGCGAATTTTGACGGGAGCCTCACGAGCCCGATCACGCCTCGGATGGCCTACAACATCGACGCCGTCAATAAGGTCGTGAAGAACGGCACCGGAGATTACACGGTGAACTTTGCTTCGAATGTGGCTGCGGCGTACCAGGTGCACGTGACGTGCGGGGCAGGATCAGGAAACCCAAGCAGCCAAGGGTTTGTTTGGGACCCGGCCACCAACCAAAACGTGGGCAGTGTTCGGATCCGGACGGGATCCGCCAGCACGGGCACTCTGGCAGACTTTCCCTATGTCTATGTGACGGTCATCGGCTACCCGTGAGCACGCAAGATGCAACCACACGCGCGAGGATTCTATGGGAGCAGAGGAACCCGACGGTCCCGTGGTGGGACGTTGTGGATTGGTATGGTCGCCATGGCTTGGTTTATCTGGCTCCGGATGCGTGCATCCTGGCCCGCCCTTGGGACCTTGGCGCCGATGAATGGGAGCCGGCACGAGATCCAGATTGCTGGTTTTTGCTGGTGGCGGCAACGGACGGCCACACCAGCCTGCATCGTTTCTTTGAGCTCGCGCCGAGACGGTTTGATTTCGTGGCCTTCCATCGCGACAACGTACTCAAGGTTTACCTTTGGGATAGGCTCAAACAATTGACCCAACGACATCATGACAAGCGTCAAAGCACCACCGCCGCGCAACTATGCGCAGGAGACGAGCGACAGTCTCAAGGCCCAGATCAAGCTGGCGCCTGATTTACTGAAGGCTGAGCAGCAAACGCGGCCGGGCTATACCGCGCTGGATCTGGAGAGCTTAGATCAAATGATGTACGGCACGGCCGGCCAGCGCGGGCTAGTCAGCCTCTACAACGATCTTGTGCCCGAGGTCAGCCGCATTGATCAACGGGCAGCCTCTGACCAGCGCGCGGCAGACATCAACGACGTTCGAACGTTGGGACCAGAGTTTCAGGCTGCGCTCAAGGCAGCTTCACCGGAGCAGTATGCGCTGCTTGAGGAGCTTACCCGGCAGGCACAATCGGATCTATCCGCGGGGACATCCCTCACGCCGTCCATGTCTCGGGAGATTCAGCAGTACGTCCGGCAGGGGCAAGCTGCCAGGGGTCTGACCGCTGGACCCGCAGAGCTCTTTGAGGAGGCATTTTCACAGGGTCAAGCCGGGCTGCAGCTCCAGGATTCACGCCGAAACTTCGCCGGGTCGGTGGTCGACCTGAATCAGCGGATCCAAGGTGACCCGATCTTGGCGATCCTCTCGAGGCCGTCGCGATCGGCTGATGTGGCTGGCAGCTGGACCGGGCAGGGGAACTCGATGGCGAGCGCCATTGGCCCGCGGCTATTCAACCCGGAAAGCCAGTATGGGGCGGACCTGAACCAGGGTAACTATGAGGGCGACCTAGCCGCGCGCACCGCCACGGCCAACAGTCGAGCCGGACTCTACGGCGGGGCACTTGGTGCCTTAGGACTGCTGGGGGGCGCCGGAATCCGAAAGTGGGGATAAGCTTATGCCGAGCTACATTGCGCCATACAGAGGACGAGACCGTGGACCGACGCCTGGCTTCATGGAGGCCGCAGGCCGACCAGGGCAGCTGATCGGTCAAGGGCTGCAGCAATTCGCTGGAGGAATCGCCGAGGGTGTGACTGCAGCAGATGAGGCAGCTAAGAGCGAGGCGAAGTTGGCGCGGGCTGCCGAAACATTTTTCACGGAGATCCCCGACGAGGGAAAACCGATGGATCCGGTCGCCTTCAAGAACCTGTCCGCCAAGCATAAGATTGCGACAATGCAGGGCCTGATCCAGGCGCAGGCCTACAAGAAGGGGCAGCAGGATGCGCTGGGGGCGTTAGCCAATCTCCAGTATATGCGGGCGCAGACGGAGCTCCTGCAAACTAGCAAGGCGGATCGTGATCGCTCTCGCGATCAAAGTGCCAAGGCAGACGCGAGGAAAGATCTACTTAACTCAGAGTTGAGAAGTCGAATGAGCCTGCCCGATGGGCAGCAAGGTCCCATTCCGGAGCTAGGGAACCCAGAGATCATGCAGCTACTGGCCAAGCATGGGCTCCTCACCGACCCCAACACCGACAATTTGCTGTCCTCATTGGCCCGTTTAAACGCAAAGCAAAGCCAATCGATGGGCGTCCCGGGCACCATGACGGACGTCCCTGGACGTCCCGGAATGAAATTCGGGTGGATGAGTGGAAGCTCCGGGCAGTTCATCGAAGACACTCAGACCCAGGCATCATCCAAACCGCCACCGGGTTATACGATCTGGAAAGACCAGAAGGGAGAAGAGCGATTGGTGAAGCTGCCCACTGAGCCAAAGCTTAGCAGCATGCAGGAGCTAAAGGCCCAGAGCCTGGCAAGGAATCAGGACAAGTTGCAAAAGCTTAAGGACATGAAGGCTAGTGGGGCAAAGCGCGTGAGTTACCCTAACGGAGAGCCTGCCCCGAGCTCTGGCATTAATCTATTCGCGGCATCCATAGATGATGAGATTCAGGCTACCGAACGTCTGATTGCAAACGCGCAGCTCGAACTCAATGCAGTCCAACCGCAGCGACCCCCGGAAACCAATTCGTCAACCCCAGCAGCAGGCAAGGCGTTCGAGGACTTCATGCGTTGGAAGCAAGGCAAACAATGAGCCAAGTGCTGAATTACTTCCGATCGCAGGACGATCGGTTGAAGACGGTGCCAGACGAAGATCTGGCACTTTTCATTGCTGAGACTCACCCTGAATTTCTGCAAGACGAGGAGTTCGGAGGCCAGGTTGCGAAACTCACAGAGCCAAGGCCATCCGAGCCTTCAACGCGACCATTATCGCCCAAATCCAAGTCAATGGTGGATCGCGATACGGACGCCGCCGCGGCCCGTTGGGGTTACGGAGACGCCAAGCCCAAGCTCGCTACGGAAGAGGCTAATGCCCTTACGCAGTGGTATGACTCCGCGAAGCAGTTGGCCGGAGAGAACATCGAGCTGGTAAAGCGGCTCGAGGAGCAACGGCAGGCGCAGCTGCGAGAGCTAGGGGTTGAGCCGCTACGTGACGTCGACAACCCGCTGAAAACTGTAGCCAAGCCAGTGGGGCAAGCGATCGAGGGTGGAGCTAAGGTTGCTAAAGCGGCAGTCGGAGACGTGGCGTCTCTAGTGGCTGGTGTGCCGGCTGAAAACCTATCCACATTTGCCAACGACCCAAAGGGACCACTACCCATCGAGGAGCAGGTCGCGCAGGCTGAGGGCTGGTGGAGGCGCGCAGCGGGATACATCGGACTGGCCGGCGCGGCTGCCCCAGTTTACCTGGGCGGAGCTGCGGGAATGGGAGCCATGGGTATCCCTCCAGCCACAGCCAATGCTGTCATGATGGGTGTGGATCCCGAAGGGCGCCCGGATCCGATCGGAATCGCAGCGGCGTTCGGGTTGCCGATAGTGGACAAGGCTGGCCGACAGTTGACAGCTAAGGCACTCGAGAAGGTGTTTGATAGGGTCAAGGTGGTGCGTCAAGAGCTGGCCGACGAGCCCGGAAAGATCGTGGCTCAGATTAAGAATCAAGGGTTACTCCAGGCACTTAAGCATGACGAGATACTGAAAGCCGTCGAGATTGGCGGAGGCCAGCTAGCGGACAACGCGTACCTGCTGGCGCTCCAGACCCCGGGAATCCTGACGGCGGAGAATCCGAAGGAAGCCCTACTGCAGGCAGTAGCGGGTAATGTTGCCATGGCGCTCATGGGAGCCCCAGAGCTCAAAGGTGGGGGTAAATCGATTACCTACGAGACCCTGCGCCAGCGGTTTGCCAAGGGCACATGGCCGGAGGGCCGGGTCGAGCGTCGTCCCGAGCCGAAGCCAGAGGCGAGGGCGATCCCTCCACCAGAGCCCGCACCCCCTCCTCCCGAGGCGCCGGTTGCCCCGCCCCCGCGGCCGACCCCACCTCCACCACCTACCCCCGAACCCGCACCCCCGCCGGCGCCGGAGCCAGTGAAGCCGGTCGAGACCCCGGCATCACGCCAGGACCCAGCCGACCCCGCAGTGATTCTCGGCAGGCCCACAACGGTCCGAGGGGCGAACGAGACTCAGTTCCCAGCCATGTATGCATGGGTGCCAGCTGAGCGGATCGAAGGGAGCCACGGGCTCGGGTTTGCGCCGAACCCTAACTATGCCCCGCTGGAGAACACTAGGCGCTATGAGTCAGATCCAGCGGAGCAGGAGAAGGTAGTGCGCGGCGCGACCACGTTCGACCCTGCCAGCTACGCGACGAACGCAAGGACGGCAGCCGATGGGCCGATCATGGTCAGCCGAGGTCAGGACGGTCGCTACCGCGTCCTCGGAGGGAACGGCCGCTGGCAGATGATCCAATCCTTGACAGCCCCGCAGGCAGTGGAGTTTGGTAGGGTGCAAGATGAAGAAGCTCCCTCTTTTGGCCTCCCTGTTCGTCCTGGGCCTAATGCTGTCCTCGTACGGCTTCTCCCCCCGATTGATTTGGCGGACCCGCAAGGCTTGGAGGGCGCAAAGAGAGTTGTTGATCTACTTAACCCTTCGCCGGGGCTCGTGGAGACGGCCGCGAGTATGGCTCGCAATGATGCGGCCAAAGTCTCGTTTGACGGACTAAGACGGCTTCCGGGCAATCCCTCTGCCGCGAGAGCTCGGGAGTGGATGACGGCGGAGATGACGGCCGGGGCGCTAGACCGCAACACCCGACGGCAAATCCTCGATACCGACTCCCAATTGTTGGATTACGTGGCGCGCGTGCGATTGCACCGCGCCTACCTTGATGACAGCGTCGTCGAATCTGCAAGATCACCGAAAAGCTCAGAGAGCCTGAAGGCGATGATTGAAGCGCCAGTGCCGGCCATGCTGGCGCTAAGGGACACTGGAGAGATCAAGCTTCCGACCGCGCTGGCCGAAATGGTCCGGCGTGTCGCGGGCTATATCGGCGAGGGCCAGAAACTCGATGGGGCACTTAAGCAGGTGAGCGATCAGGTCGAGATGTTTGCCGGCCCAGAGTTTGAGTTGGCCCGGTCACTGGCTGGGGCACTCAGCACGCAGATCGAGCTACTCGAGCCAAATAAGAGAGGGGTGCGCAAAATTGACTTTGAGGCGACTCGGGACAATTTCGAAACGTTTTTCGAGCGGCTTGCGTCTTCGATTCGAACGGCCAATACCGAGCCGGATTTGCTGGGAGCGACCCGAACCCCGGCGGTCGCCGTGCAGGAGTTCCTCAGGATGCAGATCGGTGACGCTCCCGCCCTCCAGATGGACGGCGACGGCAGTTACAGGAGCGAACCAAATCCAGACGTGCGAGCCCTAAATCGCCTAGCCGAAGTTGCGCGGCGCCGTAAGCTTAGCCCGAAGGAGAGTGCGTCCATGGCCAGGCTCGAGGCGCGATTGGGCAACGACTTCATGCGGTTCTGGTCGGAGCAACGTGGCAGGATAGATCAATACGACGCAGATGCTCGATCCAGCCCGCAAACCAAACAAGCCACTAGTCCCCCTGGAACGACTTACGAGATCCAATTCGGGCCAAACGAACGCCGACCTGGATCGCCTCCGGTGGTGTATGCAAGCCTGGGGCACATGGACAAGGTGCGCCCCGCTGAGATGCCCGAGCTCGTCGCGTTGGCCAAATCCCTACTCGGCCACGTGCCACTGGTAAGGCGACTACCTAAAGCGCGCGGCGTATTCGTGCCGGCTCCCGCGGGGGCAACAATCAAGATGTCTCCGGACGTCTTCCGAGACCCGATCCAAGCAGCCAAGACTTTGGCTCATGAAATCGGACATTTGATCGATTGGCTTCCCGATCGATCGTTGGCGAGAGGCAATCTATTCGGTCGGGTCGGCAGCTTACTTGGATGGCTTAAGACAACATTTCCACTCAAGCAGTCCACACCGATCGAGGCAGTCTTAACACCAAAGGACCGATCACGCATCAGGGCTCTGGCCGAAAAGAAGGTTGGCCCAAGACCCCCAAGGGACGAAGAGGCAGACTTAGCGGCGTGGAAAGCGCTGGTTTCGGAGGCCTATACTGAACTGCTGGATGAGGAGATCGAGAGCCGGGGGCTTGCAAAGCTGGATGTGGTCCGGGATGAGCTGTGGACCTTGTCGACGGAGTGGAGGCCATTGCCGGCGGGCGAGATCCCTCAAAGCTACCTTGAATACCGAATGAGTGGGCAGGAGCTGTACGCGGATGCTTTATCGGTGCTCCTCAACTCACCAGGCTTTCTTGAGGAAACTGCACCGGTGTTCTATCAGATGTTCTGGGAGTACCTCGACCAAAAGCCTGAGGTTCAGCAGGAGTTGCTTGATCTGCAATCGTTCCTCGCCAGGGGGAAGATTCCCACCCTGGCGCAACGCCAGAGTGACGTTAATCAGATGTTTCGATCGGGCGAGGAGAAGATGAGGCAGGCGGCGGAGCAGAGGGAGCTGCGTCGAAACTCCTGGAAGGGGTGGTGGGCACAGCTTGCCAATGACCTGGTCGACCGGAATTACGCAGCTCGAGCCAAGGCGCAAGAGGCCGGGGACAGCCGGACGGTTCAAGTGCTGGACGAATTGGGCCTGCGGGACAATATCAACATGATGCTCATTCGGCGCGTGTTCGAGACCGTGCTGAAGCCGGCGGAGGATGCAGGGTTCACGATCGACCAATTGGGCGAGGTGCTGTTCCTAGAGCGCATTATGGCTGGGGATCGGAATGTGCTGGCAAACCCGCTTGGCCATACTCCGCTGACTGCGCGTCAGCAGCTGTGGAGGTTGCGCAATCAGATCGGCCTGGAGCAATGGACGAACCTAAAGTCATGGGTGCAGCGGTTTCATGACATCACGTTCTCGGTGGTCGAGTCAGCGGTTGAGGCGGGGGTCTATAACCGAGAGACCTTCGAGACTGTCATTCGACCCAACAAGGACAGCTACGCGGCCTTTGCGGTTGTGGAGTACCTGGAAGATTTTGTCCCGCCGTCCATCCGTCAGCAGATGGGCACATTCAAGGACATCGCAAACCCACTGACTGCCACACTCTACAAGACAGTTGCGCTCAACAACCTGATCGCCTGGAACAAAGCTAAGACGACAGTGAGGGACATGCTGCTAACGCGCTTCCCTGAGGAAATTAAGCCCGCAGATGTAGCAGGCCTTCCGACGGCGCCGCGAGCGCGATCGCATCCGGACTTTGGGGCACTGAGTCCCCTGGTTGATGGCCGGCCCGAACACTGGTATGTCGATCCCTACATTGCTCAGGCCTTCGAGGAGGTCCCCCCGATGCATCTCAGTAGCGTGGTGCGAGTGCTTGATACCGCGTTTCGCAAGGTACTCTACCCGCTGATCATCACGTACAATCCCGGGTTCCTCTTCCTCACGTCGCCGATTCGCGAGGTGAGGCGCACTGGTCGCAATCTGCCGGTGCACTTTGGCCGAGTGAAGCTGCTGAGAGAATACGCCAGGGTGTGGAGCGATGTCGTGAAGCGCTTCAGCGGGGAGGCCACCCCGCTAACGCGGGAGCTGGAGGGCACGCTGGCCCTCGCGACGCCATTTGACACCGTGGCAGGCATCCACCGAGATGACGCGATTGGACGACTCATGGAGCGTTACGAGCTTGCGACGCCTGCCAATCGGAAGAGCATCTTTGATCGAGAGATTTTCAGGCCGATCAAGCGGTTGGCTAAGGGAATCGAGTTTTGGGGGATGGTCGTTGACTCACTGCCGAAGTACGGGGCCTACAACATTCTCAGGCGTGAGCTCAAGTATAGCCCAAAGGAAGCCGCCGGGTGGGTGCGCACCTACGCTGGGCTGCCGAACATCAAGAACAAGGGAAGGAGCCAGGGTCTGGTGCGAGCTGTCGCACCGTTCTGGAACGTGTTCACTCAGGGATGGCGCGCAGACTCCAGGCTCATGCGCTCGCCCAAAACGCGAGGCGGTTACTGGCTCCGCTGGATGTTGAGCGAGGGGTGGTGGACCATACTCCAGGCCCTCGGCGCTGCGGGGCTTCTCGGCGCTGGTCTCAAGGCGCTTTACGACGGCATCAGCGAATACAAGAAGACCAACTACACGGTGTTGCCGATCGGCACGATCGCTGGGGGAGACTTCGGCTCTAAGACCGTATACTTGCAGCTGCCGCGTGACGAGACCGATCGCGTGCTGTCGGGCATGCTGTACAAGCTGATTACCAGCCTCGGTGGCGGTAAGGACCAGACCAGCCTGGCTCAAGATTTGTCTGACCTAATGGCCTTCGGGTCCGGGCAGGTGCCGGGCGCAAATCCGGTCATGACCATCGCTGATAAATGGTTGGACTATGCACGCAATCTGCCACCGATCGATCCGCTGACAGGCAGACCAATCATTCCCACCAAGCAGTGGGATGCGGGAGGGGTTTACAGCCTAGCCCCGATGGCCAGTTGGACCCTGGCTCAGGGTCGGCTGAATGTCTTTGGTTACGACCCTAAGCAGGATCGCACGTTTGAGATGGTAATGAACGGCCTACCTGTCGCCGGGCGATTCATGCAGATCAGCGACTACGGTCACCGCGAGCGGCAGCGGGGCCGTGAGCAAGCAGGCGCGAAGCGAGACGAGCGGCGTCGGCTGAGCTACTCTCCAGAGGTCCAGAGGCTCGTGGGGGAGTATAACGGCATCCGAGGGCTCGATGCCGCAAACCGCACCGAGCCCCAGCAGCGCCGGCTGATCGAGGTTGGGGCCTGGTATAACAGCACGTACCGCATGTACGACGAAGCCGTCGAACACGCACAAGACCAGCGTGACGGGTCGACAGCGGAATCCCTCCGCCGGCAGCTCCACGATAGCGCCCAGGCGCTACAGCGATCCCCCTAATTGCGTGGGGTCCCTGCCAAAATGAGGTTGGCAGGGACCCTGGCAGGTCAACTTTGCGGCGGTAACCGATATCAGCCGATACTAACCGATCTAGGATTCCAGCTTACCCGAGATGATCAAGCGGTTGATTTGGTGGGGGTTGTATCTGTAAGTGGTTGAAGGAGAGTGGTGCCCCGGCTAGGACTCGAACCTAGGACCAATTGATTAAGAGGCTATTCGCTGGTCGGCTCTCCGATTTCCAGCTCAACACCTTCGAGCCATTAACCGGCCATGGCTGTGATCCTGGCAGGGCAAATTTGCTTCAACGTCCAGCTGTAAAGGATTCCTTTACAGCTGATCCCGAAACGGTTGTCGGGATCATCCTCCCACGATCTTCGGTTCGAACGCCTTCGAGGTCGGTATCACCAACGGCGCGTCGGTTACCACGGGCCGTAGATATCGGCCGTAGTGGCGCTGGGTGACCGTGATGCTGGCGTGTCGGAGCCAGCGTGACGCGGCTTCGATGCCGTCTCGGCGGGCGACCTGGCAGCCAGCATACGCGCGGAACTCGTGGATCTGCTTGTGGGTTTGCCAGCCGATCGACTGCATCCACACTCCAACCCGGCGGAAAACCTCCTCGCAGCGGGCTGTGGCGGTCGGACTTTGGATCAAGTAATCCTCGGGCTTGAGCGTGGCGACGATCGGTCGTAGGTGCGCCCAGGCTCCATTGGTGCAGCTTACTGTCGGCCAGATCGTCCCGTTCTTGGTCTTCTCCTTCTCGGCGATGCTGCCAGAGATGAGGGTGGAGCGTAGCTCGAGGATGACGCCATTGGGTGTGATCTGGAACCAGCCAGCGCGGATCGTGGCGATCTCGGACTTGCGGAGCCCAAAGCCCAGGGCGAGCCAGACGGCGACGAAGAGTTCAGGGTCCTCGGTCTGCTTGACTTTGAGCTGCGTGAAGGTTTCCTCGAGCACCTTGTCTGACGGGAGTTTGTATTCTTTGACGGCAGTGTCGCTGAATCCGGGGGCGTCCCGGAATGGGCCGACGTTGGCCGGCAGATTGAATCCAGAGACAATGCGGTAGTGTTCCATGGCGCGGGCGCTGAAGTAGCCTTTCGCCTGGCGCAGGACTGAATTAGCGGTGCCTTCCAGCTGGCGGTGCCGAGCATCGTCTTCCTTGGGGTCGAGCTGGGAGACGTGCGCTTTGTATTGGTAGACCAGGCCCGGGGTGAGGGAGGAGATCGGGAGGGACTCCATCTTCGAGGCATCGCCTGTCGCTCCCTTGATTAGGATCCGCATGGCGTTCTTGTATCCGCGGATGGTGGCGGGGGCCAGGCCTTCCACGGTGGCGAACTTCTCGAAGGACTCAATGATTTGACCGAGGGTGAGTTCGGGCTCGGTGCTGCGGAGCTGGAGGGCGCGGAGCGTCTCGAGTCGGCCGGCGCGAACCTCCTGCTGGTAGCGCCTGGCGTATTCGGCGGCGGAGCGTTGGTCGCGTTGGAGGGTGTCGCGGCTGTAGGTGCGGCCCTGGAACACGAATTCGAAAGTGTAGGTGGCCTCGGAATCTCGGCCAAGTGTCCAGGCTTCGACTTGGTGCTTGGTGGCCACGGCCTGGGCTTTCGCCTGGGCTGCCTCCGGGGTGGGAGCCTGGAAGTGGTGGGCGGATTTACCCGTGGGGAGAACGAGGAAATACTCTCGGCGCTTGTACAGGGTCATGGTTTGGCCTTCTTCTGGTGGTTAGCCCACCGGGTTGCGTTTGCCTTCCTTGCAGCTGCTTGGCGTGCGGGACTGCCTTTGCCAGCGGCACCACCTCGTGTGCCAATCTTGGACATGTAGTCGCGGACCGCCTTTGGAATTCCTGCCATGCGGGAGGGTTTAACCCTAGCCGCTACGCATTGTCAAGGACGTAGCCCGACCACGCGGTCGATTTAGTTCCGCGTTGGAGATTCCGGCGGTGGCGTTGGATCTGTCTTTCTCGATTTGCCGAGCAGTTCAACCAACATTTGCTCTGTTGGGGAGATGCGGTGGAGCATGATCCCCTTGAGCAAAATCACCGCTACCGACAGGTGAAGCCCAAACAAACCGAAAGCAATGGCCCCTATCGAAGCGTTCGTTGCGGGCGCGTTGATATTGGCCACGTAGGCGATAATGATCACGCTAAAGCAGGCCAATGCAATTTCTCCCAAGTAGCCCTTCAGTCGTCGCCAATTGGAACTGGGCGCAGCAGGCGCGAGCTTGGGTGGGATCGTTTGGAGCGCTGCCCAGCCTGTGAATAGGGTGCCCAGTGCGAGGAGGAGACCGCTGATCGCTACGATCCAAGTTCTGAGTTCGCTCATGGTTCAGGGCAGCTTCTCGGAGTAGATCCTGAAGAACTTCATGCTCGGCATGTTCGTGTAGATGCCGTTGTTCGCAGTCACCCAGTCGACTAGGTTGCTCGAGCATTGGAGGGTGATCTGCGCGCTTCCGCCTTGCGGGATTACCATGGTCTTGTCTGGGGGTTGCATGTTGCGGATGATGCGAAACGTGCCAATGCCTAGAGCGGATGGCCTCTGACCTCGCAACCAGAGCTCGCACGGACCTTGGACTATTTGACCCTCGTGGAAGAGGAATTGTTGACCGTCCCGGAATATCCAGGCCGACGCGTCGTAGAGAGATTGCAGCACCAACTGGACGGCGTCATCGCTCGTCAGTTGGATCTTTTTTATCTCTTCATCCTTGGCTGTGAGTGTGACGTAGCGATCGGTCGCGGATCCTGTGATGGCTGCTATCAGGAGCAAGCTGATGATGACTTTGAGCATAGACGAATTGCTTTATCTACCATCGGGTAGGTGATTAACTGCGTGAATGAACCCACTAATCCCCCAGGGAGGGAGTGAGGTTCCAATGGAGTGGGTGGAGATACTGGAGGAACTGGAGCTCGATGAGCTCGAGCAGACCGACGCGCGGCTATGTGATGCGCGTCGCTTCATCGCTTGGCGGATTTCGATCCTGCGACAGCTTGAGCAACGATCACATTCGCGACTTGATCCGCCCGCGAACTAGCGCGCAGTGCAGGACGGCTGCCGCGAATCGCATCCAGTGCCAAGCAAATCGGAGGCACGGTTCGCTGATCGGGCGGGGTCTCCGCTAGCTGCACCATTTGCTCCAGGAGTTGCTCGGCGAAGCCGTTGAATGATTTCACTCCGATGATTTCGCGCAGCGCGTCGATGCGCTTGCAGATATCCTCGGCGATCTGAGGGGCTCGGACTGGCGTTGCTCGTGGCATTCACTGGCCGGACCTTGGCCAAAGGGGATCCTATCACAGATTACACCCCTTAAAGCAAATACATGTTGACAGGTTGTTGAAAGCCATTGTAAGCAATAACCCGTGAGCGCGAAAACCAAGATTGAAGATCCGGAAGTAAACCTGAAGGAGATGTGCTCCATCTCGATTCGCCGGAAGGGGCACCTACAAGCCAAGGTCGGCGCAGCGATCATGAACAAGGAAATCCGCGAGGTGATCGAGGAGGCAATCGAGTTTTACCTCTCCCGCAAATCACCCCGATCGATTGAGATTTTCAACGAGCAGCACGGAGGAAAGGTCGGCGTCTAGTTGCTCCAAACCCAAACCAAATCATGCACACAAGTCATCCCTACATCATCGGAGAGAACTACTTCATTCGCACGGTAACCCACGCGCACACCGGCAAGCTCGTAGCGGTGCACGACCATGAGCTCACGCTGGAGAACGCTGCGTGGATTGCGGATACCGGCCGGTTCGCAAACGCGATGGATAAGGGCTCATTTGAGGAAATCGAGCCCTGGCCGGACGGCGTCCAGGTGATCATCAATCGGCAGAGCGTGATCGACGCGTCGATTTTGAGGGTAGCGCTTCCCCGAAGCCAGAAATGAACGCCTGCGTATCTAGGGTGGGATTTGATCGGTCGTGGTCGTGGTCGCGGTCGTGGTCGTGGTCGCGGTCGTGGTCGCGGTCGCGGTTGCTGTCGCGGTCGTGGTCGTGTTCTGGGTCGTGGTCGCGGTCGCGGTCGCGGTCGCGGTCGTGGTCGCGGTCGCGGTCGTGGTCGCTGTCGGGGTCGTGGTCGCGGACGCGGTCGCGGTCGGGGCCGCT
>JACCDR011631681.1_pt1 | contig 35512 bp, 30 predicted proteins | sample 7446431 | NCBI WGS metagenome assembly JACCDR01 (sample SAMN15323443, study PRJNA562643) | freshwater metagenome | isolation source: river surface water | place: USA:Blue River Watershed | collected 2017-08-17 | reverse complement strand
ATGCAGTTGATGATATGTACGTCAGTGTTGGCCGATAGGCCACAGGCGTTGTGATCGCGAGCACAATCGCCTGCAGCACAGAGTTACCTCAGCATCGCTATTAGGCCAAGTCGGGTAAATTGCGACCGTAGAAAATCTCACGCATTTCGCGTTTTACTTTCTTGTTAATTAATTTTCGCTCGTCCTCAGATAACGACTCCACGCCAGCACCAAATAGATAGTTGTTCAAATCATACTCTTTGAGCATCATTTTGGTGTGGAATAGATTTTCCTGATAGACGTTCACATCAATCATTTGGAACGCTTGCTTGGTTTCTTCATCCATAAAATTTTGGATGGAATGGATGGGGTGATCAATATAATGTTTCACACCATTCACATCTCGGGTAAAACCGCGCACTCGGTAATCGATAGTCACAATATCGGATTCAAAACTGTGGATCAGGAAATTCAGCGCTTTCAGCGGCGAAATGACACCACAGGTCGATACTTCAATATCGGCACGGAAGGTACAAATACCATCATGCGGATGATGTTCAGGATAAGTGTGAACACAAATATGGCTTTTATCTAAGTGTGCCACTACTGTATCAGGCCGAGGCCCTGGGTTGGCCGAATTATCATGGGTATTGTGCGTATCGTCGATGGGCTCTTCACACACCAAAATAGTAACGCTCGCCCCCTGCGGGTCGTAATCTTGCCGCGCAATATTTAAAATATTCGCACCAATAATATCAACAACTTCACTCAAAATATCAGTCAGACGATCGGCATTGTATTGCTCGTCGATATACGAAATATATTCTTGACGATGCTGCTCGGTCTGGGCGTAACAGATATCGTAAATGCTAAAACTTAGGCTTTTGGTTAAATTGTTAAAGCCATGCAGCTTCAATTTTTCAAAAGGTTTGACCACGGTATTAGATCTCCACTGTGGCGAACAACAAGCCACAGTATAGTGCATACAAAAGAAATATTAAGGCGCTGAGCTAGACAGATTTCGGCGCGACCGTCGATGGCAACACCGAAAATGAATGTGTCACTGTCATGGCTTGCTGCAACATGATGGACACGGAGCAGTATTTTTCTGCCGACAAATTCACCGCTCGCTCGACATGTTTCTCACTGACGTCAAAGCCTGTGACTTCAAAGTGCAAATGAATACTGGAAAACACTCGAGGAATAGTGTCCACGCGCTGCCCCGTTAAAATGACACGGCATGCGGTGACTTGTTGCTGGGCTTTTTGTAAGATGCTGACCACATCGACCGATGAACATGCACCTGCTGACATCAGCAAGGTTTCCATCGGCGTGGGGGCCACACCATCATCTTTGTTGGAATCAAACACCACAGTGTGGCCTGAACCAGAACGACCAATAAACTGACTCTCACCCGCCCATGCCACTGTTGCGGTTAGTTGATTTTCGCCTGCCATTGTGAGTTACCTGTCTGAAAACAAAGCAAACATTCTACGTAAAACAGTGCAATGTCGCCAGTATTCCGACCGATTAATCCATCAAATGCGCCACGGCGGTATCAAATAAGTTTTTGATCAAAAGGGCGACTTCATTGATAAGCTCGATCTGCTCTTCCGTAGCCGGCCGCTCGATCACGGAGGATAAGACTTCTTGGAAGTCATACATAATGCCATCCACCTCGCGAATGATTTGACTGCGATGAATCATCTCCAACTCGGTGTGCTGGGTACAAAGTGAAATAATTTGTTCTGCGATCAGCTCTTCGATAATGACACCCAGCGTTTTACCATGTGACGTTGGTGTGCCCGCCTGCTGAAACAGCGCCAAATGCTCAGTTAGAAATTGGATCAGATGTTCATAACCGGGTTTATCAGTAACCATGATGGAAGACCACTTGTCGTAAGACCTAATCACGCCAATCTGCCATAGCCCACCCGTAGGGTAAAGTGCTATGACAACTATTTTATAACCACTCCAACCCGACGTTGGAGGTACCTGTTCAAACCATGCGCCTAAGTTTACACCATAACGGACTCAGCGGTGGTGGCGATCACACAGCAAGTTATCCATGATGGATGGTTATGGTGCATGACTAGCATTAACCATAACACCGCCTTCAGCAACCCGGTGAACAAGCAGCTCTGACTGCAAAAATAACTATTGCAGAGTCTGTCATCAAAGCAAGCAAAGTCGCCTTTGCTTGCTCAAAGGGCTTAGCGACAACGCGTGTTCACTCTACGCAAAAGATAAACCTGGTGATAACTGCGCAGGTAACTGCAATTGCGCTAATTCAACCGACGCCACTGGGTATGCACAGTAATCCGCCGCATAATAGGCGCTGGCTCTATGATTACCACTGTTGCCGATGCCACCAAAAGGCGCCGCTGAACTAGCGCCGGTGATGGGACGATTCCAATTGACAATACCCGCGCGGATGTGACGGAAAAACTGCTGGTACAACGCCTCATTATCGGATAACAAACCGGCCGATAATCCATACTTGGTGTGATTCGCCGCGTCAATAGCCGTCGCGACATCGGGGACTCGAAATACTTTTAACAAGGGGCCAAAATGCTCTTCATCGGGCATCTGTGTCACGGCTGTACAATCCAAGATCCCTGGCGATAATAAGCCTGTCTGATCTGCTATCAGTTGCATCGGGAGCAACACCTCGGCTCCCAACTGCTGCAACTGCGCTTGCACCGCCAACATGCCTTGTGCCGCTTTGGCTGATATCATCGAGCCCATAAAAGGCGCAGGTTCAGCAAAAGCATCGCCAATTTTAATCTGCCGTGTCACGGCCAATAAACGCTGTAAAATGGCATCGCCTTCGGCATCTTGCAGCAGATACAAGCGCCGTGCACAGGTGCAGCGCTGCCCAGACGATAAAAATGCGGATTGGATGATATCGTGCACCGCGGCATCAATATCTGCCACTTGATGCACCAACAACGGATTGTTGCCGCCCATCTCCAGCGCCAGAATTTTATCTGGCCGGCCGGCAAATTGTTGATGCAGTAACTGCCCTGTTGCTGAACTGCCGGTGAAAAATAAACCATCAAGTTCGGCGTGCGCCGCGACGGCTTTACCGGTGGCGACCTGCCCTTGCACCAGATTTAACACACCTGCGGGTAGGCCTGCCGCTTGCCACAAGGCCAGCGTTTTCTCTGCCACCAGCGGTGTTAAATCACTCGGTTTAAATACCACGGTGTTGCCAGCCAACAGCGCCGGAACTATGTGACCGTTGGGTAAGTGGCCAGGAAAATTATAGGGCCCGAATACCGCCACCACGCCATGCGGTTTATGGCGTACGAATGCGCGGCCCTGCGGCATCGGAGCTTCACGACTACCGGTACGCTCTTGATAAGCCCGAATGGAAATATCGATCTTACCGATCATTGCAGCGACCTCGGTTTTAGTTTCCCACAAGGGTTTACCGGTTTCTAACGCGATAATTTCAGCCAGCTGCTGCTGCTCGGCTTGCAGTTGGGCCGCGAATGCTTGCACATAGCGCTGACGCTGCTCGGCCGTTAAATCAGCCCAAGCCGGGAATGCCGCTCTTGCCGCCGCATAAGCAGCATCGACATCAGCGGCGGTTGCGCTTTTAGCCTGCCAAATCACAGTGTTACGTGCTGGGTTTATGGATTGAAATACCTCGCCCTGACCGTGTTGCCACTGCCCCGCGATAAACAACCCCGTACTTAGTGCCACATCATGTGCGACCTTTAATTCTGTGCTCATAAAAAATCCTTGAACGTTGCTGTGCTGATGGTCAGTCCATACGGGAACAACACCTCGGCAATCTGGTTTATCACCGTCATTTCCGGCCGATATCTGCCTGATAGAAGCGGCGCCTATCGCTATGGTTATAAACGCGCCAATCGGATCCAGTCGCCATCGCCGACGCCCAGCGCTGCGGCCACCTCAGGTGGTAAATTGACGCTAAATTCACTTTCAAGCACATGCAAATGAGTCCAAGTCGCACGGAATTGGTCGAGCTGGGTATTGCAAATCAGATAAGGTTGACCACCGCTGACAGGCGCAATCCGCACCTGCAATCGCCGACTATTACGCGCAGTACGGATATGCTCGAGCTTGGCTTCTACGGTGGGGCCTGCGTCAAAAATATCGACATAACCGGTGGTGGAAAACCCTTCGGCTTGCAGCAAGGCCAGCGCTGGTTTGGTTTTTTCATGCACTTGCCCAATCACGGCTTGTGCTTCTTTACTTAACAAACTGACATAAATCGGATACTTCGGCATGAGCTCCGCGATAAAGACTTTCTGCCCAATGCCGGTTAAATAATCGGCCGTGGGAAAGTCAACCGAGAAGAAGTGCTCTTCCAGCCAACGCCAAAAGGGTGAGTTGCCTTTTTCATCTGACACGCCACGCAATTCTGCGATGACACGTTCGGCAAAGCGCTGACGGAACTCTGCCATAAACAAAAAACGAAAACGTGATAACAAGCGGCCATTGTGTTTTAACCGCCGATCCTCACGGAGGAATAAGGTACATAACTCAGTGGCACCGGTGTAATCATTACACAGGGTTAAAATATCGACGGTATTGTAAACACCTAGCGCGCGCGAGGTATGCACCACTTTACCCAGATGGTAGTGATAAAACGCATCATCAAGCCCTACCGCGGCCTCAATCGCACTGGTGCCACAAATATGGCCAGAGCTGGTATCTTCCAAAACAAACAGATATCCCTCATCGCCAGGCGCGGACACCTCTTTGATAAAGGATTGCTCCGAACGATTAATTTTGCGCTGCAGTAACTCGTCGTTCACCGGCAGTGACGTAAAACCATGGCCCGACTCTACCGCCATCGCATAAAGCGCAGGATAATCGGCAGCTCGGATTGGGCGAATAACCATCATAGTCGCTGTCTCCACAGATACGGCGGGTGCTTCAGCCCGCCTCATTTTTGCTTTGCGGCCTCGTTTATTATTCGATGAGGCTCTGCTTCGGGTGTATTCAATAATTAATTGCTAGCCTGCACAACGTGGGCCACGGCGGCTTCAAATCGTTGCATGCCCTCACGAATATCGTCTGGGGTAATCACCAGACTCGGGGCAAAGCGCACCACATCAGGGCCGGCCACCAAACTCAACAAGCCATGTTCAGCACTGGCCAAGAAAAAGTCACGCGAGCGCCCTTTAAAGCGCTCATTGAGCACAGCACCTAGCAGCATCCCTTTGCCACGAACGGCACTAAACACATCATATTTGTCATTAATCCGTTGTAACTCCGTGCGGAATAATTGCTCATTCGTCAGCACCGTCGCCATGACTTCAGGTCGATTGATGGTCTCTAACACGGCCAACGCCACCGCACAGCCTAAAGGATTACCACCATAGGTCGAACCATGGGTGCCTACTTTCAAATGGGCCGCGATGGCATCGGTTGTGAGCATGGCGCCAATCGGAAAACCACCACCTAACGATTTGGCAGTGGTCAAAATATCGGGCGTCACACCGCTATGCATATAGGCGTAGAGCGCACCGGTACGACCAACCCCAGTTTGCACTTCATCAAAGATTAACAGTGCTTGGTGGGCATCACACAATTCGCGCAATCCCTGTAAAAACTCCGGCGTTGCCGGCAAAATACCGCCTTCGCCTTGAATGGGTTCAACGATCACGGCGCAGGTGCGTTCTGAGATCAGCGCCTTTACACTGTCTAAATTGTTAAATTCCGCATGCAATACAGCCGCAGGTTTGGGGCCAAATCCATCCGAGTAGCTGGCTTGACCGCCGACCGTCACGGTAAAAAATGTACGACCATGAAAACTTTTGCCAAAGGAAATAATATCCATCTTGTGCTCGCCGGCGGTATCCAAAGCGTAACGGCGAGCCAGCTTTAAGGCGGCTTCATTGGCTTCGGCTCCCGAGTTGGCGAAATACACCTTATCGGCAAAGGTGTTCGCCACTAACGCCGCTGCCAATTTGAGCGCCGGTTCATTGGTCATGACATTACTTAAATGCCAAATTTTATGCGCTTGCTCGGTCAGTGCGTTGACCAGCGCCGGATGACAGTGACCTAAACTGCTGACGGCAATGCCGCCGGCAAAGTCAACATATTCACGATCCTGTTGGTCCCAGACTCGTGAGCCTAAGCCTCGCACCGGAATGATCGCGGCAGGGGCATAATTGGGTACCATCACTTCATCAAACAACGCACGGTTGACGATCACAGCATCAGACATCATCGACTCCTTGAGCAACATTAAAGAGAGCAACATTAAACAAATTGAGCTTACCTGCACCATGCAAGTAGTGGATTGGTTATGAACTTTGCGTTTTGCCAACCTTCGCTAATCATGTAGCCATGGTTTTCGCTTATCCTCCACCGCTCAACATTGGTCAAACCATAGGCGGGTATAAGCCCCATAGCAGCCCATCGTCTTGAGGCCGTCACGACGGCAAAATCGTTGATAAAATATGCAAGTTCCAATGCATTATTACAGATTAATTTGGTGCTGTCTCGAGCAAAAGCCAAGCAAATCAAGGGCTCCAGATAGATTTGCAACTGAAATGAATAACTACGCAGACAAAAAATACAAAAAGCTAGAGGAGGATATAAAGCCACACTGAAGGCCGCTTAACGTTGTGCGCAGCTCATGCAAGACTAAAGCTGTCGCCAACGTCTTGCATGAATATGGCAAAAAAATTAGAGCGTATTGAGTTTATTCAGTGGAGTTTGCTGCAAAATATGAAACGCAGGTTCAGAAAGCTGGACATGACTGCGCCAAAACAGATCTTCGTCGTCACTCAGTAACTGCTGTTGTTTTAAATAACGGCTGCCGACAAAATACCAAGCCTGTAGTACGACCTGCGCATTCACATGCGAGCGGCTAAAGCTAGTGCCAGCGCCAATTTGATCCAGCACTTGCGCCAGTGGTAACCGCTTAAGATTCCAACGTGCTAATAAATCCGCACATAAGGTCGGGGCAAATTCTTCAAAACAGCTGATTAAAAAGCCCGGATCCGCCTCTAACGCATCAATCACATCGGTCAATTCTTGGTCACGATCATCACGCGCGGCCAGCAAGGCTTGTTGCTTGACCTCGGCATAAGTGCGCAAATAGGTGCGCGTAATGGCAAAATAACCAAGATGTTGAAATAACGCACTGCAAAAACACACAAATGGATTGGCACCTTGCTCCTGTGCCAAACGTCGAGCTGCCAAAGCCACCGCGACACTGTGCTCCCACAAGCGATGTTTAAAAGGCGTAAAGGGATCGGTGGCATGGGGTAAACAGCGACGTAAGGCATACACCGGGATCAACTGTTGCAGCGTTTCAATCCCTAACAACCCCAGCGCCGTTTTTAACTCTTTCACCATCTGACCTGAAGGTGGTCGGTGCGCAGGTTGGTTGACCAACCGAAAAATGTCATCTTTCAACCAAGCCACCGGTTGGATCACGGCTTCGAGTTGCGTCAAGGTTAATGCCCGTGCCGACAATGCATCCAGTACGGCAGGAAATTCATCCCCAAGATTAAACAATTGCCCAGCCGCCACATCGGCGTGACTGAGCCGCAGCACCAATAACTCTGCGACTAAATCATGCAAATGCGCTTGGGTAAACTCACTAAACTGCGCGCGCGCCGCCGAGCCAGCTTGCCGCGCCAGCTGAGCTTGCCGTTCCACATCCAACATATTTTGCCGTAATTGCGCGGCATTTTGCTGTCGCGACGGCATACGCATCGCTTTGGTCTTCTTTGGCACCTCGAGCAGCTGTTCAACGTACCGCTGTACCAGCGGCTCGGTTGGGTTACCCATAACTACAACCCCTTTACTTTTATTATTATCATGTGACTTGCAACGATGAATTTTGCATTAGCATTGAAAAATGGCGCTGCACATACTATGCCACAGCATTCACTCTCTCGTGTCTGCGTTGGCATTTGATTTTTTATCAAACGTCAACCTTGGTTGATGTTTTGTCACCCGCGGCCTAAACATCATGCAATATCGGATCGCACAGCTGTACAAAGTTGGCCAACAGCTCTAAACCTTGTTGCGTCAAAATAGCTTCAGGGTGAAATTGTACACCATGAATGGGCAAGGTTTTATGCACTATCCCCATGATTTCACCAGCTGGAGTTTCCCCTGCTAAGGTCCACGCCGTGACCTGCAAACAATCAGGTAAACTCTCAGGAGCCACCACCAATGAATGATATCGTGTGACATCAAGTGGATGCGACAGCCCCTTAAATACAGACTGATCGTTATGCTCAATCTGTGAATTTTTGCCATGCATAACTTTTCCTGCACGAACGACTTGTGCACCAAACGCCTGTGCAATCGCCTGATGGCCAAGACAAACACCAAGAATAGGCATTTTTCCGGCAAAATGACGAATGGCCGCTAGCGAAATTCCCGCTTCGTTTGGGCTACAGGGCCCTGGCGAAATCACCAACCCTCTGGGGTTTAACGCCGCTATGGTCGCAATATCGATGGCGTCGTTGCGAAACACCCGTACCTCCTGCCCCAACTGCGCAAAGTATTGCACCAAGTTCCAGGTAAAAGAATCGTAGTTATCGATCATGAGCAACATGCTGTATCAAACCCTTACATCTATCGGCGGAACAGTCCGCAAACAGCGGCTATTATCGCTTGAATTGGGCGGATTAACTACCTTCGACTTGGCATAAAGCCGGTATTTGCGGACTAAATATGCGGTTTACTTATCCTTAGCAAAAAGAAAATTCGGCATGGTGTCATCAAGCAGCCAACGTCATGCTAGTTGCTAGATGTTAGCGGCTAAGGGATAACAGCGCAGTTGCGAACCTCAGCGGTAAAATACACATGGCGTTGCATGATGCCAAGTAAAGGCGAGAACTAAGGTTGAACTGGGTGAGAATTGCCGACATAAGATGGCTGCGATGGTGAAGCCGTACGTAATAAAGCGTCGCCAACACAGCGTATTTTATGCATCCTTGACAACCCTCACCGGATCATCACTTTTTAGGTATGGCACTAACCTATTTTACTTCCACCGAAAATTCTTTATTACCGAATTTACGTGCAAAGCGGGTGAGCGGGATATCGTTACAATGCACATCCAAGAAATATCGATCAGGCTTGTCCATTTTTCGGCGCAGCGCAATAAAGGCATCATTGGAGGTTGCCGCAGCAATACAGACTTCAGCATCATTGACATCACCGGATTTTTCAAACGCAAACACCTGAATGGTTTGATCTTTACCTTCGCCGTTTACTTGGTACTTGCGTGCAAATTGCTGCAGACTTAAATTGTTACAGGTAAATTTATCCAATGCCTCCGCACTGATTTTATACTGTGCCGCTTTTTGCGCGAGTGCCGCTTCCGACGTTGCGGCAGCTATACACACCTCTGAATAAATCGACGCATCAGCATTCACAAACTTCACGTCTTCGGCAAATACTGAACTCGATACCCCAAACATCACGAACAAACTCAAGCGTTTTTTCATAGCCTAGGCCTCAAATGTCACGAAATGGCAGAACCCATAACGCTCTAACTCTAGAACAGCAACCTTGCTTGTAAAGCCCAGTATCACATAGAAAAATGAATCTTTTTCCGTGGCTCGTCCTTGGTGCAAAAACCAATCTCCCCTCCCGCTACAACAGTTACTGTTGATACAGTTACTTACAATTTGACATCGCTTTTTTGCAACATATTAGTTACAGTCAAACTTTGGAAAAGGAGTTGACTATGTTGCAGATCGATATAAACCATATCAGTAAGGGCTATCAAAACGTGCAAGCGGTCAATCAGGTCAGCTTTAGTGTACGTTCAGGCCAAATCGTTGCGCTACTCGGGCCAAATGGTGCAGGCAAATCATCATTGATACGGATGCTGGTAGGCTTAACACGGCCCGATCATGGCAGCATTGATATTCAGGCCAATGGTCAGGCATACGCTCAATTACCCATGCAAAGTTTTGGCTATTTGCCTGAGGATCGCGGTTTATACCCTGATCAAACTGTGGAGCAAAATCTCAAATATATCGCCACCTTACGTCATGTCAGTGCCGAAGACTACAACAAAGCCATGGATAGATGGTTACCTCGTTTTGATTTACTGGAAAAGCGGCAAGAGAAATTGGCCAAACTCTCCAAAGGTAATCAGCAAAAAGTGCAGCTTATCAGCTGTATTTTGCACCAACCGGCCTTATTGATTTTGGATGAACCCTTCTCTGGTTTGGATCCCATCAACCAAGAACATGTCGTGGCAATTTTGCAAGAGCTGCGTCAACAAGGTTGCGCTATTTTACTCAGTGCCCATCAAATGGCGTTGGTTGAACGTTTGGCTGACCAAATGATTCTGCTCAACCGCGGTCATGTGGTCGCCCAAGGTGATTTAGCCGCCGTGACGGCACAGCTGGCTGGGCCACGGTTATTACAAGCCGAGTTTCAAGAACCTGTTGATGTCGAGGTCATTACCGCATTAGCCGCCGTGCACACCGCCAGTCAATTAACGTCACACCAGGTGCAAATGACGATCGACCCTGCGCTGAGCTTTACCGACGTGATTGGCCAGTTGAGCGGTATTGGTGAATTGATTGATATCTGCCGTGTGCAGCCTAGCTTGCACGAACTTTATCTCACGGCAATTAAGCAGCATGACGCACAACTCGGTCAAGCCGCAGCAAACTCAGTACAGGCGCACAGCCTCGGTGAGACATCCGTCGTGTCTGCGCAACGTCACGTGGAATAAGAGGAACCTTTTATGTCAATTTGGACCGTTGCCCGTTTTGAATTTTTACGTTATTTCAAATGGAAACAAGAGCTTATCGGGATTGCATTGATGTTTGTTGGCATCGCACTTACCTCATTGTGGCCATTTATTAAAAATGCCGCTGACAGCGATTATAAAATTGCCATTGTCACCACAGATACATTACCCAAAGTTGAAGGCTTCCAATTTACCGCGCTGCCGGCAGATGCTACCCAAACCGCGATGCAAGGTGTAGGTGAGGTCTGGGATGGCGTACTGGTGTTAGAGCCTGAATTTACCCTGACCTTGGAGCAGCAGGCAAGTTGGCATGCTCGCTTACAAACCGCACTGCAGCAATGGCGGCAACAACAGTTGATCGCGGCATTGCCGTTAACGGCAGACCAACAAGCCATCATCAAGAAAAAACCCACATTAACCCTGAATTACCAAAAACAACCGGAGCAAAATCGCTCTGATAAAGCAACCAAACTGCTCAGTATGATGCTGCTGATTTTGTTAACGTTAGGGGTGTTTTCTGGTTTTGGTCTGATGTTTACCGGTATCACGTCCGAGAAACAGCACCGCGTGACAGAACAGCTATTAACCTTGATCACGCCTCACCAGTGGATGGACGGTAAAATTCTAGGTATTTCGTTGTTTTGCTTAAAATCCATGTGCACCACGGGTCTGTTGTTGTTCATTTTTTTCCAAGTGATGGCCACCTTTAGCGATAAAACACCACCGATGGTGGATATCAGTTTGTTCACTATCGCCGTAATCGTACTTTATGTATTGCTCGGTTTACTGCTGGTGAATAGTTTTATGGCAGGTTTTGCTGCGACCATCGACGATCCAAATCATTCCAGCCGCAGCATCATGATGTTTTTACCCAGTTTGCCATTGGCTCTGGCATTTAGCGTGATGGAAAACTCGGAAGGACTGATGATGCAAATTTTAAGTTTGCTGCCGCTGACCTCATTTGCTGCCATGCCACTTCGGATGGCCAATACGGATGTACCTTGGTATGAGTTGATGGCTTCAATACTGATTTTGTTAGTCTTTTTGTGGTGGTTAAAGGCGGCCGCGGCTCGGATTTTCTTGTTGGGGATCCGCATGTACGGCAAGGAACCCAGCTGGGAATTATTACTGAAAACCTTTTTGTTTAAAGGTGTGGCCTAATCCATATCCTATGCATGGACGCCGTTCATCAGCCGATAATTTGAATCATCGGCTTGTTCTATAAAATTAACGCCAGTCTTGAAGCCGACTGGCGTTTTTCATCATGCCTTAGCAGTCCGCCCAGTTGCCACGCAGTCGCTGCGCATACGCCTTAGGGCATTACAAAACCAATAGCTTCATGCACTTTATGCAACGTTTGCTGCGCGCGCGCGCGGGCATTGGCAGCACCGGATTGCATAACTTGAGTCAGGGTTCTTTGGTCGGCACGTAACTCTTTAAAGCGCGCCTGAACCGGTTCTAACAGAGCAATCACCGCATCAGCAACATCGGTCTTTAAATGGCCGTACATTTTGCCTTCATACTCAGCCACTAACGCTTCAATCGATTTACCGGTTACCCCAGATAAAATACTCAGCAAGTTGGCGACGCCAGGCTTTTGCTCGATATCAAAATAAACCCGCGGCGGATCTTCCGAGTCCGTCATGGCCTTTTTGAATTTTTTACTGATCATTTTCGGATCTTCTAACAACCCAACAAAATTCCATGGGTTTTCGTCAGACTTTGACATCTTTTTAGTCGGCTCTTGCAAGCTCATGACCCGCGCTGCTACAGGGGCGATATAAGGTTCTGGAATAGTAAAAATATCACCATGTAGCGCATTAAAACGCGCTGCCACATCGCGGGCTAATTCCAAATGCTGTTTTTGATCATGCCCTACCGGTACCTGATTGGCTTGATATAACAAGATATCGGCCGCCATCAACACCGGATAGGTAAAGAGCCCTGCGTTGACATTGTGCTGGTGACGCTCTGACTTATCTTTAAATTGGGTCATGCGACTCAATTCACCAAATTGCGTATAGCAATTAAGCAACCATGCCAGCTGGCTGTGTTCCGCAACATGGGATTGCATGAAAACGGCAGAGCGCGCGGGATCAATTCCACAGGCGAGGTATAGCGCCAACGAATCTAACGATGCATTGCGCAGCGCTGTAGGGTCTTGCCGTACCGTAATCGCATGCAAATCGACGATGCAGTACAAACAATCGTAATCGTTTTGCATCTGATCCCATTGCCGCAGGGCGCCTAAATAATTACCTATCGTCAATTGCCCTGATGGTTGAGCCCCACTGAGCACAACAGGGCGTGCTTTTTGTTGTTGTGTGTCCATAACGGATCCTGTGCATTACTTTGGACGAAAATATCGTCGTTCACTGCCACGGCACCAAACGCCAGATGGCAAAATTCTCATCGTTACTCACGGCTGAGCCGCCAATGCAGAGCATTAAACCAAGCCGCAATTTAAAATATGTTTGACCGCGGATTATAAAGTTTGCTGTCGCACTTTAGCCAATTCAGCCCGCATCGCTTGAATCACAGCGGCATAATCAGGTTTGGTGAAAATAGCTGAGCCGGCGACAAACATATCCGCCCCCGCCGCCGCGATCTCACCAATATTATCCACTGTTACGCCACCATCAATTTCCAACCTGATTGGTAAACCACTGGCATCGATACGTTGGCGCGCAGCGGCAAGTTTATCCAGCGTCGCCGGAATAAAGGTTTGTCCACCAAAACCAGGGTTGACCGACATTAAAAGCACCACATCGATTTTATCCATCACATAATCTAAGTAGCTTAAAGGCGTCGCCGGGTTGAACACTAAACCCGCTTGGCAACCATGCTGCTTAATCAATTGCAAAGTGCGATCGATATGACGTGAGGCCTCCGGATGAAAGGTAATGATACTGGCGCCTGCCGCCGCAAATTGTGGAATTAAAGCATCAACGGGTTCCACCATTAAATGCACATCAATCGGCGCCGTAATACCGTAGTTGCGCAATGCTTTGCATAACATCGGGCCAAAGGTCAAATTCGGTACGTAGTGGTTATCCATCACATCAAAATGCACCACATCCGCTCCAGCTCGCAATACCTGTGCGACATCATCGCCCAGCCGAGCTAAATCAGCAGACAAAATAGATGGGGCAATCCAATCGGCTTGCATGGCAATTCACTCCAAACGCGTTATCTTTAAAGGCGTTACTCTACCTTAAAACCCGATGTGGCGCAGCGGTTTAGCGCATGCGGTTTTTGCACATAAATCAGGCAGCTCTGCACTTTTTTTGCGCAGTCATCGTTAGTTAAAATCAAAGAAATTACATAACCAACTGAAATTAAACAACTTTATATATTGGCATAAAACTCGTAATGACAAAGCGGGCTTCAAGGTAACAAGGAACAATATTATGAAAAAAAATTCATGCGTTCAGACCGCGCTGTACAAACCATTTGCACTTTCCTGCGTTCTATTGCTGAGCTCTATCGCGACAGCCGCTGCGGCCGAGCCATTCAGTCTGGCTGGAAATGTCGGCTATGTTTCAGACTATGCGTTTCGTGGTATCTCTCAAACTGATGAAGGCATGGCGCTACAGGGTGGACTGACACTCAATCACCAGTCTGGATTTTATGTATCCAGTTGGGGCTCAAATATCGATTTTGGCCAAGGTTCGATGGAGTTAGATCTGTTGCTAGGCTGGACAGGCGATCTAGCGGCTGGCTGGAAAACCGATATTGGCGTCATGCAATATCGCTATCCCAATGGTGACAGTGACATCGACCAATTTAATTTTGTGGAATGGTATGCCAAAGCCATCTACCAAGATTTGACCCTAGGGCTGGCGTACAGCAGTGACTATTTTGGCACTGACGTTGAAGGCTTTTATTATCTAAGTGCAGACTACAATTATCCCCTGCATGAACTGTTCAGCTTACAATTTCATATTTCACTCAACCAATTTGATAGTAATGACGAATTTGCCACATTTTTAGCGGCAGGTCCGGTCACGACGGATCGCTATTTGGATTGGAGTCTCGGTGCGAGCACCAGTTTGTTAGGTAGCACTGTGTCACTCAAATGGGTCGGCACTGATATTGATGCGAGTGCAGATTGTTACCTCTGTGATGATAGGGCAGTGCTCAGCATCAGTAAAAGTTTTTAGCCATTATCGTTTTATACGGGTTTAAGTACAAACTGACAGTTGTTGCATCCTCGTTTAAGGATGCAACAACTGTCAGACATTAAGCTGCATTAGCATGTTCAATTTCAAGTTGCAATGCTTGGCGATAAAAAACTTGCTGATCATGCCCAACTCATCTAAACTGTTCGGGTTTTGAGCATTCAGCAAAGATAGTCCGTCGTATACTTGGACAACAAAATATGTGCGCTGAGATGCCAATCTCGTTTTGGTGTTGCTTCTGTTGAATAAGGACGAAGAGCAATGAGCATTAAATGTGTAAAATTTGGTTTGACCATTTCTGCCATTGTTATTGCTATAGTGCTCGTTGCTTTCAACATCTCCACTGAACAAACCCCTATTACAGCATGTCATAATACCGTCACTCAGCATATGGGTGTGCAGGTTATTCAAGTCAGTTGCACAGCCACGTCTCAACAAAGTTGGTCGGCATGGTTTAGCGGCAATAGTCGTTCAACGCAGTTTCATTTTGTTGATTTCCTTGAACTACTAAATCGGTTCGGTGTGGCAAAGTAGCCATTTCATAACGTGCACGACGCAAGTGTAGCATCATCCAACACGCATAATTTAAATGTGACCTTTTGCTAGACCCAATACAATTCATGCAACATCCCTTTGTCGCGGTTTGTGCAGTTTCCGAACGCACCTAGTGTGGGCGTCACAAATCACGGTTTATATTTCTATTCTGGCAGATGATGGCGAAGCCGTGTTGGAAGCGTAAAGACTAAGGTGCAAACAGTGCCAGCAGCTCAGCCACTTTGCCACGCGTCGCGCCTTGCTGACTGATTGACCGTCCGACTTGAATACTATGTAGTTGAGCTGCTTGATAAATTTTTCGTGTCCAACTGGTATCATGATTACTAATCAAAACCGTATGACCCACGTGCTGTGCTTGCTCCGCAAGGTTTGCCAACTCGGCTTGGTCGTCTAGGGTAAAGCTATTACTGGCGTATGACGTAAAGCTGGCCGTTTTAGATAGCGGCACATAGGGTGGATCACAGTAGACGGCTGCCGCAGGGGGCAGCTGCGCAAATACTTCGGCGTATGATAAGCAAGTAAAACGCGCTTTGACCGATTTTTGGGCAAAAAACTCTAACTCAGCTTGTGGAAAGTATGGCTTTTTATAAGCACCAAAAGGCACATTAAAGCCGCCGCTGCTGTTGTAGCGACACAATCCATTGTAACCGTGTCGGTTTAAATACAAAAACCACAAGGAACGCTGATATGGATCACGACAGGCATTGAACTGCTCTCGAATCGACAAATAACAACTTTTGCTGTTTGTGCTTTCATTGAAAAGATGCCGAGCATCCTCGATAAAAGGCACGCTTTGTTGCTGCAGTAACTGATACATATGGATCAGATCCGCATTAATATCATTCAAGATATAGGACGCATAATCGGTATTTAAAAACACCGAGCCAGCACCCACAAAAGGCTCAACCAACACATCTGCGGCAGGCAAATGTTGACGGATCAGCGGTGCCAACAAAAATTTGCCGCCGGCCCATTTTAAAAAAGCACGACGTTTGATGGTGGGCACTGCGCCACAACTACTGGGTTGAGATTTCACTGTGGATATCAGCCAGAGGTTTGACGAAGGCATTTGCCAATGCAGGAGGCAGTGTCTGCCGTTTTTGTCGCGCCATTTGTGCATCCGCAAAAGGAGCCAACACCACCACCAGCTGCCGCTGACCGTTCTTTTGTCGGACGTAAGTCAACGTTTTGAATTGTGAAAACGACTGCTGAAACGAGCGTAATGCTGCATCATTCGAAAACACCACCAGCTGTAATGCGTATTGTTGCCCCGACATCGTCAATAATTCAGCTTCACCATAAGCGTAACCATCGGCAGCGGCTTTTTGCTGCCGTGCCGTCACGTTAGTTTCGTTGACAGTGGGCGCTGCGACATTGGCAGGCAGATTTTGCGCAGTATCTAGTGGTTCGCGGGCTTCTGCAACTTTGGTTTCAGTAGTTGTCGTATCGGTCGCGGCCAACTCTGCAGCTGCATCTTCAAGTAAATCGGCATCCGCGTTAGATGTCGATGTTGTCATCGATTCTGCCGCCATTTCAGACGCGATATCACTGGGTTGCGACGTTGAAGTGTCGACCTCAACCGCAGCACCAAGGGATTGTATATCGTTGTTTTTTGCTGCCAGTTGTGGCTGTTGAGTCGCTTCATCAACAATCACGTTGGCTGAATCGCCATCCGCTAACTGGGGATCTTCCGTTGAAATAGTATCAGTTATAACGGTTTCAGCTGTTGTGTCAGCGGCTGATACTGGCGCAGGCTCAATCGTATCAAAATTGTCATTTTTTGCCAGCGCAGACGTTTGGCTGCTTGATGCCGGGGCCGATTCGAGGCCCGCGACAAGTGCATCAACATTTGCTTTTACTTCGGCGCTTGGCATGGCAGGTGTTTTAACCAGCGTAGGCTCTGGTTCAGGCAAATAGGTGAGTGTTTGTGCATTGGGGTGCGCTAAGCGTTGTTGTTCACTCCACCACCAGAAACCGACCACACTGGCAATCACGGCAAATCCCAGCATGAACACCACCACAGGCGTCAATATCGAATAGGTTTTAAATGACGGCGCAGCCGCGCTTTGGCGTTGCTGCGGATTCAGTAACAGATGAATGTTACTTTGTGCTTGTTCTAACCGCTCGGCCACACTGAGGGTGCTAAAACCACTCCCCTGCAATAACTGTTCGGCATCATCCAAGCTAAGTTGAGGCAGGCGTAATTGCACATCAGCACCCGCATCCCCCTGCTCTACCGCGGCAATAATCAAACAAGGCAAATTGCGTAATTCAGGCCATAATTCAGGCGGTAGTTGCTCTGCATGATCCAGCACTAAGGCCAGAGGTTGCGAAGAACGACGCTCTGCCACCGTTTGCGTCAAACTGGAACGGCCATCACCGGCAAAGCCAAACCAGTGCTCGAGTAGGTGCTGACGGATCGCAGGGATAGTTAAATGTGCTTCAACCGTTAACAGCGCGATATTGTATTGCGTTGACAACAGCTCGGCGATACTCAAGCAAAGCGTTGACTTACCGCTGCCAGGCCCACCAATAATCTCAATAAGCTGTGGTCGATTAAATTCGATCTGGAAGGCAAAACGCTCCAACCACTGCCGTTGTGATGGTAGCAAACCTTTCATGGAGGCAATTTTTTGGGCTATTACTTGCTGCGTCATGAACAGAACACCTGCTGCAATTCGGACTCAGTGACATCACTGACAATAGCGGCCTGACCCAACGCCGTGGGCAGTATGAATCGCATTTTACCGGCGAGTGCTTTTTTGTCAGACTTCATAAAAGGGATAAAATCATTAATCGACATATGGGCAGGTTTGGTTGTCGGCAAATCAAAGGCAAGCAGCAGTTTTTGCAAAGCATTCACATCAGCCGTGGCGACATAGTGCCGGCTCTGCGCCAGCTGCATCGCCATCATCATACCCACAGCCACAGCCTCACCGTGTAACCATTCGCCGTAGCCCAAAAAAGCCTCAATGGCATGGCCGAACGTATGTCCGAGATTAAGCAAAGCGCGATCGCCCTGTTCAGTTTCATCGCGGCTGACAATATCCGCTTTCATCTGACAACAATGCCGAATCATTTGGCTAAGCAGTTTTGGTTCCAACGCTTGAAGATCGGTATGATGTTGCATTAACCAAGCGAAAAACGCTGCATCACCCAACACGGCGTATTTAATGACTTCAGCCATTCCAGCCGAAAACTCGCGCTTGGGAAGGGTTTGTAGCATAGTTGGGTCAATCAGCACAGCAACAGGTTGTTTAAACGCACCTATCATATTTTTGCCAAGCGGGTGGTTTACTGCGGTTTTACCACCGACCGAGGAATCAACTTGTGCCAACAGCGTGGTTGGGATCTGTAAAAAATCGACCCCTCGCTGGTAGCACGCGGCGGCAAATCCGGTTAAATCTCCAACCACACCACCACCTAAAGCCACCAACAATACGTCACGATTGGTTTTCAAACGCAGTAATTCCGCCATGATGTATTCAAAGGTCGATAGCGTTTTGTAAGCTTCACCATCAGGAATGATAATGTGATCGATTTTCCCTGTGCGCTCATCTGACTCGGCAGACTGCCACAACGTTTGCAACATACGTTGTGTTGGTTGTAACAACAGTGGGGATAGAGTTTCGTTGGTGATGATGACGATATGGCGATATTTTGCCAGCCAAGGCATATGCATGGCGAGCATATCACCGGAGCTAAGCTCCGGTGCGATCAAAATAGGGTAACTGCGCTGGCCAAGTTGAACGGCAACTTTTTCCATCGCCAGTTCCCTCCTTCGATTTAAAAGCCTAGTTGTTCAACGATTTGATTGGCGACCGCACGAGCACTCTGCTCATCGGTACGAATAGTCAAGTCGGCAATTTCTTCGTACAACGGATTGCGTTCAGCGGCTAGACGTTCCAACACCTCTTGTGGCGCTTCTGCCGTTTGCAATAAAGGACGACGTTTATCACGTTGCGTGCGGGCAACTTGTTTTTCAATTGGAGTCTCTAAATAGACCACAATACCGCGTGCAGATAAACGATTGCGAGTTTCTTTACTCAGCACCGAGCCACCACCCGTAGCCAACACTATGCCTTGCAGCTCAGTGAGATCTTGGATGACATTTTCTTCACGGACGCGAAAACCAGCTTCACCTTCTAAATCGAATACCCAAGCAATATCAGCACCAGTACGGCGCTCAATTTCCTGATCCGAATCATAAAACTCAAGGTGCAACATGTCTGCTAAGTGACGGCCTATTGTGCTTTTACCTGCGCCCATCGGGCCTACAAGGAAGATATTACGTTTTTCTGCCATATGTCGTAATGCTATTCAGCTAACTAAGAGGGTTAATATCAGGACCTAAAAGCTCCCACGAAAATTTGAAGCGCTGAATTATGTCAGCTTTGCGGACCGCAGTGCAAGTGTTTTCGCAGGAGCCCGAGGGCTCCTGCGTAGAGGGGATTAACGCTCTTCGGTGATCACCTTAGGTGTAACGAAGATTAACAGTTCTTTCTTTTCAGTTTTATCCAACGAGCGACGGAACAATGCGCCCATGTATGGAATATCACCGAATAATGGTACTTTAGACACTGTATTGATGGTTTGCTGTTGGTAAATACCACCAAGAACAATGGTTTGACCATTATCAGCAAGCACCTGAGTACGAATTTCTTGCGTATCAATCGACACTGCATTCCCCGTGCCGGTGCTAACCACTTTACCTTCGGTATCCTGTGTCACAATCAAATCGAGAATGATTTTATTGTCAGGCGTCACTTGCGGCGTCACTTCTAAACTTAATACAGCCTTTTTGAACTCGACCGTAGTTGCACCACTGGATGCGGCTTGAGTGTACGGAATTTCGATACCTTGTTCGATCCGCGCCATTTTCTGGTTGGCTGTTGAGATGCGCGGAGATGCCACGATCTCAGCTTTGTTCTCTTCTTCTAGCGCACTTAGCTCTAAATCGATGAGCGTACCATCCCCCAGTTTCGCGATGTGACCAGCTATAGTACCGCCACCGGACGTGCGTGAGGACGAAGGCAAGTTCACATTCCAACGATCATTCAGTGCCGGCACAATGCCGCCTGCCAAGCTATTGGCTGCACTAGCACCACCAGAAATCGCTTTGTTCATCTGCTGGTCACTAAAGCCCCAACGGATACCTAACTCATCAGAGACGGTATCTTTTACCGTAACAATACGCGCTTCAATCAATACTTGCTTCACTGGCACATCAAGCTTGGCAACTAGGCGACGTACGTTTTCAATTGCTTTCGCGGTGTCTTTAATCAAGATATTGTTGGTACGAACATCCACCGCCACGTTACCGCGCGTAGTGACTAACTTGGAATCTTTATTGCTTAACAACTGTGCAATATCAGAGGCTTTGGCATAGTTCACAGTAATAAACTCGGAGTACAGCGGCTCTAAATCTTCCACTTTGTTGCGCGCTTCTAACTCTTTGGCTTCCCGCTGCGCTAATTCTTCCGTTGGTGCCACCATCAGGATGTTGCCATCCATGCGCTTATCTAAGCCACGAATTTTTAATACGATATCAAGCGCTTGATCCCACGGTGTACCATCCAGACGTAAGGTGATGTTACCTTGCACAGAGTCACTGGTGACCAAGTTGAAGCCGTTGGTGTCCGCGATAATTTGCAGCACAGTCCGTACCGAAATATCTTGGAAGTTCAGCGACATGGCGCGGCCTTTATACTCTTTACCACCGGCCATAAAGCCAGCCGACGATTCATCCTTTTCCAAACTTAGCGTGAAAATATTATCAACCTGCTGGTAGGTGTAGGTCATGGCCGTGGTCGGTTCGATAACAATTCGAGTCTTCGCACCTTCTTTAAAGGTTTCAATGCCTTTTACGACAGTACCAAAGTCCAACACGTCTAATTGATACAGCAATTCATCAAGGATGTCGGTGTTGTGGAATTCCACAATCACTCGGCCTAATTCTTCACGAACATCTACTGCCGCCGTGTTTTCTTTTAGGAACACCAACACTCGACCTTCACCTTTCTCACCACGGCGAAAATCTATCGCTTGCACTTTGTTGATAAAGGTTGGTGCTACGTCCGCCGCTTGACCGACAACAGTATCTGTTGGGTTGTCAGAAATCTGTAAATAGAAGGTGTTACCCTTAATACGAGTGCGATATAACTTCAGGTAATCTAAGTAAACCTGTGTTTTGAAGCCTTCTTGCAAGAACTCAGATTTCGCAGTCTTTACACCGCCTTTTTCAATCTGTACTTCTGTCATTTTTTCTTCAAAGTCCGCTTCACCGAAGGTTAATTCGATACGCGCTGGCTCGTTGAAAACCTGAATTGCAGGTTCTGACGTCAAGTCTTCATCGAAGATAAACTCGATTTCAGTTTCACCAGTAGATAATGGGTTATAGCGGATATCGTACAGCAGAGGTACTGCTGCCGCTTGCATTGATGCAAACAGTAATGAACCGCAAATCCACTGCCATACTTTGGATTGTTTCTGGGTTGTTTTAATTGTTTTTTCCATCTTCACTCACACACCTTAGTTGGATGCGACAGCAGCCGGTTCAGCCATCTGTAACAATGTTGTCCGTTCTTTGTAGCAGCCTGCACCGTCAGGAATAAGTTCCTGCAATTCGACTTGATTCGGCTCTACATTGATCACACGCCCATGGAATAACCCAAGGTAGTTATTCTTGGTGACCTTATGCAAGGATTTATCAGACGCTTCAATGAGAGCCCAAAACACATCATCATTACCGAGTGTGCCGCGCATCTTTAAGTTATCCATGGCAAATTTCTCAAGAGGCTCTTTGCGCCGCGTAGGATCAGGGTGCAAACAGTCTTGTACTTGCGAAAATTTTTCCTGAATTGCTTCAGGCCTTGGCATGCTAAAAGGACTACGTTCGTTGGTCGATTGGTAGCTGATATGCTCAAACTCTTTTACTTCCGGCAGGGGCGGAATACTCGGAGGCGTATTTTGCCGCACCGATTCAATAAATGCCTCGATATCACTACGATCGTCATAACAACCATTTAAGAAAACTACGCTAAAACAAGCGACTAACAAGTGCTTCCGCATTACTTAGTCTCCTTATAGCGGTAAGTCTTGGCAACAACATTAAACGTCAAACGTTCGTCTTTATCCATCGATACAGAGAAGTCATGCAGCGATACAATCCGAGGAAGCTTAGCAACCTCCGATACAAAATTACCAAACTGGTGATAATCCCCAACGACATCGATTTTGATGGGCAATTCAGTGTAGAACTCTTGCTCAACCTCAGGTAACCAGTTGATTTTTAAGAATGTTAACCCACTTGATGTACCAGCATAGGTAATATCATCTAACAAACCTGGCGTTTCGTGCGTTGCCGGAAGCTGCTTTAACAAGAAAGAAAAGGTTTTTTCCATTTCTTCCATTTGTTGTTTGTACAGCTCAAGGTTTACTGCTTGTGCATATTTGACACGATAGGTATCACGCAGCTCTAGCTCTCTTGCTTCTTCGCTATCTAATTGGGTTATTTTGTCACTCACCATTAAGGTATAGCTTAAAAATCCAACCAATAGCGCCAGCAGTAATGCAACTATGCCCTTCGCTGCAACAGGCCAATTACCCATTTCAGCAAGGTCTAAGTGTTGTAGTTCTTCTAAGTCAAAATCTTTCATACTCATGGCTTAGCTCCTGCAGCAGGGGTTGGCTGATTTGCACTTCCTTGCACAGCTTCAAAGCCTTTAATCCGAACGTTTACTTTGAAATCACTTAACAGCTGCGCTTGATCTTGACCTGCCGAGATAAATTCAGGTAAAGGCTCGGCGAGCAGCGAGGATTGTTCAATTTCACGAATCATATTTGAGAGACGGTTGTTAGACTCACTTTTCCCAACAAGAAGCAGTGACGAACCTTTTTTCTCTAAACCTGATAAATAAACACCACCAGGGACCACTTGTGCGATCTGATCCATGATCTGGGTACCTAAGTTCCGGCTTTGTTGCAGTTGCTCAATCAACTGCATCCGTTTTTGTAAGCTTAACTTTTTGCTTTCCAATTCACGAATTTCAACAATACGTTGCTCAAGGATGTCGATTTTGTCTTTCAAAAATTGGTTTCGACTTTCTTGACCACGAATCTTTTCGTCATACAACATGCTGGTGCCAAATACCGAAACAAAGCTCAGTAACGCGACGGCCGCAAGTGCAGTCATAAACTGCGCATGTTGTTGTTTACGCTGCGCTTCGCGCCAAGGCAATAAGTTTATATATGCCATGTCGAAAAACTCCGTAACGCTAAACCACAGGCAACCATACACTCAGGAGCAACTTTGTTCAGTGCCGTCCGATCAATATGCACAGCGGTGTCCATATTTAAGAATGGGTTTGCTACCACGGTATGAATACCTAATTCTTCGGTTAGTAGTTTGTCGATCCCTTCGATCAAAGCACAACCGCCCGACAACAACAGATAGTCCACACTGTCACGACCCGATGTTGTTAAATACATTTGGATCCCGCGTCGTACTTGCTGCAACAGCATCGTCTGAAACGGTGCCAATACTTCAAAAGTATAGTTTGGCGGTAAATCGCTGGTGACTTTCGAATGTTCGGCATCCTCATACGTTTTACCGTAATACGAAATGATGCTGCGGGTATAGTGTTCACCACCGAACATTTGATCGCGGGTGTATAAGGTTTTATCACCTTCCACGATACTGAGCAAAGTCATAGTTGCGCCAATGTCAACCACGGCAACTAGCTTGTTTTGCGCATCTTCTGGTAGCTGTCGACGACACAACTGTGCCGCTCGACTAAGCGCATAACTTTCAACATCAACGACTTTTGCAGCAAAGCCGCCCGCATCTAATGCGCTCACACGTGCTTGAACGCTTTCGGTACGGGCCGCACTTAACAGAACATTTACTTTGGTTGGGTCGTTGGCATTTATATCTAGTTTTTCGAAATCCATACTCACTTCACTCAGTGGATATGGGATTAAGCTATCGGCTTCTACCTCAATTTGACTGGCGAGTTCAGCATCAGTTAATGAGGCATCCATGAAGATGACTTTACTGATGACTGTCGATCCAGACACTGCGACAGCAGCAAATTTCACAGTTTTAGGGATGCGTTTACGAATTTTACTGATGATGCTACCCACAGCTTCGATGTCTTGGATCTCTCGATCGTTGATTGCTGCTTTAATCATCGGTTCAATTGCAAAGGCTTCTACTTTATAATGGTTGCCATGCTGACTGAGAAGCACTGCCTTCACTGCATGGGCGCCAATATCAATACCCAATATTAATGGGTTCTTTGGACGAAACAGGCTTTTTATCATAGCTCCCTGCTGCCGTATCAACATTGTGATTGTTATCAGTTTGATCGTTAGCTTAGTCGTTTTTTAAGCAGAACTAAAGCGCTTTCGCGACTGCTAATAGAAATATACTAGCAGTATAAAATGCTAATTTGGAGTAAAAATTGAGGTTAAACGGTGTCTTGGCTTAAAAAAATATTAATTTTCACTGGAATAAGTGCAATAACCGCTGCAACAGCCGTTTTCACAACATATCTTTACGTAAAAGATGAGTTGCCAAGCGTTGCAACTCTGAAAGATATGCGTTTACAAACACCGATGCGAGTGTTCAGCCAAGACGGTGAATTGATCTCTCAATTTGGTGAAAAGCGACGTATTCCATTAAAGTTGGACGAAATGCCACCACTGCTCATTCAGGCGGTGCTAGCCACTGAAGATGCTCGTTTTTACGAACATCCCGGCATTGATATCATCGGCATTTTCCGTGCGGCCACTGTGGTGGCCAGTACCGGAGATTTTAGCCAAGGTGCCAGCACCATTACGCAACAAGTGGCACGGCTGTTTTTCCTCAGCCGTGAGAAAAAAATCATGCGTAAAATTAAAGAAGTCTTCTTGTCGATGCATATTGAGGATTTGCTGACCAAAGACGAAATTCTGGAACTATATCTTAACGGTATTGAACTTGGACAACGCTCGTTTGGGGTGGGTGCCGCAGCTCAAGTCTACTTTGGCAAAGATATTAAAGACCTTACGCTGTCTGAAATTGCGATTATTGCCGGTTTACCGCAAGCACCATCCGTGTTAAACCCTGTACGTTCACCAGAGCGTGCACGCGCACGTCGTAACATAGTACTTGGCCGCATGTTAACTTTAGGTTACATATCGCAAGCGCAATATGACGAAGCCATCCAAGCGCCCATTCAATCGAAACTACATGGCGCGCAAATTACCGCCTCGGCGCCTTATATTGCCGAAATGGTACGTAAAGAAGTGGTAGATACTTATGGCGAGGCACTCGCCTCCTCCAAAGGCTTTCAGGTATTCACCACGGTAAACTCCAAGCAGCAAGCGGCGGCTTTAAAAGCGCTACAAGATAATTTACATGCCTACGATGAGCGACATGGCTACCGCGGCCCCATTGCCACACTATGGCCAGCAAAAACAACCACGAGCGCCGATGGAACTGTCACTTTTGCCGAAACCGGCCGTTGGGATGACGCTGCCATTTTGGCGCACTTGGAAAAACAAGAAAGCATAGAAAAACTACTTCCTGCGGTGGTGATGTCAGTGCAGGCGAATCATGCCACTGTGATGCTCAGCGGTGGTCGGCAGGTCACTATCGAGTGGGATGGACTAAAATGGGCTCGCTCATACATCAGCCACGATCGGCAAGGCAATCCGCCCAAACAGGCAGCCGATGTCTTAACCCCTGGCATGCAAATTTATATCCGAGAAGATGCAGGTAGTTGGCGACTGAGCCAATTGCCCCAAGCCAGTAGCGCCTTAGTGGCACTGGATCCAAAAGATGGTGCCGTCCGCGCGCTCGTTGGCGGTTACAGTTTTGCCCTGACCCAGTTTAATCGTGTAACGCAAGCCAACCGGCAGGTGGGTTCGAATATTAAACCTTTTATCTATTCCGCGGCGCTTGCTCATGGCTATACCTTGGCATCCGTGATTAACGATGCCCCCATTCATCAATGGGATGAAAATACCAAAGTTGCGTGGCGTCCCAAAAACTCCCCTGAAGAGTATGACGGCCCGATGCGACTTCGTACCGCCTTGGCCAAATCGAAAAACGTGGTATCAATTCGACTGCTCAGTGGTATAGGTATGGACAATGCTATCAATCACTTGGTGAAGTTTGGCTTCCATAAAGCTGACCTTCCCCGCAACCAAACCTTGGCATTAGGCTCTGCCTCGCTGACGCCTATGGAAGTGGCTGCTGGTTATGCGGTATTCGCCAATGGTGGCTATTTGGTCAAGCCTTACATCATTACCAAAATCTTGGATGATGAAAATAACGTGATTTATGAACACAAACCGGTCTCAGTTTGTGATGATTGTCTTACTCCAGAAGGTGAGCCAAAACCCGATATCACCACAGCGCCTCGGGTGATTAGCCCACAAAATGCGTTTTTAGTCGCCGAAGCCATGAAAAGTGCAATTTGGGGCGGTGACGGTTGGCAAGGCACAGCATGGCGACTAAAAGATATGCAGCGTCATGATATTTCAGGTAAAACTGGCACGACCAACGATGTAAAAGATGCTTGGTTCAGTGGTTTCACCCCTGATTTAGTCACGACCTCATGGGTTGGCTTTGACGACGCGGAAAGCATGCTAGGTAAATCAACCTGGAATGCTAATCTGGGCAACAATCAGCTGGTCGGCTCGGAATCTGGCGCCATGACCGCCATGCCGGCATGGCGAGCACTGATGGAGGTGGCGTTAAAAGATGTACCTGAATCATTCCCGCCGACCCCAGTCGGCGTCGTGTCAGTGCGTATTGATCAGCAAACAGGGCTATTGAGCCAAGCCACTGATGGTTCAAGTATGTTTGAATTCTTCGAGCAAGGCAGCGAACCGACCCAAAGCACTACGCCGGCCAACACCACCACCAATAGCGATGGGCAACAACAAGAAATTGATATTTTCTAGCTGCTGATTGCCAACAGTTTATTAACTGCCGTTGCATTTTTGCGCTAAAAACCAATGAAAAGCCCATCACTGTTTGATGGGCTTTTTGTTTCATAAAAAGGGTTGAGATCGAGTAACGTCGCTCATCTGACTGTGGCTAAATTAAACTAAGCTGAGTTTAAATAAGCTGAATTAAACCAAGCTCGCAAACCAACGCTCGGCGTCTGTCAGTGCCGCGCTCACTTGCAATGGGCAGGTCCCCCCTAAAGCACCACGCTTCGCAAGGCCGGCTTCTATCGTCAAGGCAGCAAACACATCCGCATCAATACCTGGCGCCACTTGCTGCATTTGTGCCAAGGTGAGCGCCTCAAGCGCGCAGCCATGCCGCGCCGCCACCAACACCAAAGCGCCAGCCATTTCATGCGCATCTCGAAACGGGATGCCTTTTAAGGTCAAGTAATCGGCCAAGTCCGTTGCGTTGCTATAGCCAAGCTCGGCGGCATGGCGACAACGCTCTTGATTTACACTGACATGCGGTAGAACAGTCGCCAAGATCTGCAAACATTGCTGCCACTGCTGCATTAAATCAAAAAAGCCTTCTTTGTCTTCTTGCATATCCTTGTTATACGCCAATGGTAGGCCTTTTAAGGTATGCAATATAGCCACCAAGTGCCCTAGTACTCGGCCACTTTTACCGCGAAGTAATTCAAATACATCCGGATTTTTCTTCTGTGGCATTAGTGATGAACCACTGGCAATGGCATCACTGAGTTTAAAAAAGCCGGCTTCGCCGGAGCAGAAGAAAATCACATCCTCCGCCAATCGCGATAAATGCGTCATGCAAAGGCTGGCTGCCGCGGATAACTCCACCACATAATCACGATCAGCGACGGCGTCTAAGCTATTGCGTGCGGCCGCGCGAAAACCAAGCGACAATGCCAATTGTTGCCGATCCACCAGCACCCCTGTTCCCGCCAGAGCGCCTGAACCTAACGGACATTCATCCATCCGTACCATGGCATCCTCAAGGCGCGATAAATCACGCCGCAGCATTTCAACATAGGCTAACGCCCAGTGACTCACTAGCACCGGCTGTGCCCGTTGTAAGTGCGTATAGCCGGGCATCACCGCGCCCAACTGCTGCCGCGCAAATGCCAATAACGCACCGATAGCCGCCTTTAGATCTTGAGCCACGGCATGCGCGTGCTGTCGACTCCATAACCGCAGATCTGTGGCGACTAAATCGTTACGACTGCGGCCAGTGTGAAGTTTTTTGGCCAAACTACCAAGTTTTTCGCCTAATTTGCTTTCGACCCAACTATGAATGTCTTCTTCTTGGGTTTGCAGCGGTAGCTTCGGATTGGTTTGCAGTGCAAGCGCGAGATCCGCCAACGCCTCATCCATCAGCGAGGCTTCCGTAGCTGTTAGCATGCCAGCACTGGCTAACGCTTGCGCCCAAGCGCGGGACGCGGCGATATCTTGCTGCGCTAATCGATAGTCAAACTGCAACGAGTCATTAAATTGAGTAAATGCCTCTAAACTGGCTTCGGTAAATCGCCCGCCCCACATCGCCATGGCGATACTCCTTTGTCGAATACATGAAAATTCAGCGCATGCCCCATGCGGACATGCGCAGCGGATATTTTATTTTTGCTGCAATGCGCGGATCCGACTAGGTAAACTGTATAAACGGATAAAACCTGCCGCATCTTTTTGGTTGTAAACCTCATCACCTTCAAAGGTGGCGAAGGCTTCGGAATATAAACTGTGCGGAGAGCGACGCTGCGCCACTGTGACATTGCCTTTATATAATTTCAGCACAACATCCCCGGTTAAATGAACCGCCAATGCCTCACTCGCGGCCAGCAGCGCATCTTTAAGCGGCGTAAACCAGCGACCGTCATACACCAGTTGCGCCAACTCAAGGCCGATTTCCTCACGATAGCGTAATGATGTCCGGTCGTACACCAAGGATTCTAATGCCCGTAACGCTGCCACCAACATAGTGCCACCAGGCGTTTCATAGCAGCCGCGTGATTTCATCCCCACCAAGCGGTTTTCTACGATATCTATCCGTCCGACCCCATGTGCAGAACCTAGTGCATTTAATTGTAAAATTGCGCTCACGCCATCGACCGCCACTTCATTGATGGCGGTTAATTCTCCAGCAGTAAAACTCAAGGTGACATAAGCCGGCGTATCTGGCGCTTGTTCGGCATCGACCGTCCACATCCATACCTGCGATGATGGCTCGTTCCACGGATCTTCCAATTCGCCACCTTCGTGCGAAATATGGAATAAGTTGGCATCACGACTATAAATTTTGGTGGCCGACGCCGTTGTCGGCACATTTTTTTCGGCCAAATAGTTCAGTAACGATTGGCGAGAATTGAACTCCCACTCACGCCATGGCGCTATGACTTTTAACTGCGGCGCTAAGGCGGCAAAAGCGCCCTCAAACCGGACTTGGTCATTCCCTTTCCCAGTACAACCATGACATAGCGCATCCGCACCTAATTGCAGCGCCAACTCCACTTGTGCACGGGCAATAATGGGCCGCGCCATCGAGGTCCCCAGTAAATACTGGCCTTCATACACGGCGCCCGCTTTTAACGTTGGATAAATAACTTCGTTGACAAACTGCTGTTTTAAATCAACGATATAACAGCTGCTCGCACCAGAATTTAGGGCTTTTTGTTCAACGCCAGCTAACTCGTCCTCGCCCTGCCCTACATCTGCGACGAAAGCAATAACTTCGCAGGCATAATTATCTTTTAACCAAGGCACAATCGCCGACGTATCTAAACCGCCAGAGTAAGCCAACACTACTTTTTTAATATCTTGTTTTTTCGTAACCATGATCAACCTCAAGAAAAAATACTGACGAATACTGCGTTTTGTACGTGCATGCGATTTTCTGCCTGTTGCAGAACGAGGGATGCTGCGCTATCCAGCACCTCACTGGTAACTTCTTGCTCTCGATGCGCCGGCAAACAGTGCATGAAATAATTCACGCCCAATCGATGCATCAAGCTGGTATTAATTTGATAAGGGGCAAATAACTGCTGGATTTTCGCTGGATCTGTGTTATTCCCCATCGACATCCAAGTATCGGTATAGATCGCATCGGCACCCGCCGCCGCACTTACATGCTGGCTTAACTGCAGTTTTGCGCCGCTTTGTACCGCCAGCGCTTGCGCTCTCAACAGCACATGGGCATCAGGTCCAAAGCCTGGCGGTGTCACCACAGTTAACGTCATGCCCATAATGGCAGCACCGAGCATCAAGGAATGGCAGACATTATTGCCATCACCAATAAATGCGAGATGCACCTGACGAAGATCACCAAACTGTTCTGTCAATGTCAGCAAATCGGCCAGCGCCTGGCATGGATGGTAAAGATCAGACAGTGCATTGATGACAGGTTTCTTACTGGCCGCCGCCAATTCAATTAAAGTCTTTTGCGAATATACACGCGCCACAATCGCATCGGTCCAGCACGCTAGGTTGCTACCAAAGTCTGCGACAGATTCGCGTACGCCCAGCGCACCATTTTGCTGGTCCAGATATACGCTGTGGCCGCCAAGTTTATGAATGCCAACATCGAAGCTAACGCGGGTTCGCAGTGATGGTTTTTCAAATAACAAGGCGATCGATTTACCTTGCAGGTGTTGGCTATACGCCGCAGGTTGCTGTTTGATGGTTTGCGCTAGGGTTAGCAACCCTGCTAATTGGGATTGGGATAAATCAGCTAAACATAACAGCTGGTTAATCTTCTGCATAAGTCACACGTTCTAGCCGCCAAGGCGGCTTCCTTTATTGGAGAAACCCCAAGCCTGCCCCAATGACTGGAGCAGTCAGGGGATCAGAACATGAATAGTTTCGAGCCTTTGCTTAGTTGTGGATACAAGTGCCCACATCCTGTTGTTGCATTAACGCTAATAAATCTTGCGGTTGTTGCCAGCCAGCCACTACGATACTTCGTCGCAGTGCGGCCGCAGTCTCTAACGCCGCATCTAACTTCACTTTCATCCCACCTTTAATCACACCATCCGCCACTAACTGCTGTGCTTGCGCCGCCGTTAAGTGCGCGATGCGCTGACCTTGCCCATCCAAGATACCAGGCACATCGGTTAGTAACACCAACTCACCCTGCACCAATTGGCAAATCGCTGCCGCCGCTAAATCTGCGTTAACGTTGAGTAAATCACCCGCAGCACTTTGGCCAATAGAACTAAACACTGGGACAAAATTGGCCGACAACAACTGCCGAATGAGCGTGGCATCTTGCGGCCGCGCAATGCCAACATTGCCCAAGGTCGCATGTTTTTCAAACGCTAAACTGCGGCCCGCCGCCAAGGTCAATCCGACCGCATTTAAGCCTTGTAACTGCGCGGCAGCGACCATTTGCGCATTGACGGCACCTGCAAGCGCTCCCACGATGACCGGCATTTGCTCGGCTGGAGATACCCGCTGACCATCAATTTTTTCGGTAACAAAGCCAAAGGTAGCTAACCAACGATCGACTTGATCGCCGCCGCCATGCACCAAAATCACCGGACGCGCCTTGGCAATTTGTGCAACGACGGCCAATAAATCCGCCAGCGCAGCGTCACTTTGCAGTAAACGCCCGCCCATTTTTAACACCAATGGCAGCGCGTCGCTTGAGGTTGAAACGGTATTAGTCACCTAAACCTCCAAACAAACCGGCCGTTTCTGGCACACCAAATTTCACATTCGCCGCCTGCATGGCCTGCGCGGCTGCGCCTTTGAGTAAATTATCAATCGCAGAGACCACCACCAATTGCTCGCCATCTTGTTGCCAAAACAAATCACAAAATGGTGAATGTTCGACATCAGCGACATTCGGGCTACTGTTGGTAAAACGGATCAGTGGTTTGCCAGCATACGCCTGCTCAAATGCAGCTTTCACCTGCGCTGCATCGACACCCGCTTTTAATGTCACCACGGAGGTCGCCAGAATACCTCGTTTAAAATTGCCTAAATGTGGCGTAAACACGACTTTGCGCTGTAAATTTTGTTCAATTTCTGGACGATGCCGATGTTTGAAAAAACCATAAGCATTGAGGCCCACTTCGCAAAATGACGTCGTTAACGCCGCCTTACGCCCTGCACCAGACACACCGCTGGTGGCATTAATCACGGGAATACAATCATCAGCGACCAAACCTGCGGCCAATAAGGGCATCAGCGCTAAACTACAGGCGGTTGGATAACAGCCAGGTACCGCTATTAAATCGGGTAACGGCTGCTGTTGCCATTCCATCAAGGCATATTGCGCTTGCGCTAACAACGCCGGATGTTGATGGCTATAACCGTAATACTGAGGGTATAACGCTGGATTTTTCAGCCGAAATGCGCCCGATAAATCAACCACGACAATACCTTTGGCAAGTAACAATGGTGTGACAGCTTCGCTGGCTTCATGCGGTAGCGCTAAAAACGCGACATCCACCTGCCCCGCAATGACCTCCACTTCAGCATCTGTCCATGGCTGCACCTGAATATCCACCACGCCACGAAGCCGTGGGTACAGCTGTGCCATGGGTTCGGGTTGTCGCCCAGCCGATGCATAGGCATGCGTTAACATAAAATGCGGATTGCGCGTCAGCAAAATACAAAGCTCTGCTCCGCTATATCCCGCGGCACCAAGTACCGCACTACGAATTTGAGTCATAGGTGAAACCATAGTTGACATCGACGCTCAGTCTCCAAAACCACAAAGAGGACTCTCTGCCTACGCAATAGAGCCAGTGTAAAGTGTTCATCATGCACAATCAAGAATTATTATGCTGTTTTTTTGAATTTTTATCGAAATAAAATCCAGAATTTTACTGCGTAATCGCCACGTCGGCATTGTGCGACAAGCCAGAAGTAAATGCCAGTATAGTTATAAAATGTCAGCCTGCCGCTGCATTGGTGCATGAGGAAGTGTACTGCATAGATAAGCATGAGTAAGACGCAGTCAGTACCACAGAGCGGCGACTACAACGACGTCTTAGCAAACATCAACTGAAGTGGGCGTTGTGTTCATCTTGCGACAAAGTGCCACCGCATCCATTGTGCCTATGGCATCCCCTTTCACCTACAATCCGCACCAAGGCTCCAATAGCAAAGCGTTAGGTATTATTCTCTGGCTTGCTCGGGCGCTGTTGCGTGAAACTCGTCAGATCAGGTTCATGCCTATTGGCCTCCCCTTTAGTGACGATATCATCACGCAGTTCAATATGATGCGGTGGAATATGATGCGGTTGAATCTGTGGTTGAGCCCCGTGATGTGACTGCCTCAGATCGGATTCAGCAACATCAGAATCTGCATGTAAGGGCTGCGGCAAATCGGGCACGCTGTGATCAACAGCGCTCGCGCGAAATGCCATGGGGTTGGCCCCAACCTCCGGCAGCATGACCATGGATTGGGCTTTGTTTTTTTTCGGTAGTAGCGAAAGGGCATCCGCCAATGTTGGATAAAAACTAAGAACAGCATCAATCGGCTGCACCTTGGCGCGCGCTAAGGTGCGCAACACATTAAACTGCAAATCGACCAACATCAGATGGCATTGTTGTTCTGCACAGTTGTGCACCAGTTTATCCAATGCCGCCAGCCCACCGGCATCTAACAACGGCACGCCATCCATCAAAATAACCACGCTATGCTGGTTTTCACACTGCGCAGCGAGCTCCGCAAACACCCGATCGGCGGCGGCAAAAAATAGCGGACCGCTAATACGAAACACTTTGTGGCCATCGGCTAATTTTTCCGGCACCAGCTTGTGACTTTCGCTGACATCGCTCACTTTGGTCATTTCTGCCACTTCTTTAACAAACAACAGCGCGGCAATGATAATGCCGCTGGTGATGGCAATCACCATATCAAATACCACGGTGAAGGCGGCACACACCAGAAACACCAGTACATCACTGCGCGGCGCCGTGTTGATCAAGTGCAGAGCTTTGGGGGCTTCACTCATATTCCACGCCACCATCACCAATAACGCCGCCATCGCCGGCATTGGGATATAAGCCAGCACTGGCGCTAACATGAACAATGCCAACAACACCACCAATGCATGTGTCATTGCCGCCAGCGGCGACTGAGCACCAGCGCGGACATTGGCGGCTGAGCGGGCAATAGCGGCGGTGGCGGTAAAACCACCAAAAAATGGCGCCACAATATTGCCAATCCCCTGCCCCAGCAATTCACTATTGGCACTGTGTCGACGGCCAGTCATTTGATCCAAAATCACGGCGCATAACAGTGATTCAATCGCACCTAACATCGCCATGGCGAAGGCGGCGGCCAATAAATCTTTCACGACTTGCGAATTCCATTGCAGCATCAGCCCATCCGCCGCGCTCTGCTGCCATGGCCACTGCCAACTTGGTAACAGATTTGGGATCCCAGCCATTGTCACGCCATCCGCGCTGGTGTAATGAAAACGACTGCCGATGGTATCCACTGGTAATTGCCACCACTGCAATAACCATGCAACAAAGGTACCGGCGAGAATAGCCGGTAAATGCGGCGGAATGGGGGTTTTTAAACGTGGCCAGCGCACCATCACCAACAAAGTCACCACGGCCACCAGCATACTCGGCCAATGCGCGGTGTCGGCGGCCATCATCAATTGATGTAGTTTTTCGATGTAGTGTTCAGGATTATGATTGAGCTGGAGGCCAAAAATATCTTTGATTTGCAAAGTCGCAATCACAATGGCGATGCCCACCGTAAACCCCAACGTGACGGACTCTGGCATGTACTGAATAAAACGGCCCAAACGAAGCAGCGCCATGCCTACCAATAAAAAGCCAGATAACACTGTGGCTATCAATAACCCTGCCAGACCATATTGTTGTACCACAGGCACCAAAATAACTATAAATGCCGCGGTTGGCCCTGAGATACTAAAACGAGAACCACCGGTGAGCGGTATTAAAAATCCGGCAATAATCGCGGTATAAAGTCCATATTGTGGCGGTAAGCCTATTGCAATCGCCAACGCCATCGCCAACGGGATTGAAATGATCCCCACCGTTAAACCCGCCAACAAATCCTGCCGTAGCTGGGCGACACCGTAGCCTTCTTTCGCGGTTTCTCGCAGCGCAAAACCGATCT
>JACCDR010769814.1_pt1 | contig 35557 bp, 52 predicted proteins | sample 7446431 | NCBI WGS metagenome assembly JACCDR01 (sample SAMN15323443, study PRJNA562643) | freshwater metagenome | isolation source: river surface water | place: USA:Blue River Watershed | collected 2017-08-17 | reverse complement strand
TGTTACCTCGGGCCCCCTAGCGTTTACCTTTGTGCGCTAGGGGCTCTTTCAAGGAGAAAAAATGTTCAATACTGAAGAAAATGAAGAAAAATTTGCGCAATCTTTTGATGAAAAAAAAAAAAAAAATGAATTTGTAACTCTTGAAGAATGTGAAAGAAGAAAGGCTTACGACAAAAAAATATTGCGCCAATACATGCCAGTTGACGATGCCTATGACTTTATCTACGACGCAACAATTTTTAGCGGTACTACTTTAAAAATTTTGGCAACTGTTTCGAAAAAATATCCTGATTTAGCGTTGTCTGAAATCTTTGAAGTTCCTAAACATTTTCTTACAACATTTCTAGCTCATGGAGAAAAAGCAACCTCTTTACCAGAAAAAATTGCTGATTTTAGGAAAAAGCATTATCAAAATTCCAAATCATAAAAAAAGGAATAAATTGACTTATCAAAAAAATTTAGATACTTTGACCAAAAAACTTGAAGTTTTTGTCAAAACTTTACCCACCTCTACACATGGCTGTGAGCGAGGTGAAAATTTGAAAAATGGGTACCATTGTCCACAAGGTGTTTTGAGCAAGGAAGAAAGTAAAAACTACAAAACATAATCTACCTTATCAGACATTGAGCACAGGAAATTAGCAGATTAGCAAGATTAGCATTTTGAAAAGCAGTCCCACCAGTGGTGGGACAATCATTTACTCCCTTTGCCAAGAAGTTTCCCTTTCCTTTTTTCTTAGCCATTCAATCACGGCTTGTTTTGGATGCAAAATCCGGCGAGGTGACATTCGTACGAATTCAGGACAATTCTTATTTTTTCTGGCCATGCAGGCTTGAAAAGGTGAAGTAAACACACCAAAATAGATCAAATCACACGTAGTCAACATCTCTCCATCAAAATCTTCAATTTTTTTGATGACACTATCCAAACAAGACATACCAACCTCCGTCGTGGGGTAAAAAAACAATTTGACTTTTTACGGTATATAAGTCAATATTTGTTTTTATGTTTCGGATTAGCTCAGTTGGTAGAGCAATGGACTGTTAATCCATTGGTCGCGGGTTCGAATCCCGCATCCGAAGATTTTTCAACTTTACAAAAAGATATGCATATTCTAATGTTTTCTTGCGCGACAAAAATTTTTAGGAGAAAACATCATGTCCATCCCTGCTGATCTCATAGCACCAGTTAACCCATCTATTGAAACCACTATTTCTTTTGGAAAAAAAACAGGTATTTTATCCGGGATTTGGAAGATAACCAAAGCAACAGGTCTTGCTGCATTCAAATACGGGGTTCCGCTCATAATGATATATTATAGTTGCGTTCTACTTAACGACTGTTACAAATGGTGTAGAGCTTCTACAGAACAAGACAGACAAGCTGTTGTGTCTCATGTCGTGGATATTCTTAAAGTAGCTACTGTTTCAGGCGTAGCTCTTTTTGCGATTGATGTTACAGCCTCTGTTTTATTCAGAGTTCCAAGAATCGGTCTTCCTTTTTGTTTGTTTAGATAACCTATCGCTTTGCGTCTACTTTTTCGTACCCCCGAAAAGTAGGCGCACCTTTTCAAAATACACATCCTTAACCTATCATACTTCTTTTTGTTGGCTTGATTAAAGCACAGTGGGGGTAAATGTGATTGGTGGGGTGAATAATGGCTTTGGAAACGTAGGATTACAACAAGCTATTAATGGTATGGATGGTGCTGCTGGACGAAACCGCCTTAGAGGACAAATTCTCAAATCAATTAATGAAAAACAAAATGAATTAAATGTATACACACAAAACAAAAATTTGCGAGTTGTTTGCATAAAAAATGTTTTAGAATTTGATTCCATAAAAAAAAGAAACATTGCAATTGTTGCTATAATTATTGCTGTTGCTGCGTTTGTCTTTACAGTTTCAGTCGCGCCAAAGATATTTACTCCGGTTTATACAACAGTATTTGCCGTAAGCTTATGCCTGATCCATAACTTTACAGCTTCTGATTCTTTTAGAGAGAAAAGTTGTCAAGATGAAATAACCAAGCTTACTAAAAACCTTATTGGTGTAGGAAAAGACGAAGAAGAACAAGAATAAGCGCGCCTTGTGGGCGCGCCTTAATTAAGAAGCGTATCTAAACTTTAGAACATTTCTTGTTTTCATCACAGGTACTTTATAACAATCTCTTTCTGTCATTCCTGTAATATAATTTTTTCTATAAGTTACTACCATTTCGTCGCTATAGTAGTTTTCATTTTCGTAATACGATTCTATTGGTTTATTTTTATTGCTTTCATTTTCTTTTACACCAGTTAAACCCTCCCTAACAGATGTGTTGTATTCCCTTACTTTTTTAGTTACTTTTTCATCAATTTGGTTTAATTCTTCTTTTGTTAAACACTCAAAACCTCTGCTTGCAGCAAAGTCTCTAAATGCATGTACATCGACCGGTCTATAAACATCACCACCATCATAAGAGATAAATGGTATGCTATCAGGTAACAAATCCGAACGAATTAACTTTTCGTTTCTTTGTGAAATTTGTTTCATATGTTTTTCAAGCAACAAAATAGCTTTATCTTTTTGAGATTTATCTTTTTCTGTTGTTGGTGCAAGCGTTTTTAATGCTTCTAATTTTCCACGAATTCTTTCCAATCTATATCCATTTATGTTGTTGTCTTTCAATATTTTATTAACAACTTGAAAATAGCATTTTGGAATTGAATCTGGACATGTAACAGGATACAACCATTTTTTACACGCCATAAACGCTGCCCCCACACCAAATAAAGAAACAGCTGCTACACCAACCGGTCCAAAAGCAAAACCTGATGTTGCAAATACACCAAAACTCAATCCGCCAAATACAGGAATAGTGCTGATTAAAATTTTGGAAACATGATAAGTATCTTTTACATAAAAACAAGTTTTTTCAGCTTCCTTACACACAACTTCATATCTATTACTTGTATCTGCTTGTGTTAATCTCTCTTCTTCATCTAACTTGGCAATTTCTGTATAAACCCCCGGCTTTAAAAACTCGGGGTCTAGATTTTTTATGTACATTTCTTTACTGGTCGGAATAATCACACAAAACTCCTTTCTTTGTGTTCTAATACCTCTGATTCCATGCGCTCTCTCATCTCATCTACAGGTCTTTTCATGAGTTCAATAGAATCATCTTTTCGATGTTTTTGAATAGATGCATCTAGCTTCATGATTAGGTTATCTGTTTCTGGTTCTTCCTCTATCTTTTCTACCGCTCTTTCTCGTTCAGTAGAAAGAAGAAGGTGGAAAATGTTGTTTGAATCAAAATAAGAGTCGTCTGGATAAGGAATTCTTTCTTTTTTATAAGACATCAAACGATCTTCCCTTTCTAAAAGAGGGTCGCTTGTCCTGACTTTTTCTTTAGGAGTAAATTTAGAAACTCCATCAGAATCATACTGATAGAACTCAATTTTTTTAGGAGGTGTTGATTTAATTACTGGAACTTGTGTATCTTTTAAATAAAAAGAAAACCAGTTGTATTTATCTGAACCAGCTCCTTGTTTTATTGTTTTAGGTATGCCAAGTAAAGAACGATCTTTTCCAATAGAGATGATTCTCTCTTCCCATAAGCCATTAAACTTTTCATACTGCTTTTGCAAAAGTCCCAAAGCTTTTTTGCATTGCACTCGGGATCGAGTAATCTCTTCATCGTTCTTTCCAACCAAAAACCCAGGGTCCTTCATTATCAGATCAAGCTTGCGAATTTTGTCTTTTAATCGATCGATCCTGGCTTTTCCATATCCTCTAGCACGTGCCTCGCAGTTAAATTTATACACATTATTTCTGAAGATTACATCTTCAATCGTGTATTTCGTCCCGAAAGCCACGCCAAAACCAGCTAAGACAGCGGGAAAAAAACCCCCTGTTGCCAAGGTAATCCCAGCTGCTGCCACACCTGAAATAGTGGAGACCAGCTCTTTTCTGGATTGGAGTTTATTGAATCGATCTTCAATGTATCTGGCTTGTGCTTCTTGAATATCATCCTTATCTGATTGGATGGATTCTTCTTCTTTATCTAGCCTAAGCAATTCATCGCAAAGATAGGCAGACGTAGGCGCATATTCTGGCCATACTTTTAATCTATCATGGCTCATTTCCTCATCAAAAGGCTGCCACTCAGGAAACCTGCTGATTAACATTTCTTTACTAGACGGTATTATCATATTCAACCTTTATTATAACGCCAAATTGGCGTATACAAAGCATATCAATCTCAACTTTATTTAAAAACCTAAACACTTTTATAGGAAAAAGAGTTTTGACCCAAATGATGGATTACGATATGATGAGGATGAAGGTTGAAGCAAACTACTTTCTGTAGTGGGCGCCTATAAAGCGCCCATTTTTATTTAATAAAATTTACAGGGCAACAGTCCTTCACATTGCCTTGGGAGAGGGTTCAATGTGAGCCCTCTTTTTCTTGAGTAAATACAATTTTTGGCCCACTTTTTGGGGTTTTCGGAATATCTACCGTCAAAGGTTTCGCAATCTCTTCCGGAGTTGCAGTTGTAGAGCCAAATCCTTTACTGATAAATGGGATTCTTATCCCGCTGAATAATCCACCTTGATTGGTTGTTGGTGGAGGATCTTTTTTTGCTGTCGTTTGTGTTTCGGTCACGAATTCCCAATTTTTCGAGGGAGATTCTTTTTTGGGGGGTGTTACAGGTTTTGGCGAGGGCTCCTCTTCGACTTTTGGAAAAGCCTCTAATTTGCCCTCCAGACTACCGGGCTCCAGATCGTCTTCATCCGTGATTTTTTTTTTTCAGCGATTCTTTTTCCTCTTCAGGAGCTTTTGTTCCAACCATTGTGACGTCATGCGTCGACGTGGAGAAATGAATGGAAGAAAATACACTTGGAGAGGTTTGTGAAGCACCTGTTGATACATGAGAAGATCTTGAGCTAGAAGTAGATGAACTACTTGAAGAGCTTGATGAAGAGCTTGATGAAGAGCTGTATTCGTCAGTTTCTTCATAATCTTTTGGTTGTTCTTTTGGCATTTCAAGAGATAGCTGTTGTTTTGCTAATCTCTCTATCTTCTCTTTGTTTCCGCAGTCGCAAGGACAAATGCAATAACCTGCATTCATTCTTTGTTCGTTTAATTGGGATTGTCTAACTTTTTCTTGTTGTGCTATTTTGTAATTAGCGTAAAACCGCATTACTTTATTAGACAACTTCTTAAGTCCAAATCCACATGTGCTAATTAATCCTACTGCCGACAATCCTTTCATAAAAAAGGATAGTTTATTCCAATATTGTGGAATAGAAACAACTCCACTCCAAATATAGGACGAGGATTGGCTAAGTAAAGACATCATAAGCGAACCTCCTTAGGTTGCTTCTGCATGCTAACAAAAAATACAGATTATATCGAGGGAGTTCTTTACCCAGCTATCTGGGGATTGGATTCTGTCTTTAATTTTTCCTGCTCGACATCTTGAGAAAGCTGCCTAGAAAGATCTAAAGAATCGCTTTCCTCTCCGCCTTGAATGGCTTTTTGTTTGGATTGTATATCTACGATAAAGTTAGCTAACTTGATCAAGCGATCTTCATCCATGTCTTCAAGCTCTCGAAGGGCTTTGGCATTATCCAGCGCAGCGGAAGCGCGTTGATGTACAGCTTGAGAAGCTTCTTGTTTTGCAAGGGCGATCTTTTGTACGGAAGTGGCTTTTCTCTCTTCTGCCATAGCAAAATCGCTTTGGGCTTTTGCTTCCAAAGATCTCGTAAGGACTCTTGCTTGCTCGAGCTCTTGAGAGACTTGCTGTTGCTGCACCTGAGCTGCTTGTTGCTCTTGCTGCTCGATATCTTCGATGATCTCTTTCTTGCCTTGTAGTGTGCTTTTTTCGAGGATGTATTTGTTTGAGATGGGAACGCCGAGTTGTTTTAGCTGCAAAGCCTGCAAAAACTGAAGCTGCCTTTGCGTTGCTGTCATCTCAGCTTCTTCGACAACGCAGTTATATTTTAGCATGGAAGAGGCCATTTTCATGAGCTGGTTTTCTGGAGTGATTGACGCTTTAATCAAGTCGGATGGCTCTTTTCCTAAGATATGAGTCATCTTTCCCACGCCAAAATTATTTAAGATCAAATCGAGTGCGATCTCTCCTATGCTCATCTGCATCTGATTGAGTCTATCGAAGATGTTACGAAGCCCGGTAAGGCCAGCTCCCATCTTTAGCTTCATCAAAACGCCCGTCATCTCTTTGGCTCCCATATTCTGGGCAAAGAGCTCCTCTGGGCCCACAATATCCATGATCTCTTTTTCAATCGTCTGGATCAGCTCCATCCATCCGTTTGCGACGGGAGGCGCTGGAATGGGCGCTACATCTGTTGCGATATTAGCTGATTGCTTTAAGAAAAGAACTTTGCCAGGGCCTTGAAAATACGCGTCTTCCGGATTGACAAGAGCATCTTCTTTAACCATAAGACCGGATTGCACTTGCGCATCCAAGATGTCGAGGAGACGGTTTCGTCTGCGGTTGAGCTCAACTTGACTGTCTCTAATGTTCCGGACGACGCCTTGGTACCGATAGGCGTAATTTTGGACTTCTGGGAAATGATAGCAGAGCGATACCGCAAACGGAAATCGATCCAATCCCCATGGACGTTGTTCTTCGTAGATGATGTGGTTGTTGACGAGGACGTTCCACTTGACAGTCGGGACGGAGGCTTTGATAATTTTAACATTTGGATTGAACTGCTTAAGAAGTTGAAATTGATCTCTTGTACCAGACCATTCAATCACTTCGCCTGTTCTTGTGTCCAGAACTTTTTCGGTTTCTCTGTAATCTTTTACCCAGTACTCATCATAGGCATACATCTCTTGCTGATACTGATACCAGTTTTGCGCTAAGAATTGGAACTTGCCATCTTTTGCTGCATAACCCTTTCCAAGAGCTGGAATATCTTTTTCGATATCAGGAAATAAACTTGCAAGCTGCCTCTTTGTAACGTATTTTCTCGTCCAAATTCGATCGCAATCAGAAAGATCTTGTTTAGTCCAATAGTTATCCATCAAAAAGCTGTTGAATGGAATGCGATCTGCTCTAATCTCTCCGTTCTCTGGATCTTCCCGAAAGTCCATCCAGAGCTGAATAAGATTCATTCCGCAAATATTAGAACCGTCAAACGCATCCGAGATCTTTTCATAGATTCGGTCTTGATTCTTGGCCCAGTTTAGTATCGTCGTAAGCTGGTCGGCTGTCTCTCCGCGATCAGGATCGTTATCAGCTGCATACACGACCGTCTGCAGACGATTATCTCTCTGATACCCTCCGATCATATTGATGATGCGGAGGATCTTGTTAAACGTTAAGATCTTTTGGTTTCTATAATTTATGTTATAGAACGTGTTCCAATAATCTTGCTGCCCAGTTGCCATCTTTGTATCAAGATCCGCTTCATACCACCATTGCTGCCAAAGAGACTGACTCTCTTTCCAAAAATCATCTAGTTCGCGGGCAATTGGATTGCTTACAGGCCAAGACATAAATACTCTTTCTTTAGATTATTCGTGCGCTTTCTTTGCTCTTTTCTTAAGGTCTTTGGCAGCAGAATGTGCTTCTTTCTCTTCTACCCGATCTTTCTTAGCGCGTTTAATCATATGTTTCGTTGTATCGTGCGCAGCCTTCATCGCATAATGTTTTGCATCCTTCTCTAATGCATGGGCAGCCTTCTTCATAATCTTCTTGTGCATTTTCCAGCTCCGTCAAATAGTTTGATACATCTTTTGCAAATTTCTTAGCTCTTACAAAGAACTCTGCAATCTTTTTTCTGTCTATGTTTTTTCCAATTACATTTATATCCATCATATATTCTTCTACACGACAAAGACGGACATAAGCTTCTTCTAATAAAATAAGGGCTGAGTGATCATCTTTCATGTTTTGTACGCTATTCCTGATTGATTTAAACTTTCTATCGTAGCTTTTGCTTGAGATGGATACCAAGGATGTAAATATTCATTCTGGCGGATAGCTAGAAGAACATTACACATCGTCTCTTCCATATATTCCATTTTTTTCATAATTCCACCTAGAATTTCGCACGCATTTTTATAGAACTCTTCTTCGCGTTTGGATTGCTCTTCCCAGCGATCTACTAGTTTTGCAGAGAGCTCTTTCAAAGAAGATCTGGAGTCGCCTCGATTTAGTTTGAGGTAAGTCGTTAGAACCTTTTCCGATCTAGAAGAGATGTTATCTGCTAGTTTCTCTAAGCGATCTTTTGTAGATTTTTTTTCAGTAGCCATAATTTTTTTTCCTCATTTCGTTGATTTTATCTGCGCTCAATCGATTGACTGAGCTTCCGAGAGACCGAAGGCCAACGCATGCCATTCGAAAAGCATCTGCTCCATGGCTCCACTGATCGTGCAGTGGCTCGTCATAATACACTTTCAAAGACTCGTTCCATTTCTTGCGGTAGAAATCTAAGCACTTGATTCCCCTTTCGCATTCTTTACGGTCGAATGAGCAGTAAGCAAAGGTGCTTCTTACTGTCTCAATGCCTTCGTGAATCGGATGAAGCGGAACTACAGTTAAGTTGAATCCAAGCTCTCTAGCTGCTTCGATTCGATTGACTCCACTGATAAATTCTCTTTGCCTCATGTCGTGCGGGACATAATGCATACCAAAGAGAGCCCCTTTTTCCTTGCGCCATTTCTCGAGGTACTCAAGGTAATGGGCAAGGCTCTCGCCTGAGTTTTCGTAGTAGTGGATAAAGTTTAGGTTTCCATTTGGAAGAGACTGGAAAACCCAAATGCTAGTAGAATCGCCAATTCCAATGTCCCACGCAGTGTGGACGGGAAGACTTCTGGATATAGGTAAAGGGCAAATTCTACCATCGTCGCGAGCATTTTGAATAAGTTTGCCATAGTAAGAGCCTTCTGCTCCCCTCGTAAAAGAGCAGTAATACTCTTGTTGAATGAAATCTTCGGGAACACCTTCTTCACGAAGCTTCTCAATGTGAGATTTTTCTAAAATTGCTGTATCTTCTATCGACAGAAGACTCGCAAAAAACTTTGAATTTACCCCAGATTTTGCATAGTTGTAGATATTGTAAAAGTGATTTTGTCCATTCGGCGTACTGAGGAAGATTGCAGTGCCATTATTCTGGGAAATACGAGGCTCGATGGTGTACCAGCTCTCTGGATCCATATACGCATATTCGGAAAGAATAATGAATGATGGGTTCATCCCACGAGCTTGCGTTGCGTTCTTTCCGTCGAGTCCCATCACGCAATAAATTGAGCCGTTGACGAGCTCTAGTCTCATATCGGATGAGTTTTTAGACCGAATACACTCTTTGGGGAAATGATCGAGGTAGGCCATTGCTTGGCCTTCATGCGTCTCGTGTACGCTGTTCCAGATCGCTTTCTTTCCTTGGTTGTACTTAGGAAAACAGTGAAGATAAACACCTGGTTTTTCTAAAGCACGCCATATGAGATAGTTCAAGGCAAAGAGATCCTTACCAGCTCCTCGATGCCAGCAACAGACTAAACGCTTCTTGCCATTATCCAAGGCCTTCCAAACTGGAATTTGATACGGTCTTGCCTGAAAGAGGTGCGGGTAAGAAATCTCAACTCTTTGCATCACCCTCTTCTTTGTAAGGAGCTTTGGGGATAAAGACAAATTGCATCCCGGTTTCGCTGTTCTTCATCTCTTTTTCGTGATCGCGTAGTTCGTAGTCGTATAGGGATGCGTACCTATTAAACACTTGAAAGCTCGCTTTGTTTTTTAAAGCGAGTTCTTCTCTTCTAGCGCCAATTAATATTCTTGCTTTATTAAAGGCTTGTCTGAAGTTTTCATTTGCTCTTGCATATTCATGCATTTTAGATTGATCTGTATAGTTTCTTAAAGCAACAAAAGACCTGAGTATTAACGTATCGTCTCTATTAGCCCATTCTTCTAAAGCCTTTGCTTCTTCATCGAGATCTAGGATTCTTGGTCGTCCCTTTCCGTGCCCTGAGCTATACAGGTGTCCTTTTGGAGCTGGCATGTGTCACCTCTTGTTAAAAATAAGGTTTACCATTCAAGCCAGTCGTTGTCAACACTTTTTTTTCTGATGATCTTAAAATAGTGAATATTTATGATTTAGGTATGATTCCCATTCAGCTAGAGTTCTTTAAAACACCAGAGCAATGCGAATTAGAGGCATTGCAAAAAGCTTATCAAGATCTGAAAACGTCTACGGATAAGGTAAGGCGAGGAATGTACGCTCGCCTGGGCGAGCTTACAAAAGCAAATGACGATTTAAGGGAGAGGCTTTGTGTGTTAGAAAAGCACATTTGCTATGGGAAGAAAGAGGTTGTTTAAGTTCTCTTCTAAAACAAAAATTCTATCCCAAAGAGGGCGAGTGGTCGGAAGAGCCCGAGACATCGCCCCTACAGAATCAAACCAAGTTAGGTTTATTTTAAAGCAGAGAAACTCGATGGAGAACCGTCTTTTAACGTGCCCGTTTCTGTAAAACGATAAGTTTGTTTTAAAAAAAAACCGGTTTCGTATTCATTACTCTGGGCTTCTCTTTTTGTAATGACTTCGTGGTATATAGAAGACATTTTCTTAAAACATTTTTGATAATATCTTTTCAAAGTTTCGTCTTCTTCTCCTTCAATGAGACCTTGCACAAGTTCAATTTTTTTCTGCAATCTAGTAATGCGAAGATTTCCAATGCCGGCTCCTTTTGCATAAGCATCTTGCAATTGAGGAGGAGCTTTTTTAGATCTGTTGCATAGAAAAAATATGGTAGAGGCAAGAGAGCATCCAAGGCCTATTGCATAAGGAACTACGCTTCTTGCATGCATGATTGTTTCAAGAGCTGGATTTAGAATGTAATTTCTTTGGGATCCCACATATATATGGGTTTGTGTATCTGGAAAAATGGCTTTTTCAGCAACTTTAGATGATAAATACACTGTAGCAGCAGTAGAAGCGACAACTGGAAGAGCGGTATAGGTAGACAGCCTTTTATCTTTTAGCTCTGCAATCAAAACCTCTTCGGTAAAGGCTGGACTGGTAGGGTCTGATCGGCTTTGAATTCTCTCTTCTCTTGCGTCTTCGGCAAGCAATACCTCTGGCAGCTCAGTCATCCCTTTTTCAAGGGAAATATTTGAAAAAAACATGGAAGAATTGGTAGGGATAATAGAACTCATAAAGCCTCTCTTGGTTTAAAACGGCTTCATACTATCTCAATCAAAAATTTACCGAAACACTAAAAATTAATTTTAATCTCGACGGAATAATCACGCCCGCTTTCTTGAGAATATTGCCAAGAGATTTTTGGGCTATCATCGGCTCTTCCTGGTAACTTTCCAGGGATGAGATTGTCTGCTACCGCATCTCGTATCCACTTAAAAGAATCGATGAGATTGTCGGAATCTAATCTTCTTTTCCCCACTCTTGTCAAAGTGACTTGGCAAGGAAGTGTTGGTTTAGACTGAAGGGTTTTAAAGATAACATGGACGGCTGACTTTTGGGCGTCATGCCTTTTTTTGGCTTGCGCCCAATGCTCTCGCACGTTGAGCTCGCCAACTGTTTTGATAGGAATAGAAATAACAATTTCCTCTTTCAAAACGGAATCTCCATTTGCGAAAAAGGTACCTGTTTTGTAGATTTGTTCTTGGAAACAGCAGGTTGATTTGTTTTTTCGATTTGAGGACCCAGAGTCATTTTGTCTAAAGCTTCAAAAACTTGTTTTTGAAAAGCTTCCATGTCTTCCCTCGATTCGAATCGCGCATAGGGTTTGTATTTCTTGGCCCCATCTTTTTCGTAGACTTGAGAAGGGAAAGAGATCCAGCGTTGAGTTTCGTTTTTGAAAACGGCGATGCCTCGGATGATGAAATTTTTCCAGGCATTTACCTTTACCTCTAGGTATCCTTGCAAAGGCCCTTTGACGTAAGGGGTAAAATTGACAATAATTAATCCCATGAGATAATTTTTCCTATTCTGTTTAAAAATTCCTCTTCCACATCTCTGACGCAAACGTAGTAGTAACCCGTTGCCCTGATCTTATCTAGCCATTTGTAAATTTTCATGCGTCCAGCGCTTTTGTCTGGGCTAAAACGCACATGGATAGAAAGATCAACCAAATCTCTGCAGCGGTGATCTTTCTTCTCAAGAGAACAGATGTGAGACCAATTGAATCTTTGCATGTTAACATTAAAATTTTATGTAGAATTTATGTCAACACGAAACGGAGCACAATTCAATTAGGGCAACAGCTTGTTGCCCAATTGTCTTTTAAAATTTGAACTGAGTGATCATGTATTCTTGCTCTCGTTTAAGCCTTCTTCGGTCATACCCCAAGAAAGGTACATCAAAATTTGAATGGGTTCTGCTGGTTGTGGGAGCTCCAAACATAGAAGAAAAATCTTTTTTGTTTAGATGGGTGGTGATGATTGTTCCCAAGCGATCCTTGTTCTCCCATCGTTTATCAAAAATATAGTAAAGATATTCGATGATAGGCTCTGGCGGTTTTACAAACCCCAAAGCATCTACCATCAAAAGCTCTACTTTTTCTAGGTCTTTGCAATAATCGTATAGGGCATAGTATTTATATTTATCAAAACCATCTGAGCAATCGTTTACCCTTTTGGCAAAGCTGCATTGGTCAACAATTTCTTTGGACATGTGGTGGATTTCGTTGCAAATTGCCCTGCCCGCAAAGGTTTTTCCAGAGCCTGGATCTCCATGCATGACCAAAAACCCAAATGGATTTGCATGGAAAGATAGAATTTGCTCCATTATTCCGTCTGTTTGGATAATGTGCTCTAGTTTTTCTTGTCCTTCTGGAATATATTTTATCATAATCAACCTTTTTAACCTTAGGTTATGAGTTTTAACATACAGAGATTATACCAAATTACATCAATTTTAGTCAATAGCATAAAAATAAAAACAAAAATGTTTACACAAAAACATCAATGCCTTTATTTCGCTTTCTTTGCCACCTTCCTGCGCTTTTCTTTTTCAGGCAACCTTTGACTGGTCGGGGGTTTAGATAAACCCGCCTTGAGCCTTTAATGCGTTTTTAATGGCTATCCTCCTGTCCTTGCCCTCAAATGAAAGAAACTCGCCTGAAGACAATCTACTCAACACCTTCAAGCCAAAAGCATTCTCCACTTGCACAGAGTTCAAATTTGTTGTCAAAACGGTTCCCAATGAGTCCATGTTTGCACAACGGTAGTCGATCAAAGAAAATAAAAAATCTCTAAAAGGCTCTGTTGGATTTTTCGATCCGAAGTCATCGATCACCAAAAGCTTGGTTGTCCTGTATTTTTTCATGTTAACCAGCTGGTTGCTGAAGCTACTCAGCCACTCATCTGCCAAATCCCTCTCAGTAATAAAAATCCCTTCTTCGTGATCATAGCTAGGTAGCCGGTAAGTCGTATTTGCGTTGTAAATCGCTTTAGATGCATAAGTCTTACCTGTTCCTGGATTGCCTGAAAACGTCAATATCCCCTTAGGATTCCTAGCAAAGTTAACAATATATTTTAAAATGTCTTCTTTTTGCTTGATGTTTTTAATTAGCTCTACTTGCATGCGCTCTCCTTAAAATCCGTAAATTTTTTTGTACATAGCTACTTTTTCTTCGTCTATTGGCTGGTCTTTTGGTTGTTGCTTTTGAAATGAGCTGGCTTGCTTATTAAAATTTTTATCACTAGCTCGGTTAAGCCAACCTATAATAAATTTTTCCCAAAGCTGCTTCTTCGAAGCCTTGGCTTCATTAGAGGCGCACCATAAGCACATCTTCTTGAATTCCGACTCAATGTCCACCTTGCTTCCGTAAACCTCACTAAGGGTCTTTAAAAAGGCAGGGCGAAGGTTCTTGAACTTGCCTTCCTCTTTACAAAAGAAAGGAGCATCGATTTTTTCTTTTCGTCTGGCGCTCGGCGCAGCCGATGCGACAGGGTCCGGCGCAGCCGCTTTTTTCGGAATGTTCATAACTTCCGGCATTTGTCCGGACAATAGATATCTAGAGTATAACTCTTTATATATATAGAGATTATATCTAAAAGGATGCGACGAATTTTGGTGCCAAATTTCAATTATCTTTTTTGCAAAAAAGGGGTCAGGTCGATCGTATGGTCGATCGTATGGTCGATCGTTTGGTTGTTTTTGCGTTTTAGTTATGAACATCAAATCGTGGTTGTAGGATAGCTTTACGATGGTTTTCTTTGTGTGTTTTTTGGTGATTGGTATCGTGTCTTGTATGGTCTCTTGCTTATTCGAAAAGCCTTCTACACTATGCTGTCGACAGGTTGTGATTAAACTCAAAAAACCCATGTCTTCAAGAATTTTCTTGCACCTTCTATATCTCGATTCGCTAGCCAAACCAAGTTCTTTAAAATTGCCAATTTCAAGAATTTGGTTGTTTTCGGCCTGACTTTTCATGGATAAAGAACAGGCCATCGCAAAGCTTTGCGGATCCTTCTCTAAAAATTTTTGAGCCTTTTCCAATGGAACCGGTAAAAGAATTACGGTAAATTTATTAGGGTCATATTCCTGCATATCTCCACTCCTCATTGACTAATTGGGTTAATGTATATAAAATTATCTTGGGACAGATAACGCACTCTTCGGCATATTGAGTCCCCTTTGAGTTGAACGGAAAAAGATACTTTTCCCTCTTCTCATCGTAAACCGCTCGCAAGCCTTTTTCAGCTAGGCTAGTGTGTGTGAGCAGTTGGGGTGCGTGGGTTTGTTGATGTTTCCCGCGCACCTGTTTTTTGTAAAAAAATCTTACGGAAATCTTGAGATCAAAAAACAGTTTTTGGAAATTATTTCTTGCTATTTTTTGAGCGTTTCCTATTGCGTTAAATAGGAATTTTGCGTATTCTGAAGGGAGCTTAAAAATGATATAGCTCCTCTTTCGGCGTATTCCGCTGATTTTGGTGTTATTTTTAAGCCTAAGTGTAATCAGATACCCTCCTTTCGTAGGTTGGTGTCAGATATCCTCGTATAGTTTTCAGACTTTGTGGGGATTTTATACTTAGCATCCTGATTCCTAAACGAAACGGACAATCTTGGCGGAAGGTCGTTTCGTGTAATTGTTCTGGGTCACCTTCATTGGTGACCCTTATTTTTTTTGTCTCAATATCGCAAAGTTTTAGCATTTTACGAGACAAAATAGCCAGACCTTTTTACTCTTCTTCATCCCAAGACACCAATTCAATGCAAAGAGATTTTGGGGTTTCCTCCACAGAAACAAGACCTTCTCTTACAAGAAGCATCAAGTCATTGCGAAATTTTACAATAGGTTTTAGGTATTCGGTTAAAACATCTTTTTTGTAAACATGAATTTTTCTGTCTTTATCAGCCTGCCTCCAGACAGATAGGTAAGTGGCAATTGCGTTGGGGCAATGCTCTGCTGCTTGCACCAGATATTCGTAGGGCGGAACCTCATACATCTTCCGAATCACACAACACCTCCCTTAGGGGTTAGATGGTCTTAACGTAAATTTTACATTAAGCCATCTAAACCTTAAAAAAGAATTTGAAGCAAGAGTTTTTTAAAAAATTACTCGTCGGAATCGTCGGATTCTTTATCTATTCCGGCAGGCGCTGCATGCAAAAGATCCTCTGAAATCAGATCTTCACAAGTGACTATTCTGTTAGAAGCTCGCTCAATCTTTAAGGCCACACTTAAGGCTACGTCCCGAGTTCCGTCAGACATTACCAAAGCTCTCATCGTAGATTGCGCTACACCAGCCTTACGAGCAAACTTGTTCACGGAAATTCCCCACTCTTCGATAAAGTCTTTTAGTCTCATTTTATCCTCTTTTTTTTCTTTGCTTGATTATCTTTTTCTTACTCAAAATGTATCGTATGTTGACACGAAATGTAGTGACATGCAACACTTTATATGTTCGTCCAATTAAACATCAACAGGGCGAACGGGAGGAATTGTGGACAATAGACAAGAAAAAATCAAAGCCGAACTTGAACAGATCGCAAAAATGTACGATCCCATCATTCAAGCATTGCAAAACATGGTCAAACAAGAAGTAGAATTCTGCGAAAAGATAAAGAAACAAATTGATAGTTTGGAATACACTTCGTGGCAGACGTTTCGGTACCAATGCGAAGTAAGGCGGATGATCGATGATTTTGTGTGAGGAATGGGTAGATCTAGATGTTTCATGCTGCCAAAACTGCCAAGAGTGCTGCCCTAACAAGGGAGATTATTGCATGTGCGGTGATGTGGAATGCCTTTGTTTTTCTGCTAGGTTGCAAGAGAGAAAGACACCCATTCTTTGGGTTTACGGGATGACCGAGAAGGATTTTATATGAAAGATATTTCTAAGTACACGAGAGTCACGGAAGTGCTATCGCACTTTTCTGGCTTTCAGTCAGTAGACCCGATTGTGCTGCAAAACGCAGCACAAAGAGGCACATTGGTTCATCAAATCTGCGATGCTATCATCGAAGGAATGGGCGTTCCGCCTGTTTCTTCAGAGATCACGCCGTATATTGACAGCTTTTTGAAGTATGGGGAAAAGCCCTATATCCAAAAGCCTGAAAGATTTTTCTGCGATGAGCTCATGATCACAGGCGAGTGCGATGCAATCTATAAAGAAAATGGATGTTTGGTGCTCGTAGATTTTAAAACATCTCGGGCAGAAAGCAAAACGTGGAAGCTGCAAGGATCTGCCTATGCTTATCTTGCGAAAAAAGCTGGGTACGATGTGCAAAGGATTGAGTTTGTCAAACTAGATCGCACAGGCAAAGAGCCCAAAGTATTTGTATACGAAGACCAGTTTGCAGATTTTTTAGCAGCGCTAAGAATGTACCGATTATTTTTTGAAGGGAAACCAACGATTCAAGGAGAAGACCTATGAAAGAAAGCACCGCACTTGTGCAAATAAACAACCTGATTCCCTCCGAGTCAGAGTTTCAGCTACTGCAAGTAGTATCTAGAAATGCCGCTCTTTCTGGTCTTTACGGGTCAGTTGGATCAGAGCAAAAGATCTTCATGATTTTACTGGCTGCAAGAGAGCTTGGTATTCCCCCTATGCAAGCATTAAACGGCGGTATCTGGAATATCCAAGGAAAGATCGAGATCTCTTCTCGTCTCATGAATTCCATGATCCGAAGAGCTGGACACTCTTTGAGGATACTCGAATGCAACGATAAGGTTTGTGAGATTGAAGGAAAGCGCTGCGATAACGGCGATTCTTTCTCCGCTCGGTTTACCATTGAAGATGCAGCAAAAGCAGGCCTTCTTTCTCGTGGCTCATGTTGGAAATCTTATACAGAAGATATGCTCTACTCTCGAGCGATGAGTAGGCTAGCAAGGCGTCTTTTTCCTGACGTGATTGGGACTGCTTACGTGGAAGGAGAGATCCGAGAATCTAAGCTATCTCCATTGCCAGCAGAGATAAAAAAGATAGAGACGGAAGAAGAAAAAGAGCTTCTTTTGTGTGCTTTCTTAGAGAAATTTCCAGAGATAGACCTAGCAAAAGCAAAAGAGTTTTTCTATAAATATGCAAATCATTACGGAAAATCTATGGAAGAGACTCTTTTAGACTACCAAGACGAAGAGAAGTTTAAGTTAGACTTTGCAAAATGGCTGCAAAAACAGGCAAAGAGTTAGAGGGGGGGGGACAATTAGTCCCCCCAACGGGGGGACTAACCGCAGCTACAGCCGCCGTCGACCCCTTGGATTCCTTGAACGTATTTTCTTTTTGCCTGGAATCGCTCCCCTTTTTCTTTTTCTGCCATCATTCTTTCAAATGGGCTCATCCTCATAGGATTAGAACCGAATTGAAATGCATCGTGTCTTTTGTTCTCTTTAGATTCTTTTTGCATATAGGCACCTTGTTTTCTTTGGGTGGTTTCCTTACTATCCTTGTTCAAACCGTACAGGTTCACTCATTTTAGGACAAGAAATTTTTATGATAGAAAAGAATGCGAACGTTTGCACCCTCGTTGAAGCAGCTCAGCTTTTAGAAATCCCTCACAGCACTTTGTATCAAGCGGTTAAAATGAAAAAAATCCATGCGTTTGAAAACCCTAATTTTAGAAAAATTTGCAAATGGTCAGTGGATTTGGATGAGGTGATTCGTTATTTCGAAGAAACAAAGAAAAAACCTCAGACAGATATCAAGCAGGTGATGGAAGATGGAAAGTTTCTCAACATCGACGATACTGCTAAACTGCTAAAGGTATCAGAAGTTACCGTTTACAAAGCGATAAAACAGGAAAAAGTGATTGCTAAAAAAGTAACCAACAAATGGTTTATCGATAGAGAAAGCGCCCTTCGATACGGAAAAACTTTAAAAAAAGTAAAACCAAAACCAGATATTATCTGCTAGGTTTTTTCGATTTTCCAGCGGTGTGCATTGCAATGGCAATTGCTTGTTTTTGTGGTTTGCCTGCATGCATTTCCGTGCGGATATTTTCACTGATTATTTTTTTAGATTTACCTTTTTTTAGTGGCATAAAACTCCTTAGAAAGTCCAAATGTAATATATTATAAACCAGCTGATTGTGTTGTCGTTTGCTGCATTTCCTGAAATTTCTGTTGCGACAGAGTTGATTAGATAAAGATCTCTGTTGTCTTTGTTTGTGGCTACCCCTGCTGATAATCCTCCCGTAGCAAAAGTCTCATAGCTTGAGGTGTTTGCAATTAATGTATTGCTAGCAACTACAATAGACGCAGCAAAAGAAGTTGAACTATAATAAAGCGCTATGGTTTGCGAAGCAGCAGCTGTAAAAGCACTGGTTCCACCATAATTCAATCTTGATCCAACAGATACAGGAATTATAGCCTTTCCAGATCCAGGAGCTGCAATCGCCAAAACAGGAGTTGCCCTAATATTTTTTATCTGGCTGTTTGTGAGCGTTCCTGTAGCAACTAATAAAGCTGGTGCTGATGAAGTCCAGTTAGTACCATCACTAGTCAGCACGTTTCCGCTCGTTCCAGCTGTTGCGGGGTAGGTTGCTGTGGACCAAGTCGGATCGGCACTAGCACCTCCTGATTGTAAGATTTGGTTGGCTGATCCAGTTGCTAATTGCGTGATTGCACTAGTTCCGGCTCCGACTAAAACCCCGTGGTTTGTGAGTGTCGTTTGCCCAGTTCCACCACCAGCAACAACCGCGGTACCAAAAGTAGGGTTGGCACTCGCTCCTTGAGAAATCAAAGGAACGCCAGAGGTAGCGGAGGGAGCTACGCTAGAAATACCATTAGAAGAGGCTCCTACAAGAGTGTTGTATTGAGTGGTTGTTACCGCACTAAAAGCAGAAGTCCCATCAAATTTTACTATTCCAGAAGACGAAATATTTAAAGAATTTGAAGTTGGCATAATATTCCTATAAAGTAACGACTACATACATCAATTGCCATGTAATCGTAGAATCGTTTGAAGCGTTTCCCGTAATAGCTGAATCTGTGGTATAAAAATTTAACGCAACGTTTTGCGTAGATGTGGCCGCGTTATCAGTGTAGGTAAAAGCATTGGTATAAGCCATTCTATTAGAGCTTGCTGTAATCACAGAGTTTGATACAGCAGTGCCTAATATAGTTGACGTTCCATAATATAATCTAATTATTTGCCCAGATCCTGCGACAAAAACGTTTGATCCATAATTTAATTTGATGATTAATTGCAATGGAATAATAGCTTTTCCAGCTCCTTGAGCAGCCACTAAAGCAACCGCTGAAGAATTGATGCTTTTGATTTGAGAGCTTGTTAAAGTCCCAGTAGCTACAGAAACACTTCCGCTAGGAGCTGCTGAAGACAACCAATTTGTCCCATCACTAGTTAGGACATTTCCACTTGTTCCTGCCGTTGCTGGATATGTCGCTGTAGACCAGGCGGGATTTGCGCTAGCACCTCCGGATTGCAAAACTTGACCGCTAGATCCGGTCGCCAATTGTGCAATAGGACTAGTTCCGGCTCCTACAAGCACTCCGTATTGAGTCAATGTAGTTTGTCCTGTACCTCCGCCGGCAACAACCGCAGTTCCATAAGCTGGATTCGCACTAGATCCTTGTGAAATAAATGGCACTCCCGAAGTTGCAGAAGGGGCTATACTGGAAATACCATTAGAAGAGGCTCCCACTAAAGTATTGTACTGCGTAGTAGTTACTGCACTAAAGGTAGCTGTTCCGTCAAATTTAACCAATCCCGAAGAGGAGATGTTTAATGAGTTTGAAGTTGGCATTGATTACCCTTTAAGTAATTGTCCAAGACCCAACAGAGCTTACAGCATTCCATGTAGCGCTTGAGGATCTATAGACTAAGTTCAACGCGTTTCCTTGTACGGCGCAGGCAGCAGTTCCCGCTAAAGCAGATATCGAACCAGCTAAGCGTATTTTCTGCCCTGTATTTGCTGTTACAGTAACTGTGCTTCCTGTGTCACAATAAAACTGTATTACATCGCCTTGAGCTGGAGCTGCTGGAAGTGTAGCTGTTAAAGCTGCTGTGCAAAAATATCCATTGTTGGAAGCTGCATTAAAGTTTCCACTTTTGTCAGTCCAAACAAGCTCAAAACTTGATGCGGTTCCTAATTGTCCGGAGCTATCTATCACAACAGGAACGGCGCTACTTACAGAAGTTCCATAAACAGCGGCAATATAAGATTTATTTACTTGATTATTTCCCGATCCCGTAGTACCAAGACGCATGATGTTGCTCTCTCCAGTAACTCCTACGTTAGATAAGTAGATGTTGCTAGATTCTGAAGTAGCTAACTGAGATCCGGCGTTATATCCAAGAGCCAGGTTGTAAGATCCTGTAGTGACATCAAAAAGAGCTTCCCACCCAAAAGCGCTATTATATTCCCCTGTCGTTAAAGCATTTAAAACCGCGTAACCATTTCCGCTATTTCCGTTTCCGTTATTTAAATCTACACCGGCCTGAAATCCAACTAAAGTGTTTTGAGAACCGCTTCCAGTTCCTCCGCCCGCTTCTGACCCAACAACGGTGTTGGAATCTCCCGTATTGTCATTTAAAACATTGTATCCAATACAAGTGTTGTTGTTGTTTGCAACAAAGCTCTGCCCTGTTCCATAACCTAAACAAGTATTGTTGCCACCTGTTGTCAGACTTTGTAAGGCAACGCTACCGACAGCTACGTTATTAGCGCCATTTGTTGCAGACTGTAACGCCCCTCCGCCTACAGCAACGGTATCAGATCCCGTAAACACTAATAAAGCATTTGCTCCAATAGCTGTATTAAATTCTCCTGTTGTAACAGCATTTAAAGCAGAATATCCAACAGCTACGTTTGCATCTCCACTTGTTAGAGAAGATAATGTGTTTTCTCCAACTCCAGTATTTTGAATAGCAGAGACTTTTGTAAGGTTTCCAGACCCTTTTCCGATCAAAGTATTGTGATCTACATCTGTTGTGTTAAATGTAGATGTCGTTCCTGAATTGGTAAAAGAGACGCTAGATCCACTGTTTACCGTCGCATTATTGGAAAATACTGTAACTGAAGCTCCTGTAATCGACCCAGAATCTCCAGATATAGTGGTAATTCCAGACCCACCGCTTCCGCCAGATCCGCCTAAAGAAGAGTAAATTGTCATATTAGTACCCCAACACGGTAATAACTACATATCCGGTACCAGCAGCTCCCGAATTGAGCTTGGCTTGATATTGCACTTGAGACGGCACTGATGCTTGTCGGTCTAATTGTTGAGGTCCTCCAGCAATCCCCTCTCCAATAGAAAGGGTGCTGCTTGCTGGAATATAAAACGGATCGTTTGCGGTTCCATCCGATATTAAAATATCGGTAGAAGACGCATTCACAATAGAAATTTTGTAGGCGGCAATAGTAACTTTGCTTCCCACGTTTTGGTAAGACGTTGTTAAGGTAGATCCATCGATTTTCCTAACCTGTCTTAGTAAAAGTCTGCCTTGCATGGCAACACCTCAAGGTTAAGCGTTGATGATCCACCAGTTAAATGTAGAGGTCTCGTTTCCGGTTGATGTAAGAGTAAAACCCGTGCCATCTTGTGCAGTGATTGATACCTGTCCAGGAGTTCCACCAGTTGTTGCTCTGCAATAGAAGATTTTTGCAGTTGCACTGCAAGCAGTAGTTGCTACCGTAACAGCGCCAGGAGTTCCGCTCATCGCTGCTGACGTTCCGACAGATGCGTTAGCGCCCGTCGCAATAACAATTTTGTTTCCAGCGGTTCCTAAAATTAAGTTTCCATTTGTGGCAGTAATATTTCCTAGTGTTGCTGTCAATGAAGTCCCTGATTGAATTTGTGCCCAAGTTCCACCGCCTACCGTCATCATCCAAATGTTTTGGGAAGAAGTATTTAGCCAGATTGTCCCGACAGGATATTTTTTATCGTTAGTCGTTGGGTCTCTTTTTGCTCGAACAAATTGCCATCCACCAAGCGGAACAAGTACGTTTAATCCCTCGTAGCTTTGTGGCTCTTTGCCGTTTCCTAGGGGGTTTTTTCCTGACATAAATACCTCTGATTAGGTTTGAAATCGTTGCAGCGTTTTGCTGTACTTCCCAATGTAAAGCATTTTTTTTCAAACTCAAGAAATTTGCACGCATACATAAATTTTGATAAGATCCTTCACCGGTCAGGAGGAAATATTTATGAAACCATATGATGATGAGGTTGTTACCAACAAAATGATCAACATTTTCATTGGGATTGGACTAGGTATAATGACTGGATTTGTAATTCAATACTTACTAACAAGATGATCTGTTATATGTTGTGTTCTAAGCTGCTTCCTATTCTTATTGGGTTGACATTTGGCGCGTTTTGTGTTATTATGTACCAAGATAGAAAACAAAAATTCTAAGGATAGGTAATGTTTTTACAAAATTACACGCAAGAAATCATGTTTTTTCTGACAATTGTACCCCCAATTGTGGGATCAATTTTTTGGTCTCACAAAAAACTGCACGCTGACATTCAGGAAATCCGTTCGGATGTGAAAGCAGCCCATTTAAGAATAGATAACATGGGTCACAGAATTGATGCTATGGGTAAAAGGATTGACGATATGGGCCATAGGATTGATGGGGTGTATCAAGTTATTTTGGAAATGCTGAGAAAGAAGGATTAACAATGTCTGAGTCTTGGATACAAATTATTTCATTGTTTTTGGCAAATGCTGGGCTAATCTTGTGGTTTAGATCCGAGTCTAGAAGCGATTGGCGTCACATGGATGCAAAACTTGATTGTTACATCAAATCTATACAAGAAGAGATGAAAGACTTTCATGGGCGTCTAGAAAGACAAGACGCAGAATTTAAGGGAAGACTGGAAAAACAAGATGCTGAGTTTAAGGCGCATTTGCTCTATGCGCACAAAAATTTGTAAAAATTTTAGCACGTTTTTTTACGTGCATAGAAAAGAGTGTTTTTATGTTAATGACAATATTCGTATGGGTTATCATATATTGCGTAATTGGGCTTTTTATGGAATGGTTAGATAGTGATGAACACAATTTCGATTATTGATTTTCCAAAGATTGGTCTAACGCTTTAGCATTTTTTTTAACTTGAGCTGCATTTCCAGCAGCAGCTCCCTTCAAAACACCAAAATAATATTTTCTTAAAGCTGAACTACCCATAATTTGGCGCAATATTTTTTGTGTGCTATATATTCCAGCAGCAGTTCCACCTACAACACCAGTAACTAAAGGGCCTCCTATTGCGGAAGAAGCTATTGGAGTTGCTAACCCTAAAATTGACTTCATGGCAATTCCTTTTGCACTGCCAGCCAATGTTTTTTCTAAAAATCTTTTCATGGATTGACTTTTTTCATAAGCAGCCCAAGCTTCATTGGCTTCTTTATATGATTTCAGCGCCTCTGGATTTGTTTTTAAGCCTTCTTCTACTCCTTTGATGACTTCAGATTTAACATTTCCCAGATTTCTAATCATTTTTCTTTTAATATTTTTTGGAACACTCAAATCAAATCCGCCTAGCTCTTCGATTGCTTCATTAATTGCTGGACGATACTCGTAAAGATTTTTTACATTAATTTTTCCGTCTTTTACTTCGGATAAAATTTCATTGATTTTCTTTAAGGATTTTGTTGTGGATGTTCTTTCTCCACCTTTGCTGAGCTCTTTTTTAATGCCCATTAAAGCGGATTCAAGATTTTTTGCAGGCATTTCTAAAGTTTCTGGAATCATGGATTTTGTTTTTTCAAACAAATTTCCAGCGTATTTTTTTACGCCTCCTTGCCTATGAGCTAGTAAATCTAAAAAGATCATTCCGCCCATTTTGGCAGCAGATGCACTTTCTTCGTCTGCACCAGCATATTTTAGTCCTTCTTTTCCTAAATTTACTGCTAAAGGAATGCCTAAATTTCTAATAAATCCATATGTTTTACTTCCAGGAACTGCCATGGAAGCTATATCAGATGCAAAATCTCCCGCTTTTTCTTCAAATTCTGTCTGTGGTTTTGTGTACCCTAGCGATGCAGACTCACTAAACTTTCTCAAAGAAGAAGATGTTGGTATGGAAGTTTCTCCGCCTTGTCCAAATAGCTGTTTAGCGGAAGAATAAATATCTCCTGGCAAACCCAATATAGTTTCTAATCCTCTAGATGTAATCTGGGCCTGATTTCTTTCAATTTCTCTTTCTAAATCGTTTTCATTTTCTAATGGAAATGTTTCGTTTTTCACCGGTTTTGCGTTTTTCAAAAAAGAAGGAGTCGATTTTTCTTGAGAAACTGGTTTTGCGTTTCTTAGGAAATTAGGAGTCATTGTTCTCTCCATCCAGCTTTTCTAGCTTCATTAACATCCTGTATAGGAATGTCATACATTTCCCCTGTTTCTGGGTTTGTCATTCGTTTAAACCCACGCTCTACTCCAGTACTTTTCTCGGCTTTCTTGATCTCTTCTATTGCTGTCTTTAACTCTTTTTGACGTTCCCTTACGTAAGGTTTCATCATGTTGTAGGACAATGAATCAATATCGCCTTTTACATATCCATGTCTTTTCTTTTGGTCTTCGGCTAACTTATCTATAATTTCCATTCGTTTTTTAGCCAAATCCACTTTAAACTTAAGACCTTCCGCAGTGATAAGGTTAGCTTCTTTACTTCTTCCAATCTTTGGCAAAGCATCAGCTAATTGTTGCTCAATCCATTGGTTTGGTCTAGCTCCAGCTCTTGTTAAATCAGAAAGAAAAAAGTCTTTAATTGCTGTCTTAAGTCGCGCTCCTTCTGCTGTTCTTAAAGGCTCAGCTCCTACTAAATCGGCCACGAAATCTCTCCAGCCAACGTTCGGTGAAGCTTCTTTAATATCTTCAATTGCTTGCTCTTGATAAGGGATATTCTTTCGTACTTGATTCAATTCTAAAAGGATTGGCTTGGCAATATCTGTTTCTTCTTTTCTTGCTAAATCCTCTAGTTCCCATCCTCTTTTTTTCTCGGTAAGTTCTCTTTGTAATGAAGCATCTTTTTGTTGCTGAAGTACTTTAGCAAGTTGAGGATTGACCACAGCAAGAGCGGCAATATCGGAATCTGCAACAGATGAACCAGGTCCGCCTTGTGTTTCTTGCTGTGATAGTGAGCTTTGCTGCATTGGCTGCCCAGCTGATAGATTACCACCAAGAATATTTTGCAATAGCCCCATGGTCTGCTGCTGTTGCTGCATCTTTTGAAGATTACCTGCTAAAGCTTGCGCAACTTGAGGGTTAGCGGCTAAATCTCTATACAAACCCATCAATTTAGATTCTTGAGACATGCCGGGCGCTGAATAGTTTTGCAAAGCACGATCCAAAGAAGATTGCAGCATAGATTGCTGTCTTTGCTGAAGAAGTTGTTGCAAGTTTGCTTGTGTTCCTAAGTTAGATCCCGATTGAAAACCTTGTCCAAAAGCAGAACCAATCTGACTTCCTAAATTTGTTTTAGGTGGTAAAATTTGTGCCATATTTATCCTCCAAACCTACCTAAAAGACCTGAACCAAAAGAATTGAATAATGAATTAGATCCCAATAACCCAAATCCTGTACCAAGACCAGAGGCCAAACCAGAAGTAATACCACCCAAAAGACCGGTATTTCCTGGCTGGTATGTGTTTTCAAATCCTCGTACTCCAATCCCCCCTAGCTTGTTTGCGTAAGGTTGTTGAGAATATCCAAGCGCTTGAGGAAGAGCTTGCATTTGCAGTCCGCTTCTTAATCCCGCTAAATCTGTTTGTAAGCTTCTCCCCGCTTGAGCTAATGAGTTATAGAGAGCACTAGAGCTTGATGCGCCGGCCCCTGTTCCCATCCCTGCAAATCTTTCGGCGATAGCCGGAATGATGTTTTGCTCAAAGTTTTGCATGTAAGGCGCTTCAAAACCAGAAAAAGCCTCTGGTGATCCTGACAACAGGTTTTGCAAATAGCTAGATCCAGAAGAGTAAAGTGGGTTTTTTTCTATGCCTTGAGAGAAATATTCGCTAAGCGCTCTTCTTTGCTCTGGCGTTAGTACGTTAAGAGATTTTGTTTGATCTCTTTTTCCAAAAAGAAACTCGGATAAACCTGGCATAATTCCTCAAAACTTAAGGTACTCAAAAACCCACACAGCTTGCGTAAGAGCAGCTCCTGTGTTATTTGTAATAATAATTTGCTGCAAAGCCCCTGTCCATACATTCGTACGCACATATACAAGGGGATCATTCAAAAAGAAAAAGTTAGCCCCATTGCTAGCAGCTCCAAACCCATGAAGAGGCTGGATAGAGTTCGGAACCGATATGAGAGGGGGCTGAGTTACTGTAGAAAGAGCTAAAGTCGTTGCCACTCCATTTGGTATATTTCCTCCATTAAGGGAGACCAAATCCATTGTGAGTCGATAAGAGTAATTAGTTTTAAGAGCGCCCGATGCATAAGAAGAAAACCATTGCTGCGCGGTCAGAAGCTCTCTTTTTTCATATTGCGCATTTTCTTTGATGTTCAATATGGAAGCTGTCAGCCTTTCTCGTTTTGCAATCAGTTCTCGAAAAATTTCCTCATTACTCGAGATATCAAACTCAATCGGAAGAAAGCTAGACTGAGAACTTCCAGGAGAAAAACTCATTTTTTAATCCTTCCTTCTTTTCTCGTCCAAATGACGAGCCCTTGAATCTTTAGCTGCACTTGACCAGCATCTGAATCTGCCAATTGAGAAGAAGAAAGAGTAAGCTCTAATTGAATCAGCCTCCCAATTGCTCCTAAAAATACGCGCACATATCTTGCAGATCTTTGCGTTTCAGAAATCTGCACCCTTTTTGTAATTTGCGGGGTATCTTCTTCGTCATCGATATAAGCATTTAAGGTAAACTCGCCCCCGTCATTTGCTGAGCAATAAACATCTACATATTGCAAGCGACATCTGTGCCCTTGATCTAAATAGGGATTAAATTTCTTGGTGATGATGTCAAAGTTAAAGTTAGATAGTGATCCATCAGAATTTACATCTTGCGCATCGTTAGTAGTTTCATAAACTACATACACATTTCCGCTTGTTGGATCTGCTTCAGCAGCAAGGACTTGCGGAAATTGAGCTTGTTCAGGCCCTTGCCAAGGAGTGTTTGCAGAACTCCAAGTAAATGTGGCATTTTGCCATTGAAGATCAAAAAACTGCTTGTAATAGCCAAATGTTCTAAAATGTTGGTTAAATATAGCCCAAGTTTTGTCTAAATAATTGTACGCCAACACCTGATTGTTAAACGTCGCTGACTGATTTGTGTCTCGGTAACACCAATAAGCCGTTTGTTTGTAATAGTCTCTAATTCCTTGTACCGCTTGTAAAGAAGAAGCAGAAGTTCCGTACTTCATCTCAAAAAACGTTTGATCAGGAATTTTTTGATCTATTCTAACTACTTGATTCGTATCTGATTCAATGAAACCAAAACGACTAAAAGAAAGAGCACCTTCATCAAAACTAATAGTGCTAAGAGCTGATTCTGATCCATATTGCGTGTTAATCCTTTCCCAGATGAAGGGAAGTACCTCGTTTCCGGTGTATCTTAAACGCCATGTAGACTTTTGGAAGAAAACAATCAAGATATCTTTTATGATGGCAGCCGATACGATTCTTTCATTGGTATCTGCATCAATGTATCCACCGCGTCCTGGGATATCCTGACGCCAGGAATTTGTGTCTGTAGAAAAACCTGCGGGAACGACAACAACAGGATCGCCTCCGGTTGCTGGAACGTAAGGAGTTCCTAGCTGGCACCATCTAGCTCTTTGAAAATAGTTAACCGAAGTTAAAGGATTTCCCGATCCGTCAATCGTTCCTTCTTGCGTATTTAAAACAACAAGTCTTCCTTTGTAAGGAAGCACCAAAGCACATTTTTGTAAGACATTGGCAGATCCGTCTAGGGTAGGTCTTTGATTATTCCATCCGCCATTTACCCCCAAGCTTCCTGGAGTTCCGTTCCAAAAACGCAAAGGATCTGTGTTGTTGGTGGCCCATAAGCTTCCAGCAAAATTAGAAGACCAAAAAAAATCACTGCTTGTTCCGGTCCAAGAAATGGCAGCCCCTGTGGTCTGAAAAAAACTGATATTGCTAAACTGGATAGAGGGAGAGCTAATGAGTAGATAGGCTTTTGTGGTGCTAAAACCGATGGTCTGTTCTTCTTGAGAAGATCCCGTATTAAGGTAATAAGTTTTTAGCCCTTGCACTGGAACAGTCGGAAGAGTAGCGAGTAAAGAATACCCCTCTCTTTTTCTCAAAGTTCCTCTCCAGGCATACGCATCTTCTAAAACAGGAAACGCTTGGTCTCCGATCAAAAAAGGCTTGTAGTAAGTGATTAACCCCCCATTATCAAATGGAGCGATCAACCTGGGCTCATAATTCATCAGTTACCTATGGCTATCCAGTAAAATCCGTTAAACGATGCGCTTGAAGATCCGCTAAACTGCCAAACAAAATTTAGTGTAGAGATTGAATTGATTGAGATATCTCCAGTAGAAGAGCTGGTAGGGCCTATAAAAGAAGTCACCACCGAAAAGCAGTTGTTTGGAAAAGGAATGCCGTGGTTAGAAGGGCCTCGATCTTTAAACGTAAGTGTCTGAGCTGTTGTTGGCCATGATCCTGATAAACCTGTCCTTCTTCCCCATTGCACTAAAATACCATTTATCCAGCACCAACCATCGGTATTTGCATCGTTTCCAGTGAGCTGTGAAATTCCCCCGGCTCCTGTTCTTGTAAAAAGCTGGGTATCGGGAGTAGCTCCCGTAAAGTTTGGTGTGTAGTCTTTGGCATACATTTGAAAAACACTTGCAATCGCTGCCGGGTTTGCTACCTGTTTTACATAGTGTATTACCTTGTGATAGCCCTCTCCCGATGCTGTATCGGTATCTCCAAACGCAATTTGATGATCTTGTCCAAGAGTTGTCGCTAGGTAGCCGAAGTTTTCTTTTAGATCAGCTTGACTATCGGATAGCAAATCAGAGGCATTAGGAATATTTTGAAATGTATTAGCCATACTATTTGCTCCTCAGTTTTCGAACAGTTCCCATGTCTTGCCTGGTAAAATCTGTGTCTAACAAATCGTTTTTGTACACTTGACCTTTTTTTCCTGTTGTTCCAAAAGCCCTTTCACTGACCGGAATATTGGTCATTTTCCCTTTTCTGGAGGGCTTATCCATGTAATTTTTAGCCATTTTTACCTCTTAATAGATTGGGAATATGGGCCAAGCGGGTCCGCCTACATTTTCAGCGTAAGGCGTTTGAATGCGTTGATTGGCCAGTTGTTTTAGTGTTTTTCTTTGAGCTAAGAGCTTTTGATCTTCAAAATAAGCCCGAAGCCTTGCGTATTCTTCGTGATCTCCTTCTTGAATCAAGATTTTTAGAGCAGCGCCATAAGCAATCAGCTGCCACCATTCGTTAAACTGAGGAAGATCTGTTAAAGAGATAGAGCCATCAAATCCGTTGATCGTCCCGGTATTGGGTCCTGTCGGAGTAAAAGAGGGCCTTACCACAGCATTGCTTGCAGCGGATAAGACGACTGTTGGCATTAGATAAGCCAAAACCTTAATTAGATAGGTGTCGTTGGGAATAGGCCTTAAAAAAAGCTGCTGCTGAAACATCATAATGTCTCTTGGACGGCTTGCTTGATAAGGTCGGTAATGGCAAGAGGAGTTTGTTCCATTAGGAGGCGCTGTCACGTAAGAGATTGTGACAGCTCCCGTTAAGTAGTCTACCGTTCCAGTTCCTGGAGTTACACCAGGACTTACAGGAGGAAGAGCCCCGGTGTATTGGTTACTGATCAAGATTCCTGGGTTTACGAAAAACTGCTGCTGAGGAAGGTCTAAAGGAATGGGTTGATCTTGATCGGTAAATGTTTCTAAAGCAGGCGATGGATTCCCATCTATATTTGGCTGCAAGCCAATTACGACTGATCCTTGCTGCACAGTGGTTTGCGTCAGGGTAAAAGAAAATATCGAAGTAGATCCATCTGGCGTAAACAGATTTTGATCGATGAAATTAAATTCCGGCCAAATCCTATAAAACTGGTCGGGGGATTCGTACCAAGCAGCTTGGTAGTTATCTACGTAGATAGGAGGCTGAAATTGATTGACATACTGCGGTACATTGTAAGTACCGCAATTAGGGATCGTGGTAAAAGTAAAGTAATCTTTCAGCTTCAAAAGCCTTAAGTGCTCGGGCATGTCGTACAAGTAAAAGTCGTTGATGTAGTCATCGACTCCAGGAGGATTGTTGACACTGACAAGGCCGGCTCCTGGACTTGTATCCGGAAGCTGCGATGTGTCAAACTGCCCTGTTAGTTTTCTTACTGTGTACCGAAGTCTTGAAAGATCCCACGTAGTCATGTTAAACCACCATTTCCACCATAAATTTATATCTAGGGCGATACTTGTTCGATTTGATTGGATTTCCCTTTTCGTCTACTAGATAAGCGTGCTCCTCATATTTGCACCGCTCATTGATAAAACGAGCAACGGAAAGAGGGATGGTGTATTGCTTCCCATCTTCAAATGTTTCTTGAAAATATTGCATTCCGCGATAGTATTTTCCGCACACCTTTCCGGGTTGTCCTGGACACTCAATATTTACAAAAGTTCCATGCACTTTTTTATCAGTTTCTGGCGTCATCGCTTCAATCGAATCTTTATTTACAGGGGTTCTGTTAATTCTTAAGTGGACTAACGGATCTTTTTTTGTTTCTGTTGGAATGATCATTTTTTGGCTCATGTGACCTCAATAAGGTTGGTTTGTTGTTGCTATGTTTCTCGTGGCATCATCAAATTTAGATGCCGTATATTGATTGTTGATTTGCCAAGCTGTGTTGGTAATTGGAGTAGGACCGCATCCTATCGAAAGCACTTCAGCTGTAAATTGCGGATTTGTTACTTCTGCAATGAATGCAGGATAATTTCTTGAGTCTACATCTAGACCGGGTGGCACTTGCGTGTATTGAATGCTAAATGATGTCGGAGTCAAAACCGTTACGGAAAATGCCTTGTTATTTAAAGGAAACATGCCAAAAGCTTGAGGCACGTGCAATCTCACAACCTGACCAGTAGCCAGGTTGTGATTTTGGGCAGTAGAGACCACGCAAGGCAAAGCTTGCGTAATCTCACTGATAGCGACTCTCTGAGGAGAGAACGTCATCTACACATCCCCTCTCCATGCAGTCCAGGAAAGCACGTCGGAAGCTGTGACCCCAACAGTACCAGCAGCAGCGGTTTGTAATAGAGAAGTCCCTATGACAAAACCTTGGAATGCCTGGTTGTTTACCGCATCGTCTGGAGTATCGTAATAATACTGCGTAGACGGCAAAAACGTAGTTGGAGTAGGGCCGGAACCAATCGGCACAACGTAAGCCGGACTATAAGGAACTCCTGTCGCAGCTGGCCAAGAAAACGCTGTGAAAGCAGAAGAATCTAAAGTGATAGATCCGCCTAGCGTGATTTGGTTTCCAGACACAGCGGAAATAATCGCCGTCTGGTAGTTGGCTTGAGACATCCCAAAAGCTTTTGGAACATACAAGCGAACTTGCTGGCCTACTGTTAGCCCCATACTCGTGCTTGTCGTGATCACGGCTGGGTTAGCAGCAGAGATGTAGACAATCTGGGAGTTCTGAGGATAGTACAGGCTTGGAACTGTCACGAGCTGAACGTAGAATGTTTGAGCCCCGCCAGTAAAGCTAGCAGTGTTCAACCAGTTTCCAGAGTTTGCGATCGTAAAAGTAGTTCCGGATGCAACCGTAGCCACGGTAAACAACATCCCCCCAAGCTGCTTGTCTACTGTAAACCCTGTCATTAAGACAGTAGCTCCAGCATACAAAGAAGCTGTAGAAGAAATAGTGAAAGTACCGCTTGCTTTTGCATAAGTAGAGCCTGTAATTTTTGGCCCTAAAGCGTAATGATAAGGAGAAGCCCCGGCACCGTTATAAACGGAAATCCCGTTGCTCGTTAACACAGAAGGCAATAAAGCCGTTCCTGCTGCGTTGATATACATCGAGTTGGTTTGAGTTGGATTGGTAGAATCCCACTTGATCTCTTGTATATTTAAGTTACCTGTACCTGTCTGACCCCACTGAGTTTCATTGATGATCCTTACCTTTGTAGGTAAAAACCCGCAGTTGATAGACAAAGTACCTGGGAGAGTAGCTGGCGCGCTTACTTTTCCACTTAACATGAAATGTTCTGCAAATGGCATAAACTACCTCCTATGAGTGCGTGCAACGCAGGTTAAAGATCCAAGCGTCGTTCAAGATCCGAGGAACTTGTGCGAACTTGTATGCACCTAGTTGCAACCGTCTAAGAGGATCGGTGGGTCCTCCTGGAGGTGTATAAATGAAACTTGCTGTAGCAGTTGTCAGCTCAACAATTGCGTAAGCTTCTTGACCGGTACAAAATACGTTATATACGTTGTTTCCGTTCAAAGATGCATTAGGCGTGACAGAGCCTCTAGAGCTATATAGGAATCTTAAGTTTCCTACAGAACCCCATTCTGCATTTAACACGTTCATGTTAGAAGGATACTGAGCTTGGCTGATAAAGCCTGTAACGGCTTCCAAATCATCCAATACAGCAGTATTCATCATACCCCAGAAGGCTTCCCTTACTGGAGCAGTACCAAATTTCAGCGTTCCTTCGATATTGTCGCTGATCATCATTGCGTCGTTTCCGAGCAATCCCAATACAGTCGCATCAATATCGCTACGAGAAAGCTCCGTTGGGTTGTCGCCGTTTACGCCGCCTGTGCAGTTAATCACAGCAGCTGTAGAGGCGAGCATGTTCCGAATCAGCTCGTCTTCTGTCTCTCTCATGGACTGTGCCAAGAGGGAAACTGTTTGGTTCAAGACCGGGTCTTGATTGATAAACATACACAGCTGTTACTTTCAGCTTTCGCTTACTGACCCTTTCGGGCGGGAGGTCTTGTTATTCCCTCCTCCATTGCTTTCACAATGGATCAGACTATCGCTTCACCTTTCGGTGTCTACCCGCTTTAGTCGTTTACGCTGGCATTACCCTTGCGCAGTGTCACCCTCGGCTTTACGTTAGGGCTTCCACCTCAATTAGGGCTGATTTATACCAGGCTAGTTCGTCAACCTGGTCGGTAATGGTAACATAGGTCAGCACCCACTACCTTGTACGGCACCTTTACGCTGCTAAACCGTACCAATCAAGTCTTGCATCAATATCTACCGCATTCAAAACCTGCCCTGGCGGAGTAAGTCCTGAATCTGGTAAAGGTACTGTAGCTGTCTGCAAGTTTGTGTACCTTCTGTATCGGGCGATACGGCCACTATTTGGAGGCAGCTCCTTTTTCATTGCCATTTGTTTGTGAATCAGTTTTGGCATCGGACGTGACAAAAGCACGTTGTCGAACCATAGCTGAACCGGCGCTGGCAGAGCGTTGGTTGTTGTGATGGTCATTTTTTGTCTCCATTAACCTGCTCTAGAATACTTTTGAGACATAGACCAAATTTCTTGCGGACTTAGCTTGGAAATATCTTCTATTTGAGCCTTGAGGGAATTTGAAGCTGCTTGTCCACTCACTGGTCGAGCAGAATTTCTGATCACTTTTTCAGCTTTAGGGCTTACTTGTTGCTTAGACTGCATTTCTTCGTATTCCTCAGATATTTTCGCTAATTTATACGCTGTTTCCGCGGGATTTTTGGAGTTTTGTATCTTGTAGGCTAGGGCTGGATCGTTTTTAATCATTGGAACTGCAAAGTTCTCTATGACAAAATCAAAATCTTCATATTTAGAGCGCATTCTGTTTTCGTCTTGAACAAGTTGCTGTTGCTGCGCATACTCCATAACTACTTTCTTAGCAGTTTGTTCGGCTTCTTTGGCCGCTAATTTCTTAGCTAGCTCTTTTGCTTTGCTTACCGTTAAGTAGTCGTCAGGGTCTAGCTTGTCAAATTCGTCAGGCTCTTCTTTAACAGGAGACTCTTGACGAGCAACAGGTGTTTGTTCTTTAAGACGGCTTTCCAACTCTTCAATTCTTTGCTTTTGCAATCGAAGCGTTTCGGATGCCGCTCTCCAATTTCTTTCTTGTTCTGTTTCTTTTGGTTGTTCTTTTGGCGTTTGCGCTTCTTGAACAACTTCAGGAACCTCTACAGTTTCTTGTTGTTCTTCCATTATATTCCTTTTGCACTTGGCGACAGTGCTTCTACGCCCATGTGTAGATCATTTCGCGGAATCCAACGAAATGGTCTTTGATATGTTTTACGCCCGTTTATCCGGCGACGACTAACTTGCAATTTCGTCATAGTAGTAACGAATTTTTGACTCATTGATAGAAGCAATTACTTCTGGAACGGGTTCTTGGGTGCCTCCAACTGACCAGGTAGGCCAATCTCCAGGTAGGCTCCATTCAAGGGTGAGTGTTCCCGTTTTGTTATCGACCCCAAATAAGATGCAAGAAAGCATCATGTGGGGCTTTACAGGGATCCCTTTTACGATTTTAATCTTGATTTTTCGATTGTCATCGGGGTAGGGTTTGGCGTGGACGAGAATGTAATATTTCTCATCCCGTGACTTAAGCTCGTCGATGATTTTTTCAATATCTCTCATCAACGTCTTGGTCATTGCTTGGCGGGTTTCTCCAAGCTCTTGTTTCCCAGCGATATACGGCAGTGCGATCATAGTTCTAAGCAATCTTGCTAAACTTAGATCGGCTGACTTTTGCAGAATCTTTCTTCACAGCTTCGTTCTGAAGCTTGAAGTAATTGTTTCCGCGTTGATGGGCATAAACATGTGTTTCTGGGGAAAATTCCTTTTCATCAGAAGAGTAGCCCTTGTCCCAATGGTGAGCTCCTTCGTGCATGGGAGGGCCTCTATCAGGATCTCCATGTACTCCGTGAGAATGTTTGCTATGTTTCATCTTGACCTCTCTTATGCAAAGTAAATTTTTTACTTTACAAGCAAGAGATATCAATACTTTTCTTTACGGTCAAGAAATTTGGAAAAAAGAATTTGCAAACAAATTGCCTGGAAAGTATCTTGCCTAGCGCATAGTTGTTACCTCGGGCCCCCTAGCGTTTACCTTTGTGCGCTAGGGGCTCTTTCAAGGAGAAAAAATGTTCAATACTGAAGAAAATGAAGAAAAATTTGCGCAATCTTTTGATGAAAAAAAAAAAAAAAAT
>JACCDR010027689.1_pt1 | contig 35584 bp, 29 predicted proteins | sample 7446431 | NCBI WGS metagenome assembly JACCDR01 (sample SAMN15323443, study PRJNA562643) | freshwater metagenome | isolation source: river surface water | place: USA:Blue River Watershed | collected 2017-08-17 | reverse complement strand
CCTTTTTTGATTAATTCATCCAATGTGTTGGATGCATCGCAAAGTGTCCATTGGGTATCTACGAACTTCTCAAATACATTATTTTTCAAGCTCTTGCACCTAAGGTTGTGGTTTTCTGGAAACTCTTTGTTGTAGTGAATGCTCTCAATGAGAGAAGACATTCCTTTCTTTGGGTTGCTCAAGCAATAGTTGAGAAACTCAGATGTAAGGTACGAGGTATTCTCTTGACCAAAATTGTTGAGTTGTATATTGATGTTTATGTTGTTTGTGTTATTGTTTGTGTAATTTGTAGTGTTGTTTATGACGCCGCTTGAAGACCGCTCGAAAGCCGCTTTGGACCCTGCAATATGTTGCTTGAGTTGCTCCAACTCGTCTTTAAGCTTGAGAAACTCCTCTTTGGTGACTTCCGTCTCTGCTTGGGGTTTTTCCTGTTTCCCCTTGCATACCTTATTGTGTCTGGCCACATGAGCTTTAGAAATAGTTTTGTTGCATGTGGGGCAACAAATAGATGCACGCAATCGCTCTCTAAACTGCAATTCTTCTATCAACTTTTGCCTTGGTATATCTTCGTTTTTGACTTCACAAAGTTTCTTGTTTTGTAGATGGCTTATCATGTTTGCCTTGTTCTTGGTTGTGTGTCCACATCTTTTGCATTCAAAGCTCATTATGTTTCTATTTACTTACATGTAAAGGTTTCACATTTATATATTTTATCACCCTATGAAACAGTAAGACTATCCAATTCATACATAAAAGTGGCATACGATCACAATTCTACATATTGGAACATGACAAAATCTCCATTGTGTATATTGCAAACAAGTATGATGGCAATTATATGCTTATGAAAACTGAAGACCTTTGAGAACAACACGAAAACATCAATATGTTTAAAGAGTTTGTTTTGCTCGTTATACCTACCCCCCCCTCCCCCCCCCTACCAAAAACTATAATATTATCACCATTTTATATTGTTTTACATCATCAAGTATCCAACAACAAAGAAAAACTCAATGGATAAGAACCCAATAACTTTTGTTATGTCATCGCCCTTTATGAAATGGTGATAAACAACAGTGTTTTATACATAAACTATACAAAATGGTGATATGATATATGAACCTTTGAAAATAGTAAAAGGTGCAAAAAGTGTCAATGATATGTTTTTCACAATATAAAATGGTGAATATGTATAAGATGTTGACACTTATCGAAGAATATAGGATAGTTATGGCATGCATTAACAACTAAAATTTCTATAATTTGGAGATATTTTCTATGGTTTGGTAGGGGGAGGGGAGGGGGGTAGGTTGTATAACAAAATAAGTATTCAATAAAACATAATAACTCTTATGTTGATTGCTTTTGCAGTTTGTTCTCAATATTTCTCGTAACTAACAAAATACATAGATAGTGTGAAATGTATTTTGCATACATTGAAACAAAAATTATATTGGTTTAGAAGTCCTCGTCTAGAGTGAACTTAAAAAGGTCTTGCGTGTTGTTGCCCACATTGGCCTTTGAGTATTCACCCACTTTGTGTTCAAAAAAGTTAGTCTTTAAGTTGAGCCCAATCCTTTCCATAAAGTCAAAAGGGTTATTAACATTGTATATCTTGTCATAGCCAAGTTGAACCACCAATCTATCTGCCACAAACTGAATATATTGTGTCATAAGAGTGGCATTCATTCCAAGCATCTGACAAGGGATACTCTCAGTGATAAACTCAGTTTCAATCTCCACAGCGTCTTTGATGATTTCATGAATGTCTTCTTGGGTGAGTTTATGCTTCAGCATTGAATAAAGCAATATAGCAAACTCTGTATGAAGGGCTTCATCACGACTGATTAGCTCATTGCTGAAGGTCAAACCAGGCATCACACCTCTCTCTTTCAACCAAAAGATTGAACAAAAAGCCCCAGAAAAGAAGATGCCTTCAACAGCAGCAAAGGCTACAAGACGATGAGCAAAACTGTCAACCTTGCTTGTGATCCACTTGAATGCCCAGTCCGCTTTTTTTTGAACACATGGTATAGTGTTGATGGCGTTGAAAAGTCGATATTTTTCTTTTTGGTCTTTGATGTAGGTGTCAATAAGGAGACTATATAGTTCACTATGTATTGATTCAATTGCAATCTGGAATCCATAGAATGCCTTGGCTTCTGGTGCCATTACTTCATTCATGAAACGTGATGATAAGTTTTCATTCACGATTCCATCACTTGCAGCAAAGAAAGCCAAGATGTTTTTGATAAAGTGTCTCTCGTTGTCTGTGAGTTTTTCCCAATCATCGGGATCCTTTGCCAGATCCACTTCTTCTACAGTCCAAAAACTACTGACTGCCAATTTATACATTTTCCAAATAGCATCATGTGTGATAGGGAATATGACGTACCTGTTCCTGTTTTCAGTTAGGAGATCTTCTTCATTATTCATGTGAATTGTGTTAACTTTATGGGTCGCCATATTATTTAGTCTAAACAAAATAATTTCCATAATGTTAAATCTTTTTTGTGTATTTTTGAGTATTATTTGAATACGCAAATGAACTACAAAATCTCTGCATATCTTATAAGTAACCACATACATGGGCAACAAAATCTCTATTGCAACAAATAATGTATTTCAAGAAGATTTGAAGAAGGTCAACGAAGTCATCAACAATATACTGAATACTGACAATACATTTGTAAACCCTGATTATAATTTCCTCTCAAAAGACGTTTGCAAGAAGCATACTCTTGTTCTAGAGAGTGAGTTGAGCAAGCACTTGAAGGTTTCTTTGAGTGAGTTGGGGAGCAATATGTATCTTATTCCCAGCAATGAACATAGTGAGACGAAGCAAAAACTCTGCAAGAAAATAAGCAGCCACTATATGAAAATATTGTATCTTCTTACCTTGATTAAATATGTATATGATCTTGAACACCATGGTGATTATAGTGTTGCAGGCATTGTGTTCCGCAACCTAAAGTTGGAGGATGACATACTGTCTATTAAATATTGTGGCATGTCTCAAAGAGATTATTCAAGGGTTGATGCGAATGCTAATAGTAGCAAACTACCTGACAAAAGGGTAAATTTCCAACAACTTGAAGGACTGTCTTTCTTTGTGGAATATGTCCTTGACAAGCAGGAGTCACACGCTTTCATGGGTGCATGGAGAGCAATCATAGAGCGAAAAGGTAAGAATGCCATCAAGAAGCAGTTGTGTGGATTCTTGAACAAAAAAACAATTGATAAAAGCTTGGCAACCTCTTTAGAGGAAGCGTATAAAACAAAATTCAATGAAGTCATCATGTTAGGTGGAGGTTCTCCAGATTTTCTGGTGAATATTGCCAAAGACAATCCAGTTTTCCTCAAAGATTACTGTTATGACGTCCGTTCCATTGTCGTTAAACTAGGGACAAGCAACAGCAAAGATGTCGAAAAGGCCCTCAATACATTGAAGTACAATTATGACAAAAACGTGTCCTGCATTGAGAAGATACTTTACTCTCTTGTCAGCGTAAAGCAACGACAAACAAAGCATTACGAGTTAAAGGATGTGACTAAGCAAGAGTTGGATGATATTGCTGCAAAACTCAAAGCCACTATATCCATCTTTTATGTGCAATCAATACTGGATTATCAGAATTTGTTGGATATTGCAAAATCAAATCACAACATACAATTAAATGAGTGAGTGTGATAGAAGCACTCTTGCACAAGTGTTGTATCAGTCTACCACTGAAATAACGGTTGATTACGTCAAGAGCATTCTGGAAGAAAAAATCAAGCGAACTGATTTCATTGCGTTTTTGATCGAGTTTCTTTGCAAGTATGCGCTCACCAACAACCTATGGATACTCAGGAAGATAAAACAATATTGTGATGACATTGAGAGCACTAAAGCAAATGACACAAAGCAATTGTTGAAATGTTATTATGAAGTATTAAACATATTTACAGCTATTCCCAAACAACGATATATATTTTGCGCTGAAACAGATAAAAAGTCAATATCCATTGCGGATATGAACACAATATCTTTTGATGTAAATTATTCTGTTGTCGAGGATGAACTAGCCTCAATGGCAAACTTGTTGAAGGCTGATGTGTACAAATTACTGATTGTATTTTATAGCTGTCTCACAAAATCCAACAATCTAGCAAGAGAGGAAAATGTGCGCAAGTGTTTCTTTATCTTGCGGTACCTGTTAACTCTGCCGACAAAGTCTTTCTCACAAGCAAAGAATAGCAAGTTAGATATTATCGACGTCATCTTTCTAGTTTTTATGATTTTCAGTGGAAGTTCATTTTGTTCTCACACTATTCGTCAATACATTCACTTTTCAAAGGATGTAGTTTATTACCGTGCAACCAAGCAAAAGAAATGGTGCCGTATCAATATATTGTTCTATCTTGTGTATTGCATCGTATTTGATGATGTTATAGATGTTGTAGTAGATTGCAAAAAGTACATTGAACATGATAGTGTTGATGCTTCAGTTACAGACGAAACAGTAGAAGAGACAGATACATCAAAGTGCAGTAAAGATGATGGCACAATGGATGTGAATGAGAAGTGCAAGTACTTGTTTTTTTATTCTGAATATGACGAACCAATGGTATTGCAATTAAAGTTTGAGAAAGAAAGGAATTCTTTGCAAAGAACCTATAGACCAGCGTTTAAAGAGATTGACGTTGCATGGTCAATAAATAATGAAAAGGACTACATCGTTGTCTCGAAGCAAGGAACCCGCTCAAAAGATTGAAAAATATGTATATGAAACAATATCATCAATATCTATTTTGTTTAGTGTTGATGAAGATTGGATTATCCAATGAGGAGGCAAAATCATCACTTGATTTTTCTTGAGTTGCACGTCAATATAATTGACATTTGTTGTATTGATATCGGTTTCTGTTATCCTCTGGCGTTTATCAGTCTTCCACTTGAAAGAGGACAGGAACATTGGGTTTATAAGTTTGACGGTTGCTATTTCATCGTTTGTCGAATAAACAAATGAGAACTTTGACTTGATAACGATGATGTTGTTTGCTTGAATTGTGTTTTCGTGTTCAAACAAGTATTGATACTTGAATATTGTTTTCAACAGATCCCTTGGAGTGGCTAAAGAATCGTAGATGATGATAGGGTTCCTTTCATAGAGCAAGTCTGGAGTAAAGTTATTTAAAAAAGTTTGAACGAGGTTGTATTCCTTTGTATATTTAGAGTAGTAGGAAAAGTATAGAACTACAATCAAGATAACGACTATGATCAAGAGTGCATTCGTGGATGAAAAGTGCATTTATTTCATGATATATAAAATTGGCTTAAGACTGACACAAAACAAAGGCTTTATGGGTGACGTCCCTAGTATTGGTGATTGTGATTCAATGGTTATTGTGGAAGAAACTCCCAAGACAAGTGTGGGAAAAACAGTCGGTCAATGCAAATGGTTTAGCGATAGGTTGGGATACGGTTTCCTTACTGTGGTAAGTGATGATCTAAAGGGTAAAGACATATTTGTGCATCATAGTGGAATAACACCCTTGAATTCTAAATATCGAACGTTGAGAAAGGGTGAGTATGTCAATTTTGATGTGCATGATGGGGAAAACGGATACCAAGCGACCAATGTTACGGGTGTGTATGGCGGTCCATTGATGTGCGACGTGATCGCATATAATATAGTGAAGAAACCACTCTTCACTAAACGTCCAAGGACTTGATACCATAATTATTTTTTCATAGATGTGTCCACGGTATACGGTGGACATATTTTTTGTGTGGTAAGTATAACGAAAGGAGTGATGGCCAACGGCACTTCTGCTATGCCGAAGAATATGCAACGATTCCTGCAAAACATGGGTGACTTTCGAGCCATGTTTCGGAGCGGTTCCACAGGAGAAGTCGCTAATACCACATTAACTCAAAAGATCCTAGGGTGGATGGCATTTTTCATCGTGATCATGATTATGTTATTTGTATTGTATCTATTGTACAAAACAGTTTTCAAAGGATACTCACGCACATTGAGTGATTTCTTTCGGTTAAGGATGTCTCATAAGGTGGATGTTAAAGATGAATTTGCTGGCAAAACTGGCACACTTTATAAAGCATTGTTATACCTTGCAGATGATAGAAACACAGATAAAGAACTGTTAAAGCGGTTGGGGGCATCTTTTGAAGTTGTTGGTCAATGTCAAGGTGAAGTGTGTGACGATGTATTCTTGAATTTCATGAATATGCTTGACAACTTTTATCAACCAGAATTTCAGGATGATAAGCTCGTTCAGGCCCTGTCTGATTATATATCCTTTCATGACAGGATAACTGCAGATCTCAACTTGAAAGCTTTATCGACAGAGGAGAGAATACAAAAAGTAACATTTGTGCTGGATGGTATCCTCAATTATATGGATAGGTATGCTGAAATTATAAATCAAGAAAGTGCAATTGTTTGTAAATTGAATGATCAAAAGGACGAAGAATCTAGAAACAAGTTTGAAGCAGAACGGAAGCAGATGAAGGTCAAGTTGGAGGAGTACAAAAAAACGTATGGAATAACTGCAGTGTCCACCGATATGCAGTTTGCTAACTTTTTCACAGACCCAACATATATTGCAAGTTGCGGCACTCCTTTCAATGAGATTTACAACAAACTACTGAGCAAGTCAAAACATGAAGATATCAGGAAGAAAGTAAAAGAACAACTCCGTCAAATACAGTTGCTTACTCGCTTGTTACCTTCTGTAAATTCAAATCGAGATCAAATAATAGAGAACATAAAGCTTTACAAGACAGAACAAGAAGAGGATACGATCATCAAAAGTAGAACAACTGAAAATGAGCCATTTATCACTGAAGATGTCCGTAAAACAATCAGCGAAACTGAACGACAACGCATTAACCAAACCGTGCAAGATTACATCCAAAAAGTAGATGCAAGAACAGACACGCTAAAAGATGAGGTAAAGCAGATCATCAAAGAAATTAAAACACAGAAACTGGAGAATGAAAGGCGAATGGCGCGGATAAGAAAAGTTGTCACCCAACAAGCCCGTGAACAAAGAGAACAAGAAATGAAAGACAACAATATAGTAGTGAAGAGGGAGAGTAAGCCGAGCACATTCAAGAAATTAGAGAATAAGATCAAAAGAGATAAAAATATAAAGAAAATAGAAAAAGCATTTACAAAGACCTTTAAGAAACGCAAAAACAAAAAGAAAGAAGAAAGGAACGACAAACAAAGTGAACAAGAAGACAAGAGAGAAAAACAGTTAAAGTTGATAGAATTGGATAAATTAACATATTCAGCAGAACGAGAGAATAGCATAAGGTTGATTGAGTTTGAAGGAGATACAACACAACCTTTATTGATTAAGCGCACTGATGATAAATATAATATTGTTTATGTTCCTTGCTATGAAGCATACCATCACTACGTCAACATTGGTTCCAATCAAGCGAGAGTCAAAACACTTCCAAAAGATATGGGTAAAGATGAGAAGGTTGCATATCTATTCCTCAAGGACCTCAACGATTTGCAAGACAAGAGCACAACATCAACACCACCATTCATTGTTCGCATATTGTCGATGTATTGCGCTATGGAGAACATAGCTCATCGCGTGCGTAATATTGTTGGTGGTTCATTACGTAATGCAATCAACAACATCATGTTGGATACTGAAGAAAACGCAAGATTATGCAAGTCAGACTATGAAAAGCATGATACAACCTTGTTACAAGCCTATGAACGTAATGATTTTTCGAAGATCTCTGTCAGCACGCCATACACATGGTATATGATGGAACTATGGTTTATGAGCCAGTCACAAAGGGGTGATGTCTTTAATGATATACTTGAAAGGTTCAACTCATTGTTTGCATCAAATGGACTTGATTATGGAGATAAGGTAAGGTTTGCACAAAGAGTCAATGCTTTCATGAATCTCAATACCATAGACATGGGCGTCGTCAATGTGAATAGTAACAGCAATAATATTATTGAAGCATTGCAGATTGCAAAGACAATTCAAGAGTTTACACTGCACTACCCCATGTTTTCCACCCTTTACTTGTCTACCATAGCATCACTCAACCCTTTGCAGGTGCGAGCAAACGACCTTGAAATAGCCGTTAACAACGTAAAACAAATATATAACATGACACGTTTTCTCATCAATTCATTGATTGACACAAGCAGGTTTGATGACGCTTATGATAGGCTTACACAACGTATACATTCAGTAAAACGTTTCATGCTGTATGCCAACTTGACACATGTTTATTTCTCACAATATAAACAGATAGTTGTGGAAAAAAATAAGATTTTACAAACGAGAGAGGAACGAGAGGGTTATATTGAGTTATACAATGAACAAACTACAGATGAAAGAGAGTTTTTTATTAAACTTATCACTCCATTCAAAAAGGACCTTTTGGACAACCGTGTTGCAAGTGCGTGGAAAAAAGCATTCTATGGACCACGTTTTGACAAAACGAGTAAAATCAGTTATTGGATTGAGTTTAACGCTCTATGGATAGACACTTTGAGACCAAAAGCAGATAAGATGATCAAGAATGTTTGGAGTGATGTAGGTAAGTCAGCTAAACTGAGGTGGTAAAAATAACGGTAAATGATATGATTATAATATAATAACACTTTTGACAGGATGGGTTTCCCTGTACAAACATTTGTAACTGATCTGCAAAACGCGGTGAAAAACATCAGGGATGGCATTTTGCAAGCGCTTCAAACGAGTTTTAGGGCTGCGAAATTTGCAACCAACAAGACGCAATGGTGGACCGAGTTTGCCTTCAACAAACTGAAATGGATCCCTATTGCAACACTCATAACGATTGTTACGACTTTGTTGAAGCATCCACTGGAATTCATCACCAGAGTTTTATGTGCCATCATCGTGTCGATTATCTTTGTTCTATACGTTATTACGACTATCCCACCTTTCTCTTGGCTAGCATTTGTAGTTTGGTTTATTATCAGGTATGTTTTGGTTTTGCTTGGCTTCACAATAGTGTCCATGGCTGTGTTTTGTATTGTTGCATTGTTGTTTTTGTTTCTCGCGGTTATCAATGCCATGTCTGGCAACAAATTGAACAGACTAACACTTTGTCAGACCTCACCAATGGCATGGTTCACAATTCCCAACTTTCAAGATGGGAATAAATATGAGCGTGGTTTCTTTTGTAGCACACCTTGTGCAGCAGGCTACTCTCCCGATGAAATTACAGGATCTTTTTGCAACAGGGTGCCACTTGCACAACCCTCGTTCTGTCCCCAAGCAGAGATTATGAGATTGTTGTTGAAAAAGACAAGAATAGGTGAAAGACATGTGTATGCAAATTTCATTCCAACACCATCACATTTCACAAAAACTCCTAGAGAGAAGGAAGAAGATTACATTAAACACTTTGATGGCATGCAGAAGTTTTTCAACAAGTGTACGCAAAGAATGGGTGCATTTAACAATATTGCCTTGGATATCTGTGGCAGTTTGGATGCTATCAAAGAACTTAAGATCAATCTTCTGGAAGAGAGTACAATCAAGAAATTGAAACAGGTATGCAAGCAAGGATTCTGTAATTCAAGAAGTCGTCATGTATTTTGTTCATCCTTTGCAGACACCCCACCTGAGAAAGAACGCAGTGAGGTCATGAAAACCTTAATATACCTGATAACAGCATTCATCCTTTTTGTGTTCTTACTGCTCATGACTTACAAGTTGGTGTCGGCATCTATAAAATAGAATCTTAGTTGATTTTTTCCTTTGTATTTTGTAAATAATATGTTGTCTCTGTGGCAAGAATACAAACAATACATTGTTTTGTCAGTCACTGCAATATTCTTCTTAATAATCTCTTTCATGTTGAGCATCGTAAAGATCGGTTTAATCATAACAGGGTTGTCCATACTTGTCTATGTTGTTGTGTCAATCATAAGGAAAAGAAAAGGAAACGCCGAGAAGCAAAATAAATGAGTCAATATATATTTTGTAATATTTTGTAATATTTTGTGTTGCAAATATTGCGTAACAATGCATTGGTATAAAATTTGACGATACATATACTCTAAGGTTAGGCATAAAGACACCTTATAATATAACAAGATATACAACAACATGAAGTTTATTGACCTGTTCTGCGGTATTGGTGGGTTTCATCTTGCAATGCAAGATTTTGGACATGAGTGCGTCCTTGCATGCGATATTGATAAAGATTGCATGCAGGTGTATGCAGAAAACTTTGGCATGACACCAGTAAATGACATCACCAAGATTGATGAAAAGTCAATGGTGGACTTTGATGTTTTATGCGGCGGATTTCCTTGCTTTGTCAAAGGAACACCTGTTCTTACAGCCATGGGATACAAAAGTATTGAGGATGTTAAACTGAATGACGTGCTTATGACTCACAAAGGTGCTCACCACAAGATATTAAATAAGCAGTACAAACACTATAGTGGCAATTTGCATACGATTCAGTGCATGTACATTCCAGAATCAGTGGTATGCACTGAAGAACACCCGTTCCTCGTCAGACAAATGACAAGTAAACAAGAAAAAGGCAAGATGAAGTATGACTTTGGTGAACAAGAATGGAGGGGTGCACGCAATATTGATACTAATTCCTTTATTGGTATTCCTATCAACAATCAAAGCATTACTCCACAATTTACATGCAAGAAAAAGGTGAATCAATACAAAAGTAAGGAAGAAACCGTTGTCATTGACAAAGACTATCAGTGGTTTATGATTGGCTACTTCCTTGGTGACGGGTGGATACAAGACGACAAGAAGGCGGACGGTCGGTGCGCACACAAGATCTTCTTTGTGATTGCTAATAATCAAATAGACAAAGTCAAGCCAATTCTTGAGAAAAATTTCCAACTCACATTCTGTGAAGATAGTGGTAGTTGCACAAAGTTTGTGTGTAGCAATCAGTCATGGTGGGAAATTCTAAATACTTTGGGAAGGTATGCTCACGCTAAACGCATCCCACCATGGATCGAAAATGCGCCTTTAGAGTTTCTCAAACTACTGGTACAAGGTTATGCAAGTGCAGACGGAAACGAATTGAACTACAAAGGAACGGGACCTTATAGGATAGAGACAACATCCATAGATCTTGCCCTTGGAATCCAACGAATACTACTGAAACTTAGCATCTTTAGTTCAATCAACAAATGTGCTAGAACAAAGACATGTGTTATCCAAGGAAGATTATGTAATCAACGTGATTCCTATACAATACGTTGGTATCCAACAAAGGTAAGGAAATACCTGTCATTCATAGAAAACAATTATGCTTGGGTTAAAGTGAAAAAGAATACTTTTCAACATGTTGACAACGAACCTGTATACAACTTTGAGGTATATTGTGACAACAGTTATGTGGTCAATAATCTTTGTGTCCACAATTGCCAGGCGTTCAGTCATTCTGGAAAACAACAAGGCTTTGAAGACACTCGTGGAACATTGTTCTATGATATTTGTCGTATCTTGCGACAAAAGCAACCAAAGTATTTCATCTTAGAGAATGTAAAAAATCTCAAGGGGCATGACAAAGGAAGAACGTGGCAAACAATCTATGACACGCTAACATCTATAGGATATGTAACATACAGTACACCAATTGTTCTCAGCCCTCACCACATAGGAGTTCCACAGAATCGTGAACGTGTGTTTATTGTTGGACAACGTGTTGATTTGGGAGACTTAAAACCATATCCAGTATTTCAAAAGCAGAAACCCAATGCTTTAAGTATATTGCAAGATGAACAAGAGATCCCGAAGAGTATTATGCAGAAGGTCAAAATGACTGATGACGAAATCATTGTAGTAGACTTATGGAATGAACTTGTAGCACATTTTGCTGTCAGTAGTATTCAGTTACCTGGATTTCCATTGTGGTCAGATGATTGGGACAGTGAATACGAAATCAAGGACTTACCTGCATGGAAGCAAACTTTCATAGTGAAGAACAGAAACTTCTTTCAAGATAACATAGGCTTCTTGCAACCATGGCTTAAGAAGGCAAGAGAATGCAAAGCATTTAACGGTGCAAAACGCAAGTTGGAATGGCAAGCAGGCAAAATGGATGTTAACACGACTATCTGGAATTATATATTTCAAGTTCGTCCCTCAGGTATAAGGGTGAAGAAATCAGATTACTTTCCTGCTCTTGTCGCAATGGCGCAAATACCTTGTGTTGGAGATAGACAAAGACGTCTCACACCAAGAGAAACAGCAAGGTTGCAAAGTTTCCCAGAAACATTCAAATTGCATAACTCACCATCCAAGGCCTATAAACAATTTGGAAACTCTGTTAATGTGGAGGTTGTAAAAAAAATTATACATCACTTGTTAGATTAAGATTAGCAACTTGTGTCACAACATCATCTATATTTTTCTGGCGAACGGCGTCTTTTACATACTTGTATATCACCTCTGCACATTGCTTGTGCCTACATGTGCTTTTATCAACGTGGATATCTATCAGTCTTTTGTATGGATAGTTGTTCTTGTCCAATATGGTGAAAATGCTTCTCTTCAACTCAAGTGCATCAGTTGTGTTTTTCAGGTAAGATGCCAGTGTTACATTGTATTCTTCAACTAAGTCTTGTGTGATGAAGTATGTACATGTTGGCATGATTACAAATGTTGGTTTCATCTCCATATCCTTGTTACTTCCAAGACTGTTATGCAAACGTATGCTCCCACTAGATGAGTATTTGATAGAAAAGTTCCCATGGGTTTGTACATTGACGTCAATCCTATGTGCATTTGGCAAATTCTTAGTATCAAAACATCCGCTGGCTGATAGCATATCTGCAAAGGCATACTCGATACAATTACCAACATCAAAGCGATTGCAAGCCAATGTTGTTCCAAATTCTTCAAGCAGAAATCTGCAAATACATTCAAATTCTTTTGTGTCAACAAGTTGAAAGTTTGTCCAAAAGTTTAATACATCTTTGAACGCCATTGTATGTGCATATGATTTAATGCTCACCAATGTTGTCATCAAATTTTAATCAAATGAAATAAACACACGGTTGTCAAGTATTGTCAAGTGATCTCTGAATACAAAGTACATATATCGTGATGTATGTTATTGATTATTTTATTCGTATATGCACCCCTTTGGACTGGAGTATGCCGTTGATTTGTATTTTTTCTTCTTCACTGAACTTTTCACTGTGTAGGTCTTTGTTGGCTATCTTGATTGACAAAGTGTAGCGATCTTTGTATGTACATTTTTCAGACAATAGTTCTTGGACGATGATCTCTGATATGGAAGGCATAATTTACTATTATAAAGTGGTATTTTTCCAAAAAATTGAAATAAATGGGTTTTATGCTTAAAGGTTATCTGTTGTGATACCAACAACTACGTTTTACGGTTTAAGATCAAACACGCGATTTACTTTGTAAGGATGCAGCAACAAATCTGGACTCATGACGATAGGGAGGCTTGGGTTGAGAGGGCGGTTCGTTGCCCTTTTGGTCAAGGAATGTGGTGTGGCTATAAGTACGTCTCTTTCCCGTTGGAGATGGATGGGTATATTGAGGATGAGAAGCGGGCGTTTGCCACTGCTAGTTTGGCAGATGTGGTTATGAACAACACTCCTGTTTTCAGGAAGTTGTCCCTTGGTTTCTATCATGCATTGATCCAGAAGATCTACGACAACTCGTTCTTGCTGATGAACTACATGCAACGCAACTTTGTTGTCGTGGTGAAAGGAAGCAATGGTTACAAGTTGTTGATGGGTGATGTGCCTGAGATAGAAGCGTTTGAGCACTCTGATCTAGATATCACCGTACTCATCAACCCAATGTTGCCTACTGACTTGTTCACCAAGATCAAGGAAAGCATGGTGGTTTGTGTTTCGCAAGTGATGTCAAGGTACAAGAGAGACTTGGACAACACGTTGTTCAACAACAACTACAGTGGTGGAGGTATTTTGAGTGTGGATGAAGTGCGGGCGTTTAAGACCGCGTATGCAGAGGCGCTTTGCGACAAGGAGATTGAAGGGGGTTTCATCGTTTCACCGTTTGCTGATGATTTGACAAGGAACGAGTGCTCCAAGAAGAGTTTCATCATTAGGGATAGTCTTGCAGAGGAGCAACAGGTGGTTCGTATTGAGGTACCACACCTTAACAGGTGTGAGCGTATTCCTCTTAAGAAGACTCCGTTTGTGGTGTCTCACAATAAGACTATTAGGTTCAAGAGGGATAAGGAAGGTCAATACCATGGTGAGTTTGAGCTGATTAGGTTACGCATGAACAACATGTTCATGACAAATAATGGCGTGCATCCTGATAATGTTGATTGTCAGGTGCGACACAAAGTTATTCCCGCTGACTTCATCGATGTGAGCATTCCTTCACAGAATGATTCGCAACTCCTAGACTTTTGGATGCATGGAGGCATTTTCAGGTGCGTGAGTGTGGTAGACCCTTGCACAGGTATCACTGTTATAGTTCCAAACTTGGATGAGTGCATTAGAGACTTACATGATATGTTGTATGTGTATGACAATAATCAAGTGAAGGTTGAGAAGAGGAAAGAAAGGTTGGACATGTTTGTCAAGCTGAGAGAGCAGTACATGCTTTCTGCTTATGCTTGAGAGTGCTTGCTTGAGATAATATACTGCAATATGTATATTGTGGGGGTAAAACTGCCTTGATTTGCTTCATGTTTGAGTGATGTTAGACAATATACTAGGGTAGAACTGCCTTTATCATGCACTTTGTAAGTTGTAACTTTATGCTTGAGAGTGGTTAGATAATATGCTTTGATATGTCTGTTGTGATGGTAGAATTGCCTTGAACTGCTTCATGTTTGAGTGTTGTTAGACAATATACTAGGGTAGAACTGCCTTTATCATGCACTTTGTAAATTGTAACTTTATGTTTGAGAGTGGTTAGATAATATGCTTCTATATGTATTTTGTGGGGTATAACTGCCTTGATTACGCACCGTATAAGTTGTATTAGTTTTTTTATAACAAAAGAATAGAGGATGAGTGTCTATTCACTTGTAAGTTCAGACAGAGATATTTTCAACTTGACCCCACCAACAGCAGTTACAGATGTCATTACCAGAGATGATTATAACTCAACTATTGTTGGAGATCAAGCAGGGCGTGAGACGATTGGCGAGCTGAACTCTTTTTTCGGTTACAGGGCAGGTGCAAGTAATCGTTCTGGATACAGAAACGTGTTTGTAGGTGCTTTAGCTGGAGAACAGAATGCACGTGGTGATAACAATGTGCTTATTGGAACAGAAGCTGGTAGGTATATCACAACAGGAAGAGGAAATGTAATCATTGGTAACAAATCGGGATTTTCTAATAATGGAAACTTCAATGTATTCATTGGATATCTAAACACGGTTCCTGCCTTGGAAACGTCATCCTGCAATCTTACCATGGGGTACGATACTTTCATCAATGGAAACAACAATATAGCGATTGGAAACAAGTCTTCAATCCAATCAACAAATAGTATTTTGTTGGGGAATACCACCATCAACACAGGTAACAATAACATTGTCATAGGTGGCGCAATTCGTAATCAAGCAAGCAATGTGCTTATCATAAACAATCGGCACAATAGTAACTTGGCAAGCAACGTCCAACTCATCAATTACTCCAATGACTACATGAATATAAATGACTATATTGTGGCAAATACCTCAAACAACATCAATAAGTTAACGATCACAAATGATGCGGTTGAAATACGTTCATCAAATATAGATTTCTTGATATCAGCAGGTATAAAATTTCAGACACAGGCGTCAAAGTTCAGTTTAGAAAGTAACATCACTCTAGAAACGTTTGGCCAATATGCCACACAACTGATATTGGGTTCAAATATATATTTGGGGAGCTCGAACATCAAGGGTGTAGCGGTGAGTGCTTCAAACTCCGTTGTGTTCGTGAACAGTAATATCATATCTTTGTCTAATGATTGGGGAAGGGTTGCGATCAACAGCAATGTTATCATCGTAGGAGGATCTACATCGAATAGTGCAATAATACTGCAAGGGTCGAATAACACTATGACGCTATGTAATGGGGAGGCATATTTTGACAGTAAATTACAGGTTGTGCGGAATGCAATATTTCGTAGCAATATATTTTTCAACTCTAATTCCATCATCACACATGATGGCAACATTGCATTATCCAACAATTTTATCTACAGGATAGGTGGCTCGGGAGAGACCCATTTTACTCAAAATGTATGTTTTAGCAACTCGTTTCCAAATGGGATCATGACCTTTTGTAATGTGCCTCAAGGTTACAAAAACTGGGACAACATAACTGATAATGAACGTCAGGAATTTTATGGTAGTACTATAATCCAAAAAAATCTATTTGTAGGGGGAATGGTTTATAGTTCTGGAATTAACTCTGGCAATAGGTTGGTGTTGTCTTCTGGAGATAATCAATGGAATCAATATGTTGCTGTGTCTAGCAACCTGAACCCATATTTAGTATTCGAATCAAGCACTGGCACAATCTTGAGATTTGGTGATAACTTCCAGCCAGAACAATTGAATTTTACTGGTAAACACCGTTGTTACATGCATATAGATAGATTGGATGATGTGCGCGACTTGATAGGGAGGATTGTCTATGCTACAGGTGACTACATGAACTTGGACAATAAGAACGAGATCAGTATCGATGAATCTATACCAACTATAGAGCTATGTAACATGTCCAATGACAAACGTGCGTTTGGTGTGATTTCAGGTATTGAGCCATTCTCAGAACAACGATGTTTTCGTCTTGGAACTCTAGAGATGTTCATGAAAAAAAGAAAGGATGATATACGTGTCATCGTCAATTCGGTGGGTGAGGGTGGAATTTGGGTGTGTGATGCCAATGGCAATTTGAAGAATGGTGATCTTATTACATGTAGTCATGTTCAAGGGTATGGTATGAAACAAGAAGATGATATCGTGAGGTCTTACACGGTTGCGAAGATAACATGTGATTGTGATTTTTCAAAAGTGATATGGCCATCTATGTCTAACTCGTGGAAGCCAACGATCACTGAAAAAAAATATAACAACACAATTTATAAAGTAGCGTTTGTAGGTTGTGTTTATAAATTTTAATGTCATGAATAGAATAAGAAATAGGTATGACAGATTATGATAACATTACTGCATCCACAGAAAAGATACAGTACAGTGCAAATGCAGGTCTATATCCTGAAGCAGATACAATTTCAATCCTTGGTCCTGTCTGGTTGCCGAGGGTGTATGGAAAGGATCTAACTGCATTTGAGATTGCATCGTCAGGAAAAATTGCAATTACAATTAATGATGTGCACTCTTTGGATATCAGCAAGATTGGCCAGCTTACCACGTTGAGCACAAAAAGCAACGACTCTTTGCAATACAATGTGAACAACAGTGGTATGATTATGAATTTTGACTCAAGTTCAAACAATATATCTTTGTATGCAGATTGCAACATATCTCAAACTGCAAGCAACAGTTTTGACATCACAGCACAAAGCAACGTATCTATTCTTGCCTCAAATGGAAGTCTATCCTTGTCGTCCCAAACATCCAATATGACTTTTACAATGGATCATACCAACAAAAAGACCACATTGTACTCTTCCAATGATATTGTCCAATACACAAGTAATAACTTCATCTTGAACACCACAAGCAATATCAATTGCTATGCTATAGCAGGGAGCATTAGGTTGGCTGGAAGTGCCTCCAATACATTGTTGAATCTTGATGGTGCTAGCAATGATATTGTGGTGTATAGCTCAAATGATACAAAAATAACCAGTAGTAACAACGTTATTGTTACTTCTTGCAACAACATAGATATTGGAAGCACACAAATAGGTGTGACGACATTGTATGCATCTAATGTATCCTTGGCACTGAATGGAAGCAACCTGACAACAACACTTTATTCATCTAACAATGTTAATTTCACCACAAGTAACAACTCTCTCTGGACAACAAGAAGCAACATCACATTGACAACGGTTGAAGGAAGAGTCAATCTTGCTTCGTACACTGATAAGTCATATCTGCTTTTGAACAACACCAATGGCTATGTATATACCAGTAATAATTTTGAAGTTTCAGCTTCAAACGATGTAAAAAACACAGCACTAAATCAAATTGAATACAAGTCGGTCAACGGCAACTTTTCTATAATAGGACACGATGGAAAAATGTCCCTGTTGATGAATAGTTCTAATGATCGTGTATATCTATTTGGTTCAAATGGGGTTGATATCAACAGTAGCAACAACATGAACTTGACAACAAAAGATGGTGCCATCAATCTTACATCTAGTACATCCATTAACGAGACTGCAACCACACATTTCGTTGTTTCAGCTGACAATGGTAAAATGAACCTGAACATGGACGCAACATCCCACAATATGTATATTGACACAAAAAGTAATTTGGAAGTGACGGCATCAAATCGCATCATCATGTATGGTCTGTCAAATGTGAATATTACCAGTAGTAACATCCGTGTAGCATCGATGCGGGATGTGGTTGTGAGTGGAAGCAACAACGTCACAGTGGCTGCATCTAATGACTTGATAGTGGCTGCTTCGAATACACTCACATTGGCTGCAACCGACCTTGTATTTCAGATGAGTGGTGATACATCTTTTAGTGCTTTAAACAAAGTGGATTTCTTCATCACCAGTTCGGTAGATCCATCCTACCCAACCTTTAGAGTTAAGAATAATGGTGTGGATGTGTTTGGAGACTTGTTCATCTCTGGAACCATTAATACAAGCAACATCAACAATACAATTGTTACTACACAGACCCTGAAAGTTGAAGACAAATTAGTTTATTTGGCAAGTGTTGGTGCAGTTGGTGACTCCAACCCAGTAGAAACACCTTTAGTTACGGATGGCGCTGGTATCCAAGTAGACGGTATTCCACCACATGCATCAAATATTGACTCAAACCTATGGCCATTATATGAGAAGTCCATCAAATGGAGATATGGAAGCAATGCAGGCACGTCTAACCTTGGCACAGACACATATGTGAATGAAAGTGCTTGGGAAATGTGTGGTGGTGGCATGCGGATTGTGCGTAGAAAAAATATAGGTGGAAATATTAGAGATTTGAGCTTCACGTTCCGTGTAGGTATCGCAGATGAGTTGGAGTTAGTGAAGACATGGTGGGATGTTGGAACATCTAACTATGTTAGCAAGAGAGTTGCTCGTTTTGGTCGCATAATATAACCACCTCTTCATCTAAGACTTCAAGCTCTTCATCTGGCAATTCAGCCTTGGCACTTGCAATCGCTTGCTGAAGCTTCTTCTTCTTACTTCGTTCCCTTACAAAGTTCTCATGTTTGAAATCAACATCAATGACTTTTTTGTTGAGAGGATCATATTTGATGACACCAACTGTTCTCTTTTCTGATACCAATGATCTCATTCTCTTGAAGTAGTCACCATTCTGTATATTGTGTTCATGCATATAGGCCTTAAAGAGTTTCCATTGCACAAACTTGGACAGTTTGTTCCATTCTGTACTATTGGGTGTTGCCATATTAGATTGTATGTTGTCAGAGGTTTGCATCTAATATTCATATTTTTATGTATTGTTTTAAATACAATAAAGTGCAAGACTATTCGACACACCTGATGATATTGTGAGATGAAGGACATTGATAAATGTTGATGTGTTAAGGATACTTAAATACAACACCAATACATAACATAGAGAACAACCGAATGGAGACCATAGAATCGCTTGCTGTAAAGTTCGCTCTGGACACGGGAAAAATTCTCAAAGAACATCCAGACATAGATGAACATGAGTTAGACACAATTATTGAAAACATGAAGAGTAAACAATTAAAGGTAAAACAGTTACTTCAGGTTCCCAAAATAGAACAAAAAAGTGCGGAATGGTATAAGGTGCGAGAAAACTTGATTACCGCAAGTGACTTTGCTCAAGCTCTTGGTCATGGGAAGTTTGGCAATAAAAATGATATTATAAAGAAAAAAGTGAAACCAGTTGATGAAAGCGCGACTTCAAGGTCTAATCCATTTTTCAAATGGGGCAATATGTTTGAGCCCGTGGCTTGCTCAATTTACTCCTTGATACATCATAATGTCGTTATCCATGAATTCGGTTTGATCAGACACGAAACACGTCCATACTTTGGAGCAAGTCCAGATGGGATCAGTGAGTATGGTGTGATGCTTGAAATTAAATGCCCTTACAAGAGGAAGATTGAGGTTGGAGGAGAAGTGCCAAAACAGTATTACTACCAAATTCAAGGGCAGTTGGAAGTATGTGGCTTGACTGATTGTGACTACTTTGAATGTCAGTTCAACCTCTATAAATCAAGAGAGGAATTCGAAGTAGCCGACGCCAGCGATGCACTGTATAAAGGCGTTGTTATAGAAACACAACCAGGTCAATATGTATATAGTAGTATATCTTTTGACCCAAAATGTTTATTGGAGTGGCTCGACGATTATTTAGACAATAATGACGAGTACATTGATATCAAGTTTTGGTATTTGTCACACTACAATCTGCAACGCGTCAAACTAGATAAAGCATTTGTTGAAGAAAACCTTGACAAACTTGAAACGTTTTGGAACCAAGTAGTAGATTATCGCAATGACCCTCTGAAATACAAAATAGAGGTGGAAAAAACCATTGACATCGGTGAGACCAATAGATTGCGACCTTTACCAAGTAATAAGTTTGTTGGCTATGCTTTCCTTGATGACCCAGAATAATGATTAGGTAATTATTTTTGTTTATGGCATAAAAAGATGCCACAACCATTCCAAAATGTATCACCACCTTGATGGAAATCAGTCGTATTGACAAGTCCTATCTCTTCTTTGTACAATATTTTCAATCCGCTCTCTTGAAATCCATCAAGTGTTCCCTTACGCACATCTGCCCAATCACACATCCAATCGTCTATAATAATAATTGAATATTCCGCTAAGAATGGTTCAAAGTATGTGATAACTTTTTTTTGTTGTTCGTATGTATGTGCACCGTCATACATCAAAATGTCTATTGGACATGGAATATCATCCTTGGTTATTGTCCAACAATCCTGATCTATAACAGTTATGGGTTGTGGGAGATGTGTAGCGTATGCGTTTAGATTATTGAAAAATTCATCCCGACCTCCAAACTCGCTCCAGTTATCTATGCAAATGCTTTGTATATTATTGTCGTAGAGAGCAGAAATGAATGAACTACCTTTATAAGCACCAATCTCAAGATATGTTTTGTTGGGTAGATTGCATATGTTGTTATAAAGATGTCTCGTCTTCTTCCCACTCATACCCTCCAACGCAAGAATGTCATCTGTCAGTTTAGAAATGTTATTGAAAGCGTTGTGGATAGACGTTTGAATGTGTTCTATAAGATGTTTGTCCATCTTTAACTACTCAAAGTGTAGATTATTATATATCGATATGCAACGCAATATGTGTTGTGGAATATGTGTATGTTTAATGAGCAATAGACATTTCAAATAAGTTGATTGTGGTTCCGTCCTGCAAGTGTGATTGTGTTGGTTGTCCAAATATGCTTGTGTAGCATTTACATGCAGGTGTATTGCTTGCAACACACATTATCTTAATCTTCTTGTGCGATATATACATGGTCTTGATATGATCTACAACATGTTTGATGTATTTCTTACAATAACCTTTGCCAGCATGTTGTTTACCAACACAAACATCGTGTATCTCTACAAATGTTGGTGTGACTTCTAATGTGCAACTAAATAGTAGGTGTTTGTCGACATATCCAAATACTCTTGTGTAGTATGAGTATTCGTTTTGTATAAGATATTGTTTTTCCTTTTGTGTTTGTATCACACCATAATAGTTGTTGAATATATTGTTGCAATACACCGCAAATGATGTTTTTCGTTTGAAACTCTTTGGCAGTGTAAGATATGAATCTGCCAAAAAACATGATGTTACATTTTCTTTAAACTGGTCTTTGATTTCGGGATGTTGTCTAAAGAAGGTTTGCAATGCTTTGTTATAATCAAAGCCAACGAAATGCTCTGTCATTCTGTATATATTTTTAGAATACAAAATAACAACATACACGTAGATACTTAAAGAATATTTTGTCATCACTATATACAACGCGATATTATGGTCCAATTCAATATGTATGTTGTAAAGAGAAACGGTGAGAAGGAGACTGTATCCTTTGATAAGGTGTTAAATCGTATTCAAGTATTGTCAAACGGATTGGACGTCAATGTTTTTGAGGTGGCTCAAAAGGTTTGCAGTCGTATCTATGATGGAGTGAAAACGAGTGAGTTAGATGAGTTAGCCGCCCACATGTGTAGCAGTATGATTACTGAGCATCCTGACTATGGAACATTGGCTGCACGCATCATCGTGTCCAATCATCACAAGAACACATCACCATCTTTCAGTGAGACTGTTGCGTTGCTGTATAACAACGTGGATGTTCATGGGGAGGCAAACCCATTAGTGAGTGCGGAATTGTATTTCACTGTCATGAAGAACAAAGAGAAGTTGAACAGTTATCTTGTTTATGACAGGGATTACTTGTTTGACTATTTTGGCTTTAAGACCCTCGAGCGTTCATACTTGATGAGGATCAACGGCGTTGTTATAGAACGCCCTCAACACATGTGGATGCGAGTTGCACTCGGTATTCATGGCAAGGACGTGAAGGACGCACTTGAGACCTATGACTTGATGTCCAAGAAGTATTTTACACATGCTACACCAACTTTGTTCAACTCAGGGACACCAAGACCGCAGCTCTCTTCATGTTTTCTTTTGCACATGCAAGATGATTCTATTTCTGGTATCTTTCGCACACTTGAGGATTGTGCGTTGATCTCAAAGTATGCTGGAGGTATTGGTCTACACATTCACAACGTAAGAGCTAAAGGCAGTCGCATCCGTGGAACTAATGGTGTGAGCGATGGTATTGTGCCTATGCTAAGAGTGTATAACAACACTGCACGGTACGTTAACCAGTGCTTTACACCAAACACAGTTGTGTATTCAAAAGATGGTCCTAAGAGGATGGATAAGATAACCACGGATGATATGCTTGTTACAATGGACGGGACTTACAAAAAGGTGAATCAAGTGGCTATCAGCAATGTTGATAAAGACATTATTGAAATTCGTAGTAAGTTCTCGTTTGAGCCTATCAAAGTGACACCTGAACACGAAATATACGTTATTCCAAATCAACGCAAAACATTGAACTTTAATTTTATAAAGAACCGTCTGGAAAAGAGTATTGTGCAACCTGAGTTTAGACTAGCAAAAGATATAACTGCCAATGACTTGGTTGGATATCCCATCCCAACATATGAAGATGACTTGGATATCGATGAGGAATATTGTAGGTTCTATGGTATCATGATTGGGGATGGTTCAATTTCTATCCGTTCTAATACCAATAGTTTATCACTGGAATACAAGTTACACTTGAATACCACAACAAAGAAAGAAACAGCAAGGTTTGCAGAAGATTATCTTATAAGAAAAGGAATTCATTATTGGACAACTACAGGCAAAGAGACAGACACCTACTCAATTGGATGGTGTAACCAATCCGTCAATATTTCACATGATGACTTATACAAGGACGGGGAAAAATATTTGCATCCAAAGTTCCTGCATCTGCCAAAAAGCAAGACAATGGCTCTCGTCCATGGATTGATGGAAACTGATGGGCATCGGGGGAAGGAGTTGTACTTTCATAGCACATCTTATCAAGTTGCTCAGTCTTTCAGGTATTTGTTACTCAGACTTGGAAGCTTGTCATCTGGGAATGTAAAGAATGACATTGGAAAGGGGCATTACATTGTACGCAAAAGCGGAAAGCGTGATTACATTGAAACAAAAAAACTTATGTACGTAGTTAGAGTGCCAAAGAGTCATATTACAAAAGAGTTATTTGGCATTGATGGACAATACAACAATTTCTTTGAACACCAAAATATCATTTGGTCGCGAATTAGGACTATTAAAAGCGTTAGGTATGTTGGTGATGTTTATGACTTCAACATGATGGATAACCATAATTACACAGTTGCCTCTTTGGGACTTGTCCATAACTCAGGTCGTCGCAATGGGAGCATCGCAATGTATCTTGAGCCTTGGCATGCTGACATTCAAGCCTTCTTGGAGATGAAGAAGAACCATGGAAGTGAAGAGGAGAGAGCAAGAGACTTGTTTTATGCTTTATGGATCCCTGACTTGTTCATGGAACGTGTAAGAGAAGGTAAAGTGTGGAGTTTGATGTGTCCTGATGAATGCCAAGGACTCAGCGATGTACACAGTGATGATTTTAAGAGGTTGTATGAAAGATATGAAGCTGAAGGAAGATATAAGAAACAACTCCCCGCGCAAGAACTATGGTGGCAAATTCTGCAAATGCAGATTGAACAAGGAGTTCCTTACTTGTTGTTCAAGGACGCGGCAAACAGAAAGAGCAATCAACAGAATTTGGGGACTATTAAGTCCAGTAACTTGTGTGTTGCTGGAGACACCATGATCTTAACAGAGGATGGATATTATCCCATCAAGGACTTAGTAGATACAAGCGTAAGGGTATGGAACGGTAAGCAATTTAGTGAGGCAATTGTGAGGCAAACAGGAAGAATGCAAAAGCTTATTACCGTCAAGTTCAGCAATGGAATGGAAGTGAGATGTACACCATATCATAAGTTTTATATTGAAACAGGAAAGAGACCAGCGAACAAGAGTATACCAGTTGTTATCCAAGCTCAAGACTTAAAACTTGGAATGAAAATAATAAGGTATTCAACACCTTGTTTGAACACTTCTACTGAAGAGATGAAATATGCATACACACATGGACTGTTTTGTGCAGAAGGGACTTACATAAAGCATGAAGAGTCCGAAAAGCATCAATGCACATATAAAAAATGGGAAGATACTGAATTCTGTAAAAGACATCAAGATTTTGAAAAATTTTATGAAGACGATGAAAAGTGTTGTGCTCAAAGTTATTGCGATAAGCCATTACTATGGTTGTATGGTGAAAAAAGAAAGCTTGCAAAGCATATTGATTACTTATACATAAATAATGATACTACTTATGACAGGTTGAACATTGCATTGCCACATGACATAGACGAGAAGTATTTTGTGCCAATGCATAACAACATATCTTCTAAGGTTGCTTGGTTGTCTGGGTACTTTGACGGTGATGGTTGTGTTGTCACATGCGGTGGCATCAAAAACATACAAGTGTCAAGCATCAATCAAGCATTCATTAGACAGGTAATGTATCTCCTTCAAACCCTTGGTGTTAATCCATGTATCTCTGTTTTACGCTCAGAAACCAAGACCCTCCTCCCTGATGGCAAAGGAGGGTCAAAGGAATACACAACACAAACCTGCTACAGGTTGAACATTGACGCGCAAAGTGTTATTCATTTATGTAGTTTAGGTTTGAGAACACACCGTCTTGATTTGTCAAATCTTAAGCATCCACATCACATGACAAATAAGTTTACCACTATAACTGGAATTGAAGACAACGATGAGTATGAAGATACTTATTGCTTCAATGAACCCCTTGAACATAAGGGTATCTTCAACGGTGTATTGTTAGGGAATTGCTCCGAAATTTTGGAATTTACATCACCTGAGGAGATAGCTGTGTGTAACTTAGCTTCAATTGCCCTACCCTCCTACATAGAATATGACGAAGACAACAAACCCTACTACAACTTCAAGAAACTCCATGATGTCGCTAAGGTCATCACTAAAAACCTTAACAAAGTAATTGACGTGAATTTCTATCCTGTAGAGAAAGCAAGGAAAAGTAATTTCAGGCACAGACCTATTGGTATTGGTGTTCAAGGTTTGGCGGACACCTATGTTATGATGCGATATCCTTTCGACAGTCCAGAAGCCATGAAACTAAACCGTGAGATCTTTGAAACAATCTATCATGGTGCAATGGAATCATCCATGGAACTCAGTAAAAAGCGTGGTCAATTGATTATAGATTACAACGACAACAAACTCACATACGATGAATTAACAGAAAAACTAAGTTTCAATGAGTATGATCTTGTTAATCCCAAATACCCAGGTGCATACACAACATTTGAGGGTTGTCCTGCATCATTGGGTGAGTTTCAGTTTGATCTTTGGGGTGTTCAGCCATCCAGTGGATTGTGGGATTGGAAAACATTGAAGGCAGATGTAATGACTCACGGTATAAGAAACAGTCTCCTTCTTGCCCCAATGCCAACCGCTTCAACATCACAAATTCTCGGCTTCAATGAGGCATTTGAACCTTTCACATCTAACCTCTATAAACGCAAAACGCTGGCAGGTGAGTTTATCATTGTGAACAAGTATTTAATTTCAGACCTTGTCAAGTTAGGATTGTGGAACAAAGACATGAAAAACAAAATCATCATGTATGATGGCAGTATTCAAGCAATAGATGACATTCCACAAGACTTAAGAAATCTGTATAAGACATCTTGGGAATTGAAGCAAAAGGTACTGATTGACCAATCTGCAGATAGAGGAGCATACGTCTGTCAATCACAGAGTTTGAATCTTTTCATGGAAGATCCCGACTTTAAGAAGTTGAGTAGCATGCACTTCTATTCATGGCAGAGAGGACTAAAAACAGGTATTTACTATCTAAGGACGAGGGCTAAGGCTCAAGCACAGAAATTTACTATAGATCCATCGCTCCAGAAATTCACAAACTTGAAGATAGACAAAAAAGAAACACCCAAAGAAGATGATAAACAAGAATGCACATTCTGCTCTTCATGAGTAATACAACCTTCTAATACCACGGACTGCTGTTCTGCACATGAAACAAAACTTACTGGAACTGTTAAACTTGTTAGAAACACAATCTTTACATATAGTATGACCACAAGGTTCCAAGAAAGTATCAACATCATTGGTCATACAAATTGGACATATATGAACAAGAGGAGCATCTCTCAAAATGGAATATGTTTTGCTCAAACTCATAATCAATGCCTCTAATCTGTCCTTTTCAATTGATGCAGATGCAAGTTGAGTTTCAAGCTCCTCCATCACAGAGAGTTTCAAGTTTGTTAGTTCCTCAGAGGAAGAAATAATGGTTTCGAAGCGTTTGTCAACATCCAATAAAGAATGATGTAGGTATTCAAATTGATGGAGTTTATCCTCAACATCTTTTGTTTTTTTGGTAAGAGCATCAATATCTTTGACGCATTGACCATATTCTTGCAATAGTGTCTGAAGCTTTTCCTTTCCTTTGACAACAGAATTATTGATTGTTTTGATGTTTTCTATTTCTTCTTGTGAGACACCATGCATTTCAAGAATGTCTTGATTATCGTGTACTGGTATGTTTTGGCATTTGTCTAACAGCAACTGAAAAACATTTTTGTTGTTGAACATGTGTTCTCTATCTGAAACAAGTGACGTGTATGCAAGACCAGGATGATTAGTTTGCATTATGTATGGCATAACAATATAAAACAAAAACGCATGCATCTAATTACGCACTAAATATCAAGGTTCAATCCTTTCTTACCACCTTTGCCTTTTTTGTTAAGGAGTAGATTGTTGATACTGACATCATCGCCAAATACCTCAGATAATTCACTTTGTGTCACAGTGCTCATCATTTCTACACGTTCATTCATGTTTTGACGGTCAAACTCCTTCAAGATATCATCGACGTTTGATGGGCCTTTCATGGAAGGTCTATAGGCTCCTTGTTGTGAAACATTTGGTTGTGGTGAAACACTTGGTCGGCCTGATTGATTGGACTGACCTCCTGAAAACATATTTGCAAACAGTCCGCTTACACCACTCATCAAAGGGTTAGTTTCCGCAGTGTTTTGTTGCATGGTGTTGGCTGTTGCTGCAGCAAACTGACGCATCAATTCAGGATTTTGCTTCAACACTTGATCAAGGCCAGGCATTTGTGTCTTGAACATGGTGTTCGTCATATGAAACATGAACGCTGAACCGCCCAACATAAACATCAATTTCAACTCGGGCGCCATCTTAGCCTTACCTTTGTACTTTTCATGGAGCTCTTCAAAAACCTCATCATAGTCGTCGATGGTGTCATTCACATTTTCAGACCATCCATCTAAACGAGCACCTATTGGGTCAAACTTGTTGTTCATCAGTTCCACACCAGTCACCAATGTTAGCATCACCTTTCTTTGAAACTTGACGCTTTGGTCAATTTCACGATCTCGTTTTAGTCTGTCCAACTCGAGTTTCATCTCTTCATAGTTAGAAGCCATGGTGAACTTCTTTGGCAGCTGCATCCCCTTTCTTTCCATCCTCTCAAATTGGTACAAGATTTCACGCTTAGCATTAAGGATCTCTTCCTCGCTCATAACACGTCGTGTCGATGACTGATATCTATCCCTTTGATTATAGTTGTCATCGGATGCAGTATCTTCTTCAGTAGCCGTAAGATCGGAACCGCTTTGTTCGTACGCGCTTTCTTCTGATTGATAACTTTGCGCTGCCCCGCGACCTTCATACTCAGGAGGCTTCATGTGTTCTCTAACGTCGACGATGTCAGGCACCCTTGCAAAGTCATCCCGTACATTAATACTTTTCACACTTCCACGATCACTATCAAAGTCAATGACACTGGCGCTACGCGACATTTGCGAGCCAGCATCACTTCCAATCTTCTTTCTGTTCATCAATAACTCAAGACCCAAGTCATTATTCAACACATTTAATTTGGGTTCAAAATTCATAATTAATGATATTTGATACAAACTTTAAGCCATTTACAACGCATATATCATAAATACCTCAGGATGAAACCCCCAACAACAGTGCTTTCAATAGATGTGGGTATCAAAAACTTGAGTTACTGTTCCTTTTCAGTTCATGAAACGATATCTATTTTGGATTGGCAAAATATAACAGTTACAGATAGGTGTATCAAGAAGATACCATTGCAAGAACTTACAGAACTGATACTTGCGACGCTCGAAGAACATTTTGATGACACGACAAAATATGACTATGTTGTTATAGAGAACCAACCCATGTTGCGGAATGGGTTAATGAAGACTGTTTCTGTCATGATATACACCTATTTTAACATGTTGAAGATGCATCACGGAAACATTGTCGATGTAAGATTTGTGTCAGCCAGTAACAAACTTAAGGGAACAGAGCTCAAACAAGGCACATATAAGGACAGGAAAAAATCAAGCATAGAACTTGCCAATATACATATTGGAAAATACTGCCCAAACTTGCAATCGTGGTTCTTTCGTCAGTCTAAGAAGGACGATTGTGCTGATTCATTGAACCAAGGCATTGCATTCATCCGAAAGACATTTCAAAACATTTTGTGATGATAGAAAATTTGAAATCACAGTTTGCTATATGCCAACAACAAGCAACCCTAATGGCGAACTACGAGTGCCATGCAATGATAGACCTTGTTTCAAACCTCCTATTTAAAGGCTTTGTAGTGAAAATGCATGAGAAAGATGGCGTAGAATGTCATGAAACATTTTTCAAACGAAAACGAGGTGTTGTCTATGCAAAGAATAGACAATGTTCTCTCAGACCACTTGTAGATGAAGAAGGATGGGAGATGTACCCATTAGAATATCAAGACTGGTGGGCTGACATAATTGTTGATCATATGCTAACATGTGTATCTGTCTTTCGCTATAGGAATCTGGAAGCACACGAAATTGTTATTTGGGACAATGTTCATGGGCTTTCAAATGATTTATATTACATTCCCCCTGCTACAATCATGCAATCTAAAGATACATCAAACACGACACAGCCAACACTCAAGGAACTTGCACTTCTCTCTCTCATTAATACATATGGGTTTCATGTTCTTCAAGAGTTAGAATATACCCTGGACAAGGAAACCATAAAAACTGCCAAGAAGTCAGTTGAATGGTGGGTTGAGTGAGTGGGAGGAACTGTGTTCCTTTCTCACATATTTGTTCAACATTCTAATATTTTTTTCATTGAACAAATGAATATTTTCAGTTATGATAACATCTTTTAAGTTCCACCAAAAGGTATCTCTGGAATATTTTGCGTTCGATTTTGCAATGGCATTAATAAAGTACACGTAGTAAGAATAGAACTCTTTTTGAAATGTGATATAGTCCTTTGTTGGTGTCAATGTGGCTGAAATGTACTTGCGCATAATACTGTGGATTTTCTGGAAGTGTTCCTCATAACACCTTTGCTTCATATTAGAAACAATGTTCTCAGGTATTCTGTAGTTATATGATGGACACAATAAGATGAATCTCTGATCATGGCTACTATATACATTATTATTGTCAATAATCAATAGGCTTTGTATATGGGCCGTGGCTGCAAGCTTCTTGTTAATACATCGAGTGATTTGTTTTTTGACATATGACAAAGATTTACGATACTCTCTGTCTTGTTGGACACAATGATCACGTGAGAATATTGGTCTGTTGAAACGTATACCAAGGGTGATTTCAATTTGCTTTACGACAAACTCAGCCCAAGACTTTTCGCTTGCAGTATAGACAAAAAACTCTACATTACCAAGGTGTTGTTTGATGGATTTTATGAACGTTTCAAAACCCGGACGTACCAACCCGTTTTTCAGTTTGTCCCTAAAATCTGCCAAGTCAAAAGAATATTTTGCACAAGATGATTTCAATCCTTTCCACAACTCATAGGACAGTATTTGTTGAGAGATATCTCCAATAATGGTGCCGTCTAAATCTATTAAAATAACTGTCGTGGAACTATTCATTATTATGTTTATTACATATTCTTTCATGTTGCTCAATTTTAACTAGAAGAGTTTGCAGTTCTTGCTCAATCTGCTTATTTGTCAAGGCCACTTTGGGGTCAACATATAGAGACACATCTCCGTATATAGAATCAAGTGACAGGGTGGGAACCTTTCTTACTTGTAACAACTTCCGGTGTATATATTGACGTAATGACTTTGCACACGCTTTCATCTCTGCCTTCCTAAAACACAAGAAAAACTTATTTTTACTGCGTGTATCAGAGAAATCGGTTGTGTCCACATTTGTCAACTGAGTCCATATTTTGATGTTTGACTGTGTCCAAACTGGTGCCGTCATCACACGCTCAAGACCATCAAGAATATTGCACATATTCGTCATAGATAAATATTTGTTCGCGATGGAGTTGTATTGCCTTAGGTTGTATCTGTTGATGTATGATTGATGCAAACGGAATATGTATTTATGGTTTCTGGCATCAAAATGTTTTTCTATGATGATAACGTGTCCTGGAAAGTATTTTGAGGTAGGTTCGTTTGACATTTTAGGAAAGTACCCATCAGACAGCAAGATGTAGTAGAGCTTTGAACGCTTCTCCCTTGTTGATGTAAGTTGTTTTTTCAACTGTTTCACAATGACGGAGTTGTCATCTATACCAGACTTGTGTCTATCAGTTACGCGGTTTGAGTCGCACTGGTCTACCATCTGCAAGCCTTTGGTTCCTAACAAAGAGAAAGTAATCATGATTCCCGTGTTTAAGCACTTTGTGGTTATAAGACGCATGTTATATTGAGGAAAATCATTGGTCAATACTTGCATCAATGCTGTCACATGCGGACTTATGATGTCAACTATTCCACCTGCTATGTTCATTTTACAACCAAGATATATTTTTTGATTGTAATAATGTATATTCTAAACATATACTTAGTTGCATCCCTTGTCATATTCTTGCAAACTACTAAGGAGTACATTGATGCATATAGTCATTTATTTGTAGTTCTAAGCTTCGTGGTGTTACTTGTACTTACCAATCATTACTCTGAAGTCATTGAGACCTTTGTTGTTAGTGAAATGACCACAGAGAAACCCAATAGGCTTCTATTTGCCAACTTGCTTGAATGGATGAAAAACGATTATAGGAGGTCTAAAACGAAACGAACAATTGACTATGTAATCAAATATTTTCTTCTTAGATTACAAAACACGGATGGAGACAAAACATAAAGTGATACTTGTTATATTCGCTGCTTTCTTTGCTGTTGTGTTTCTAATCTTCATTTTGGGCGGTAAACCCAAAATAGAACACTATAGGGATGATGATGAGGAGGAGGAGTTTGCAAATGAAGATGAAGAAGAGAAGCCTAAAGCAAAAAAACCAGCAAAGAAGGAGACTAAAGATACAAAGGACACCAAAGACGCTACATCTACGCAAGAAGCACAACCTGATAAGAAACCTATCAATTACGTCAAGGAAGCAATGAATTATCTTAATAGCATGAATCTTCCGTTCCAATTGAAGAAAGAGGTCTTCACTGAGTTGTTCAGTGAAGAGGGAATGAATAAATTGGAGAAGATGACAGCGTTGCCCGATGTGCAGAAGTTCGTCACAAACATCATAGACTCTGCAACTGGCTCCTTCAAAACAGTTGTTAAAGAGAAATTTTATGACACATCACTCATCACAGGGCTTGAAGATGTCAAAAAACAAATAAGTAACCTATCACAATCATTGACGAGTGTCACATCAACAATTGAGAAGTTTGAAAAAGAAGCAGCGGCTGCACCTCGTCCAATCCCTTCACACGCTGCCACAACTGCTTCCACAAACTCAAACACAAACACAAGCACAAACACAAACACAAGCACAAGTAATGTGATTGAAGGATTTGAAAATGTTAGAAGCAATTATGCTCTATTTTAGGAGTGTTTCAAACATGAACATAATGCGTGAATCTACATTTTGTTGAAGGTTTTTGGCATGGTTGAGTCTTGCTCGGTCAAGTCTAAGGTTGGCACTTCTTTTTTTGATTTCCACTAATGTAGACAGCAATACATCGGTTTCCACTGGGGAAGTAGATTGGATAAGTTTTGAGGTCATGTATGTCATGAACATGTGAATGCTATATTGTTTTGTGTATTGATTTTTAATCATTTCCATGACAACAATGGAGGTATTAATTATCCGTTTCTTGATGGCCTGATACTCTGCAAAGTCTTGCGAATCTCCGTGTGCTTGATCACACTTGATATTGAAGAAAGACGCATCCTTGAAAAAGGCATCAACAAATTGTGCACATGTTTCCAACACCTTTGGGGTGGTTTGGATACAGTGATTTAGCAATTTCATAAACACATGAACAAAAAATATCTGACTACATGCTGTATTGATCATCAACATGCAAACATCATGTGCGTTTTTGTCGTTAATTGTAAATTGCAGTTTTCGGTTTATTTTATCAAAGTTGGATGTATTCACAATGTTTAGAAGACCTTTCACTTTTTTCAATGGGTCACTGCATTGTATGACGGATCTCCTTGCCTCAGGTACATGTTTTGTATGAGAATGCTTGTGCACTTTGGGTGCACGCACTTGTGGCTCGTAATGTATATGAGAGGAAGTGAAGCACGTATATGATGTCAATAGATCACCATATAGTTTCTCTATCTTGGGGTCTATTTCTACCGTGTCCTTTGCGATTGTAAATTCTTGTGGAGATATACATATGATATCAGTCATATGTTATTTAGAAAGATAAATCCCTTAATGTGTTTTGCTTATACACAGAATTATTTGAGTAAGTTGTATTGGTTCATTATTGGGGAATAATTTATTATGTTATATAAAATGAATAAGGTTTTGCAGTTTGCATTGATTGCTGTTGTTTTAGTTGCTGCTGTGTGGTTGACTGTTAAGTTTGTCTCAGTGAAGAAGACCACGGAGACATTTGCCGAGGCCTCATCATCTCAGGCAACATCAAAACCCAAGGTTGTTTTGGTGCATGCCAGTTGGTGCAAGTATTGTGTGGAGTACTTGTCAAGCAAAACACAGAATGGTAAGAATACGTTTGATGCCGTGGCTGAACAAATGAATGGAAAGGTTGACTTTGAAAAGCTTGACTATGATGAAAACAAGGAACTTGCCAATAAATACGGTGTTACTAGTTTTCCAACAATTGTAGGCATTGAAAGAAGTGGAGGTGTCAAGCCATTTGATGGGGACAGGGATGACATGCCTGCTCTGCTTGCGTTTGCAAAGTCTCTTTCGTAATTCTTGCAATGTTTGCAATATGCAATTCAAGTTTATTTTTCATTTGTTCATAGCCTATGTTCACCATGGTTTCTATTGGTTGTTTGGGCAAGCAAAGCCGCATATTGGTTAAACATATCCAAGCTTCATCGTGCAATTCTATGGTAACAACATTGTTTTTTAGGTCATCATTATATGGTCTTGTAAGTTGATTTAGCGTCGTGCTTAAAATTAAGCTTGCGTATGAAAAAAAATCATGTACTTCTTTTTGTTGAATACATTTTGCTTTGATGTTTATACCAATGACGTCTCTCAACACATCCTTGCAGAAGTAATTTATTGGAAAGTTGTTATAGATACCGCCATCAATGTAGAGCTTGTCTTTATAGACCATTGGTGTAAAGATAAATGGAAGTGAGCAACTTGTTCTTATGGCAAAAGACACACTCATGTTTGGAACATTGTCAACCGACCAATACTCTTCGTGATTATCTGTCAAGTTTGCGACGCATACAATAAGATTCTTGCCTGTGATTTTTGTGAGTTCCAAAAATGTTATGTCATTTTTACGCAATTTCTGTTGTAACATTGCGCTAACAATCTTTGATATGCTTGATCCAGATGAAATGCCATAATTATCAAAAATCATGAACGCTTCATCAATATTTAATTGCACAATGTCGTCCTTAAGGAACTGTTTGTGAATAAATGAGATCATCTCTTGAGAAGAGAACCCAAGAGCTATGAAAAGACACATGATGGAACCTGCTGATGTTCCTAACAGATTCATAACATACTTCAATATGTCAACCTCCTCTAAATACTTGATGCACCCAATTGACGAAAGTGCCTTGATTGCACCACCTGCAATAACAATGTTTGAAAAGCGACAAGGGTATGGCTGTGTCATGTTTGTTTGTAAATACACATATGTTATGATGAGTTAAATCACACACTTAATTTTTATACATAATAAATAGAAGAGTATGCAAAGTTCTGCGTATCGTCTAAATATACATGATGTGCAAAAGAGATTACACGAGAGAACAGAGAAAAAAACACTGTGCTATGACAAAGTATTAGAAATCTGCCATAAAAGGATTATCGCATCAACAGACAGAGAAAAAACAAATTGTGTATTTGAGTTTCCAGAATATATTATTGGATTTCCACTTTTTGACATGAATGCTTGTATGGAACATTGCAAGAAGAACTTGATGGCCAGTGGCTTCTTGGTTCAATATCATTTTCCAAACAAGTTTTACATTTCATGGGATATAGATGAAATTAAAGAACATAAGGCTCAACAAAGACGGAATACTCCCCTTTCGGCAATTGTGCCAACACCCAAAAAGCAAACAAAAACAGATACAAATCAAGGATCCACTTCCACAACACAAATTACACCACAAAAGACATTACAAAATAATCCACAAAATACATTCCAAAATACTTTGCAAAACACATT
>JACCDR011522161.1_pt1 | contig 35591 bp, 23 predicted proteins | sample 7446431 | NCBI WGS metagenome assembly JACCDR01 (sample SAMN15323443, study PRJNA562643) | freshwater metagenome | isolation source: river surface water | place: USA:Blue River Watershed | collected 2017-08-17 | reverse complement strand
GGCATATTGGCTACTTTGTTTTCGAGCATTCCAAAGGCACGAATCAATTTTTGGCGTGTTTCGGCTGGTAAAATCACTTCGTCGATATAGCCTCTGTGTGCCGCACGGTAAGGATTGGCAAACTTTTCGGTATATTCGTCCACTTTTTCTTGTAATTTCTCTTCGGGATTTTCAGCCTCCGCAATTTCTTTACGGAAGATGATTTCGGCAGCACCTTTTGCCCCCATCACGGCAATTTCTGCCGTAGGCCAAGCGTAGTTCATGTCGGCACCAATATGCTTCGAATTCATCACATCATACGCTCCTCCGTAGGCTTTACGGGTAATTACCGTAATGCGTGGAACTGTCGCCTCACAGAAAGCATACAACAATTTCGCTCCGTGATTGATGATACCGCCCCACTCTTGGTTTGTACCTGGCATAAAGCCCGGTACGTCTTCTAGTACCAATAATGGAACATTAAAACAGTCGCAGAAACGCACAAAACGAGCGGCTTTCATACTGGCTTGGATGTCTAAGACACCAGCCATCACAGCAGGCTGATTGGCTACAATGCCGATGCTTCTGCCGCCCAAACGGGCAAAACCCACTACAATATTTTCGGCATAGTTTTTATGCACTTCAAAGAAGGAATCGGTATCTACGAGATGGTCGATTACCTCTTTCATATCGTAGGGCTGATTGGGATTTTCGGGAATGATGTCGTTTAAAACACTGCGGGTTTCGTCGCCTAGCTGATAGGGCAACAAGGGAGCGGTTTCTTCGCAGTTCTGCGGAATATACGAAAGCAAACGCTTGAGGTCGTTGATACACGTCACTTCGTTGGCACACGAGAAATGCGTTACACCCGACTTAGTAGAATGCGTAGAAGCTCCTCCCAGTTCTTCGGATGTCACTACTTCGTGCGTAACCGTTTTGACTACGTTGGGACCTGTCACAAACATATAAGATGTATTTTCGACCATTAGGATAAAATCGGTAATGGCAGGTGAATACACCGCTCCACCCGCACAAGGCCCCATAATGGCAGAAATCTGCGGAATAACCCCCGAAGCAAGGGTGTTTTTATAAAAAATATCAGCATAACCTGCCAACGACATTACTCCTTCTTGGATACGAGCTCCACCCGAATCGTTTAGACCTATCAATGGTGCTCCGTTTTTCATGGCCAAATCCATGATTTTACAAATTTTTTCGGCAAAAGTTTCTGATAAAGCTCCCCCAAAAACGGTAAAATCTTGGGCAAATACATAAACCAATCGCCCATTGATTGTTCCATAGCCCGTCACTACGCCATCGCCCAGATAGTACTCTTTATCTAAGCCAAAGTCTTTGCAACGGTGCATCACAAATTTCCCAATTTCCTCAAAAGAGTTTTCGTCGAGCAACAAAGCGATGCGTTCACGGGCAGTCAGTTTGCCTTTGTTGTGTTGTGCTGCAATGCGTTTTTCTCCACCTCCCAACAAGGCTTCTGCATTCTTCTGTGCTAATATCTCGAATTTTGCTTGGTTTGATTTTACCTTCATGGTATTCCTATGGTATTTGTTTTGTATTTGGGTCAAATATAAAGGTCATATTTTAGATAACGTGTAAAATTGATATAGTTTCTTGAAAATTGCATATTTTCAAGAAGAGAAATAGTAGTATTTTTAGATTCATTTCGTAGGGTTCTGTATTAGTTGAAATATTGTACCAGATGTTGCATTCGTCCTTTACGCAGCCTTTTACCTCCCTCAAAATACTAGCCTCTTGGCTAATTCTTTTTTATCCTGCTATTACCGCTTGTAGCTGAATAGAAAATTAATAACTTTACCAATCCTTACACGAACACTCAGCAAAGATGTTTTTACACAAGAAGAAAAACTTTTACGGGCTATTCTTGCGTCAATGTGCGTTGGTGTGTACACTATTTGCCTCTAAAGCACAACAAGCCAGTAGCAGCTTTGCCTTTCTAAAACTAGCCAACGCTGTTCCTGTAGCCGCACAAGGAGGACTTTTGGTTGCACCGCTCGACAAGCAAAGCAGCTATTTTATCCAAAATCCAGCGTTGTTAGATTCATCGACCAAGCATGAAGTATATCTGCATTATATGCCTTATTTTCGAGCAGGGCAACTGACAGCCGTGGCATTTACGCCTCAGTTGCTGCACAGAACTTGGGGGGTGGGCATACAATACCTCAACTACGGCAAATTGCCCCAAACCGATGTATTAGGCAATATTATCGGAGAATTTTCGGCAAATGATTACGTTATTAGCATTGGTACAGCACAAACACAAGGCAATATTACTTTTGGAGGCAACCTCAAATGGGTTGGCTCGGTACTTGGTTCTTACCAAGCACAAGCCTTATTGTGCGATATTGGGGCGTATTTTAAGCACCCCAACAAGCACTTGAGTTTTGGCATAACAGCCAAAAACATTGGCTTGGTCGTCAAAGATTTTTCTCCTACAAGTGCGACTAATATGCCTTTCGATGTGCAATTGGGCTTGGCTTTCAAACCTTTGTATATGCCTGTACGATTCAATATAAACGCACACCATTTGCATATTTTTAATATACTTTATGAAGAAAACAGCATAGCCAATTCATTAATAAACCCTAGCTTTGCACAACAATTGGCCAGTCATCTGAGTGTAGGAGCTACGCTTTTATTGAGTACCCATTTTAATCTGATGTTTGGTTACAACCATTTGCTTAGTCAGGAGTTAAGTATGAGTACTGCTGGAGGCTTGAGTGGTTTTTCGACAGGCATACAGGTTAAAACCAAGCGTTTTTCTCTCTTTTACAGTTATGGAGGCTATCATACAAGCGGAAATTTAAGTAGTTTTGGTATAAATTTAGACTTTACACGTTTCTAAAATCCAGAGATGTTTAGAAGATTGCAGTTCGTTTAGCACACCACTGCAAGAAACATAACCCAACGTATATGAATCATTTAGATGCTTTAACGCCCAAACAAATCGTAGCGGAACTCGACAAATACATCATTGGACAAGCCGAAGCCAAGAAAAATGTGGCTATCGCTTTAAGAAATCGTTGGCGACGTATGCAAGCGCCAATTGATATGCAAAAAGAAATTACACCCAACAATATTTTAATGATTGGTTCTACGGGTGTTGGTAAAACGGAAATCGCTCGCCGTTTGGCTAAATTAGCCGATGCTCCTTTTACCAAAGTAGAAGCCTCTAAATTTACCGAAGTGGGCTATGTGGGCAGAGATGTAGAATCTATGGTAAGAGATTTGGTAGAATCGTCGATTCACTTGGTTCAATTATCTAAAAAAGAAGCAGTTAAAGAAAAAGCTAATCAGGCTGTTGAGGAAATTATTCTCGAAGCCCTTATTCCGGCTATCAATAAAGCCCATAAAAAAGCAGCCAAAGAAAAAGAACTGAGTGGAGGCGATGCACCGCTTTCTGACGAAGAGTTGAACCATAAAACTCGTGCGTTGTTTCGTGAAAAACTCCGCAAAGGCGAACTCGAACACCGCAAAATAGAAATTGATATAAAAGCCAGCAACGCTCCTAATATTGGGGTAATGGGTGGCCCTATCGACGAAATGTCGATGATGAATCTCCAAGAAATGATTGGAGGAATGTTGCCCAAAAAGAATAAAAAACGAAAATTGACTATTGCCGAAGCACGTAAAATATTGATAGAAGAGGAATCGGCAAAGCTCATCGACATGGACGAGGTAAAGGATGAGGCAATCCGTAAAGCTGAGAATTTAGGCATTATTTTTATTGATGAAATTGATAAGATTGCCTCTAACCGCAGCGGTGGCGGTGGTCCCGATGTGAGCCGTGAGGGGGTACAAAGAGATTTGTTGCCTATTGTTGAAGGCTCTACCGTAAATACCAAATATGGCGTTATCAATACCGACCACGTGCTATTTATTGCCGCAGGAGCGTTTCACGTATCAAAACCCAGCGATTTGATTCCTGAATTACAAGGCCGTTTTCCGATTCGGGTCGAGCTACAAAGTTTGAAAGAAGAAGATTTTTATCGAATATTAAAAGAACCTAAAAGTGCTTTAACCAAACAATACGAGGCTCTTTTGGCATCGGAAGGCGTGGGATTGAGCTTTACAGACGAAGCCCTTTCCGAAATTGCCCGCATTGCTTACCAAGTAAATGCCGAGGTTGAAAATATCGGTGCTAGAAGATTACAAACGGTCATGTCGCATTTACTTAACGAAATCATGTTTGATATTCCCGACGTGATTAGCCCTAATACTCAAGTGATTATTACCAAAGAATTGGTATTAGAACGCCTAGGGGGCTTGGTCAAAAATAGAGATTTGAGCCAATATATTCTCTAGGTTTTATGACTTCAAGCTGCTTTGAACAAAGCAGCTTGAAGTCAATATTTGTGCGACTTAGGGTATTTTTACAAATTTTATTACCGCCGATTTGTCTTGCCATTGCAGCAACGCACCATAAATTCCTTCTTTGTAGGCATTGATGTTTAGCTCTACTTTTGTATCCTTTACGGTACTTTGGTAAACGATTTTTCCATAAAAATCATAGATGGTCAATTGTGTACCCACGCCAGCCCAAGAAGGTAATTCTATCGTTACATTGCTTCTACTAGGATTCGGGTAAGCTCTTGCCATGCCTTGCGTTTCGGTTTCGGTGCCTGTAATTACCAAAGAAGAAGGCACTTTCCAAGGTACAATGCCTGTTTCGGGCTTCGGAAATGCTTTGAGTGAAAATACGTGAAATTCGCCAGGTTCTAAGAAAAGTGGTAAATCAAGGTCGGTTACATCAATGGTGCTACCCGTAAAGAAGTCGTACCATTTGCCTGTACTAGGAAATAAGCGACTCATGCCTGCTTTTTCTACATCAAAATTTCCTACAACCAACACCGTATTATCTGCCGAACGCAACGTTACCTTTTTCTGAAAACCCGATAAATCAATGTCGAAATCGGTGGTTTTGAAAATACTTTGCGTTGTTTTTAGTTTAATCAAAGCGGCATAAGCTTTATACACGTTCAAACGACGGCTATCTTTATAATAATCCCATTTCAACGGCTTTTGCCCTGTACGTCCGTTTTGGTCTATCGAAATATCATAGCCCAATTCGCCAAATTGCCAAAGCATTTTAGGCCCCGGTACGGTAAAAAAGAGGGCGGCATTGGTTTTTATCCGCTCTAAAGCTGTAGCCAAATCTTTGGTTGTATAAGTATTTGATACTTTGCCATTTTGCAATACATCATAAATCACCCTTTCTTCGTCGTGGCTTTCCATATACGACACCAAACCTGGCGATGCCATGCCTCTGTTTTTGTACGACAGGCGAGAAAGGTCGGCGTTATAGCCTTTGGTTAAGTTCCGAAAATCGTAGTTATGATTAGCCCAGACCATCATGCCATAGTTGATAAACGCTCTTTCTTCGGCATCTTCCGAAAAAAGTTCTAGGATAAAATAGGCCGAAGCATCTATTTGTTTAGCACTGTCGTAATAATATTTTAGGTTATCAACCCTGCTTTGGTCATATAAACGAAAAATGGCATCGTTAGAGCTTTGTTTTTGTGTAAAACCCTTCGCCAAGTCGATACGATAGCCGTCTATGTTGTATTCTTTTAGCCAAAATTGTACTGCGTTACTTATATAGGTACGTGTGGCAGGACTTTCATGGTTAAAGTCGAAAAACACGCTGAAAGGGTGTGTTGCTTGCTGGTTGAAAAAAGGCGAATTGGCGGCAGGCTGCGAGCCGTCCCAATACATTTTTACATACGGAAATTCGTAGTCAGCTTGGTTGAAAACCACGTCGAGAATCACCGCAAAGCCCATTTCGTGACATTTGTCAACCAAGGTTTTGAAGTCGTTTTTTGTCCCATAAGCTTTGTCTGTAGCAAAATAAAACGTAGGATTATAGCCCCACGAATCGTTTCCTGTAAACTCTTGTACGGGCATCAATTCAATGGCATTAACGCCTAAATTTTTAAGATACGAGAGCGTATCCATTACAGCTTTGTAGTTTTTATCAGCCACAAAATCTCGCACGTGTAGCTCATATACCACGAGGTCTTCTTTGGCTGGTCGTTTAAAGCTGGTGTTTTTCCAAACGTAGGGGGTTTGTGCCGTTTGCAATACCGACGCAATCGTTTTGACCGACGCTGGCAGTGTTTTGAGGTTGGGGTACGTTGTTGTTGGGATATACTGGTCGTTGTTGGGGTCGAGTATTTTTTCGGCATAAGGGTCTGCCACGGCAAGCGTACCGTCGATAAAATACTGATAAGCATACTCTTGTGCTTTGGTAAGGTTGTTGATTTCTAGCCAATAGCGATTGCCATCGGGCGAGCGTTTCATCAGGTAATTGCTGTTGGTCTGCCAATTGTTAAAGTCGCCAATCACATACACAAAGCTTTTGAGGGGTGCGTACAGCACCAAGCCTACGCTTGTTTCTGATAAATAATTGATGCCGTCTTTCCAAGCAGTAGGCACCGTTTCGACCACGTATTTGGGTGGTAGCATCACTGTAATTTGTGCCGATGAAACTCCTGCTTTGGCTTGTGCTTGAACTTTCATAGTAATAATAGTGGAAGAAGTACCATTGGTCGCAATAATTTGCTCTAAGTCTTTGTAAGACAAAGTTTTACTAAACGAATCGGTACTATCACTTGGAAAGCCAAATAAGGTAGTTCCTTGGCTTTGTACCTTTCCGTCTATGCTCACTTCTGCGGTCAAGATGGCTTTTTTAGTGGTTTTGATTGAAATGGGTAAATCTTGTCCTTGTTGCAGTACCACCGACGAAGCGGCAGGTGCAACGAAGCTTACGGCAAAACTATCGTACATGGTTACGATAAAATCTTCTGTTTGGGCTGTACCATCGCCACTTTTGAGCAATACGCCCAACTTTCTAATCGCTTTGCCTGTTGGTACAGCAAAATAAGTCCGAGGAATCATCTTGATGCTCCATTTGTTGTTGCCTAACGAAGTCATTTTGCCTTTTTCGTAGGCTACATTAAAATTGGTTTGGCCGGCTGGCTGATACTCAAAAGCATCGCCTGTGGCACTTGTCCCAGCACCCGACCACAAATACACATCCGAAGTTTTGCCTAATAAGGCTTTGGCTCGACTGTCTTTGGCTTGTGTAAGGTCGAAAATCAAGGTAATTTCTTGGTCGCCATTTGGCAATAAAGGGTCGGTCGTTACGGCCTGACCAAAAATAGGAAGGCAACTTATCCAGTATAGGATAAGCAGAAGAGATAATTTTTTCATGAAATGTTTACACTTTAGGTTAATGGTAATACGAAGATAGCTAGTTTTTTTGTAAAAATAACTAGATTTCAAGCATTTCGACGAAAAGCCGTGCTATACGAGAAGTCATTATTCAAGGCTTTTGCCTACTATACGAATATCGGATGCTTGATTGCTGGATATAACTGGCTTTTCAAGATTAAAAGCTTTTTATCCAACTGTAGTAATCAAACATCCAATATTTATTACTTAATATTTCCAACTGGTCAAGTCTGCTCCTTTGGGTGCTGCCAAGCTGATGCGTTTGAGGATTTTAGGAAGATACATTGTATTATAACGCAAGCGAGAAATGTAATTAGGCTGATTGGGGTCGCCATTCCAACAATGTTCGGCACGGTCGCCATAAGCTACCTCGCCATCGTAGGTTGGATTTTTGACATTTTTCAGAAAATCTTCCATTAAATATACCGCATTATTGAGATAATAATTATCCATATCACCACAGTAAATATGGATTTTCCCTTGCAATTTTGGTCCTAAAACCGTCCAATCTCTTTGAAGAATATGCAATAAATCAAAATGCTCTTTCCAGTATTCGGCTACTTTTTTATCAATAATCCCTGTTTTTTTGTCAAAAATACGTTGTGGATAGCCGTCTTTGCCTATTGGCGAAAACACCGCTTCCCAAATATCCCATTGACCACCCGAACGAGATTTATCGCCAATGGCTAATTCGTGGTAATTCATATCTTCGACGGTACATTTTACCGTGCCGAGGTAATCTCTTTTGCCAGGAATAGCCGTTTTTTTCCAAGGACTATCGTAGTAATAAGCATTGGAAAATTTGTACAAATCAATGGCGGTATAAGCCTGAAAAGAGATAGGGTCGGGACAAGCCGCAAAACAGCCGTTGTACTCGTCGGGATAAAAAATTTGGGCTGCCAATGCTTCCCAACCGCCCGTAGAGCCTCCATACAAAAATCTCGCCCAGCCTTGTCCGATGCCTCTGAATTGCTTTTCGATGTACGGAATCAATTCGTAAGTAATGGCATCGCCATAAGGACCTAAGTTGGCAGAGTTCACGGCGTAAGAATCATCGTAAAATTGATTGGCATGTTGGATTTCTACAATCAACATTCTTGGAAAATCTTTGCTCGTCCATTGTTTGTAAAAATTATAGGCTTCTTCTTTGACGATTTTATTGTAGCCATAAATATGAAAACGAGCCGAATAATCATCCGTTTTCATGTCGGCAGGCGGAGGCGTTTCGCTAAAACCACTGAAATCAGCAGGGAAATGTCCGTGAAAAATAGCCAATGGATAATGTGCTGTGGGGTGCGTATCGAATCCTTCGGGCAACAACACGTGTGCACCAAGGTACATATCTCTTCCCCAAAACTTGCTCAGTAGCTCACTTTTGATACGAATATGCTTGATATATTTGGTGTCTTGGGGCGGCGTAATTGGTGGTACTTCCTGCGTAATGACCAATTGAAAAGGCTGCTTGGCGGTCTTTTTCAAGGTAATTTTTACGGGTATGCTGTAGATATTGCCGGGAGCATCATTGAACTGCTGCCCTTCGCCTCTATCCGCCGGCAGTTGCACCACGTGGCCATCAGCCCGATGAAAGGTTTCGTATTTATGCAACAATACTTGGGCATAATATTCGCCTGCTGGCACTTGGCTGATGCGTTGAATCGGATACCCAAAGGCTTTGTCGTCCACAACAATCGGCTGATTGGGCTTCCATTGGTTAATATCTATGCCAAACATCAACTGCGTATCGGCATCGTCGCTGATTTGTCGGCGTGGTTCTTGGGCATTAGATTTTGCTAAAAAAAGCATCAAACGCCCGTCCAAAGGCTTTTGACTAAGTTTTTCGGTATATGTCACCGAAAACTTCTGCCCCAAGCTTGAGAACACACAAAGCAAAAAGCCCAAAAGAAAAAGATTTTTCATGATTTAGTTAGTTGATTTTTAAGCTTTTAAAATAAAAAACACAGGATTATTACGCATAAAAATTCTAAGAAGAATGGTCGGCAATAATTACCCATTGCCCTTTGATTTTTTTCCAAGTAAGCGTAAAATGTCCTCCTATATCGCCTTTTTCTGGACGAGTCAAATGCCATTTGCCCACCACCAAACAAACCGTTGGGGCAAGGAAATTGACGTGCAGAATATCGAATTTGAGCGTTCCCATCGAAGCTAAATCAGGGTAATTTTTTTGGTAACTTGCCAAGGTGTTTTGATAACCATATTTTACCCCATTTTTTCCTATGTACATCAACGAATCCGATTCCCAGTAGCCTTTCATAAAAGCTACCACATCGCCTTTGTTCCAAGCCTGATTCTGTCGTGCCAAAATCGACAATATTTGTTTTCTATCGCTCGGTTTTTGAGCTAATGCTTTGTTTATCAAGCCTAAACACAGTAAAAATACGAGAACTTTTTTCATAAAAATATCTTGTTAATAAACCTGCTTTATCTTTTTGTTTTATTCTTCCTCACATCCCAAAGCCATGTCGGTTGTACCAATAGGAGCACCCGGTGCCAGTTCTTTATGAACGATTACTTTTGCCGCCGATGGATTTTTCAAGCGGTCGAGTGCGTAGTCGATATGTGCCTGTATATCTGCTTCTTTGGTATTTTTTTGACTTTCGAGGTAGGTCTTTACTTCTTTCAATACTTTGTTGCAAACGGCTCTTACTTGGTAATTACTGGCTTCATTTACGCTCAATGCCATTAGGTGCGTCAAGACAATCTGTTCGGTCTGCAACTGCACTTTGCGTGCCAAGCCAGTGGTTTTCGGTGCTTTGATAGTCTTTTCTATCAATTGCATCAACATTTCTTCTAAACCCAAGCTGCCATAACGAGCTTCGTATTCGACCATTCTACTGGCACGTTCGGTTTGTAGTAAAAATTGTAAAGGAAAATCGGCGGCAGCTTCGGCAGCAGCCAGTGGGTCGAAGGCTCTTCCTGTCCGTTTTTTGAACAACTCTCTGTTGGGCCAATAGCCCGCAGGACGAGCAGGAATGAGCTTAATAATGTCTTCCGACAACGTAAGCACTTCGGGCGATAAGGTTGTCAAAACGGCATCCAAGGCTTGTTGTTGGCGTTCTTTGCTTACCAAAGCGTTGGGCGTTTGTCCGTCGCCTCGCAAAGCATAACGATAATCGACCGAGCCGATAATTTTGGCAGCAGCCTCCACTTGGTAGCGGTGGTAATTATAAATTGGCACCAGTGCATCTTCTAAAAATGCCATGGGCGTTCCTTTCCGAATGGTGTTTTCGCCAAATTTGCTCAGTGCCTTTTGCCGAACAGCCAAGGTGTTTTTTAGTTCTTCTACAGGGTCTTTGCCATTGTCCCACAAATGGGCATTCGGACTAAAGCTACCTGCTGGTCGTGCGTCTATATCTGTCAAAAACAACAGTCCTTTTTGCGTAGCATCGGTCAAAATTTTATTCAACGCTTGCTTTTCATCTGTGTTTTTGGCAAAATCTTGGTAGCCAAAAGTAATAGAAACTTTGTCCCATTCGCCAATGCCATAAGCATAAGCATCCGACAAATCGACTTCGCCTTGGGCATTGAGTTTCACCGTAGGATGTGGATAATCCATCACAGAAGCACGATTATTGATACTTGCCGAATAGTTGTGCATCAATCCCAGCGTATGCCCTACTTCATGAGCCGCCAGTTGTTTCAAACGCAACAACGCCATTTTGAGCATGGGGTCTTTGTCGGGGTCGAGTTTTTCTCCTTTTTCAAATGGCGACAATAATCCTTGGGCAATTAGGTAATCTTGCCGTACCCGCAACGAGCCAAGCGTTACGTGTCCTTTGATAATTTCGCCTGTGCGTGGGTCAATAATAGAAGCCCCATACGACCAGCCACGGGTACTACGATGCACCCAGTTGATAACGTTGTAGCGGGCATCCATCGGGTCGGCATCGTCGGGTAGTACTTTTACTTGGAACGCATTTTTGTATCCAGCCGCTTCAAATGCTTGGTTCCACCACGCCGTTCCTTCCAACAAGGCCGAACGGATAGGCTCTGGCGTACCGTTGTCGAGGTAATATACAATAGGCTTTACCGCTTCGGAAAGCTTGGCGGCAGGGTCTTTCTTTTTGAGTCGATGGCGTATGATAAAATACTTGTCGATTGGCTCCGATACTGGCGTAGCATAATCAAAATAGCTAAGTGCATTGAAGCTTGAGCGAGGGTCGAACACCCGTGGCGTGTAGTCGGCATCGGGCAATTGTACAAAGCTGTGGTGTACTCGTAGCGTCAGGGCTTCGCTGCTTGGGGCAACCGAACGCACAAAGTCGCCAGCGTCGTCGCCACCAGTAAACGTAAGCGTTGTTTCAAACTCGGTATTCAAAGGAAAGTTTTTGGTACGAGGCAAGTACATCGCCGAGCGTGTCTTGTCGAGCGAATACGAGCCTTGCTTCATGGCTTTGATGCGTTCGCTGATGCCTTGTGCATCGTTTAATAGAAAGTCGGTGATGTCCACCAGCACTTTCCCATTTTCTTCGGCTTCTGCCACAAAGCCTGCAATGGTCGAAGCGGCAAACGATTGCTCTACGGCTCTTTTTTCCTTGGCATCGTTTGATACTGCACGGTATTTGAGGTTGGGTTGGGTGAGCAAGATTTTACGACCAATTTTTTGGAAAAAGACAACCTTTTCATCGCCCAACAAGCCTCTGTCTAGCCCAATGTCGTTAGAGCCTAAGCCCGCAGGCAACGAAGAATAATACAAAAATTCGGTATTGAATTTGTCGATTTCTAACCAAACTTTTCCTTGGTCTTCGTCCCAATAAAATGAGAAAAAGCCTTGGAATTTCTGTAAACCCTGTGTTTTTTCGGTGATACTGGGTAGTTTTTGAGCAAAAGACGGTACAAATATGCCTATCAGCCAAAGGCATAGCACGAGAGATAAACTTTTTTTCATGAATAATTAATTTGTTGAGAATAACTTGTGTAGTAAAAATAAGGAGATTTATAAAAAAAGAAGCATCAGAAGAGCGTTTTTAGCTGAAATACTGTTTTTAAGGCTTTTTATACCAAGTAGTCACCTACTATTTTACTGAAAAAAGTTGTTTTGTCAGGCTTAGTCCTTATTTTTGTTTATGCTTATCTCTCCACACAAAGCAAGTTAACTCATGAAAAAAATGCCCTATCAATCAACAAACAAACACCTCAGAAATCTTTTGCTAGGTATTCTGCTGAGTATAGCAGGCTTATCAACGCCACCAGCAGCACAAGCCCATGTATATGAGCCTTGGGATGTGGTGTATGCCCTCGATAACCCCAAAAGAAAGCTACGCATCAAATTTGTTTTTAGAGAAGATGACAAAAGCGATACCACCAAGAAAAGCCTTTTTACCAAGGTAAAAGGTTTATTCAATACGATTCTTGATTTTTCAGACAACCCTCCTGTGCGTTTGGAGGTATCATATACAAAGGATAAAAAAGTAAAAAACTGAGGTAGGATAAATTAAGTATGAGGGCGGAGTTTTGAGTGTCCTTGCCTAAAATAGGTTGCCTTCAAAATACTAATTAACAATTCGCAATGCTGCATGAATACTTATATCTATCTTAGCTTTTTACACGCACCCGATTGAAATGCTTGTATAATTTTTGTACCATCTTTTCCACTTCGGCATCAGAATCAATCAATACGCTGATGTTCTGTACGGCGTGAATTACGGTGCTGTGGTCACGGCCACCAAAATGATAACCGATAGATTTGAGGGGTAAATCTGTAAATTCTTTCATCAAATACATCGCCACCTGACGAGGGAAAACCGTTTCTTTTTTACGGCTTTTTCCTTTCAAATCGGCCATCGTAACGTCGAAATGCGAGGTAATCGCATCGAAAATATTATCAACACTGATTTCTTTTTCGCTATCTACAACGATGTTTTTGAGCGTAGCCCTCGCCAAATCCATGTCAATTTCTTTTCTATTGAGCGAGGCATGAGCCATTAATGACACAATCACTCCTTCCAACTCACGCACGTTGGTATCAATGCTATGTGCCAGATATTCAATCACTTCGTCTTTGATATAAATACCATCGGCTTGTAATTTCTTTTGAATAATGGCAATTCTGGTTTCAAAATCAGGTTGTTGTAAATCAGCCGTAAGTCCCCATTTAAAACGAGAAAGCAAGCGGTCTTGCATCCCTGCCAAATCTCTGGGCGGGCGGTCAGACGACATGATGATTTGCTTACCCGACTGATGCAAGTGGTTGAAAATATGGAAGAAAGATTCCTGTGTTTTTTCTTTTCCTGCCAAAAACTGCACATCGTCAATAATCAACACATCTATTTGCATATAAAAATTCGTAAAAGCTTGCAGCGTATTATTACGAATGGCGTTGATAAATTGGTTGACAAATTTCTCAGACGACACATACAGCACAAACTTATCGGTATAGGTATTTTTGATATAGTTGCCAATGGCCTGTATCAAATGCGTTTTACCTAAACCCACCCCTCCATAAATCATCAATGGATTAAACGACGTTACGCCGGGGCGTTGTGCCACAGCCAAGCCAGCCGAGCGGCCCAAGCGGTTGCAATCACCTTCTACAAAATTGTCGAACATATAATGCGGATTCAAGTAAGAATCCAATTCGAGCGAATCTAAATCTTTCAACTGAAACGGACTTTCGTAAATCGTCGGTTCAGGGCGTTTTTGTGTAGGAGGCGGTGTAGTAGGCTTTTGATTGGGTACATTGAGGGCTATCGGTGGATTCTTGCGGTCGCCACGGTCAACAATAATTGAATACTCCAACATACCATTACGACCCAAGGTGTAGTCGATGGCTTTGCGTAAAACATGCACATAGTTTTCCTCAAGCCATTCGTAAAAAAACTGGCTTGGGACTTGTATGGTGAGTGTATTATGGACAATTTTCAGAGGAACTATGGGTTCGAACCACGTCTTGAAGCTTTGTTCGTTCACTTCTTGACGAATGATGTCGAGGCACTTAGCCCACACTTGCCTTGTTTCGGTTTGCATGGTTGGGGGTATCAATGTTTAAGATGGCTATTTGTTCAGACGTTTGAAAGGCAAACCTCTGTATGTGAATCATTTATCTTTTGGATAAAAAAACGATGATTTGATTGGAGCCAGTTCAAGCCACAAAATTAGTAAATTTTATCATTGAGAAAAAATGAAACAACCGACTTCCTGCAAAGATTTTAGCGAAAGGTCAAGAAAGGTAGTAGGATGTTTCTAAAAAAAATCCAATCAAAACTTAATCTTTATCAAGTTTTTGGGATTTTTTGGTAGAAAAAATCCCAGCCACTACATTTGTTTGGTATTCATTTTCTGATAGGTCGCTATCTGATTACTACTCAGTAAAAGATAGTATTTTTCAAACGTAACTATTCATGTTTTAGCATTTACTTAGCTTATGGCATCAAACCTTTTCGATGAATTTCCGAGGGCAACCAAAGACCTTTGGAAACAACAAGCTATCAAAGATTTAAAAGGAAAAGACTTTGAGCAAACGCTTGTGTGGCAAGCCGAAGACCAACTGGCTATCGAACCTTATTTTGTACAAGACGACCTCGCCCATGTACCCTTAGCAGCCTTACAACAAGCCCAAGTTACAGCCTCAGCAAGGCAATGGCAAAATCTTGAAACGATACTGTTGCAAGACGAAGCCAGTGCCAATGCCCAAGCCCTCGAAGCTCTTGAGCGAGGAGCCGATGCCCTTGTATTTGATTTTCAACAGCGGTTGGTCAGTGCAATTGATTATAAAAAATTACTACATAAAATCAAATTATCCGAATCGCCTGTTTTCTTTAAAATTCAACAAAATCCACTCCATTTATTCCAAACCCTTCAAACGCTGATTCCTTACCAAATGAAGGGGAGCATACAACTGGATGTATTAGGACAATGGATGCAAACGGGCAATATTGCCCCTACGATTTGGGACGAACTCGCCCAAGTCATCAAAGAAACGGCGGGACATCCACAGTTGAAAGTATTGCACGTAAGTTCTGAGGCTTTTCATCAGGCTGGGGCAAGTGCGGCACAAGAAATAGCCTTTACCTTAGCCAATGCCCTTGTGTATATCGACGAATTGACCGAACGCCAAGTAGAGCTATCAACGATACTCGCCAAATGGCATATCAGTCTTTCGATAGGAACAGACTACTTCACCGAAATTGCCAAAATCAGGGCGTTTCGCTATGTTTGGCAGCAAATACTGGTACAAGGCTATGGCGTAGCCAATCCGCCCGTGCCTTATATCCAAGCCAATACTTCGTTTTACTACGATGCCGCCCTTACGCCCAACACCAATATGCTGAGGGCTACCACCGAAGCAATGGCAAGTATTATTGGCGGTTGCGATGCCCTGCACGTACACGCCTACAATGCCGCTTTTGAAACACCCGACCATTTTGGCAAACGCATTGCACGCAATATTTCAAGTATTTTAAAAGAAGAATCGTACCTCGATAAAGTAAATGACCCTTCGGCTGGCAGTTATTTCATCGAAAACCTTACCTTTGCCTTGGCCGAAAAAGCCCTTGCTTTACTTCAAACCATTGAGGCACAAGGCGGCATTCAACAAGCGTTTCGAGAAGGATTTATTCAAACAAGTATTGCCGAAAATCATAAGCAACGAGCAGAAAATCTTAGGACTGGTCATAAAATTATGGTAGGCGTTAATAAATTTAGGTTCGACGAAAAACCTTTTGTAGCTGTACCTGCAACCGCAAGTAATCCTACGCTTTTATCCAACAATCGCCTTGCTACTGTAATAGAAAACGCTTCGTAACTAAGCAAGAATTTTACCCATAACAAAACAAAGCATAACCAGTTTTTTGAAATAGATGAAACCTCAACTTAGCCATATAAAATTACAGCAAACGCAAGCCGAAATGCCTGCACCAAGCAGTGCAAACAAGCCTTGGAAATCGCCAGAAGGCATTCCCGTAAAAGCTGCTTTTACAGCCCAAGACTTAGCCGATGCCGAACACCTTGCCTTTGCGGCAGGGTTGCCACCCTATTTGCGTGGGCCATATTCGACGATGTATGTGCAACAACCTTGGACAGTACGCCAATATGCGGGCTTTTCGACGGCAGAAGAATCTAACGCTTTTTATAGACGTAATTTAGCAGCAGGACAAAAAGGGCTTTCGGTAGCCTTCGATTTGGCCACCCACCGAGGCTATGATTCTGACCATCCGAGGGTTACGGGCGATGTAGGCAAAGCAGGCGTTGCGATTGATTCGGTAGAAGATATGAAAATACTCTTCGACCAAATTCCCCTCGACCAGATGTCGGTTTCGATGACCATGAACGGAGCGGTATTGCCCATCATGGCATTTTATATTGTAGCAGCCGAAGAACAAGGCGTTGCTGCATCTAAGCTATCGGGAACGATTCAGAATGATATTTTGAAAGAGTTTATGGTGCGGAATACCTATATTTATCCGCCTGCTCCTTCGATGAGAATTATCGCCGATATTTTTGAATATACCGCCCAAAATATGCCCAAATTCAACTCTATCTCTATTTCTGGCTACCACATGCAAGAAGCAGGTGCTACCGCAGATTTAGAGTTGGCTTATACATTAGCCGACGGACTAGAATACCTCCGCACGGGCGTAGCCGCTGGGCTCGACATTGATAATTTTGCTCCAAGGTTGTCATTCTTCTGGGCTATTGGCATGAATCATTTTATGGAAATTGCCAAAATGCGTGCAGGACGCTTGCTTTGGGCAAAAATAGTCAAGCAATTTAATCCTAAAAACGATAAATCCTTAGCCTTGCGTACCCACTGCCAAACCTCTGGCTGGTCGCTTACCGAACAAGACCCTTTCAACAACGTTACCCGCACTTGCGTAGAAGCGATGGCTGCCGCCTTGGGGCATACCCAAAGTTTGCATACCAACTCGCTCGACGAAGCCATTGCCCTTCCTACCGATTTTTCGGCACGGATTGCCCGCAACACTCAATTGTATTTACAACACGAAACCAATATCACCAAGATAGTTGACCCTTGGGGCGGTTCTTATTATGTCGAGTATCTTACGAAAGAATTGGTTCGTAAAGCTTGGACGTTGATAGAAGAAGTAGAAAACCTCGGAGGGATGGCAAAAGCCATCGAAACAGGCTTGCCCAAAATGCGTATCGAAGAAGCTGCCGCACGCAAACAAGCCCGAATTGATTCGGGGAAAGATAGTATCATTGGCGTAAACAAATACAAACTTGCGGAGGAAGTCCCCATTGAGATTTTAGAAGTTGATAATCAAGCCGTTAGGATTGCTCAAATACAAAGATTAGAACAAATCAAAGCCCAACGCAATACCGCCAACGTAGCGGCTTGTCTGCAAAAACTTACGCACGCAGCCCAAACAGGCGAAGGCAATTTACTAGCATTGGCCGTTGACGCAGCCAGAGAAAGAGCCACATTAGGCGAAATTTCGATGGCATTAGAGCAGGTTTATGGGCGACACAAAGCCATTATTCGTTCAATTTCAGGAGTGTATTCAGCAGAAGTGACAGACGACGAAAATTTTAGCATAGCCAAACAAATGGCTGATACCTTTGCCCAGCAAGAAGGCCGTCGCCCTCGTATTTTAGTGGCAAAAATGGGACAAGATGGCCACGACCGTGGAGCAAAAGTAATTGCCACGAGTTTTGCCGATTTAGGCTTTGACGTGGACATTACCCCGCTCTTCCAAACGCCCGAAGAGGTAGCCTTACAAGCCGCCGAAAACGACGTACACGTGGTTGGGGCTTCGAGTTTGGCGGCTGGTCACAAAACCCTTGTGCCAGCATTGATTGAAGAATTGAAAAAACTAGGAAGAGAAGACATCCTCGTCATTGCAGGAGGGGTTATTCCTGCCCAAGATTACGAGTATTTATACAAAGCAGGTGTCAAAGGCGTATTTGGCCCGGGTACAATCATTTCGATAGCCGCACAGAAAATTTTACGAGAATTGATGTAGAGACGTGGCATTGCCACGTCTTTAAACAAATACCAAGGTTTTACGGCGAGCACAGAGGAACGATATTGGCGAAGACGTGGCAATGCCACGTCTCTACTGTGTGTTGCATTCTACCCATATTCACACAATACATAATCCTCCCATTTCTTCCGATAATCTACATTTACCCTATAAGCCCTCATAACCATGATAAGAAAGCAAGAGTATTCTGATAATTTTATTGACTCTTATTCCTTATAAAGGCCGTGTCATGTCATTTACCTATAACTCGGCTATCAACCTCAATAAATATTCATAAATTATGTCATTTTCTAAAGTCCTAATGTACTTGGGGATACCTTTGAGCCTATACTCATTTGTTATTTTACCCCCCAAAATTACTCCTCATGTGCCTACAAGCGTAGTAGCACCCGATACAACGAATCGACCAGACGAAAATCGTTTTACTAAAACACTTTTGTCGAACGACCTCAACGAACCCATGGAATTGGCCGTTGCTCCAGACGGACGTGTATTTTTTATCGAAAGAGCAGGGAAGTTTTATGTATATGAACCTGCCACCAAGAAAACTCGACTTATCCACGATTTTCCTGCCAAAGCCGTTGACAAATACCTCAACGGATTGCTTGGTATGACTATCGACCCTCATTTCAAGCAAAACCATTATTTGTATTTCTTTTACACGGTTCAAGACAAAGAACAAACCAAGCAACGCATTGCTCGTTTCAAGGTAAACGACGATTCTACGCTTGATTTAGCCAGTGAAAAACCTATCATCGAGTTTCCTATCGACCTCGAAGTGAGTGCCCATACGGGAGGCTCATTGGCTTGGGACACCAAAGGTAATCTTTTTATTTCGACAGGAGATAATACCGTTCCGTTTGAATCGAGCGGCCACGCTCCTATCGACGAACGTGCAGGAAGACCCATTTTCGATGCTCAACGCTCGGCCGGAAATCCCAATGATTTAAGAGGAAAAATTTTACGGATTCATGTCGAAGCCGATGGCTCTTATACCATTCCCGAAGGCAACCTTTTTCCGAAAGGTACGGCCAATACTCGTCCCGAAATCTATGTAATGGGTTGTCGTAACCCTTACCGTATTTCGGTTGACCCTGCCACTGGCTATGTGTATTGGGGCGAAATTGGCCCCGATGCAGGCAACGACGGTGTACAAGGGCCAAGAGGTTATGACGAAATCAACCAAGCAAAGAAAGCAGGCAATTATGGTTGGCCTTATTTTGTAGGCGATAGCAAACCTTATTTTCAGTATGATTTTGCCACAAAAAAAGTAGGCGAACTTTTCAATCCTGCGGCTCCTGTCAACAATTCAGTCAACAATACAGGCATCAAAAATTTACCTCCAACCCAAAAAGCGATGATTTGGTATCCTTACAATAAATCGCAGGAATTTCCACAATTGGGCGTTGGCGGTCGTTGTGCGATGGGTGGGCCAGTGTATCATTTCGACCCTACTATTGCCAATAAAAGTAAATTGCCAGCGTATTACGACAAAGCCTTGTTTGTCTATGATTGGATGCGTAACTGGGTTTTTGCGGTACGCCTAGACGAAGCCTACAATTATCAATCTATGGAAGCCTTCATGCCTACTTCGGGCGATTTCCGTCGGCCTGTAGATATTGAAATTGGCCCTGATGGCTGTATGTATATGCTCGAATACGGCTCGGTATATGGCATTGATAACGAAGATGCCCGTTTGGTAAAAATAGATTTCAACGGTGGAAACAGAGCACCCAAGGCTGTTGCCATTGCCAGTGATACCATCGGTTTAGCACCACTCAAAGTGGCGTTTTCGGGTGAGCAAAGCCTAGACTATGATAAAAATGATAAACTTTCGTACCTCTGGAAATTTGATGGAAAAGCGACTTCTACTGAAATGAATCCGAGTTTTACTTTTACGAAAAATGGCATTTATAAAGTAGCCCTCACCGTAAAAGACCCGACTGGTGCAAGTAATACCAATGTTGTAACGATAAAAGTTGGCAATACCGCTCCGAGTGTAGCTATTTCGACAGAAGATAATGCTACTTTCTTTAAAGCTACAGAGGCAAGTTTAAAATACAAAGTGACGGTTCAGGATAAAGAAGATAAAGTAATTGATGCCAAACGACTCAAAGTTGTCATGAATTATATTCCAAAAGTAAGTCCAGAACCACAAATGGGGCATCAGCAAATTAGTGCTAATTTCAACCTTGGTAAATCATTGATTGCAGGTTCCGATTGTAAGGCTTGTCACCAAATTGATGCTCCTTCGGCTGGGCCAGCGTTTAAAGAAGTTGCCAAAAAATATAGAGGTGATAAAACGGCTACAGCCAAACTAGCAAATAAAATTATCATTGGCGGAGGCGGTACTTGGGGCGACCGTGAGATGAGTGCTCACCCACAACTTTCGAGAGAGGAAACAACCGAAATGGTAAAATATATCTTATCTCTTGGTATGGAATCGAACGAAAATCGCCTGCCAGCTCAGGGTAATGCAAGCTTGAAAGAACACGTTGGTAAGCCTCAAGAAGGACGCTATGTGATTACGGCATCTTATACAGACAAAGGCCCATTACTACCCTCACAAGGCAAAAGTGCCAGTGCATTGTTGCTCAAAAGAAGTGATGTGCTAGTGCTTAGGCCTACCATCGTTTGGGGTAGTGAGGCTGATGAGGTACACAATATAAATCGTAACGGAAAGCGTTTGGGTGGAATTCATAATGGTTCTTATTTTGTCTTAAAAAATATTGATTTAAAGGGAATAAGCCAATTGAAATACCGTTATTCTTCGCTTAACAGAGCCGCTACAATCGAAGTGCACGTTGGGTCACCAACGGGTGAATTGATTAGTACGTTCGCTTTCAATGCTACAGGCAGTTGGAATACCTTTGTCGAACAAACCACGTCTATCAAAACCTTGGCAGGCAAGCAAGATTTATATTTTGTTGTTGTCAAAAAAGATACTCCTAATAGAGATTTATTAGATTTAGAATGGATTGAATTTTTAGATAAATAAGTATTGTTTTGTGGCTATTGGTAGCGAGTTAAAACCCTACTAATAGCCATTTTTATGTTTAAAAAGTATCTTTTAGTCGATATATTTCTCTTTTTTGTCTAATCCTATTTTTTACTAAAATCTCCTTTCAATGGCAATTAAAGCCATTTTTTCTGCTAAAATCTTCCCGATTGATATTTATGTTTCTCATAAATATGTTTAATTTTTATCCTAAATTGTAGAAATTGTATCCTTCGTTTATAACCAAAAAACAAGAAATTTGCCTGTGAAATAAAGGCATTTTTCACCATACCCATTTGTTATAGCAACACATTTAAGGCATTTCTTTTGTATTCACCACACAAGCGACCAGTCTAGTTGACTGCTCTTGTTATGCTCGAATATACCCACTTTTTATTAACAGCAATCAGGAATAACTGCGTTGCATAAACCAATACGATTCTAATAAAATGAAAAACAGCGTATTATTATGGCTACTGCTGCTAAGTGTAAAAGCAGTAGCACAAAATGTTCCATTTTCTTTGCATTTTGACCCCACTAAGTATCAAACCCAAACCCTGAACATAGGAGAACAAACAGTGACGGTACGAGCCTACGAAAACCTTGTTTACGTGGCTAATCCTGTTGATACAGCTTACCAGAAAATGAACATTTATATTCCCGAAGCCTATTTTAAAGGAGAAAGCATCAATGGTTATACCGCCCAAAATGCACCCATTTTCTTTCCTAATAAAGTAGGTGGCTATATGCCTGCCAAACCAGCAACAACCCAAGATAAACCTATGGGAATGCGTTCGCCTAGCCCTATGCCGGCACAACCAAGTGCCTTATTGGTGGCACTTTCAAAAGGCTATATTGTTGCTTCCGCAGGTGCAAGAGGCCGAGTACTCAAAGATAACAAGGGCGTTTTTTCGGGGAAAGCCCCTGCTGGCATCGTAGATTTGAAAGCCGCTATTCGTTTTCTACAATTCAATGATGCCAATATGCCCGGCGATGCCCATAAAATTATTTCTAACGGTACAAGTGCCGGCGGAGCGATGTCAACTTTGCTCGGTGCTACAGGCAACAATCCCGACTATGAGCCTTATTTGCAAGCACTCGGAGCCGCCAAGGCAAAAGACGATATTTTTGCTGTTTCGGCTTATTGCCCAATTACCAATTTAGACCACGCCGATATGGCTTATGAATGGCAATTTTATGGCATCAATACCTACAAAGGATGGTCATTTGGCGGAGGTAATGTTCCTACTAAAAATTTGAGCGATGCTCAAATCAACGTGTCTGCTCAATTGAAAGTTTTATTTCCCGCATATCTTAATGCTTTAAAACTGAAAGATAAACAAGGAAACCTCCTGTCTTTAGACGATGCAGGGAATGGTAATTTTAAAACATTGGTGGCATCTTATATCATTGCTTCTGCTCAGAAAGAACTGAATAAGAATACGGATTTATCGGCTTTTACGTTCTTGACAATCCGCAATAATGTCGTCGAATCCATTGATTTTGATGCCTATCTCAAACACCTTGGTCGGCAAAAAACACCTCCTGCCTTTGATGCTTTAGATATGTCATCGCCCGAAAACAGTTTGTTTGGAACGGCTACAACCGACTCTCAGCATTTTACTACATTTGGAAAAGACAACACCTTGGTCGAAGCTCAAACCGCCAATCAAGCGATTATCCGAATGATGAATCCGATGAATTATGTAGGACAAAAAAACACTACCACCGCAAAGCATTGGCGTATCAGACATGGCTCTAAAGATAAAGATACGAGCTTGAGCATATCTGTCATGCTGGCGACCTTACTCGATAACAAAGGGTATGATGTAAACCTTGCTTTCCCCTGGGAACGTCCTCATAGTGGAGATTATGATATAGACGAGTTGTTTCAATGGATTGATGCTTTGTGTAAGCAATAATGCTGTGTTGTATGAGTGCTGAAAAATAAATTGTTCTTTCCTAAAACTTATTTTAGGAAAGAACAATTTATTTTTTATTGACTTACTTTTAAATTTATCGTAATATTGCAATAAAAAAATAAGATTATGGGAGCAAGTAAAAGTGCACATTTTACAGAAACACAAAATAATTTAGCCAATATAGCCAAAGCCTTGGCACATCCTGCCCGTATTGCCATTTTAGAACATCTCATCAAGGTAAATGCCTGCGTTTGCGGCGACCTTGTAGATGAACTTCCCTTGGCACAGCCTACTGTTTCGCAACATTTGAAAGAACTCAAATTGGCTGGACTCATCAAAGGTGAAATCGAAGGAAACAGCATTTGCTATTGTATCAACGAAAAAGTATGGGCTAACTATCAAACGATTTTACAAGGCTTTTTTGGTAGTTATCAAATTCAAAAAAACACTTGTTGTTCCTAATATATTTAAACATTTTTTTACTTAAAAACTGATAATCAACTCATTAAACAAGCATGATATTTCCTGTTATTTCAGAAGTTTGTCAAGAACTCAGCCGTAATTTCGATAGCATTTCGGCAGAACGAAAGGCTTTACTCACCAAACTAGCCTCGTACATTCAAGCAAGAGTAAATGCACAAGAACCTGTGCGTTTGATATACGTTTGTACCCACAATTCGAGAAGAAGCCATTTCGGACAAGTATGGGCAGCGGTAGCAGCGGCTTACTACCAAATACCGCAAGTAACAACCTTTTCGGGCGGTACAGAAGCTACGGCTTTTAATCCGAACGCCATTCGTGCCTTACAAACCTTGGGCTTTACGATTACAGACGATGGTGCAAGCAGCAATCCTACTTATACTGTAGCCTTTGGCGAAGAAGCTTTTACAACTTGTTTTTCAAAAGTTTACAACCATGCTATCAATCCAACCGAGGGCTTTGCTGCTATCATGACTTGCTCTGATGCCGAACAGAACTGTCCGTTTATTCCAGGCGTTGATTTGCGTATTGGCACTACCTACAACGACCCCAAGGCTTTTGACCATACGCCCTTACAAGACCAAAAATACTTAGAAAGAGCCAAACAAATCGGCACAGAATGTCTGTATGTTTTTTCATTAATCAACCGTTAAACTATGGCTACCAATCATTGTACGCCCGTTGTAGCGCGTAAACGCTTGGGCTTTTTAGACCGATTTCTTACGCTATGGATATTCCTTGCGATGGCTATAGGCGTTGGCTTGGGCTATTTTGTACCGCAAACAGCTCAAGCAATCAATCAGTATTCGAGTGGCACAACCAATATTCCGTTGGCCATTGGCTTGATTTTGATGATGTATCCGCCTTTGGCAAAAGTCAACTATGAAAATTTGGGCAAAGTATTTACACACACGAAAGTACTAGGTGCGTCGCTGGCACTCAATTGGATTATTGGCCCTATTTTTATGTTTGCCTTGGCTCTTATTTTCTTGCAAGATTACCCTCATTACATGGTCGGACTCATTTTGATAGGCTTGGCTCGCTGCATTGCGATGGTAGTTGTTTGGAACGAACTAGCCGACGGAAACCGTGAATACGCCGCTGGGCTTATTGCACTCAACAGTGTTTTTCAGGTGTTGTTGTACAGTGTTTATGCCTACTTGTTTATTACGGTACTTCCTCCCTATTTTGGTTTTCAAAGTATGCAAGTAAACATCACGATTGGGCAAATAGCTGAAAGTGTGGGTATTTACTTAGGCATTCCTTTTGCCGCAGGCGTAATCAGTCGATATGTTTTAATCAATCTCAAAGGCAAACAATGGTTTCAAGAAACCTATTTACCCTTTGTTTCGCCCATTACGCTCGTTGCTTTGTTGCTTACCATTGTGTTGATGTTTAGTTTGAAAGGAGCTTTGATTGTTGAAATTCCTTTCGATGTAGTACGCATTGCAATTCCTTTGGTGATATATTTTGCGGTGATGTTTGTGTGCAGTTTTTTCGTGGGTAAATACTTTGGAGCAGACTACTCGCAAAGCACGTCTATTGCTTTTACGGCTACTGGCAACAATTTTGAACTAGCCATTGCCGTGGCTATTGGCGTATTTGGCATCAACAGTGGCGAGGCTTTTGCTGGTGTGATTGGGCCTTTGGTAGAAGTACCAGCACTGATAGCCCTTGTCAATCTTGCTTTTTGGTTTAGGAAAAAATACTTTTAAGCATCTCAGATTTTTGATGGCGGATTTTTGATTTAAGCACTTTTATATCCAAATGCTACAATCAAAAATCCGCCATGCTTTTGTTATTCTTGCTTGATGGTCGTCATTGGCTTATAGCCCATTGCTTCCATTTCCAACATAAGGCCAATCAAAGGCCCAACGGTTTTTAAATCGTCTGAGCGAATGGGTTCGTTGACATAATACTCAAACGTTCCCGAACGATAAGGCGTACCACCCAACCCTGCTCCACTGCAAGAGCGATGAATATGAATCAGTCCTTTGTTGTCGTAAGTAATGAAGTTTTTCAAAATTCCTTCAAAAGCATTTTGGGCAACCGTCGCAAATGACTTGGGCAAATAGCCCTTTCTTACGCCTTTCGCCAAAGCATAAGCAAACATGGTTGAGCCAGAAGCTTCTAAATAATTGCCTTTCCAAGTGGCTTTGTCTGTTATTTGGTACCAAACGCCCGAAGCTTTGTCTTGATAATTCGCCAAAACGGGAGCTATTTTTTGTAAAATTTGTATCAGTTCTGCTCTTTTCGGATGGTTTTTCGGAAAAACTTCTAGCACATCTACCAAGCCCATCACGTACCAACCCATTGCCCGGCTCCAAACTTCGGGCGACTGCCCAGTGTTTGCATCAGCCCATTGCTGACTTTTACTTTCGTCCCAACCATGACAAAGCAAACCTGTGTCGGCACGTTTGTTATGTCGATACAAATAAATAAACTGATTAGCTACATCTGCAAAATAAGCAGGCGTATGGAAGTCGTGGCAATATTCGGCATAATACAAGTTGAGCATATACATACAATCGAGCCACATTTGGTAGGGGTATTTGTGTTTATGCCAAAAGCCCCCTTCTTTGGTACGAGGTTGCCACGTCAATTGACGGCGAAGTAAGTCGGCTGCTTTTTTGTATTTTTCTTCTTTGGTAGCTTTATAAAGCATCAGCAATTGTAAACCGCCCGTTACTTGGTCGCTGTTATAATCGTTCGGTTCGTAGGTTCTGATACTGCCGTCGGGATTGATAAACTGGTCGGTCATTTTTTTGGTATAGTCGAAATACAAAGGCTTATGGGTTTGTTGCCAAAGGCGTTCAAAACCTTTGAGTACAACTGCTGCTTCGTAATTCCAAACAGCCTTGCGTTTGGCAGGGTCGTTGCCTTCTTTGTCTTGAAGCATGTGTTGCAAAAACTTTTTTACCACAATCGAATCGGGGTAGGTTTGCATCACGGTATGTGCAAAGGATTCTGCCAATGAAAGAGGTGTTGGCTGGGAGGTTTGGGCCATTAAGCTAGGTACTAAAACTAGCAAACTACCGAGGAGGTAAAGGCTTTTTTTCATTTGTTGGGTTTAGGTTAAAATGATTGTCAGGTTGTTTTTTTTAAATTTCACCTTGTTTTGTTATACTATTTCAAACTTGGTTACAATTTCAAAATACCCCAAAAAAGTATCATAAAAAAATGCCTGTTTATTCATAAATTCCTTGTACTTTAGTTCATCAGATACCTAACCTACTGCAAAACAGAACGTTGTAGGCAAGGATTCATTATGTATTAAAATACCGAATGAGTATTGGGCATTATTCATTCTAAAGGCTTTCTCTCAACTTATTTACTCGAAAATTACCCCTATATAATTGTTGTCGTACCATAAATCTATTTGAATGCTCATGCCAGATTTCAGATTACAAATATTTCATGCTGTAGCTACACATCTTAGCTTCACAAAAGCGGCTACCTTGCTCGACATTACGCAACCGGCCGTTAGTAGAAACATTGGCGAGCTAGAACAAAGCTTTCAAGCAAAGTTGTTTGAACGAAAGGGTAATAAAGTAAAACTGACCGCCGCAGGAGAAATCTTGTGGGATTATACCCAAAAATTGGCGGTTTTTTATGAAAATATGTTTTTCGATGTAGCCTTCGCTCCCAAACAAATAGAAGGGCAACTGCGTATCAATTCAACTTGTAGCCTTGGGCAGTATGTATTACCCGACATCGTAGCACGTTTCCTAAAAATATTTCCTCTGGTAAGCTTATCTATTCAGCACAAGCCCGACGATTGGCAACTATTACAAAACAATGTATTCGATTTTCACTTGACCCACGAAACCGCCATTCCGAATCAGCTTTCTTCGCTGACTATTCTCGACGACCCTTTGGTATGGGTTGTATATCGCTGTGAGCCATTTCGTATGAATTTAACCCTCGAAAGTACCCCCTTACAAGCCCTGCCCATCGCTACGCTCGTTTCGATGAAAGACCTTATTGGCACACTTGTTCCAACGGCTACCCGAAATATCCAATATTTTGAACACGCCGAAACCATCAAACATTTGATTCGCTATATGCCTTGGGTGGCTTTATTGCCCAAACATTGCCTCACAGCACAAGAACTCAGAGATGATTTTCAAATTATTGAAACCCACGAAGATTGGAGCAGAAGGTATTGTAAATTGGTTTACCACTCCGACACGCTAGGCGAAATAGGAAAGGCTTTTTTGAGTTATATTCAAAATTATCATAAGCAGTTTTTGGTCTTTTCAGGCATGAGCCTCCACGATATTGACGTATAAAAAAATAGCGGTAGCCCGAAGACCACCGCTATTTTGAGCTATGAATGCAAGCTACTGCTCACCTTCATTGATGGCTACCAACGAGCTGTCTATGGCTCGTCTGTCAACCACTCTTACACGCACATAGCCTACGCCCGAACGCACAATGCCTATTTTTTTGGCGGCTGCATAAGATAAATCTAAAGCTATTTTTTTACGATGAGGGCCTCGGTCATTTACACGCACAACTGTTTTTTTACCGTTGGCTTTGTTGGTCACTTCAAGGAGTGTTCCGAAAGGTAGGCTACGATGTGCCGCAGTGAGGGCGTTGTTTTTATAGCGTTCGCCGCTAGAAGTCCGTTTACCATTGAATTTTTTGGCATAAAACGAAGCTTTTCCCTCAAAAGACTTGTCCTCTTTTGCTATTCCTGTGAGCGTTGTAACGCAACACACTACGAGCAAGAAAATGGATTTTACCATGTCGTTTTCTGGATGTTAGGGTACAAAAGTACGCTAAAAGCCTGTAATATACAAATTTGTGGCATACATTAGCAAAATCAGCGATTGTATTTTTGCAATATTTCGCCCTTCAACTACAGTTTTTTTCGTTCAAATCTTCTTGGTAAGCAAAAAGCTATATTCCTCATTGTTAGTACTTTTTGGATAAATCGTTCGGTATTTTTTCAAAAGAAAATAAGTTCTAAAAAAATTGTACAAAAGAAATACAAATTTTCTAGGGCTTATCGTCCTTTTTTTACCTTATGCTTAGTATTTTCCTCTGATTGCAGCCTTTATTTCGGTATCGTACAAGTGGCGTAAAGCTTGGTGTGTTTCGGTACTGAGTGCTGGTAATACAGCGGCATTCATGTTGCTTGTCACTTGGCTTACCTTGGTCGCTCCCGGAATGACCGTCGTAACGGCTGGATGGTCCAAAATCCAACGAATAGCCCATTGTGCCAAACGCTCGTCGGGCATCAAGTTTGTCATTTGGTTGGCAAAGTCAACGGCTTGCTCGAAAGCAATCCCCGAAAACGTTTCGCCTACATTAAAAGCATCGCCGTTGGCATTGTAATGGCGGTGGTCGGTAGCCGCAAAGGTGGTTTGTTTGGTAAAACGTCCACTCAAGACCCCACTTGCCAGTGGCACACGCACAATCAACGACACGCCTTTGGCTTGTGCTTTGGCAAACACTTCGTCAGCCCAATGTTGCCTAAATAAATTGAAAATGATTTGCAAAGAAGCAATGCCTTCTTGTTCTAAACACAGCAAAGCTTCGTCGATACTTTCTACACTTACGCCCCAATACCGTATAAGCCCTTCGGCTTGTAAGCTGCGTAAATGCTCAAATACCTCACCTTTGACCAGTTCTTCGGTCGGAATGCAATGCAATTGTTCGAGAAAAAGTTGTTCTTGTTGTAGGTTTTTGAGCGAATCGGTCACGTGTTTTTTCATGGCATCGAACGTAAAATTTTGAGGCCATCCGTTGCCGTTGTCGCTTCTGCGACCGAGTTTGGTTGCTACAAAAAGTTGTTCTGAGCGAGTTTTAAGGTATTTGCCTATCACGGTTTCGCTCATGCCACTGCCATACACATCGGCAGTGTCGATAAAATTACCCCCGAGGTTTACAAACGTGTCTAGTATTGCAAATGCGTCAGCTTCTGTTACGTTTCCCCAGTCGGCACTGCCCAGTTGCCAAGTACCCAAGCCTACTTCTGCGATTTGTTCGGCTTGAAACGTTCTTGTTGTAATTTTCATAGAAAGATGGATTAAGTATGAATTGTGTTTTTGTTTATCGTAGTAAAATGTATGATGTACGCTTTTGTTTGTAAAAAAGTAAAATTTTAGGAGCTAAAAATACAAACAAACCTTGAGCTTTGTATCATTGTTTGTATTAAGATAAAATCTAAAGTCAATCGTTTTTGGCTGACATTTTTACCGATTCTATGACCTATTTTCCGTAAAAATCAGTCATTTTTACCGATTTTTGCGTTTGGCTACAGTTTTGCAACTACACTTTTTGTAGCAAATATCATCAATGCTATGTTCATCAATGTCAAGCCGTTATTGTCATGAATTTCAATAAATACACCACCAAGACCCAAGAGGTAATTCAGCAAGCCGCCAGCATTGCCTCGGGCAACGGTCAGCAAGCCATCGAAACGGGGCATTTGCTCAAAGCTATTTTAGCTGAGGATTCTAATACGTCGGAATTTTTACTCAAAAAAATGGGTATTAATGAAGCCCTGCTTTCCAACAAACTCGAAGCGATTGTGCAGGCGTATCCTAAAGTAGCGGGCGGCCAGCCGTATTTGGCAAATGACGCTGCGGCAGCCCTCACCAAAGCTGAAAACTTATTAAAAGAATTTAAAGACGAATTTGTCAGCGTAGAGCTACTTTTATTAGGCATTTTTTTAGGAAAAGATGCGGTAGCAACCTTACTCAAAGATAGTGGTTTCAAAGAAAATACATACAAAGCAGCCATCAAAGAACTCAGAGGCAACAATACCGTGAAAGACCAAAACGCAGAAGCAACCTACCGCTCACTCGAAAAGTACGCCCGCAATCTTAATGAACTAGCCAAAGCTGGCAAAATCGACCCTGTGATTGGGCGTGACGAAGAAATCAGACGGGTATTGCAAATTCTTTCTCGTCGTACCAAAAACAATCCTATGCTCATCGGCGAGCCAGGGGTTGGTAAAACTGCCATCGTAGAAGGATTGGCCCAACGCATTGTCTTGGGCGACGTGCCAGAAAACCTTAAATCGAAGATTATTTATACGCTTGATATGGGCTTGCTCATTGCTGGAGCTAAATATAAAGGCGAGTTTGAAGAACGCCTCAAAGCCGTTATCAAGGAAGTAACCGACTCGGAAGGCGACATTGTGTTGTTTATCGACGAAATCCACACGTTGATTGGTGCAGGAGCTGGAGGCGATAGTGCAATGGATGCCGCCAACTTGTTGAAACCTGCGTTGGCTCGTGGCGAATTGCACGCCATTGGTGCAACGACGCTCAAAGAATACCAAAAATATATCGAAAAAGATAAAGCTTTGGAACGCCGCTTTCAAGCCGTAACGGTTGACGAACCCGACGTGACCGATGCCATTTCTATTTTGAGAGGTATCAAAGAAAAATATGAACTGCACCACGGGGTGCGTATCCAAGATGATGCCGTCATTGCGGCGGTGGAGCTTTCTAATCGCTATATTTCAGACCGCTTTTTGCCCGATAAAGCCATTGATTTGATGGACGAAGCCGCCGCCAAAATGCGAATGGAAATTGATTCTGTTCCTGAAGAAATCGACGATTTGCAACGCAAAATCATGCAACTAGAAATTGAAAGAGAGGCAATTAGGCGAGAAAATAACAAAGAACGAGAAGCCATTATCAGCCGAGAATTGGCAGAATTAGGAGAACGAAAAGGCGGTTTAATGGCAAAATGGCAAGCCGAAAAAAGTGTACTAGACAATATTCGTAAAGAAAAAGAACACATCGAACGCCTCAAGCTCGAAGCCGAACAAGCCGAAAGAGCAGGCGATTATGGCAAGGTTGCCGAAATACGTTATGGTAAATTGTTAGAAGCTGAAAATCACTTGAAATCTCTTCAAAAAGCTGAAAAAGATGAAAAACAGGCTTCTATGTTGCAAGAAGAAGTAACCGCCGAAAACATCGCCGAGGTTGTAGCCAAATGGACAGGCATACCCGTATCGAAAATGATGCGTGCCGAGCAAGAAAAGCTTTTGCATTTAGAAGAAGAATTAGCCAAACGAGTAGCAGGACAAGAGGAGGCTATTCAGGCGATTTCAGATGCGGTGCGTCGTTCAAGAGCAGGCTTACAAGACCCTCGTCGCCCGATTGGTTCGTTTATTTTTTTGGGTACAACGGGTGTTGGTAAAACGGAGTTGGCAAAATCATTGGCCGAATATCTTTTCAACGACGAAAATGCCATGGTACGCATTGATATGTCGGAATACCAAGAACGCCACGCCGTAAGCCGCTTGATTGGAGCACCTCCAGGCTATGTGGGGTATGATGAAGGCGGCCAATTGACCGAAGCGGTGCGTCGCAAGCCTTATAGTGTTATTTTGCTCGACGAAATCGAAAAAGCTCATCCGGATGTATGGAATATTTTGTTGCAGGTGCTAGACGATGGGCGTTTGACCGACAACAAAGGGCGAATTGCCAATTTCAAAAATACCATCATCATTATGACTTCTAATATTGGTAGCCATATTATTCAAGAAAAAATGGCAACAATGGAAGGCTGGAATAACCATTTGGTATTGGAGCAAGCCAAAGAAGAGGTGTTAGGCTTGCTTCGCCAAGTAGTTCGTCCCGAATTTTTGAACCGTGTGGATGAAATTGTGATGTTTGAACCTTTGTCGAAACACAACTTGTATAAAATTGTTGAGATTCAATTCAAGCAAATCCAAAGTCGTTTGCAAGAACAAGGCATTACGCTCGAAGCAACCAACGAGGCTCTTGCCCTGTTGGCCGACGAAGGCTATGACCCTACCATGGGAGCTAGGCCTTTGAAAAGAGTGATGCAACGGAAAATTTTGAATGAATTATCAAAACAAATTCTTGGTCATTATATCTCTAAAGATGCGGTAGTAATGATGGAAGCCGACGATAACCAACAACTCAAGTTTTCAAATGTAACAGCAGAGATTATCTAAATAAGTATGAATGCTGAATTATGAGTTATAAATTATGAATTATTTTTCTCATTATCAGTAGTTTACACCTTTGCCTAGTCAAATAATTACTGAAAATAAAACGCATATCTCATAATTAGAACTATACGAAGGATTAGGTTTATCTTTCAAATAAAATTGGTGTAGTGGCAACCGCAAGGGTTGCCGCTACACCAAAAAATGCGAATAATAAGAACGCTTTTGAACAAGATAAAATCCTTCGTACAGTATTAATTATGAGTTATAAATTATGAATTATTCTTCTCATTATCTGTAGTTTATATCTTCATTTAGTCAAATAATTACTGAAAATAAAACGCATATCTCATAATTATAACTGTACGAAGGATTAGGTTTATCTTTCAAATAAAATTGGCGTAGTGGCAACCCTTGCAGTTGCCGCTACGCCAAAAAATGCGAATAATAAGAACGCTTTTGAACAAGATAAAATCCTTCGTACAGTATTAATCATGAATTACCCTCCTTATTATCAGCAGTTTACATCTTTATCTAGTCAAATAATTACTAAAAAAAACGCATATCTCATAATTTATAATTCATATTTAATTTCTGACATGACGATTAAGCGATAAGTTCTTTTTACTTATAAGTCTAAATTGTTACTTTTACAGCCTCATTTATCTTGTATCTATATGTTGTTTGCATTAAAATATTTCTTCAAATACCCTTATCATTATGTACGCACTCCCGAAGCAAGGGAGTTGTTGACGTTAATGGCAAAATACGGCACTGTGCCTCGGTACGAAAGTCGTACTGTGCAGTTTCAAGGAAGTACATTCAAAGTGCCTGATTGTATGTCGTTTTTGTTTCAGCACGAAGAAATTTTTGTAGGACAAAGCTATCGTTTCAGTGCTATCAATGCTCAACCCGTCATTCTGGATTGTGGAGCGAATATCGGCACGAGTTGTTTGTTTTTCAAAAAGCTGTATCCAAATGCCAAAATTACGGCATTTGAAGCCGACCCTAAAATTGCTCACATCCTTACACACAATATGTTTACAAATCATATCAAAGATATTGACATTGTAAATAAGGCAGTTTGGGTACATAACAATGGCATTTCGTTTGCTTCTGAGGGTTCTGATGCTGCCTCGATTTTTGGCGAAGGCGAAAAACAACACATTCCTTCGATTCGCCTGAGAGATGTACTTGAGCAGTACCCAAGCATAGATATGCTCAAAATAGACATCGAAGGGGCAGAAACCGAAGTGATAAAAGACTGTAAAAATGAGTTAGGGAAAGTACAAAATTTATTTATCGAATACCATTCTTTTCCGGGTCAAACACAAGAATTGGGTACTTTACTCAATATTTTGACAGAAAATGGCTTTCGCTATTTTATCAGAGACGTGCAAGACCGCCCATCGCCTTTGATTAATCATTTGTATAAAAACAATACATTGATGGATTTACAACTGAATATTTTTGCCGTAAAAAAATAAATTTTCAATAGCCTAATCCCAATACACATGAACCTTTCAGAAATTTGGATTTATCCCATCAAATCTCTTGGTGGCATCAGACTTCGCCATGCTTTTATCAGCGATAGAGGTTTGGCATTTGATAGGCGTTGGATGTTGGTTGACAAACAAGGCGTTTTCTTGACACAACGACAAAATCCTGTGTTGGCATTATTTCAGCCTACACTAGAGGAAAATGTCTTGAAAATTACGCATATTCCGAGTGGCAAATGGATTAGTTTTACGACAGAAATATATTTACCTCAACCTATCACCACCCAAGTCTGGGACGATACCGTTGAGGCTTACGAAGTAGCAACCGACGTAAGTGCTTGGTTTAGTGCATTGTTGAGCCAAGAAGTAAGGCTTGTCTATATGCCCGAGCATACCTTACGCAAAGTAGATGCGGCCTATACTTTGAACGAAAACGACATCACCTCGTTTTCTGACGGCTATCCTATTTTGATTATTGGGCAGGCATCATTAGATGATTTGAACCAAAGATTAGCCAAGCCCGTGCCCATCAATCGCTTTCGTCCGAATTTGGTTTTTACGGGCGGAGAAGCCTTTGAAGAAGAAACGTGGCATGAATTTACGATAGGCGATAGCCAGCTTTTTGGCGTAAAACCTTGTGCCAGGTGTATCCTCACGACCATCGACCACCAGACAGGCGAAAAAACAGGCAAAGAACCACTTTATACGCTTTCTACGTATCGAAAAGCAGGAAATAGAATTTTATTTGGTCAAAATGTGTTAATAGGCAAAAGTGGAGGCATTGCCGAAGGCGATACCATTACTGTACATTCAACCAAAATATTACCAAAGTTTCAAGTAGAATAAAGGCATTTTGATTCGACTTGCTATGGCGGTGATACGTTTGCTCATGCCAAAGTCTAACTTTTTTCAGCTATTCAATCTCCTCAATATCAATATTGTTGCAGGTGCAATGATTTGCCATACGGTGTTTTTACAACTGTCGCCAAGCACTACTTCTTGGTTTCGAGTAAGTACTTTTTTACTAGGCATTAGTGTTTTTATCATTTATACCATTGATAGGCTTTTAGACAACCGTAAAAAAGGACAAATCACTACTCGTCGCCATGCTTTTCATCGCAAATATCAAGGACAATTGTTGTTTACCGTAGAAATTTTTGCGGTTTTGGGTCTGTATTTACTCAATAAAATCGACTTTCGGGTAATCTTGGTAGGCTTGGGCATTGCAGCCCTGAGCGTAGGTTATTTGGCGATTGTGAGTAAAATGACCTTGCATCATTTTTTGCAAGCGTACAAAGAACCTATCACGGCACTGATATACACCACAGGCGTTTGGGGAACAGCCGTAGTACAACTACACACGCCTCTGTCGTGGACACACTGGGGGATTGGGCTTGTATTCTTGCTCATTGCTTTTCAAAATTTATTGCTTTTCTCGGTATATGAGCAACAAAACCATCCAGATGTACATTCGTTGGCTTCGTATTTGAGACCGCAACGGGCTAACCAGTGGGTTCGTTATCTCTTCGGATTGGTACT
>JACCDR010068810.1_pt1 | contig 35595 bp, 42 predicted proteins | sample 7446431 | NCBI WGS metagenome assembly JACCDR01 (sample SAMN15323443, study PRJNA562643) | freshwater metagenome | isolation source: river surface water | place: USA:Blue River Watershed | collected 2017-08-17 | reverse complement strand
GTTTTATGCTTTTTGTCATTTCATTGCCTCATTCATTTTCCAGATTTTTAACGCTTCTTCATAATCCTCTTTAGTTTTATGCTTTTTGCCGTTTATGTACCAAAATTTAACACCAAAAGCCCACTCTACCGCTGGCCCACCCTCTCTATGATACTCTCCGTCTTTATACCAAAATTTATAACCACTAGCCAATGTTATAGCTGGCCCATCTTCTCTATGACGCTTACCATCTTTGATATAGCAAACATCACCTTCTTTGTCGGTATATGACCCGTCTGGTAAATTATGCGCATTACCACGCCACTCAACTTTTTTATGTTCTGTCATTTGTTTCTCACTTTCTGTTTTTCGTGTTTTTTAATTTAGTATAAGCTAATTCATTTTCCAAGTTTTTAACGCTTCTTCATACTCCTCTTTAGTTCTATACTCTTTGTCGTCTACATACCACTCTTTAGTGCCATTATCCCATTCTACAGCTGGCCCATCTACCCTATGCCGTTTTTTATTTTCAACATAACCAACATTGCCATAATGGTCTATACATGACCCGTCTGGTAATTTGTGTTCATCCATAGCCCACTCAGCTTTTTTGTGTCTTGTCATTTCATTGCCTCATTTCTATACCACTCTTTGTCACCATTAGCGTACTCTTTCGCTGGCCCATCTTCTCTGTGGTACTCACCATTTTTTACCCATGATTTATAACCACCATCCAATTCTACCGCTGGCCCATCTTCTCTATGCAATCCACCATTTCTATACCAAAATTTACTACCATTAGCGTACTCTTCAGCTGGCCCATCTTCTCTGTGTTTTTTGCCATTTTTAATATGACAAATATTACCATCGTTATCTATATATGATCCATCTGATAAGTTATGTATGTTGCGCCACTCAGCTTTTACGTGTTCTATCATTTCATTACCTCATTCATTTTCCAGATTTTTAACGCTTTTTCATACTCTTCTTCAATATAAGACTCACCGTTTACCCACCACTCTTTACCACCATCAGCGTATTCTATCGCTGGACCATCTTCTCTATGCCTTTTGCCATTTATGTACCACTTTTTAGTGCCATCAACGTACTCTATTGCTGGCCCATTTTCTCTATGTAATTTACCATTCACCCACCACTCTTTTCTACCACTATAGTACTCTACTGCTGACCAATTATCTCTATGCAGTTTACCATTCTTAATATAACAAACATCACCATCTTTGTCGATATATGACCCATCTGGTAAGCTGTGTTCATTGCCATACCACTCAACTTTTTTGTGTTCTGTCATTTCATTGCCTCATTCATTTTCCAAATTTTTAACGCTTCTAAGTATTCTTCTTCAGTATAACATCCTTCATCATTTATATACCACGCTTTTCTACCATCAGCGTACTCTATAGCTGGCCCATCTTCTCTATGCCATTTACCATTCATCCGCCATACTTTATCACCATTAGTACTTTCTTCCGCTGGTCCATCTTCTCTATGTAATCTATTATTAACCCACCATTCTTTATGGTTAGTTAGTTCTAACGCTGGTCCACCAATTCTGTGTCGCTTCCCATTTTTGTACCACGCCTTATCACCATTAGGCCATTCTATCGCTGGCCCATCTTCTCTGTGCAGTTTGCCATTTATAAACCACCATTTAATGCCATAGTATGATTCCATCGCTGGCCCATTTTCTCTGTGCAAATTACCATTCTTAACGTGACAAACACTGGTGTGTGACCCGTCTGGTAAACCGTATACACTGTCATTCAACTCATCTTCTGTCATTTCATTACCTCATTCATTGTTTCAATTTTCGTTAGTGGTTAAGTTAGCCTACTTAGTTTTCAGGTTCATTTCATTGCCTCATTCATCATAAAAATTTTTATCGCTTCTTTATACTCCACTTCATCATTGTATTTTTTACCATTCACCCACCATACTTTACCACCGCTCCACTCTATCGCTGGCCCATCTTCCCTGTGTAGTTCACCATTTTTATACCACCTTTTACCACCATCATCCCATTCCACAGCTGGCCCATCTTCTCTGTGTAGTTTTTTATTTTTAACATAACAAACACTACCGTACTTGTCTATGTATGACCCGTCTGGTAAGTTTTGTTCATTACCATACCACCACTCAGCTTTCACGTGTTCTGCCATTTGTCACCTCGTTGATGTTTATGTTGATGTGGTAAGCTTACCACATCAACATAAAATCACACTAACTAAATGCCATTCTTGTTAAAGTTATCATCAACAAGGATCGGGTAAAACATCCCGTCAGGTGTGACATAAAATAACAGGTTGTCTTTTTTGCAATATGATGAATTTTGCACATCTTTTTTGTAAAAAGACGAATCAGCGCACATGACAGTTTTGTCATTAACTGTCTGACATGACTGTGTTACTATTGTCGATCCTGATGTCAGTTTCATGTAACATCTGTGGTCAGTCCACTTAAACTCATAATAGTCCTTGTAAGCAAACCCACATGATGACTCGTGTACACCACCCTCACCGTAATAGTCAGAGCATGATCCGTTTGAACCATACTGTGTTTTAACACCGTTGCATGATAACGTCATAACAAGCATGATATTTATTAGTTTCATAGCGTCACCGTCCTTCTACATATCTTTGTTTTTAATTTATTACCTGATGTATTATTGCATAAGAATTGATAAAATCCAGACTCATTAATGTGATTAACTTGTACTACACATGACTCCGTAGAGCTGTTATAATTGCACTCTTTTATAAGAAAACCGTCATAATGTTTATTATTGTACATTATTAATGAACAGTTTACTTCATTATCGTTTATGTTACTTATCCACGCATTTAAGTGATTAGCATACTCGTATGGTGAAATAGTGTTTATGACTGATATGTTATAGTTATCTCCAGAATTAAGGTATTGCATACTGTTATAAAAATCATCGATAACGACGTTATCGCATCTTTGTTCAATGTCACCCGCTGTTATACTACGTGAGTATAACAGCGTGACAATAACCATAATTAGATATTGTACATTCATATATTACTCCAGATTGGGTTATTCCCCGCATATGCGGGGAATAACCCTTATAGCATAGCGGAATTTAACTCTATGATAGTGATCACGTTTTTAATTGCGAGTTTAAAACAGTCTAATAACTCCTCTTCACTTAGTGATTTCGTTGTTTTTAACGACGCTATGTTCTTGATTTTCCCACTTATGATGTAGTTATGCCAAATTTTTCCCATTTCACTTTCTATCGGGTTGTATAATGTTTTGAATATACTATCTTCTATTTTAGCGTTATTGTATACCCTATTTAGAAGTTTAATAGCATCGGAGTTACTAAGTTTGACTTTTTGATATGAACTGTTATAATACTCAGCGTTGTACAAGTATAACAGCGCCTTTTCTATTGAAGATTTCACTGTTGACATGGCAACGCTCTTTGTGACTGAAACTTTGTTCTTTCCGTCGTGTTTCAGTTCAGCGTACCTGAGCACAACATCAATAACCTTCTCGTTGTCAGTTATAAGATAGCGCTTGTATGCTGAACAATTAAGACAGTAACCATCTTTGATGTGTATTGAACTAATTTCGTCTGACCTTATTACACCACTAAATACGTGTCTTTTTGACCAAACGATGCTGCATAACTTTTGATCGAATTCTATTATCTTACCTCCATATACGTTGTTAATTTTACCCTTTTCGAACATACTGTCGATGATGGCAAGCGCTTCTTCATCATCGCAGTATATATCCTTTATAATGGTATCAACGTCATTCATTGTTATCTACTTTCTTTCGTTAATAATTATGTAAGGAAGATAAGGAAAACTAACGCGTTACCTGCTATATGAGCATCTAAAACCGACTGTTGGCGACCTAAAATTACTACTAACTATAGATCTTTCAGTGCTTCTCGATGGCTGCGACCCATTGCTTATCACGTAAGACTGTCCATCTCTATACATACCATTTAGATATACCGTAAAGTCATCGTACTCATACTTTATAGTTATATCATTTTCAGTTTTACTTGTTCCTGACGTATATGATTTGTACACACTCATGTTATACCGACCGTTATCGTTCTGAAACACTCTGTATAAAACCCATGATGGTGAATTGTGTGCTAATAACTTGTCATCCTTGCTACCATTATTTTTTATTTCATTACAATCAGAACCATCGCAACCGTCTGAACTGAAAGATAAAACGTAAACTGAGTTTCTTCCTATACGACCATTGAATTTTATGCCACTGTCGTCAGTGTAGAACCCCCTGCTAACTGATGAACTTGAAAATTCAAGTTTACCATTTTTGTAGAAATCTGTCATATTAGACGCGTACACTTTTGTTGGTTTTTTATTATACTCGTACTGTTGATATCCTCCCCTTAATATATGAGCTGTTGTGTTTGATTTTGTTGAAACAACGAATGAGCCAGTTGTGTCGTTGTTCCCCCATGATGAGTATGAGGCAGATTTGCAATTTATCTCAGAGTCGCATGAATAGCGTCCTATAACCCTGTCAAACCTCCACTCTGTACAATCGCATAGTCGCCATTTATCAGTTAGTGAAACTGGTGACGAGCCATTGAACCCCTTACCTGATGACATTGTGACATTTCTGTTGTCATTTCTATACACAGTCGTGTCGTCGCCATCATACTCATCCATCATAAACTCTGAATTGTGTGTTATCAGGTTCCTTATTCCAAACGCGATTTCGTTCCTTGTTGAGTCAAGGTATTTACTTTCAGTTTTTTCATATGGAAAGTTTCCGTATGGAAACTCACTATATCCATAACTTGTTGATAATAACTCGTACTCAGCTTCTGATGGTAAATGTCCAGATCTATAACCCTCATTTTTACCATTCCATATACAATAAGCGTAAGCTTCATACCATGACACACAGTCCATTGACATTATTGAGTTATTTACTCCAGGTGGGTATGACTTTGACTCCCAATTGTTTGACTTCATAGCGCATTCATCACCTAACAGTCTCTCACTCAATTCATCAGAATTCTTTGGTAGGAATTTGTTGTATGACTCTTTCCACCCATCAAATGTATCAAATTTACCATCACCAACACTTGGTGCTTTATAATTCATAATAAATCTGCTAAACTGATAAACAGATACCTCATTTGTGTCAATGAATATCTTCGGTTTCATCTTGTCAACATGTGTCGGTGTTTCTGTTGATACAGAACACAAGCCATTTTTTCCAATAACGTTAAAAATCGACCTGTTTGTTGTGTTGCCATCAATTTCAACAGTTTCACCAGGATTTAATGAAAAGAATAGGTTCTTAGCGTTGCTAACTGGTGACAGTTTCACATTACCAGTCATTGTTTGTAACTTGCCATCATACGCAAACAATGTAACACTACGACTTGTTTTGTTACTTATTGCGTATGAATAACCAACTCCTATCATTATGTATGGGTTAATCGTGTCATCAATCTTTGATGTTATGCTTATCAGTTTCCCAGAATGTGATTCAGATGTCATATCATATACGACATCACCACTATACAATGTGTTTGAGTTGTTAATTTCAAAGTCATACGTACCATTCTTCGTATAATGACACATGTGACCTTGTTGACCCATTATAAATGTACCAGGTTCGAGTGTTATTTCTTTTATGTTTTCAAACACAATCACTTCTGGCTTGTGTGCGCATGAAATGACTTGCAATAAAAGTGGTGCCAGTATAAAAAATTTAGTCATCGTTTCGTTCCATTTGTTGTTTTGTTTTTATTTAAGTTTGTGGTACACCGCAGTTTTTTATGCGGTGTACCAGACAGTGTAGTTTATTTTGATGATAAATATAATGGGAAGTTGTTTGACCTTGCCATATCAACAGCTTCTCTTGCTTTGTTGCTGGCTTCTTCCTTTGTGTCATAGTATGACACAACAGCTTCACCAACGTTATGTATTTTTATAGCTAAGTATGATGACTCTTTTTCTGTCTTGTTAAAAACAGTCATGAAACATCTCACAACAAACTCATAAGTTGTTACATCGTCATTGTAAGCGATCACTTTATACTTGTTCTTTTTAGTAATTTTATTACACAATGATGCGTCTGGTGAAGATGACATTACTTACTCCTTGTTATTTTTTCATTGAAAATGACAAAACTATAACCACTATTAGTAACCCTAATAGTGGCATTGAAACCAGTAGAATTGCGTCATCTATTGTCATTGTATTTCTCCTATTTGTTTTTTATTTTCTTAGTTTACGGTAAGCTAAGGCGTGATTCTACTATATCATCACTTTATTAATCTTCCAAATGACCAACGCCTCATTGTGGTCCTCTTCTGTTGAATACCCATGGCCATCAACCCACCATTCTTTGCTGCCATCAACCCAATTCACAGCTGGCCCATCTTCTCTATGACGCTTACCATCTACAAACCATTCTTTTTTACCACTAGCTCGTTCTATCGCTGGCCCGTTTTCTCTGTGCCGTACATTATTCATATACCATTCTTTATCACCGTTAGAACTCTCTATCGCTGGTCCGTCGTCTCTATGAAGTTCGCCATTTTTATACCAACGTTTAGATTTATCACAATACTCTACAGCTGGCCCATCTTCTCTATGAGGTACACCATTTTTGTACCACCATTTGGTGCCATTAGCAAACTCTATAGCTGGCCCATCTTCTCTATGAAGTATGCCATTTATACGCCACTCTTTACAGTTACTACAAAGACCTTTTTCATTATACTCTATAGCTGGCCCATCTTCTCTATGAAATTCACCACCTTTAACGTAACAAATATTACCACGTTTATCTGTGTACGATCCGTCTGGTAAGTTGTGTCCGTTATTGTGCCACTCAGCTTTTTTGTGTTTTGTCATTTTATCACTTCATTTAGTTTCTAGATTTTTAACATGACGGTCAAGTTTTTTATCATATAGTTTACTTCATTTCATTGAAACACCTTGTTTATTCTGTACGCAAATAGCTCAGCTTCATAATCTTTTTCAGAACATCGATTATCATTTATGTACCACTCTTTAGTGCCATTAGCACATATTGCCGCTGGTCCATCTTCTCTGTGCCTTTTGCCATTTCTATACCACTCTTTACTACCATCATAACTCTCTATGGCTGGCCCATCTTCTCTGTGCAAACTGTTGTCTATATACCAAAACTTAGTGCCATTAGCAAACTCTATGGCTGGCCCATCTTCTCTGTGGCGTTTACCATTTTTATACCACCACTTTGCACCATCAGAGCATTCTATAGATGGTCCATCATTTCTATGAAGTTTACCACCTTTAACGTAACAAACGCTACCACCACTGTCAATGTATGACCCATCTGGTAAGTTGTGTTCATTATCAAACCATGCTGATTTTACGTGTTTTGTCATTTCATTACCTCATTCATTTTCCATACTTTTAACGCCTCTAAATAGGCTTCTTCAGTTATATACTCATTATTGTCCACAAACCACACTTTACCATGCTCTATAGCTGGCCCATCTTCTCTATGTCTTTTACCGTTTATCCACCATTCTTTAGTACCACCATCCAATTCTACCGCTGGTCCATCTTCTCTATGTAATTCACCATTTCTATACCACCTTTTATCACCATTATAGTACTCTATCGCTGGCCCATCTTCTCTGTGTCGTTTACCATTTATGTACCATGCCTTGTAACCATTAGCACATTCTATCGCTGGCCCATCTTCTCTGTGTTTTTTACCATTTTCAACATAACAAACATTGCCATCTTTGTCAATATATGACCCATTTGGCAAGTTGTAATAACTACCATACCACTCAGCTTTTACGTGTTTTGTCATTTCATTACCTCATTCATTTTCCATATTTTTAACGCTTCCAAATAAGCTTTTTTAGTTTTATAACATAAACCACTCACCCACCATTCTTTACCACCATTAGAACGTTCTATCGCTGGCCCGTCTTCCCTATGCAGTCTACCATTCATACGCCATTCTTTACCACCACTATTATACTCTAACGCTGGCCCATCATCTCTATGCCACTCACCATTTATAAGCCACCATTTATCACCGTTAGCCCATTCCACAGCTGGCCCATCTTCTCTATGACGCTTATTATTTATGTACCACTCTTTACTACCATTAGCACCCTCTATCGCTGGCCCATTGTCTCTGTGTTTTTTACCATTTTTGACATAGCAAACGTCGCCATTATTGTCAATGTACGACCCGTCTGGTAAGTTGTGTATACTAGCATACCACTCAGCTTTTATATGTTTTGTCATTTCATCGCCTCATCCATTTTCCATATTTTTAACGCTTCCAAATAGGCTTCTTCAGTTCTGTACCCATCGTTATTCACAAACCATACTTTATTTTCTATCGCTGGTCCATTTTCTCTATGCCGCTTACCGTCTATCCACCACTCTTTATCACCATTAGCGTGCTCTATAGCTGGCCCATCTTCTCTATGAAGTTCACCACTTTTATACCACCATTTATCACCGTTAGCACATTCTATCGCTGGCCCATCATCTCTATGTCTTTTGCCATTTTTAATATAACCAACACTACCACTTCTGTTGATATACGATCCATCTGGTAAGTTGTGTTCATTCATATACCACTCAGCTTTTATATGTTTTGTCATTTCATCGCCTCATTCATTTTCCAGATCTTTAACGCTTTCTCATAAGCTTTTTTAGTTCTATACAATTTACCATCTACATACCACCATTTATCACCGTTAGCCCACTCTATCGCTGGTCCATCTTCCCTATGCAGTCTGTCATCTATCCACCATTCTTTAGTACCATCATCCAATTCTACCGCTGGCCCATCTTCTCTATGCTTTTTGCCGTTTATGTACCACTCTTTTTTACCAGCCCATTCTACCGCCGGCCCATCTTCTCTGTGTCTTTTATCACTTTTATACCATGATTTATCACCATCAGGCCATGTTATCGCTGGCCCATCTTCTCTGTGCCACCTACCATTTTTATACCAGTACTTAGCACCATTAGCCCATTCTTCCGCTGGCCCATCTTCTCTATGCAATTTACCACTCTTAACATAACCAACATTACCTTTTTTGTCGATATACGACCCATCTGATAAAGTTGGTGTCACTGTTTTATTATTCCACTCAGCTTTTATGTGTTTTGTCATTTCATTGCCTATTTACTGCATGAGTATAAACGGTCACGTCGCGACGTGACCGTTTATACTTACTCTGTTGTGACTGTTATGCAGTCATCATCTACGTCAGCTACAACACAACCTTTATACTTATTAAGCACAAAATCAACTAACTTAACTTTCAACTCTGACTGTATTAGCCTGGCTAGTGGCCTTGCACCCATTAGTTTGTCATAGCCTTTATTCGCTAAGTATTTTGCTGCATTGTCTGTCAACTTAACACTTATCTTTTTGTTGACCATTGACTTGTTTATTTCAGCTATGTACTTGTTTACTATTGAGTCCATAATTGACTCTGACAGATAATTGAACTTTATATTCGCGTCTAACCTGTTTCTAAATTCAGGTGCGAACATATTTTGATATGCCTTGTCATCAGAACCGGAGTTGTGTTGACTAGCAAATCCAACAGTTCTTCGTTCAGCGTCTCTTGCTCCAACGTTACTTGTCATTATTAAGATAACATTCTTAAAGTCGGCCGTTTCACCTCTATTGTCTGTCATTCTACCGCAGTCCATAACTTGCAGTAACATGTTGAATATCACTCTATTAGCTTTTTCTATTTCATCTAATAGTAGTACACAATGCGGGTTTTTCGATATTGCTTCTGTTAATTGCCCTCTTGATTCATACCCAACATAACCAGGTGGTGATCCAACGAATTTAGAAACGCTGTGTTCTTCTGTGTACTCACTCATGTCAAATCTAATGAGTGGTATGGACATCGCTTCTGCCAGCTTTTTAGCTAACTCTGTCTTTCCAACACCTGTTGGGCCAGTGAATAGTAGTGACGCTATCGGCTTTGACGCGTTGTTAAGTCCAGTCTTTGACAACTTGACAGCTGTTACAACTGCTTCAACCGCTTTATCTTGCCCAAATATACTACTCTTTAGTGTTGGCTCCAGTGTGCCAATTACAACACTATCGTCATTGTTAGACTCAACTGGTACCTTTGCCATTCTTGATACAACGCTGTCTATTACTTTCGTTGTTACTTCCTTCGTTTTTGTCCTATTGTTTAATTTTACCGTTGCTCCAGCCTCATCTATTATATCTATAGCTTTGTCAGGTAGCTTCTTATCAGACATGTATCTCGTTGAAAGATTCACAGCGTGCTTTATAACCTTAGTTGTATACTTCACCCCATGAAATTCTTCGTACTTTCCTATCACGCCCTTTATTATTTTAACTGTGTCATCACTTGATGGCTCGTCAACATCTATTCTTTGAAACCTCCTTGACAGCGCCTTATCTGACTCAAATTTCGTTCTATACTCAGTTAGTGTAGTTGACCCTATACACCTTATTTCACCTGATGCGAGTTGCGGTTTTATTATGTTTGCTAAGCTGTTGTCGCTATCTGACGCCTTACCAGCTCCTACTATCATGTGTATTTCATCTATAAATAGTATTGCGTTTTTGTCATTTTTCAACCTATTTATAATGTCAACAACCTTCTTTTCAAATTCTCCTCTATACTTAGTTCCTGATGTAAGTTCACCAACACTTAATGAGTATATGACACTGTCTTTCATTTGCTCCGGGACGTCACCATTTACTATTTTAAGTGCCAGGCCCTCAACTATTGATGTTTTACCAACACCTGAGTCACCAACTATGATCGGGTTGCTCTTTTTACGTCTTGACAGTGTATGCACTAATCTGTTTATCTCATCATCTCTTCCAATTAGTTTATCATAACTCCCATTTTTTGCTTTGTTGTTCATGTTTACAAGCAAGTTGTCTTTATTCTGACTGTCACTGCTACACGTTCCACTGCTACAGTCGCCGCTTTTGTGGTTAGCGTCTTCAGTGTTCTCAGGTTTTTGTACAGCCATAACACACTCAACTAATGAAACCCTATCCACATTAAAGTGAGTCAGTGTATCAAACACACCCTTAATGTACATGTACATACCGTATAACAATTCATAGTGATCTATTACTTCATTGTTTAAACCAGTTGATCTTGATGCCATTATGTTTACGAATATTACGAACTCTTTTGCACCTTCATTATCATCTTTAACGTCTTTGCATACGTTCGTAGTGTAGTGTTTGTAAACGCTGTCAGAGTCAACCCCCATTGACATCAACATGTTTACTATGTCAGGGTCTTTTATCAAGACCAAGAACGCGTTGTCAAGTATACTCCAGTTATTACTTTTCAACGTGTAGTCACTTGTTGCGAATTCAAACACTGTGTTAACTTCTTTACTAAATTTATACATAGCGTGCCCCTTTCAAAATTAATACCACAATCAGACAGTTTTTTTTAAGTTAAGCAAGCTAGGATTGTAACAGCATGTACGGGAAGTTATTTCATAGCTTCATTCATTTTCCAGACTTTTATTGCTTCCCAATAAGCTTCTTCAGTATAATACTCAGCGCCATTTATGTACCACTCACTGGCACAATTTCTACTACTAAGGTACCACCACCACTCATAATCAGTAGACCATTCTACCGCTGGCCCGTCATCTCTATGACGTCTGCCATTTTCAACATAACAAACACTGCCATTTTTGTCGATATATGATCCATTTGGCAACTCATACCATTTACCATACCACTCAGCTTTTTTGTGTTTTGTCATTCCATTGCCTTATTCATTTTCCAGATTTTTATTGCTTCCCAATAAGCTTCTTCAGTATAATACTTTTTATAATTTATAAACCACTCTTTAGCACCATTAGCGTACTCTTGCGCTGGCCCATCATCTCTATGACATTTACCGTTTATAAACCACGATTTAGTACCACAAGACCACTCTATCGCTGGTCCGTCGTCTCTATGCAACTTACCATTTTTAACATAACCAACGTCACCAAAGCCGTCGATATATGACCCATCTGATAAGTCATGCATGTAAGCACGCCATCTAGCTTTTACGTGTTTTGTCATTTCATTGCCTCATTCATTTTCCAAATTTTTAACGCTTCTAAGTACGCCCCTTCAGTTTTATACTGTTTGTTGTCCACCCACCACTCTTTTCTACCATCAGCGTACTCCATCGCTGATCCATCTTCTCTATGACGTTTACCATTTTTATACCAGTCTTTTCCACCATTAACCCATTCTATCGCTGGCCCATCTTCTCTGTGCCGTTTCCCATTAATATACCACTCTTTATGACCACTGGGCCACTCTTTTGCTGGCCCATCTTCTCTATGTATTTTGCCATTTTTAACATAACAAACGTCATTATCACTGTCGATATACGAACCGTCTGGTAAGTTGTGTTCATTCATACTCCAATCAGCTTTTATGTGTTCTGTCATCTCATTGCCTCATTCATTTTCCATATCTTTAGTTCTTCTTCATGTGATTCTTTACTACACAACTTGTCATTTACATACCACGATTCACCACCACTAGCCCATTCCATAGCTGGCCCATCTTCTCTGTGCCACTTGCCGTTCACCGACCACTTTTTATCACCATTAACTTTTTCTATAGCTGGCCCATCTTCTCTATGTAAGATACCATCTTTGTACCAATGCTTGTCACCATTAGCAAACTCTTTCGCTGGTAAACCGTCCCTATGTGGCTTACCATTTTTAATATAACAAACGTTACCAGTTCTGTTTATGTATGACCCGTCTGGTAACTTATTCTCGTTACAAAACCATTCAGCTTTTTTGTGTTTTGTCATTTCATCGCCTCATTCATTTTCCAAATTTTTAGTTCTTCTTCATGTGATTCTTTACTACACAACTTGTCATTTACATACCACCTTCTTTCACCGTTACAATACTCTATAGCTGGCCCATCTTCTCTATGACGTACACATCCCACCCGCCAAAATTTATTACCACTGGCCCATTCTATAGCTGGTCCATCTTCTCTGTGCCATTTACCATTTTTAATATAACAAACGTCACCACCATTGCTGATGTATGACCCATCTGGTAAATTGCACTCATTACCATACCACTCAGCTTTTGTATGTTTTATCATTTCATTGCTTCATTCATTTTCCAAATTTTTAACGCCTCTTCATAAGCTACTTCAGTACCACAAAATTTGTTATTTACACACCAATATTTATCACCATTAATCCATTCAACCGATGGTCCATCTTCTCTGTGCTGTTTACCATTTATATACCATCTTTTAGTACCATCAGCGTGCTCTATAGCTGGCCCATCTTCTCTATGTATTTTGCCATTTTTAATATAACAAACGTCATTATCACTGTCGATATACGACCCATCTGGTAGGTTGCGTTCATTACGAAACCACCTAGCTTTTACGTGTTTTGTCATTCCATTGCCTTATTCATTTTCCAAATTTTTAACGCCTCTTCATACTCTTCTTTTGTTTCATACTCTTCGCCATTTATAAACCACTCTTTTCTACCATCAGCGCGTTCTATCGCTGGTCCATCTTCCCTATGTAAATTGCCATTTATATACCATGCTATATAGCCATCAGCAAATTCTTTCGCTGGTCCATCTTCTCTATGATAAAGACCATTTTTAATATAACAAACGTCACCATACTTGTCTATGTACGACCCATCTGGTAACTTATCCTCGTTACGAAACCACCTAGCTTTTACGTGTTCTGTCATTTCATTACCTCATTCATTTTCCAAATTTTTATCGCTTCCAAGTATAATTTCTCTTTTTTAATTTTCTCATCGTCAATCCACCATTCTTTAGTACCATTATTATATTCTACCGCTGGTCCATCATCTCTGTGCTTTTTACCATTTTTATACCATTCTTTGTCACCATCAGCGTATTCTATCGCTGGCCCATCTTCTCTATGGAGTGCACCATCTATGTACCACATTCTAGTACCGTCAGCACTCTCTATCGCTGGCCCATCCTCTCTATGGTACTTACCTTGCCTACTCCATGACCTGTACCCATTAGAGTATTCTACTGATGGTCCATCATCTCTATGTCGCTTACCACACTTATACCATTCTTTTCTACCATTAGCATACTCTTTTGCTGGTCCATCTTCTCTATGGCACTCACCATTTAAGTACCACACTTTGATTTTCCCATGGGCGTATTCTATCGCTGGTCCATCCTCTCTATGAAACTTACCACTTTTTACGTAACAAACACTACCATTTCTGTTGATATATGACCCATTTAACAAACTACGTTCATTGCAATCCCATTCATATGTTATGTGTTCTGTCATCTCATTGCCTCATTCATTTTCCAAATTTTTAACGCCTCTTCATAAGCTGCTTCAGTTCTATAAAATTCATCATTTATATACCACTCTTTATGACCATCAGCGAGTTCTACCGCTGGCCCATCTTCTCTATGAAATCTACCATTTTTACTCCACACTTTATTACCATTATATAATTCTACAGCTGGCCCATCCTCTCTGTGCCACATACCATTTTTAACATAGCAAACACTGTCATTTTCATCTATGTACGAACCGTCTGGTAAGTTGTGTTCATTCATACTCCAATCAGCTTTTTATGTGTTCTGTCATCTCATTGCCTCATTCATTTTCCAAATTTTTAACGCTTCTTCATGCTCTTCTTTTGTTTCGCATCGTTTGTCACTTATCCACCATGACTTAGTACCATCAGCACATTCTATCGCTGGCCCATCTTCTCTATGTACTTTATTATTTTTAAACCAGTATTTGTTACCATTAGCCCATTCTTCCGCTGGTCCATCTTCTCTATGATGTTCATCATTTATCCACCATGACTTAGTACCATCAGCATATTCAACCGATGGTCCATCTTCTCTGTGCTGTTTACCATTTATATACCATCTTTTAGTACCATCAGCGTGCTCTATCGCTGGTCCATCCTCTCTATGATGTTTACCATCAACAAACCAAAATTTATCACCATCAGCGTACTCTACCGCTGGTCCATCATCTCTATGTTTTTTACCATCTTTAATATAACAAACGTCACCATACCAGTCTATGTAAGACCCATCTGGTAAATTGTGTTCATTACGAAACCACTCAGCTTCTTTGTGCTTTGTCATTCCATTACCTCATTAAAATTTGTTATATGCAAGCTAGCACTAAACGAACTGCAAAAGTTTAACTGTATGCCATCATCACCAGTGCATGCAACTTCATATCCATCAAACAAAGACGCATGATTGGAGTTAGCAATGATTTTTACGTGCTTTAAGTTTTTATATGTTTTCCTTTCAAAGTCTCTAAGAAAACTAACATCTGCAAAAACACCATTGCCTACTTCCACAATATACGCGTGGTCTTTTTTGTGTAAGGTCAACAAGCCCATAACGATAGTTATCTCATTAACCACATCCATCAGTTTGCTTGCGCACATTTCATTACAATACCTAACATTGAATGAACAACTGTTAATATTTTTAGCAGTTGCCAAAAAAGCCTTATCATTTACTATTTTTAGTTTCAAATCTCGTTCCAAAAAGTGTATGCTGTTAACATACTCCCATTCGCTACAATTTGCTAAATCGTTATCAACATACATATTTTGTTTAGTATAAACCATGCTTACTGTGTGCGGATACCCGAATTTAAACTTTATCGACAACTTGTCGGTGAAACTCTTTTTCATTTTCTTTTTAAGCGATGTTTCTATACCTTTCATAAGCTTTTTTTCTTTGTTAGTTAAACCGCGTTCCATACCAGCTAATTCTAACATTATGAGCTCACCTCTTTCACTCTCTCCATTACTCATTAAGTAGTCAGCAAGAACATACGCGCTATCAATCGAGTCTGACGAACTTGACATGGCTTTTTTTATGAGCTCGTTTTTTATATCTTCTTTTTTGTTATGACAAAAAGTAGACTTAACATTAGACGACCTAAATTTTTCGTATATCTTAGTAATAACACTGTTATCTATGTCAATGCTGTTTTTTGATTTTATAGCGTCTTTTAACTGAGTTAGTTTATTGCATGCTGTATTGTATACATCATCGCGGTTTATTTTCCCATTTTTTATAGCGTTATGAAGCTTTTCAGCGTACACAGGATCACGCGACGCTAAACCGACATTAAATGACTTTCTGTACGCTTTTCCCATTGCAATTGAAAGAGGTATGTCTAATATCATAGACATAAATTTAGTTGCCCTGGGGTCATCAGTGACTCCATGTAGTGTATTGCATATTGCAATGATAGCGTTATTACTTAAGTCATCAATTTTTTCTACCAATTCATGGTATCTTGCTGATCTTACTGACTCTGTTTGTGTTTCAAACGATTTTGACCACTCAGATACCCAACCACTAATGCTTTTGCATTTTATTGGTTCTATTTTACTACCCATAAGTTCACTTAATTCAACTATTAAGTTCCTTAGCCCAATGTGTTTGTTATTTTTGTAGCAACTAAGCAACAAACGCATTGCTCCCTCTGGGTCATTATCATCGAGAAGACTAACTACTGCGTCAATTTCATTTTCCATGATATCTCCGGCATTGAGTTTATGTGCTTTGTTACTTAACTGCTTCATTGTTTTTCACTTTCCTTTTCTGTTGCCTGTTTATAGTCATACACTATAACTTTCGTTATAGTGTATGACTTCATTATCCTGTTACTTTGATTGTTTTAATGAGTCTTCAGATTTTGCTTCTTCAAATTCTGTTGTTGCGACTCCAACTTTCTCACCAAATATTCTAAGTTCTTTTATATCATCTTTACCAAGCAGTTTTTCAATTGGCCCAGACATATTACTTGCTATTGTGCTAATGTTATCAATTGTGAATTCAATTGATTTAGCTATACCTGCTATTGTGCATTCTTCTTTGATCGATTCAATTACGCTGTTGCTGAAATCAAATGAGTCTATAACAGAAGAACTTGCTAATAAAACAATAGAATTAAAAACATCGTTGTCAATAAGCTTATCATCAACTTTACTATTGAGTGAATGCTTAACAGCTGATCTGATCCCATTTGAGTACAAATCAACTCCTGATCTAATAGCAGCGCTATCAATTATCTCACCATACGTTAAACTCTTAACTTTATTATCTACTTGTTTCTCACTTTCTGTTTCTGTTTGTGATTTCTTTTGTGGTTTCGTTTGTGGTTTAAGCTTGTTCATCTTTTTGTTATACTCTTCTTCGGAGTACCTTTTATCATTTAAGTACCATTCTTTTCTACCATTATGCCACTCTATCGCTGGCCCATCCTCCCTGTGCCGTTCACCATCTACCCACCACTTTTTATCACCATTAGCGTATTCTATCGCTGGTCCATCCTCTCTATGTAGTCTACCATTTATACACCACTCTTTGTCACCATTTCGTTCTATCGCTGGCCCACCCTCTCTATGTATCATTCCATTTTTGACATAGTAAATTAAACCACGTCTATCAGTATACGAACCATCGTCAAGATTCGACAACATGTTGCTGTATATATGACGAGACGTTGTTAGCTTGTGTGTGTTGTCAAACGCACGTTCACTAACAATTCTACCACTGTTGATGAATTCATCAACTTTGTTATCAACACCATCAAGTTCACAATATATCCCGTTTATGTAGTGTTTTTCTATTCCGTCTGCTTCAATTATAGCTGGCCCGGCAATTCTGTGCAGTTTTCCATTTATATACCATTCTTTCAAACCAGAAACAATACTATAAACTGCTGGCCCACAATCTCTATGTATTCTCCCATTTTTAATATGACAAATAAGACCTGTCTTATCTATGTAAGATCCATCGCTAAGCTCTCTTTCTTTAGTTTCCCATTCGACTTGTTTATGCTCTTTACTTCTTCGAAGTACATCAGAGTGGTGGTCCTTGCCATTAAGACAAATCCCATGCAAATAATACTTTACGCAACCGTTAGCAAATTCTTCAGCTGGTCCATCCTCTCTATGAAGCATACCATTTTTAATGTAACCAACGTTGTCGAAGCTGTTTATATAAGACCCGTCTGATAAGTTGTGTTCATTACGAAACCACTCAGCTTTTACGTGTTCTGTCATTTGTTTCTCACTTCCTGTTTCTAATTCCGTTTGTAGTTTAAGCTTGTTCATCTTCTTGTTATAATTTTCTTCAGAATACTTATTACCTTTTATATACCACTCTTTAGTACCATTAGCACGTTCTATCGCTGGTCCGTCTTCTCTATGGCGTACGCCGTTTACCCACCACTCTTTTCGGCCATCAGCGTATTCTACAGCTGGCCCATCTTCTCTGTGCAATTTATCATTTTTATACCACTCTTTATGACCATCAGCGCGTTCTATCGCTGGTCCACCCTTTCTGTGCCGTTTACCATTTATAAACCACTCTTTACCACCATCATACTCAATCGCTGGCCCATCCTCTCTGTGTTCTTTACCATTTATATACCAGTGCCTTCCACCATCCTCCATTTCTTCCTCTGGCCCGCCCTCTCTATCGAACCTACTACCTTTATGCCACAACTTGCTACCCTTAGCGTACTCTGCAGCTGGTCCGTCTTCTCTATGACGCATACCATTTTTAATATAACAAATGCTACCATCACGGTCAATGTACGATCCATCCGGTTTACCGCAGCAACTCCAGTTACCACGCCATTCAGATTTTATGTGTTCTGCCATTTGTTTCTCACTTTCTGTTTCTAATTTCGTTTGCAGTTTAAGTTAGTTTTCCGTTTGCAGTTTAAGTTAGTTTTCCGTTTTTTACTAAATAAGGTCAGATTACACATGCAATCTGACCAATTTCAATTTATAACTTTGACGATTTCAAGAATACTTTCTTACCGAAATGCTGGTCCACCACACCACTGCGTTGTGTGTATACCCAAACAACGTCGCAATTTGGTTTAAGACTGGCGTCAATTACATCACACACGCCATCAGTTATAACTATTACAACATCAAATTCATCACCAATCTTCTTCCTATAATCTGAAAAAAACTCAGTAAAGCCTGTACCTCCCCTACCAACTATTTTCGTGTTTTTAAGATCTTCTATCTTGTCGACGCTTACCACAGAGTCCCATTTCACAGAGCAATCGCATGGTACTATTAATCCGCTACTATTTTTAAATTTTAACAGTGCCTTCAACTCTTTGACTCCATGCGCAATATCATTATCTGACATTGATCCGCTGGTATCAACCAGTGCAACGAACCTTGGTGCATATCCTTTCTTTGTTGGTCTGTACAACCTTTGGTACTTCTCCATTGACCCACTTGTACCCCTTCTATACAAGTGCTCAGGCCTCCTGTTAAAAACCGTCCAGTTTTTAAGTTCGCCGTCTTTTGTTTTTCTTAGGAACATGTTAACTATGAAATCTCTCATAGTTAACTCTGGCTCTGATAGTTCTTTTAAAACTGAACTAACATAGCTTGGGATTGTCCCTCTTGACAGATTTGCGCTTTGTCTCGCTTCTTCAAGCTTGTGATTAACCTCCTCTTTTGTTGACTCTGTCTCTATGTGGTCATCAAACGATCCGCCAAAAATGTCATCACCATCACCGCCCCCACCACACTCGTCGCAACCGCAGTCACCACAACCTGAGCCACACCCACCACTTTCTTCACCACAACCTGAGCCACACCCACCATCTTCGCCACACCCACCATCTTCGCCACACCCCTCACTGCACGTACCGCTTTTTCCATCGCACTCACCATTGCTACAACTACCGTCGCCGTCTCCTTGTTCTTTTCCACCATGTTTTTCATCATTACCGCTACCATCATCGCCGTCGTTTTCACACTCCTTCTTATCCTCATCGTTTTCATTCTTGCCGTTGTTTTTACCTTTTTCTTTCTTTTTCTCTTTCTTATCCTTTTCTTTCTTCTTCCCCTTCTTATCCTTTTCTTTCTCATCACCATTATTGTCTTTTTCGTCTCCCTTTTTATCTTTATCTCCACTGTTGTCTTTTTTGTCTTCTTCCTTTTCTTTTTCCTTTTTGCCTTTATTCTTTTCCTCTTTTGTCATTATTCTGCCACACTTTGGGCATCTAAACGGTGACTCTTTCATCTTTTTAATTATTAAGTCATATAAGTCCTCAGGTGTTGAGTCTAACACTGATATATCTGAGAAACCTCTTATTTTGCCATCACTTGCGTGCTTTATTTCTTCTCCTTTATCAATTCTATCGAACAGTTCTTTTATGGAAACTGGTTTATCAAATACCCCTGTCCATAGGTTTTTATAAAACGACCTGCAGTGTTTATCGTCAATTTCTTTGTACTCCTTTTCTATAAGAGCATTGCAAAAGTAATCAACTGCTATGTTCCATATGTTTCCTTTTCTGCCGCAGATTCTATCAGGTCTACAATGTGACAGAATTACGTGTAATAACTCATGTCTCATAACAGTGTTCACATTTTCTTCTGTTAGTCTGTTTAAGAATTCATAGTTCCAATAGTATACTTTACCATCGGTAGCTGCTGTTTTTATGTGACTGTTGTTCGCCACGCGTTTGTTGTCCTGCGTTTCATCCTCAACAATTTCATGTGGTTTAACAGCAACGAAACTGAAGTAGAATGGGCTGCCGCCGTTTGCTTCACCTAAGCAAAGCGACTCTAATGCTTGACTTATTTTTCCTTCTGCTTGAAAGACTTGCTCTTCACTTAACTTTGTGTTTCTATTCGTTATTCTCGACATTTACCACCTCTTTTTAGTGTTAGAAAAGATGCTGGCTGACAGTTACGTCAGCCAGCGTTTATTTTATTTTACTTTTTGTTCTTTATTTTTGACGCGTATATTGACTGAATATAATTAGACAATCTCTCAATTTTAAGTAACTTCTTAACATCCTCGTCATTGTGTTGATAATAAGTTCTTAACGCTGATGTTCTTATTTCAGGTGTAACAGTCTCAATCCAGTCAAGGCATAAGTTAATTGCTTTCTTTGACTCGGCGTTCTGTGTTTTCTTGTAAGCTTCTTGATACAATCTTTGTGTTATAACGTTTGTGAACACAAAGATTTTGTCAATTTCTTTGATGCAAACTTCTTTCAGTTTAATAGTCCCATTAAGGTATCCATCTATTGTAGGTGCTAAGTCCTTGTAGTAGTCGATCCAGATTCTTAAGTCGATTGCTGCCTGAGCTCCAACACAACCTGACACAACCTCCTGTGCGAATATTGAATCAAATTGCTTTGATGCTTGTATCGCGTCTAAGTTAACAGCTGCTTTGCCCCATGATCGTGGTGAAGGTGAGCAGTATGCCGTTGGGTCTTCTTTACATGATGGCTTAGATAGGTATGACTTATTCTTTACCAAGAACCCTGTTATGACTGGGTTTAGGCTAACAGATGCTGCCCACTCTATCCATGTATCGAAGTCAACGTTCAACTTATATACCATACAACGGTTCGTTAGTGCGTGGCTGATTGGCTTGCTGAAGGCACCCTCGTCTGGAAGATTTGCCGTCGCCACAATTGAGTGAACCCTTAGTGGTGTTCCGTTGACAGACCTGAATTGAAATAACTCAAGCATCGGGTTCTGCAGATCGGAGTCTGCTTTGTCCAACTCGTCAACTAAAAGAACAACGTTGCGTTGCTCATCTGGGCTGTTATTTGATTTAGGTAAGAACTTCGGCGTTGCATATACTACGCGGCTGTCATCATCAATGATAGGCAGACCAACGAGATCTGGTGGTTGCAAAACTGATAAGTTTAAGTAAACAACCTCATACCCCATCTTTTCTGCAACTGATTTTGCTATTTCAGTCTTACCGATACCAGCCTGACCGAATACAAGCATGTTACCACCAGTTGATATTGAGTGTTGTAACAATTTGATGTATTTGTCAGTTGCGATTGTTGGGATGTCTGTCAATGTATTTTGTGCCATTTTGTTTTCTCTTTCTTTGATTGTTTTGGTTTATTTCATAGTATAAGTATAATTTAGTTCATATTAACAATCTAAGCAAGTGTCACAATAAAACAGCTCCTGCTTTCGCAGGAGCTGTTTTAATTCATTTAATATTTTTAGCTTCTTTAATTCTCTTTGGTATGTCTGGTCTCACAAGTGACACCCACTTACCAACTTCAGCTTTGTTGTTCTCTGTTGGTTTAAACTCGTTAAACCCAGACTTAACTTCGAAGTTGCTCTCCATGAACTCATTTTTAACATCATTAAATCTATCAATCATTGATTCCATGACGGCTGACCCGATATCTTTGAATGATGAACTCTTAAAGTCAATACAACCATAGTCAACACCATTCTTAAAATCAATGGACTTCATTGTTATTATGAACACGGCGTTGTTTATGAATGCTTCTGATGACTTTATAAAATCATCAGGTGTATAGTATGATGAGTCACCAGAGCTTACTATGTGCTTTTGTATGTCAGATTTCAGCTTGTTGAATCTTATTGCGTAATCAGATATTAAGCCCTTTCTGACAAATATTGTATCATACTTGAAGCTATCACCAAACGGTACTAAGTTGCTATCGATCGTTGGTGACAACTTATATCCAGTATCAGAGTATACACCACCAAACTTGTCTGATATTGACTTTATCGCTGTTATTTTTGACAACGCTGACATCATCGTATCGCAGTTTTCCTTATACAATGACTTATATAATTCTGCAAATCCATCGTCGTTGTTGCAATTTACTTTCGAGTAATAATCTAAGTCTTCACTGATCTTTGACATCTTTGTGGACTCAACTATAACAAACCTTTCACCAGTTTCTGCATTCGTTGTGTACACATCGAATGACCCCTTGTCAATTTGGCTTTTTTCTATTGACAAGAAGAATCCGTTTACTTCTTTTGTTTTGAACACCACGTTTGTATCTTTTGTTTTTGATGCGTTTTCCATTTTCTTGTACCAATCCCCGCTTTCGCGGAAAACATGAATGTGACATCACCCGCTTTCGCGGGGAAAGTTAAGCTAATATTCACTTCCCCGCTTTCGCGGGGGAAAGTTAAGCTAATTATTTATAACAAACAATGCTATCAATATGTCTACCTAAGCTTTTCGCTGGGAAAGCAACGCTGTGATACACAGACCCATTTTTATCAAGTTCTTTTTCATAGAAAATGTGAACGGAGTCGTTCACACCCTTTTTGTATACAAACTTAATGATAAAATTTTTGCTGTGTGATAAGCTGTCTATTGTAAAATAATAAGCCCCTGGTATATATGACATACTAAGTTGTTGTTCTTCGCTGGAAAGTTCACTTATTATTGAGACACTGTACTCTCCAGTAAGAGTACAGTTTATTCTCTCACAACTCACAACGACTCCGTACCTAAGTTCATCAGAATTTGACACACTGAACGTGTACTCATATACTCTGCCTGTGTGCTTAGCGTCATCAAAATCAGTGGCGCCATGACAAACAGAGTACGTGCTGTTTAGTGTACCAGACTTTGTTACATCGTCAACTGACATTTTAAAATCGTCGTCCGCAACTGGTTTATACGACATTGTACACGAGCTGAACAACGCTGATATAATAATGATTGACGACGCAGAGTGCTTCATTTCATTGCCTCACCAATTTTCCAAATTTTTAACGCCTCTTCATACGATTCTTTAGTGCACCATTCACCGCCAACAAACCAAAATTTTCTACCGTCAGAAAACTCAATAGCTGGCCCATCTTCTCTATATATCTTACCATTTTTATACCACCATTTATCACCACTAACGTACTCTATACACGATACACCTTGTAAATTGTGTTCATTGTTATCCAATTCAGCCTTTGTATGGCCTGTCATTTGTTTCTCACTTTCTATTTTTCGTATTTTTAGTATAAGCTAATTAGTTAAATACCGGTGATACGAGACACCGGTATTATTTGTTCTTCGTTAACTTTTATGACCCATAACTCATGTCCTTTTTCTTTTTCTCTGTTTGCTATTGACAACACTGCAAAAGCTCGTTTTGTGGCTTCTACACGAGAAATGTTGTGCTTTTTTGCAAAAGAGTCCAAGTCTTGAAGGATCTTTCCTGAAAGTTCGATTATATACCCCATAAAAACACCATTATTTCTACTAATTAAAGTCGTTAGGTCGCCATACCAACTGAGTACAGCACACTTTGTAAGGCGACCTACTTATAAAACCTATTATTTCATTAACTCATTCATTTTCCAGATTTTTACTGCTTCCAAGTAAGATTCTTCATCATAATAATTGTTTCTAATGTAGTATTCTTTATTGTCAACACCCTCTATCGCTGGACCATCCTCTCTGTGCCGTTCACCGTTTACAAACCACTCTTTAGTACCATTAGCCAATTCTATCGCTGGCCCATCGTCTCTATGTATTTTACCGTTCTTATACCACTCTTTGTCACCACTAACCTTTTCTATTGCTGGTCCGTCATCTCTATGTGTCAAGCCATTCACCCACCACTCTTTGCTACCGTCAGCCAATTCTCTTGCCGGTCCATCTTCTCTATGACGTTTACCATAAACAAACCATGCTTTGTAACCATCAGCGCTTTCCACCGCCGGTCCATCTTCTCTATGCCGTTTATCATCCACCCACCACTCTTTATCACCATTGGGCCGCTCTCTCGCTGGCCCATCTTCTCTATGACGTTTACCGTTTACCCACCATTCCTTACTACCATTAGCTCTTTCTACAGCCGGCCCGTCATCTCTATGACGCTTTCCATCAATCCACCACTCTTTACCACCGTTAGCCCATTCCACCGCTGGCCCATCTTCTCTATGACATTTACCACCAACCCACCACTCTTTAGTTCCATCATCAAATAACACAGCCGGGTCGCCGATTCTATGACGACCACCGTTCTCATGCCACTCCTTCCTGCCCATTTTTACCAGCTTTCTTTTTATAGTTTAGTTCAACTCATCGTTTCACCAAATACTAAAATGGTAAACATTGTTGTTACCATTTTTTGCATGACTAACGTACAAACTTTAAGCAAATCACCACTTTCCACTAAATCCTTATTATTAACTCGCATCAACTCAAGTTTTTTAGTTGCCGATTTATTGTTATCCATGGCAAGAATAGACAACACTGCCATTTTTGATAACACTGTTGCTTTTTGTTTATCATATCCCATACCATTAGCCACCTCCTTTGACATATCGTTTAATTCTTTTGTTGTAAAGTCAACACCCAAAAGGTTAACGGTATCTTTTCTCTCTCTTTGTTTCAGTTTGTTAGTTAAGTTCGTTACTTTGACTGTTTTAATAAGTCTTCAGATTTTGTTTCTTCAAACTCTGTCGTTGCGACTCCAACTTCCTCACCAAATATTCTAAGTTCTTTTATATCATCTTTACCAAGCAATTTTTCAATTGGACCAGACATGTTGCTTGCTATTGTGCTAATGTTATCAATTGTGAATTCAATTGATTTAGCTATACCTGCTATTGTGCATTCCTCTTTGATCGATTCAATGACGCTGTTGCTGAAATTAAACGAGTCTATAACAGAAGAACTTGCTAATAAAACAATAGAATTAAAAACATCATTATCAATAAGCTTATCATCAACTTTACCATTGAGTGAGTACTTAACAGCTGATCTTATCCCGTTTGAGTACAAATCAACTCCTGATCTAATAGCAGCGCTATCAATTATCTCACCATATGTCAAACTCTTAACTTTACTGTCCATTTGTTTTTCACTTCCTGTTTCTGTTTGTGATTTAATCTCGCTCATCTTTTTATTATACTCTTCTTCTGAATACTGTATGTCGTTTATATACCACTCTTTATAACTATCCCACTCTACCGCTGGTCCATCTTCTCTGTGCTTCTTACCAGTTATAAACCACATTTTTCCACCATTAGCCCACTCTATCGCTGGCCCATCTTCTCTATGACGTTTACCATTTTTATACCATTCTTTATCACCATTAGCATACTCTATCGCTGGCCCACCATCTCTATGCAATTTGCCGTTCACGCACCACTCTTTATGACCATCGGCCCATTCTATAGCTGGCCCATCTTCTCTGTGCCTTTTACCATTTTTAATATAACAAACATCACCGATGCTGTCAATGTATGACCCGTCTGGTAAGCTACGTCCATTACTATGCCACTCAGCTTTTGTATGCTTTGTCATTTGTTTCTCACTTTCTGTTTCTAATTTCGTTTGTGTTTTAAGCTCTTTAACTTTCTTATTATACTCTTCTTCTGAATACTGTACACCGTCTATGTACCATTTTTTTGTACCGTTAGCGAGTTCTACCGCTGGTCCATCTTCTCTGTGCTTCTTATCATTTTTATACCAGAACTTATCACCACTAGTGTACTCTATTGCTGGTCCATCTTCTCTGTGCAGCTCACCATTTTTATACCATGTTCTATTACCATCAGCCCACTCTATCGCTGGCCCATCTTCTCTATGAAACTTACCATTCTTAATATAAAGAACGTCACCCATGCTGTCGATGTATGACCCGTCTGGTAAGTCATGTGTGTCATTATGCCAATCAAATTTTTTATACTTTGTCATTTGTTTCTCACTTTCTGTTTTTGTTTGTTGTTTAAGCTCTTTAACTTTCTTATTGAACTCTTCTTCAGAGTACTGTACACCGTCTATGTACCATTTTTTTGTACCGTTAGCGAGTTCTACCGCTGGTCCATCTTCTCTGTACAGTTTGTTATTTTTATACCATAACTTATTACCATTAAAGCATTCTATCGCTGGCCCGCCATCTCTATGCAATAGACCATTTACCCACCACTCTTTATCACCATTAGCACGTTCTACCGCTGGCCCATCATCTCTATGATACTCTCCGTCTTTATACCAAAATTTATAACCACTAGCCAATGTTACAGCTGGCCCATCTTCTCTATGACGCTTACCATCTTTGACATAGCAAACATCACCTTCTTTGTCGATATATGACCCGTCTGGTAAATTATGTACAGTATCACGCCACTCAGCTTTTGTATGCTTTGTCATTTGTTTCTCACTTTCTGTTTTTGTTTGTTGTTTAAGCTCTTTAACTTTCTTATTAAACTCTTCTTCGGAATACTGTACGTCGTTTATCCACCACTCTTTACTACCATTAGCACATATTACAGCTGGCCCATCCTCTCTGTGCCATTTGCCATTCACCAACCACTTTTTATCACCATTAACTTTTTCTATCGCTGGCCCGTCATCTCTATGCAATTTATCATTTCTATACCACGCTTTATCACCATTAGCCCACTCTCTCGCTGGCCCATCATCTCTATGAAACTTACCATTTATACACCACTCTTTTCTACCATTAGCGTATTCTCTCGCTGGCCCACCCTCTCTGTGCCATTTACCATTTTTAAAATAACAAACATCACCATTATTGTCGATGTATGACCCGTCTGGTAAATTGTGTTCATTACCGTTCCACTCAGCTTTTTTATGCTCTGTCATTTGTTTATCACTTTCCGTTTTCGTTTGTTGTTTAAGCCAACTAATTGTGTCAGTAGTGGTTATAACTTAGCACTTTCACGTATTATTCGTTTAAGGTAGCTCTCTTTACTAGCCTGTTGTTTTGTAAGTTGCTGATTTCTTCCTATTATAAAGTCATCATCTGCCATGCAGTAATAAATCGTGTTGTTGTCATACCACGTCTGGTTTTCTATGCCAGCCCCACATGCAACAGTTACCGCTCCTGTTTTAGTGTATACTTCACTGGCAAATTTATACAGATTATCTGAGTAATTAACTCCCATTATATAATACTCAACGTTTCCACATTTTTGTGTGTGTGCTGGTCCGCCTATTCTATGCGGTATACCATTATAATACCACCATTCTTCACCGTTTGCTAGGCAAACTGCCGGACCATTTGTTCTTGTAAATGTACCATATGTACACCACACATACCCACCATTACTGTACACTATCGCTGGCCCATCAATTCTATGAAACACTCCATTATCAACGTGTGCTACGTCACCAGCTTTATTGATGTAAACACCAGTTTGTAAGAGTGCAACGTTATTAAAATCAAATTCAAAATGTATATAGTTAACACTGCGTTCGTTGTTCACAACGTCGTTGTTAGTTATGTCTGTAACAGTTGACTTGTCAAAGTTGTGGCAAATTCCAATACCATTATAGTCAGTTGTCGCTTGCCCATCTTCTTTATATAACACACCATCTTTATACCAAGCCTTATACCCATTTACTGATTCAACAGCTGGCCCATCCTCTCTGTGTTTTTTGCCATCTAAACACCAGATCGTTGTTCCATCTGACTGTGTTATCGCTGGCCCATGACTCCTGTGATACTTACCATTCATAACGTAACAAACGTTATCATTTTTGTCAATATATGATCCATCTGGTAAATTGTGCTCATTGTTGTACCAATCAGCTTTTACGTGTTCTGTCATTTGTTTCTCACTTTCTGTTTTCGTTTGTTGTTTAAGCTATCTAACACTTTTTGGTACCATCAGCGTACTACGCCAACTATTATTTCATTACTTCATTTAGTTTCCAAATTTTTAACGCTTCTTCATGGTTTTCTTCAGTGCACTCCATACCGCCAACAAACCATCTTTTCTTCTCTATAACTGGCCCACAAACGCCATGTGATATGGCGTTATTTTTAAATCGCTTAGCACCACTATAATACTCAATAGCTGGTCCATCTTCTCTATGTAGTAGCCCATCTACCCACCACTCTTTAGTGCTGCTAGACCACCCTTTTTTAACACACACTCTTGCTGGTCCATCTTCCCTGTGAAATCTGCCATTCTTGACATAGCAAATATTACCATGACTGTCAGTGTACGGACCACCTGACATGCTCGTATGAAAACAATCGACCTTGTTTTTTACGCTCTTTTTCATTTTACCACCTCATGTATTTTCCAAACTTTAACGCATCTTCATAAGTTTCATAAGTAACTCTTTATACTTATCATCACTACGTTTGCTGCATATAATTTTCTCACGATGTTCCTTTTCAGTACATTTGAGTCCATTTAAGTACCACTCTTTACTGCCATCAGCGTTCTCTATTGCTGGTCCGTCCTCTCTGTGTAACTTACGATTCTTAATATGACAAACGTTGCCAAACTTGTCAACATACGACCCATCTGGTGGTGATAAGTCATTAAGGTATGACTCAGCTCTTCTGTGACTCATACTAATAATTTTACCGTAATACCCCTTTTCAAGGAATGGTTCGTTATTTACGTAAAACTCTTTATAACCATCAGCCCACTCTATCGCCGGTCCATCATTTCTATGCTTTTTGCCGTTTATGTACCATTTTTTAGTACCACTTTTATACTCAACTGCTGGCCCATCATCTCTGTGTAACTTGCCATTCTTATACCATTTTTTAGTGCCATTTTTTAGTGCAACAGCTGGTCCATCTTCTCTGTGTCTTTTACCATCTATCCACCATTCTTTAGTACCATCAGTCATCTCTATTGCTGGTCCATCCTCCCTATGTAGTTTACCGTCTTTATGCCACTCTTCGTCACCGTTATTCCACTTAACAGCTGGACCATCTTCTCTATGAAACTTACCACTTTTTACGTAACAAACGCTACCACTTCTGTTGATATATGACCCATTAAGCTTGTATATGCAGCCATACCACTCAGCTTTTATATGCTTTACATGCTCTTTTTTACTTGACTCTACCCTTACAATTATTACCTCATCTTTTGTTGTTTTTACTCCGTCAATCCACCACTCCTCAGTGCCATCAGAGTCTATTACTGCTGGCCCATCATCTCTGTGCAGTACACCATTTTTATACCAAGCTTTATATCCACTTACTGACTCAACCGCTGGCCCACCATCTCTGTGTTTTTTACCATCTAAACACCATATAGTTGTCCCATTAAGTTGGACGATCGCTGGTCCGTCCTCCCTATGAAACATACCATTTTTAACATAACAAAAATTACCATTTTTATCAGCATACGACCCGTCCGGTAAGCTGTGTTCGTTGTCATACCACTCAGCTTTTGCATGTTCTGCCATTTCATGACCTGTTTTTAGTTATTATAGTCATACACTATAACTTTCGTTATAGTGTATGACTTCATTATATCGTTACTTTGACTGTTTTAAGAAGTCTTCAGATTTTGCTTCTTCTTCAAATTCCGTTGTTGCGACTCCAACTTCCTCACCAAATATCCTAAGTTCTTTTATGTCCTCTTTACCAAGCAATTTTTCAATTGGACCAGACATGTTGCTTGCTATTGTGCTAATGTTATCAATTGTGAATTCAATTGATTTAGCTATACCTGCTATTGTGCATTCTTCTTTGATGGATTCAATGACGCTGTTGTTGAAATTAAATGAGTCTATAACAGAAGAACTTGCTAATAAAACAATAGAATTAAAAACATCATTGTCAATAAGTTTGTCATCAACTTTACCACTTAGTGAGTACTTAACTGCTGATCTGATCCCGTTTGAGTACAAATCAACTCCTGATCTAATAGCAGCACTACCAATTATCTCACCATACGTCAAACTCTTAACTTTACTGTCCATCTGTTTCTCACTTTCTGCTTCTGTTTTAGTTTGTGATTTAAGTTCGTTTATTTTTTTATTGAACTCTTCTTCAGAGTACATGGTACCATTTATGCACCACTCTTTATTACCATTAGCTTTTTCTATCGCTGGTCCATCCTCTCTGTGCAACTTGTCATTTACATACCAACATTTGCTACCATCAGCACCTTCTACCGCTGGCCCATCCTCTCTGTGCAATTTATCATGTTTATACCACTCTTTAGTACCATCAGCATATTCTATCGCTGGCCCATCTTCTCTGTGCAACTCGCCACTTTTATGCCACTCTTTACTACCATCAGCACCTTCTATCGCTGGTCCATCCTCTCTATGCCGTTCACCATTCATATACCATTCTTTGTCACCACTAGCGTATTCCATTGCTGGCCCATCATCTCTATGACGCTTACCATTCACCCACCACCACCTATCACCATTAGCCCATTCTATCGCTGGTCCACCTTCTCTATGGTATTCACCATTTTTGATATAACAAACGTCACCACCCTTGCTGATATATGACCCGTCTGGTAAACTGCACTCATTACCATACCATTCAGCTTTTTTGTGTTTTGTCATTTGTTTTTCACTTTCTGTTTCTAATTTCGTTTGTTGTTTAAGCTCTTTAACTTTCTTATTATAGCTACCATCAGAATACCCCTCACCATTTATAAACCATTTTTTTGTACCGTTAGCGAGTTCTACCGCTGGCCCATCTTCTCTATGGCATTCACCATCAACAAACCACCACTTATCACCATTAACGCATTCTATCGCTGGCCCACCATCTCTATGGTACTTACCACTTATACACCACTCTTTATCACCATTAACGCATTCTATCGCTGGTCCATCTTCTCTATGTAATTTGCCATTTTTAATATAACAAACGTCACCATCACTATCGACATACGACCCATCTGGTAATTTGTATACAATATATCGCCACTCTGCTTTTTTATGTTTTGTCATTTGTTTCTCACTTTCTGTTTTAGTTTGTGGCTTAAGCCAGTTTATTTCCTTGTGGTAGTTATCCTCAGAATACTTCTCGCCAAGTATATACCACGATTTACTGCCATCAGCGTATTCTACCGCTGGTCCATCTTCTCTATGCAACTCACCATCTATGCACCACTCTTTATTACCATTAGCAAGTTCTATCGCTGGTCCACCTTCTCTATGGTATTCACCATCTTTAACGTAACAAATATTGCCATCCATGTCAATGTACGACCCGTCTGGTAAGTTATGTGAATTACCACGCCACTCTTCTTTTTTATGTTTTGTCATTTGTTTCTCATTTTCTGTTTCTAATTTCGTTTGTTGTTTAAGCTCGTCCATTTTCCTGTAGTATTCTTCTTCAGAACACTCCTTATCATTTATATGCCATAAGTGGCGCGCGCTAGTGGCAGCCACTTTTGTTTGTGATTTAATTTCTTCCATCCTCTTATCATACTTCTCTTTAGTGTACCTTGTACCATCTATCCACCATTCTTTGTCACCGTTAGCCCATTCTACCGCTGGTCCATACTCTCTGTGTTGTTCACCATTTCTGTACCATTCTATTTTGCCATCAGCATGTTCTCTCGCTGGCCCATCTTCTCTATGCCACTTGCCATTCATACACCATTGCTTGTCACCATTAGCAAGTTCTATCGCTGGCCCGTCATCTCTATGATATTTGCCATTTTTAATATAACCAACGTCACCGTTTTTGTCAATGTACGACCCGTCTTGTAGGAAACGCTCCCTCCCGATCCATTCTTCTTCTTTATGTTTTATCATTTGTTTCTCACTTCCTGTTTTAGTTTGTGATTTAAATTCGTTTATTTTCTCATTAAACTCTTCTTCAGAGAAATATTGTATGTCGTTTATAAACCAGTACTTGGTACCATCAGCACACTCTCTCGCTGGCCCATCTTCTCTATGCTTTTCACCATCTTTATACCACCATTTAGTACCACTTTCAAGCTCTATCGCTGGCCCGTCATCTCTATGTATTAGACCGTTTTTGTACCACGCTTTACTACCATCACCATACTCTACCGCTGGTCCATCATCTCTATGTGTCAGACCATCAACCCACCACTCTTTTTTACCATCAGCCCATTCTATCGCTGGCCCATCTTCTCTATGAAATCTGCCACTCTTGATATAGCAAACGTTACCGCTCCCGTCTCTGTACGATCCATCTTGTAATTTATACTCATTCTTATACCAACTAGTTATTGTATGCTCTGTCATTTGTTTCTCACTTTCTGTTTCTAATTTCGTTTGTGATTTAAGTTCTTTTATTTTCTCATTAAACTTTTCTTCAGAGTACTTCTCACCGTTTATCCACCACTCTTTGCCACCATCAGCGTATTCTACCGCTGGCCCATCCTCTCTATGTCTTATGCCATTTACCCGCCATGATTTAGTGCCATCAGCCAATTCTATCGCTGGTCCATCTTCTCTGTGCAATTTACCATTCACCCACCAATCTTTTCTACCACTAGCGTATTCTATAGCTGGCCCATCCTCTCTGTGCAGTCCACCATTTTTAATATAACAAACGTTACCATCCTTGCTGATATATGACCCATCTGGTAATGTTGGTACCACTGTTTTATCATTCCATTCAGCTTTTGTATGTTTTATCACTTGTTTCTCACTTTCTGTTTTAGTTTGTGATTTAAGTTCTTTTATTTTCTTATTAAACTCCTCTTCAGAATACTTCTTACCGTCTACCCACCATTCTTTGTCACCATCAGCCCACTCTCTCGCTGGTCCATCTTCTCTGTGCATTTTATCATTTTTAAGCCACACCTTTGTACCACTAGCGTACTCTACCGCTGGCCCATCTTCTCTGTGCCATTTACCATTTTTAAAATAACAAACATCACCATTACTGTCGATGTATGACCCGTCTGGCAAATTGTGTTCATAACCGTTCCACTCAGCTTTTTTGTGCTTTGTCACTTGTTTCTCACTTTCTGTTTTAGTTTGTGGTTTAAGTTCTTTTATTTTCTTATTAAACTCTTCTTCAGAATAATTCTTACCATTTATATACCATTCTTTTCTACCATCAGCCCACTCTACCGCTGGCCCATCTTCTCTATGACGCTTACCATTTATATACCACCATTTATCACCGTTAGCCCACTCTATCGCTGGCCCACCTTCTCTGTGCCATTCACCATTTTTAAAATAACAAACATTACCATTGTCGATGTATGACCCGTCTGGTAACTCATTACCGTTCCACTCAGCTTCTGTATGCTTTATCACTTGTTTCTCACTTCCTGTTTTATTTTGTGATTTAAGTTCTTTTATTTTCTTATTAAACTTTTCTTCAGAATAATCCTCGCCATTTATAAACCACTCTTTATTACCACTAGCCCATTCTATCGCTGGTCCATCTTCTCTATGGCGTTCGTAATTTACCCACCACGCTTTACTACCATCAGCATACTCTACCGCTGGCCCGCCTTCTCTATGTCGTTTACCGTTTATCCACCACTCTTTTTTACCATCAGCACCTTCTACCGCTGGCCCATCTTCTCTGTGAAATTCGCCATCCTTGATATAGCAAACGTCACCATGACTGTCGATGTATGAACCATCTGGTAAGTTACGTTCATTACCATACCATTCTTCTTTTTTATGCTTTGTCACTTGTTTCTCACTTTCTGTTTTAGTTTGTGATTTAAGTTCTTTTATTTTCTTATTAAACTCTTCTTCAGAATAATTCTTACCATTTATGTACCACTCTTTGCCACCATCAGCGTATTCTACCGCTGGCCCGTCCTCTCTATGTCTTATGCCATTTACCCGCCATGATTTAGTACCATTAGCATACTCTACCGCTGGACCGTCATCTCTGTGTAATTTGCCATTTTTAATATAACCAACGTCACCATCATTGTCTATATACGATCCATCTGACAATGTTGGTACCACTGTTTTATTATTCCATTCATATACTATGTGTTCTGTCACTTGTTTCTCACTTTCTATTTTAGTTTGTGGTTTAAGTTCTTTTATTTTCTTATTAAATTCTTTTTCAGAATACCTCTCATTGTTTATACACCATTCTTTATCACCATTAGCGTATTCTATCGCTGGTCCATCTTCTCTGTGCAATTTACCATTCACCCACCACTCTTTAGTACCATTAGCCCATTCTATCGCTGGCCCATCTTCTCTGTGGTACTCACCATTTTTGTACCACCATGATTTAGTACCATCAGGTCGTTCTACCGCTGGCCCATCTTCCCTGTGCCGTTTGCCATTTTTAATATAACAAACGTAACCGTCTTTGTCAACATACGATCCGTCTGGTAACTTGTGTTCATTACCGTTCCACTCAGCTTTTGTATGCTCCGTCACTTGTTTCTCACTTTCTGTTTTAGTTTGTGGTTTAAGTTCTTTTATTTTCTTATTAAACTCCTCTTCAGAATACTTCTCACTGTTTATCCACCACTCTTTTCTACCATTAGCGTGTTCTACCGCTGGCCCATCTTTTCTGTGCAATTTATCATTTTTGTACCACCTTCTTTCACCGTCAGAGTACTCTATCGCTGGCCCATCTTCTCTATGTGTCAGACCGTCAACCCACCACATTTTTGTACCATTAGCGTACTCTACCGCTGGTCCATCTTCTCTGTGCCATTTGCCATTTTTAATATAACAAACGTTACCTTTTTTGTCGATATACGACCCATCTGGTAACCTGTGTCCATTACAAAACCATTCATGTGCTATATGTTTTGTCACTTGTTTTTCACTTCCTGTTTCTGTTTTAGTTTGTGGTTTAAGTTCTTTTATTTTCTTATTAAATTCTTCTTCAGAGTACTTCTCATCATTTATGTACCATTCTTTATCACCGTTAGACCACTCTTTCGCTGGTCCATCTTCTCTATGTCTTTTGCCATTTTTATACCACGATTTATAACCATCAGCACCTTCTACCGCTGGCCCATCTTCTCTGTGAAATTCG
>JACCDR010004891.1_pt1 | contig 35597 bp, 35 predicted proteins | sample 7446431 | NCBI WGS metagenome assembly JACCDR01 (sample SAMN15323443, study PRJNA562643) | freshwater metagenome | isolation source: river surface water | place: USA:Blue River Watershed | collected 2017-08-17 | reverse complement strand
TTTGTAGTTCCTCTTCTTGTGCATCCGCTTGATCTTGCCGAACAGTCTCCGGGCTTTGAAGGCGCGCTTGTAACCGCCGCCAGCAGCAGCGATCTTCTCGAGCTCGTCAGTAAACGCAGCCAAGGTGACTGGGTCGATGATCACGCAGTGGCCTTTTGCTGAAGAAGCTTGAGGCCCTCGATGACGACCTCCATACCCTTCATCGCACGCTCGACAGCACCCTCGTCGACAGAGCCGACACCGAGGCGGACACCGAGCAGGAGCTCCGCCAGCTTCTGAGAAGCCTGGTCGAGATCCGGAAGGTACTTCGCGAACGTCGAGATGTTCTCGGGGTTGATGAAGTTCATCGCCAACACCTTGTCTGCGGTGTCAGCGTCGTCGATGACCGAGGCTTCCTTCACCAAGTTCTGGCGGAGGTGGTACGGGAAGTCAGCGAGGTCCTTGTGGGCCTGCTTCGTCATTGCCGCATGCAACGAAGAGAGCGAGACAATCGGACGACCGGCGCACTTCACCAGCTGTCCGGACTCTGCCTTCGAGAGCACGTCACGGGCGTAGAAGGGGTCCACGCCCATCGCGACAAGAAGGAACTCGGCCTGGGCCTTCTTGATGAACTGCTTCTCGGCCGTCGCAAGCTTGGCGAGAGGAGCACCTTCCATCGAGAACTCGCCAGGACCCGTGGAACCAACCTGAACCTGGTTGGGCATTCCTTGAGCCGCTTCGATGTTCTCGATGTCGAGAGGGTCCTTGGCGAGGAAGATGGGATCACCAGGTAGCGGCACCCACGTCATGTCCGCAGGAATGCCGTAGGCACCTTCGCCCATCGCCTGGACGGTGTTGATGCCCTGCACCATCTGGATCTGCACAGGCTCTCCGAACATGGTCTCTGCCATGAACGTCTGACCACCGTCTGGTCCCTGAGCACCGTTCTGGATGGTCAGTGGGATGAGACCGCGAGAACCCTTCGCCGAGAAGAAGAAGCCACTGCCTTGCGGCGGCATTCCCATGCTCGGTTCGACGAGGTCTGCGTGAACGCCTTCGATGTCTCCACCAGCGAAGAGACCAGCGATCTCGTCCTGCACCGCCCAGACACCAGGCTGAGCGGGAATGTCGATTCCAGCTGTCTTGATGTTCGGAGCAGCAAGAGCCGTCTGTGGATCTGGGCGAGGTGCACCAGGAGCTCCACCGGCACCATCATCGCTGAGCTCGGGCGGAGCAACGCCAGACTCTCCAGAACCTCGAGGTCCCTCTGCTGGTTGAACGAAGACGTACATCTCGAGCGGGTGCATCTCGAGATCGACGACAGGAACAACCCAGCCAATGTGCTTCTGGTTGCTGTCCATGTCTTGGACTTCGTACTTGCCGAACTTGTCGACCTTCTCGTAGACAGGCTCGTCGATGGACTGCTTCTGAGCCTTCTCGGAAGAGAGCGTGACGGTGGCTCCGGGCTTCATGCCGGAGAGATCGCCACCAGCCATCGCATTGGCCTGAGCAGGAGCCACGACGTCTTGTTGAGGAGCAAACGCCTGAGCGTTGGCCCACTTCACGCGGAAGTCACCAGATGCCAGTTTCTCGAACTGAACGACGTTGGGCTTGATGGCTTCGACGAGAGCAGATGCCGTCTTTACGACATCGGTCTTGGGAGCCGCAGCGATCTTCATTGCCAGCTTCTGGAAGTGCAGGTTGCGAGCAGCAGCAACCTTGAGGCTCATGTCGGACGTGATGGCGTCGACGAGCTGGTCTGCATCCTTGGCGGAGACTGTAGGAGCAATCGCCTCGATGAGAGACGCTCCCTTGATGGAACCCGTCATCTCGGCATTCGCAGAAGCTTCGCCGTGCATACGAGCGAGCATTGCCCGACGACCTGCCTCGGCGTCGTGAGCGGCTTTGCCCATGCCCATCGTGTCTCCACCCATCGTGCCCATACCGTAGTTGCTACGCATCGGCGGATAGAGATTGTCGACAAGGCCCTTGTCTGACGGCTTGCGAGTCGAGAGCTCGAAAGTCGTCGGGCGGAAGAGCTTCTCGCGAACACGGCTCTCGGTGAGCGGGAAGACCGCCTGGCCATCCATGAAGATGTCGAGAGGCGCCATCATGTAGTCCCGAATGATGATCGGGATACGAAGCGTGGGGAGCTCCGAACGATCCTGCATCGGAGAGTCCGTGCGGTTCGTGATCATGGCAGAGCCAAAGCCGAAGCCTCTCTGAGCATCCACTCTGTCGAGGATGACGTTGACCGCGTACTCGCCGATGAACGGGAGCTGCTTGTAGATCTCTCCGGCGATGTCTCGCTGCCAGGCTTCCGGAGACTCGGAGAGCTTGACCGGCATCGCGATCTTTTCGAAGGTCTGCTTGTGAACGCGATCGAGGAATAGAGGTGTCATATCAGGCCTTGACCTTTGTGCTCTTGTAGACAAGAGGTGGGAGGATTCCTCTGAACGCAATGGCAGAAGGCGGGCCGCTCAAGAGAGCAGTCACCGCCATGATCCATTGCCCAAGAGTACCGTTGTCGATGACGACAGAACCAAGAGCATCACCCAAATTGACTGCGGTGCCGTCGAGAGCCGCAGTGTTTGCCAAGTCGAGTTTCGCGCCACCACCCTGAACGTGGACCTGAGCACCCTTGACGAAGACCTGGGCCTTCGACTCGAGAGACATGTCCTGGGTGGAAACGACGGTCATCTTCTTGGTGATGGTAGAGGTGAGGTTTCCCTTCAACGTCAACGAGACATCGTCTTGAACTGTCCAGTTGACCTTTCCGCTCTTGGTGATCGCGAGGCTCGTTTTGACAGAACCTCCACCTTTATCGCGGGTTTCCAGGCTGAGGATAGTGTCGTTGCCGTCACCATGGGAACCGATTTTGAGGACAGCTAGAGGGTCCTTGTTCGGATCATCCGCGAACTCTTTGCAAGCCAGCGTATAGAGACAGCCCTTGTGTCCCTCTCCCTGGTCTTCCGCACGAAGAACCTCCCAGGTCAAATCTCCTGCCGGAGTCGACATCTGGTAGTTCTCGGCGAAGTCTCGAATGACATTGCGAATCGGGATGTAAAGGCGCTGGCAGACAGGCGTAGAACCGACCTGAACAATGCCTCCTCGACGGAGATAGACGAAATTGCCGTCTCTCGTCGAGAGGTGGATGTCTCCAGGGTTCAAGAGCTGACGACCTGCTCGATAGGTTCCAGACTCTTGAATGGGTGTCCAGCCAAGAACGAATGCGTCTTTGCCCGACTCGGACGGGTTGCAGATCCACACCGTAGAGCCAACCTCCGGCATGACAGCAACACCCTCACCCTGGTTCTGGTGCAGGTAGAGAGTCATCCACGGAATGTCGAGATGCGTCGAGTATGGGAACGACTCGTAACGAACATCGACCGTGTAGTCTCTCGTGTTGACCGCAAGAACTTCTGCCCGGAAGACAGAAGCCGACGTCGCATCGGTGGAGGCGGACGACTTCGAACGGGTGGGAGTCTCTCCTCCCGGTCTTGAGATGCGCTCCGGCATTAGTAGTTGTGCGGGTCCTTCGGCGTGCCCTTACCGAACTCGGCACCGTAGGCATATGCCGGAATCGGGTTGTGCCCGTGGAGATTTGTTCTCCAACCCTTACCAGTTCCCTCGAGCAACGTGTTGCGGAGCTCCTGGAAGTTGAGACGAGCCATCCAGTCTTCGTGCGAGTCAAGAGCCATCTGCTGGGCTCCCTTTAGCACAGGCGTGTGAAGGATAGGCTTCTGTCCCGGAGTAAGACCTCGGTTGTGCTCCTCGACAACCGTACGAAGAGCGTAGTCACCGTGGAGATGGTGTGAATCTCCTGGGTCCTTGATCTTCGTGTAGTTCGTCAACGAGCGAACGACCGTCTCGATGTTGCGACGGCGAACACGCTCGTCCTTGTAGATGCCCTCGTAGAGCTCGTTGGCGAGATGGTTCTGGACGGTGTGAATGTCCGTGTGGTTCAGGAGCTCTCTCGGGTCGATGTGACCGTCGGAGATCGGCGTGCCCTTCTTCACGTCAACGCCAGCCTTGAGAGCCGTACCTTCATAGACAGGAAGACGCTGAGCAGGGATGAAGTGCTTCTCGTCCCCCACGTGAACGTTCCAACCGTTCGTCGCGAGGTCTCTCTCGACCTTCGTGACCTTGCCGCTCGTCTTGGCGAGGATGGCTGCGTTGCGAAGAGTCTTGGGGATCTCGAGCAAGTCGTTCAGACGAGTGAACTTGTCGACAGAAGCGCCACCACGAGAAGCAGCAACGCCGCCTGTATGGAACGAGTCCATGGCGAGCTGCGTGGCTGGCTCACCCATAGCCTGACCAGCGAGCACGCCGAGGTTGGTTCCGATCTCGTGAAGGTCTCCGTTCTCGTTGAGACCGAAGCACTTCGAGCAGAGACCTTCTCCGTGTGAACACTTGAGAGGAGAACGAACAACGACGCGATCGATCTTGTGCTTCTTCAGAGTCGAGGTCAGGTGACCGTCGACGAGAGTGCCGGCAGCCACCGTCTGCCCAGTGGGCAGCTTGATGGGCGCAGCAAGGTAGCGATCGTAGACATCCGGCTCGTGGATATCGAGGTGGATACCCTGCGTGGTTCCGCAGTCCCTCGAGACAACCATGTTCGGGATGACGACGTTGACGATCTCCTTGGTCAGACGGCCTGGCTCGCTGGTTCCCTCGACACGCTGGAGGGTACCCATTCGAGCTCCGTGCAGAGAGGTCCAGTAGTCACCGATGTCGAGTCCTTCCGAGTAGGACTTCTTGACCGGTGTCGAGAGCGTGTTGCCAGCGCCGTCTTTCATGAGCATCGGCGCCATGGTCATCTGACGGAACTGGTCCATCTTGCCTCGAGCTCCTGAGGCGACCATCTTGTACATGTTGTTGTTCGAGGATTCGAACTTCGGCTTCGCCGAGTCGACCATTTCCTTGGTCGCCTTGGTGTAGATGTCGACGATCTCCTCGTGCTTCTGCGTCGGGCTGAGGCGAGAGTTGTTCTTCACCTTGGCGGCTTCGGCATCGTACTTCTTGAGAACGCTGTCTCGAACGTCCTTCTGGGCCTTGAGGTCCTTCAGACCGAATGAGAAGCCGAGCTCGTAGCTGTAGTGGTTGCCGATGTCCTTGAGCTTGTCAACAGTGAACGCGAAGCTCTTCGGATCGTGCTTGGCCACGTTCTCGAGAAGGCTGCGGACGTCCTTCTTGTTGAGCTCGAACTTCGGATCGAGGAACTTCTTGTTCAGAGTCTCGTCGTTCTTGATTACCTCGGGCAGGTGCTGCGTGATCAAGAGACGGCCTAGCGTCGTCTTGTGACCACCGATATCGATACCGTCGGTGACCTTGATGACGCCCTTCTCCTTAGCCTTCAGAGCCTCGGCGAAGTTGGGGAAGGACTTGCCAGAGTCGTGGCCCCACTTCGAGAGCAGGTGCAGACCCATCAGAGCCTCTTGCTCCGGGGCATACATGATTCCGCCCGTCGTCGAGGAGAACAAGTTGTTCGAGGGGAACATCTTGTGTGCTTCACGAATGGCATCGTCCGTCAGCGGGACGAAGGCAGACATCGTGTCACCGTCGAAGTCGGCGTTGTACCCGGCCGTGACGAGAGGATGGATCTGAATGGCTCGGCCCTCAGCGATCTTTGGCTTGAACGCCATGATGCTGAACTTGTGCAGAGCCGGATCACGCTTGAGGAAGACAGGGCGCTTGTCCATCGCCAGCTGGAGAGACTTCCAGGCAACTCCCGTGCTCTTCTTGATCTCCTGAAGAGCCTGAACAGGCGAGTAACCAAGAGACTGCATCTCTCGAACGACGAAGGGCTTGTAGAGCTCCATCGCTGCATCCTTGGGTAGACCGACGTGGTCCAGGTGCATTGCGGGCTCGGGAATGATCGTCGAACGCATCGACAGGTCTTGCCGACGCTTCATGAGCTTCTTCTGGAAGAAGCCTTCCTTTGGAGAGCTGCCGGCGATCGTGTCGAGCAGGCCCTTCATCTGGCGGTTCGACTCGTAGATCGGACGGCCACCAGGAAGACCCGAGAGAGCTCGAGTCAGATCGTAGAGGTCTTCACGCAGGTCCTTGATGCCCTCATCACCGAGCTCCTTCGGAGCCGTCTTGAACTGGTGATTGATGTGACCAAGAGACTTGTAATAGTGGTTGATGTCATCGAACCGCAGAGAACCGTCAGGCATCGGAATGATGGGACGGAAGATCGGCGGCAGCACAGGGACGTGCTTCATCATGTACGCCTCGGTCGGCTTCATACCGAGATGATCGAGCGCCATGAGGAACTTGAGCTTGCGGTTGTCCTTGTCGAGTTTCGCACCGCGTTGATTCGGTAGCTGATCACGAAGCGTCTTGATCTCGGACTTCACCGAGACTGTTGACAACAGGTCGTTGATCGCTTGGCCACCTGTCTTGGCCTCCGACCAGCCAGGAAGCTTGATGGTCTGTTGACCACGAGCCACTGCTTCGAACTCATCGAACTTGAGTCCGGAGAGAACAACCGCAGGACCCGGGTGCTGCTTCGTTCCGACAAAGACCGGGTTCGGCATCGGCTCTGGCAGCGAGATGTGAGACCACTTGAGTCCCTTGCCGACGTCGTTGGGCATACCGCCCGTGACCTTCGGATCGAAGAGACCCTTCTCGAGCTCCTTGGCGTCCTTGCCACGAAGAACGCGACCGGGGTCTTGAATCTCTCCGTTCGAGAGAGCCAAAACACCCTTGTCCGTCAGCGGCTGAAGAACGAGCTCGTGGCCCTCTTTCTTCACATTGACGCCGAGGCCGTTGAGCATTGCCTCGAACTTCTTGTAGACGAACGGCGTACGAGGAGCCGGAAGAGGCTGACCCGTCTGCACACGCTGCCAGAAGTCGATGTGCTCGTTCGGATTGTTGTTGTCTCCGAGGTGCTGCTCCGCCTTGTACGTCGCCATCTCGCGGAGGTTGTGACGAGCTCCGTGAGCGAGGAGAGCGTAGAACTCGAGCTGGCCGATGGCCTGACCCGGTTGTTCTGCACCCGTGCCCTTGGGAGCTCGATCGAGGGTGTACGACGCCTTCGGGTTCGGACTGCGAACCGCCAGCTTCTTCTCGACCTGGTGCTTGAGCTTCATCACGTACTGGTGACCACTGAGAGCGTCTCCCAGCTTCTTTCCAGTGTGTGGATCGTAGATGGCCTCTTGGTCCGAGATACCGTGCTGCTTGAGCTGGTTCTGGACGTGTTCGGTGTAGTCGCTCTGATTGCTATCGAAGTTCTGCACCGTGTACGGCTTGCCCGTCTTCACAGCGATCTTCGACGCAGCCGTCTCGAGAGCCTGGCCCAGGTTGATACGGGTCGGAACACCCATCGGGTTCATCAAGATCTCGGAGTGGTGGCCATCCGGACCACCAATCTTCGGCATGTCTGCATCCGCCAGTATGCGAGTGATGATGCCCTTGTTGCCGTGACGACCGACCATCTTGTCGCCGATCTCGGCAGGCTCGAGAGTCTTCACGAAGACCGTGGCTCCCTTGCCGTTCGGGTTCTTGACGACCTTGACGACCTCGCCCTCGTGCTGGCTGTCCCAAACAACGGACTTGTCCTGGAAGGCGAACATCTTCTTGTCGAGGCGGCCAATGGCTCGAGCAGACTCTCCGATGAGGTCTCTCTTGCCAACCGCAGCAACAAGAACATCTCCAGGCTGCACCCGTTGACCAACGTGGATGATGCCATCGTCGCCCAGCTTCGACATCTGGGTCGTGGTCAGCTTCTTTGCCGTCGTCGAGGCGTAGGAGATGAACTTCTTCTTGTCGACGAAATCCTTCTCCGGATCGATGTCGATCGACTTCCGGTGCATGTGCTCGGAGGTCAGCTTCTTGGCTGCACTTTCCGAGATGACGATACCGTCTTCGAAGTTGTAGCCCTTGTAGGGCAGGTACGTGACTCGGAGGTTCGTACCGAGGGACAGCGTTCCGTCTCGAGTGAAGTTGGAGTCGGCGATGACTTGGTTCTTCTTGACCGTGTCACCGACCTTCACCGTCGGCGTCGAGTGGATGAACGTCTTCGAGTCGTTCAGCGGGAAGTGGTTGTAGACCTGGATCTCCTTCTTCGTCTTTCCGTCTCCGGTCTGAACGATGATGGAGTCCGTGTGTCCGTTGGCTGCGTTCTTCTTGAGCTCGACGATCTTGCCGTCGACAGGAGACTCGACTGCCCACGGCGTGCCGATGAGACGTTCGAAGGTGTGCTGACCTAGCGTCTTCACCTGCACGAGCGGCTGCTCGCGGTGGTGGAGAGAGACTGCCTGCGTCGCCTGACGAGCAGCAGTCATCGTACGGTTGCCCTGGTCGTTCTGAAGGAACGGGATCAGGTTGGTGGCTTCGTCGAAGAGTTGCTGTGGCGAGAAGATGAGGTAGCGACCCTGAGAGAACGGCTTCGAGATGATCTCGTGCGTCTTCGGGTCCTTCATCTTCACGTCGGTGCCGATAGGACGAGGCTTCTGGTCCTTCCAGTTGACCTGGTCCGGAAGCACGACGTTCTCGGTGTGGAGCTCGGCAGGCCCCACATGCTTCATCTTTCCTTCCTTGAGGTCGTAGACGACCATCTTCGCTTCGTTGCCCTCTTTCTTGACGCCAAGAGGCAAGTGAAGCGTGATGCCTGTCTTCTCGGACTCCGGCGTGTGGATCGGGTCGAGGAAGCCAAGGTGGCTCGGGTTGATGAGCTTCATCGCAGCCGTCACCGACTGCTCGTTCTTGATACCGCCCATCTCAGGGGCGATGATGGTCGTAGCTCGGTGGTTAGCCATCATCTCGAGCGGGTTGACCTGCTCTGGGTTCCTCGAGAGCGTGTCCTTCGAGAAGAACTCGTTGACGGGGCGATTGAAGAGGTCGCCCGAGACGATGTCTCTTACCTTCGTCTGGCGGTCGAGGTTGTTGCTGATCTTCTGCTGGATGGTCCGCTGGGTCTTGTACTTGGAGAGCTTCTCACCCAAGAAATCGTCCACCGTGTGGAGCTCCTTGAAGATGAGGGAGTCTCGGTCGTCCGGCGGGATCTCTCCACGAGCAACATCGAGAACACGCTTCGAAGCAAGTAGAAGAGCATCGCCGCTCACCTTGTCGAGGGGTTTGCCGAGCGTGGCCTTGGTGGTCTCCGGAAGGAGCTCCGCCTCGTGGAATGCCTCGATGATGGCCTCGGCCTTGTGCTTCAGCGTGTCGCCGCTAGCCTTGACGCCCTTCTTGGAAAGCTTCTCGTAGAGCTTGTTGACGTCCTTCTCGATCTTCGCCGGCTGGGTGACGTTCTCTTTGTAGATCGCGTCGCCCCAGGTCTTCTTCATGTCCCCATCATCGACGCCCAGCGTCTTGAGGACCGAGTAGAGCGGGAAGGCGGAGTCACCGTACTCGAGCTTGAAGGTCTTCTTCTCGGGCTCGAACGGGATGTAGATACGAGGCTGACGAGCGAGAGGCGTCTTGAGGTTGAACTCCGCCTCGAGCTTGCCGTTCTGTTTGATGTGAGCGTAGACGCCAGAACGCAGACGCCACAGGTTGTCGATCTGCCACTCGTTACCATCGACGATGTAGCTGTATCGCTGAGTCGGTTTGGGCAGCGTCAGGAGCTTGATCTTGGTGCGATCGATCTCCTGACCCGTCACCTTATCGATGAGCGAGACATCGGCCTGGACATTCGCTCCCCACGTACGGCCATTGAGCTTTGCAGCTTCTTGAGACCGGATGTCTGCGTGGTCGACGTGCGAGTCGTCGATGTGAATGTCGTGAAGGACAAGCTTGTTCTTGCGTCCTTCGATCGGGAAGTTCTCGGTCAGTGCCTGCTTTACGCGGGACTGGATAGACTTCCACTGCTGGTCTACGAGGCTTTCTGCCACCTGTGCGCTCCTAGAAGGATCAGGTTCTGTGCTGCGCAGTTGAAAGCCCTACGTCCCTGCGCCCAGGTCGGTCTTGGGGCTCTACAACTACGCCTCAGGGTATGAGCCACCACTCCCCGGTGTCAACAAATCCAGACCGCCCAAGGGAGATAAGGTTGTGGCGAGCAATAGCTGGCCGTCAAAACATGCCTGGAAAAGACGAACCTGTTGTCGAAAACCAGGAACCCACTAGCGAGGAGACAGAGAACGAAACTCAAGAGGAACAGAAGAAGGAAGAGGCAGAACGATACGAGGACCGGGTCATCGATGCTATAACAGGTGTCATCGACTCAAGTGGGTGAAGAATAGTGTGGGGACTATTCTTCATCGCCGTGCTGCAAGGATTTGTGCTCGGCATGATCCACATCATCAACCGGACCTACGGTCCATATCTCTAGTCCATGGGTGACAAGGAAGCATTCTGCCTCCTGCTCTGGAGTTACCACGGCGGGGAAGTAAGCCCCAAAGGCTTGCCCGTATCAACTCCAGGCACTCGCATCAGCGGGTACTGTGACAACCCGGACGATTGCTATCGCTGTCCACTGATGCAGCGAGAGCTAGCGAGACATCCTCCAGGCCAGGCCAACTGGGTCTGTCCTGCGTGCCTCAAAGAAGTGGTGAAGGCAGGGAAGAGCAAGGGTGTCCCGGTTCATCTGACGGGCCACTATACCGAGGGACAATGTCAGTTCGTCGGTTGTACGAGACCTCCGCGTGTCGAATACGCGGCAGGTTCCGAAGAAGCAGTTGATGACCAACTGAGCCAGGAGTGGACGAAGGACGACTTGGTAGAGAAGCCCCGAGGCTACTCCCGGTTCCTTCAGTTGGTCATCGGCGACATCAATACGTAAGGAGCCAAATGGACAAGTGTCCAGGATGTTCGAAGGCCTTCGTGAACGGAGACCAGGTCATAAGGGTGAATCTGGAACGTGTGATGGCCGGAGAGAAGTCCGGCGCACTGGGGTTTTACGACCACCAGCATCTTACGAGAGATGAACCAGAGCGGATTCACTTCAGTCACTCGTGCATCGAGAAGTACTTCAGCCCTATCGAGAACCCGTTCTATTACGATTTCTTGGCGGAACAAGTCCGTGCAGAGATCTACCAGGACGAGAAAGACAGGGATGAGTTCGAACTTCCGAACCCGATGGACGAAGACCCGCCCTACTGCTTGTGGTGCAAGAAGGAAGAAACGGTCTGGCTGCAACAACAGCGAGACCTGTGGATCTTCTTCTGCACGGCTTGTCAGAAGCTGTGGGATCAAGACGAGTACGAGCTCGTCTTCGACCCGCAGAAGGGTTACTGCCACGTAGAGTAGAGTGCTAAGAGAAAGGGCCGGTCTGCCCAGCCCTTTCTTTTAGCTACCAGTACTTCTCGAAGAGGTAGAGCACTACCGCCACGATGAGCACTAGCCCTATACAGACGGAGATGACTTCTAGGAGCACCCAGTGGTTGTTCCACAGCTGGTGCAGCAGTAGCAAGATCCTGCTCTCTTCGTCATGTTTCCACAGTTGCTGCACGGTGGGCCATCAGAGTCCTTCTCGATAGGCTTGTTCGAGATGGCTATGAAGGGCGTTGCCTCGGGAACCGTGTTCTCGTCGACTTTGCCCTTGTTCACGATGAAGTGCTCGATCCATCGGAAGATGTAGTCCGGGATGGACTTCGCGATTCGAATCTCGTCACACTCCGTGAAGCCTTCGGGTTCGAACTTCATCCCGACGAACTTCTCTTTCAAGACGTCGAAGGGAACACCGTGCTGGATTCCGATGGAGACCGCGGTTGCCCACGCATCCACGAAACCCATCAACGAAGAACCCTGCTTCGACGTCTCGATGAAGAACTCGCCGAAGGTACCGTCCGGGTAGAGACCGACCGTCAGGTAGCCTTCCTGCGATCCCACCTTGAACTTGTGGGTCTTGCTGTCTCGAGTCGCAGGCATCTTGCGGCGGTCGCCGAAGCTGAGCTTCTTGGACAGCCTGCCTTTGTCCGTGAACTCCGTCGAGATGGGCTGCGAGAGCTTGCACCCGTCACGGTAGACAGCCACGCACTTGAGACCGCCCTTCCATGCCCGCATGTAGACGTCTGCGATGTCTTTCGGCGTCGCAGACTTCGGCATGTTGACGGTCTTGGAGATGCCACCAGAAACGAACGGCTGCACCGCGATCATCATATCGAGGTGCGCTGTTGGAGTCAGTGCATGGTCGCCAAGAGCCTCGGCGAAGATGGGCCCGTGCTTGTCTTCGAATCCTGGAGCCCCGTGGATCGTGTTGGTCTTCCGAATGTGTTCCAGGATGCCGGGGATGACGTCCTCCCCATAGCCTAGATTCCTCAGTGCCGGCTCGATGATTCCGTTGGGCAGAACCAAGAGACCTTCACCAACGACCTTCTTGTACACGACGCACCCCAGCATCGGTTCGATGCCCGTTGTCTCGCAGCCCATGAGGAACGAGATCGTGCCTGTGGGCGCGATGACCGTCACCTGAGCATTGCGATAGCCGTGCAGCTTGCCGAGCTCGTAGGCCTCTCTCCAGACCTCGTACGAGCGATCGATGATGGTTTGCCAGTCTCGCACGATGGTGAGAGGTAGACGCTTGGCGGCATCCCAGTGCTTGCGGATGACATCGAGCATCGGCTTCTTGTTCTTCTCGTACTCCGAGAACGGACCCACCGCTTTGGCGATGAGAGCCGACATCTTGTACGCAGAGCCCGTCATGACGGCAGTGATGCCCGCCGTAACTGCTCGACCTTCGTTGGAGTCATACGGAAGACCCCAGTAGGTAAGAAGAGCGCCCAGGTTCGTGTAGCCGAGACCGAGCGTGCGGAACTTGTGGCTCATCTCCTCGATCTGCTTCGACGGGTACGAGCTCCCCGAGACGATGATCTCCTTCGCCAGCGTCGCGATCTCCGAGGCGTGGATGAACTGGTCCACCAGGAACTTCTTGCCGTCCGCGAACTTCATGAGGTTCAGCGAAGACAGGTTGCACGCGGTGTCGTCGAGGAACAGGTACTCCGAACACGGGTTCGACGCGTTGATGGGACCGGACTCCTTGCAGGTGTGCCAGTCGTTCGTCTGCGTGTCGAACTGAATGCCGGGATCTCCGCAGAACCAAGCCGCTTCCGCGATCTTGTTCCACAGGTCTCGTGCTTGGTACGTCTTCACAGGAAGACGAACACCCTCGGAGTTCTTCTTCACACGGTGAGTCGTCCACTCGCCGTCCTTCTCGACAGCCTCCATGAAGGCATCCGTGACACGAACCGAGTTGTTCGCGTTCTGGAAACCGATACGCTCGTAGACGTTGCCAGGCTTGTTCCACTCGGCAGTGTACTTGCCCGTCGAGTAGAGGTCGTGAGCAACCTGCTCTGCGTCCGACTTGCAGGTAATGAAACCAGGCTTGCCGTTCGATTGCTCGAGGATGTCGGGGTGATCGACGTTGAGAACAACCATCTTGGCTGCTCTACGAGTGCCACCACCCGACTTGGTTGCTCCGGCACCTGCGTCGAGAGGCTCCATGAAAGAGATTGGTCCAGAAGACCAACCACCATTCGAAAGCCTCTCGTAGCTCGAGCGGAGAGGGGAAAGATTTGAGCCAGTGCCCGAACCTCCCTTGAAGAGCATGATCTCCTTGCGCTGAAGATCAGTGATGCTCTCCATCGTGTCGTCGACGGACTGGATGAAGCATGCAGAGCACTGCGGGTGCTCCTTAACGCCCATGTTGAACCAGACCGGCGAGTTGAAGGCGTGCATGCCATGCACGAACATGTAGAGAAGCTCTCGCTCGAAGCGCTGAGCATTCTCCTGTCCGAACACTCTCTGCTCCTGGCCCTTCTTCATCAACCAGTTCGCGACGCGGGTGAACATCTGCTTCGCAGAGGTCTCCTTCACGCCATCGATGACGCGGAAGTACTTCTCGGCAACGATGTTGATGGTGGTGTCGTTCCACCAATCCGGAACCTCCACATCGTTTTGTCGGAACTTCTCTTTGCCATCAGAGCCGATGATGACAGCGTCTTTGCGGACCCACTTGACGGTATCGAATGGGTGCCTTCCGTCTACGACGAAGACCTTTTTGACTTGGACAAGATCTTCGTCGAGCATCTTTCCAGCAGCCTCCGCTGCATCGTTCAGTCTCTCTTTTGTGGAACGTGTATCTCTTGGAACAAGACTCATTGGGTTTGACCTCCCGTGTTAAAGACCAAAGCGCAGCTCAACCCCTTGTCAGCTAAGGTCGCCACGGCCAGGTGCCTTATGGCACTAGCCGATGGGATTTTGCCGACGAGACGGCTTCTGCTCGGGTAGCGGCGACTGGAGCGGATCCAGCGGGTTCTCCTGCGAGCCTTTGCCCGCGCTGAGCATCTGCTGGACCATCAGATAGAGCTGTGGCGAGAGACCTCGCATGTTCATCAACTCTGCCTGTCTCGTCATCTCGTCTTTCTTCTCCATCTCTGTGGCGACACGACGAGCGACGTACCGAATGTCCATGCCGTTGATCTGGCCCTGCTGAAGAGGCGACTGCATCTCCTGCGGGATTCCTTCTTGTGGCATGGCGTCGGCGTTCTCCGGATAGACAGTGACGTCCTCTGGAACACCCGGAGCAATCTGAGAGCCCTGCATGGGCTGTTGAGTTCCCTGACCAGGGCCAGGCATCATGCCCTGCTGGTTTGGGTCGGTCTGCATCGAATCCATCTGCTGCTGACCGAACTGCTTGATGGCTTCTTGAGCAGGATCTTGTGGTGGCGGATCGATCGTGGCGCCCTGACCACCAGAAGCATCCATACCCATCTGCGTCATCATCTTCTGGGCGTTGACCTGATACTTGGTCTGGATCATCTGAACCTCGCCCTGGAGGTTTGCAGATGCGAGCTGCATACGGCGTTGGTTCGCCATCTGCTTGCCGAGCTCGACGTGCTTGAACTTCTCCTCCTGCACGACGTCGTAATCGAGATCGTCGAGCAACGTGGTGTCGGAGACTTTCATCGCCTGGTTGAGCTGGAACACCAGCGCTGAACGCTGGAGATCGTCGGCCATCTTGAACCGCTTGAAGCGAGTCTGCGGACGCGGCCAACCCATGTAGTCAGCAACGCGGCCGAGGATGAAGTCGTTGACCATCACGTGCTGCATGAGGCGATAGCCCAAGAACTGGTTCTCGAGCATACGCATCGACACATTGGAGCCGGAGTACTGGAGACCACCGAAGACGAACTCGATGGGCACGTGCATACCGGCGACGATCTGTTCGGACCAAGCACGCATCTCCTGGTGGAGCATAAGTGCCTTGCCTTCGCCGCCGATGGTCTCGTTGCCAATAGGCAGAGGGAGAATCGGGATGTAGTTCGGATCGGCTCTCCACTTCGAGATCTCGGCCTCGATACGCTTGCGCCACATACCAAGGTCGGTCGTGGAGTACGGATCGCTCGAGGCAGAGCCTGCCTGCGGGAACAGAAGACGAAGAGGAACGATGTGCTGCTGAGCAATCGCTTCCTGCGCCTTGCGGAGAATCTGGAGGTAGTACGTGTCCTTCAGGACGGGCAGGATGAGAGGCATTCCCCATCCCATGTCCTTCTGGGCAATCGTCGGCCTCTTCACGTGGAAGACGTTGTCTTCAGTGAATCGCAACGTCTTCGACTGCTGAAGAGCCTCGATGTAGACGTGCGGGATGCTCTCGATGATGTGCCGCTTGCCCATCAAGATGTCGTTCTTGACGGTCTGCGGAATGTCGAAGAAGTAGTCCGTGTGGCCCGTGAGCTCGTTGTGCTCGGGCTTCACGTACTCCGGGTTCCATCTGATGAGCTTGATGGCCTTCAGGTTACGGACGTTGTGGTCCTTGACCTTCGCCTCGCCCGTCGCCTTGCACTTGTCGCAAGTGAGATGGAACTTCAGATTGCGGAACTTGTAGGCCGCGAGACGGGCCTGTACCTCGTGTTTGCACTCTTGGCAGATGAGGTACTTGTCGAACGGGAAGTGAATCGTGACGAAGGCATTGCCGTAGCAGAAGTAGTCGAGACCGACTTCGATCTGGAAGGCACGAACGCGGAGCTTGTTCTCCGAGATGTCTTCCCACTTCTTCCGCGTGTCGACGTCTTCGATTTCGAAGATGAGCGGAGTAATGGGGTACTCGGCCATCTTGTACGTCACCGCATTGATGAGCGGGTTCGTCAGGAAGTAGTAGCGGCACCACTTGAACAGCTGCGAGATGCTGCTCGGGAGCCATGTATGCGCCAGGTCGAAGAAGGGCGATGGGTACCGAAGAGACCCGTGGAAAAGACCACCCGCCGTTCGACCATGAACGTTATCAAATCGAGAAACGCCTCCGCCACCACCCAAGGAGTCGGTGAATACGCTCATGCCGGGACTCCTTGCTCAGGCGCTTGATACTGGGGCTGCATCTGTTGCTGACGAGCGAGCCGATGCTCTCTGGCTGCTCTGAATGGAGCTGCCATCACCCGTTCTCCGACCATACCTCCAAGGACGCCACCAAGCATAGGGGCAACGAAGCTCTTGGGAGCAGCACGCATCGCGAGCGTCGAACCTAGCAATCCACCAACGGTATTGCCCGCAAGTCCGGTCATGCGTTCGGTGCGAGATCTCTGCTGACCGGTCGGATCTTGAGCTCGCATTGCATCACGAGCCATCAAGCCGGTGCCCAACATCATCATCGACTTGGCGCCAACAGGAAGAGCCTTCGTAGCCCCACCGAGAGACGAGAAGTCCTCCCACATACGAGCTTTGCGGCCCATGCCCGGAGTGATCTGTCGACCTTTGCCCATCCACGTCTGTGGATTCTCCTTCGTTCCGTGCCAGCCCTCTTTGAGAGCGTTGGTCAGTCCGTTCTTCAACGTCTGGAAGAAGGCGATCTTGGTGAGCTCATCTCCAAAGGCGAGAAAGGTCTCTCCGTTCATGACATCTCCAGCCAGCTTCGCAGCGAGGTCAGCTGCTCGGCTAGTTGCTGCGACCGGTACTTCATGAAGTCGACAGCGGTGATGAGCTTGGCTGCTTGAAGGTCTTCAGAGGTCTCTTTGATGGCAGCCGGCAGCTTGCTGGGCTCCATCGCATTGAACTCGTCGAAGCGCTTCTTGGTCGGCTCTGGATCGAAGGTGACTCCCATCTCCAGATTGCGACCTCTATTGAGGCGAAGAGCCTCTGCACTCGGCTCGAATTTGAACGGGTGCTCTTGGTCGAAGTGTTGACCGCACGACCAGCAAACGCCATCGAACGGAGGAAGAGCGGATCCAAGCTTGCCACAGTCTCTGCACTTGTACGTAGGCTGAGCCAGGTACTGCTTGCAGAAGTCGAGCGGTTCGGGTGCGTAGTGGACGTGCTCGTGAAGGAACACAGCCGCACAGTATCGCGAGACTTCCTCTCCGTAGGTCTCTTGACGGATGTCGTTGATGATCGCGACACCTGCGTAGAGCATCGGAAGGTCTGGCGGCTGAATGGTGTCGACTCGAGGGACCATTCCATTGAGAGCCCAGACTGTCTTCTCGAAGATCTCCCACTCTTCCCAGGCTGCGTCCGTGACGTGAAGTGTCTGGGCAGCGAGGATCTTGAGCTTGTTGACCTCGGCGATCGACGTGGAGAACGTCTTCTCGATCTCGAGGAAGAGCGTGTCCGGCAGCCACTGAAGCCACTCGAGCTCGAAGTTCTTCAGCAGAACAACGTCGAGAGCAACAGGATGAGCGTCCGGATGACTGAAAACGCTCCGAGACGTCAGCGACTTCGGAGACGGAGTTTGCGGGCTTGATGTCGCGGTGGACGATGGCTCTGGAGAAACTGGCGCAACCTCGGCCTTTTTCTCCATGAGACCCTCCGCAAAGATGTCCTCAGGTCTCTGAGTCACTGAACCCTCTCAGTGCGTGAATGCCTTGGTGAGGTACTTACCAACACCAGAGGCCGCATATCGAGCACTCCGCTTTGCCGCGATGTTGTGAGCATACGGGGCGGCCAGCATACCAAGACCCGCCACCTCTGCGACGTTTTTGGTCCGTTCACTTGGGTGATACCCAGCGAGACCAGCAGCCGCAGGAGCAGCAAGCGTTCCAAGGCCAGCGAGCTCGAGGTGGTCCAGGCCGGCGATCTTCCCGAACTTGGCTTCTACAGCCGCTCGGGTAGCGACGTAGTCACCTGGGGTATCGTGATCGGCCTGTAGCTCCATCGCCGTCTTCACGAACGATTGGAACATCCGTGCGTTCATACGGAGTACTCCGTGAACGTGCCGGAGTGGTGGTCCATCGCCAGGCGGGCGAGGATGAGCTTGTTGGGTGCCGGCAGGCTCTCGAAGACCGTCTTCGGGTGCTTGCGGAACTCCGACGCGAAGCTCTCTCCGAAGGTGTCACGGAGACGGGCGTAGCCATTGCGGGCCAGTGCCTCGAGCTCGTCTTCACCGATGCGAGTGCCGCCCTCGCTGTAGCGCCAGTTGGCCTCGGCGAGCTTCTCCATCGACGGTCCGAAGGTCGAGAAGTACGGATCAGTGATCTTGCCGTCCCAGTGCCAGTTCAGATCGTTCTGACGATCGAACTCTTCGAGAGCACATGCGAAGACACCCGGCGAGACGTGAGCTCTCTTCTCGAGAAGCATGTCCAGCGTGGGGTGGGCGTCCTCGTGGACGTAGTGACGACGAGCCTCGACGAAGGAGTCGACGTCCGCTGCGTAGGTCGTCGAACCGTAGCGCTGCACATCCTCGGGGATCGGCATGTGGAGCTCGGTCATGCGAGACGCCAACTTCACGCAGTAGTTGTGGCGTTCGCGTGGCGGGAGCTTGTGCCAGTCTTCGTTGAAGAGGGCAGAAGCCGTCTTGACCTGGTCATAGCCATCGATCGAGACAGCACCGTCGAGCAGAGTGCGCTCTGGATCGGGACGGATCTCCGACGTTGCCATCGACGGGTCCCAACCCGAGATGTCGAAGTAGGGAGTCTCTCTCCACGACTGCTGACGCACCGAAGGAGACTGAGCGAAGAGAGCCGAGTGATCCCAGCCCTGGCTCTTGCGACCCGTATCCCAGTGCTGGATGTTGGCTTCGGAGGCCGTCTTGACTTTCTCTTTGTGAGAGAAGGCCGGCGTCTCCATGAAGTTGGTGCCCGGAGTTCCCTCGACGTTCACCCGTTCCTTCACGTCATCCCAGGCACCTTCGGTGTGACCAAGAGCTGGATTGTCGTGAGACTCCTTCGGCTCCTCGAGGATCTCGGGATACTGAAGCTTCTGGACCTTTGCTCCTCGAGCATACGGCGTCTGGGTCTTGCCCGAGACAGGAGACGTTCCAGTTGCCGCCGTCTTGGCGAGTTCTTCTGGGACCGTCATTCCGTGATACTCGAAAGCCCCGATGAGGTTTCGAGCGGCTGTCTTGACGACGTCTGGAGGAAGAAGATGCGCCTGCTTGAGCAGGTACATGGCCGAGAGCAGGGTATTGCCCTGATCGACCGTCGCGAACTTCTTCATCTTCTCGGTGCCGTCGAAGAGAATCACAGCGAACTGATCGTCTGGGAGACTCTCGATTTGGGCGGGGGTCAGACGGCTTGCCGTCTTCACAATCTGAGGCAGGTCAGACGGGTTCTCGATCAAGGACCGGAGAACCTGGCCGTCTGCATCGTCGTAGCTATCGAAGACGTAGCCGGAAAGTCTCTTCATTTCGCTTGCTCCTAGAGGGGCGAGTCTCGAGCCATCCTAGCCTCACCCTCCGGCGGTGGAAAGCAATTCCTGGCTGGAAGTGGGGATAAGGCCCTAGAACCGCCCTGGGTTTTTCTTTGTAGTCAAGGAGCCAACCAAGCAAATGAGCTTTCTCCAGAGACCTGCTAACGCCCTCAATTGTTGGAGCGTCAAGTTTCAGGATGGAGATCGAGAGTGCGAGCAGTGCAAGGACAACGACTCCTGCCGGGCTGCCGTTCTCGATCGCGTAGTGAACTCACCCCAAAGGACCACGCTTCCTGTGCTTCGTAACTATGCGCCTCCGTACTCGCCACCACCCACCCCACCAACCCAAGCAGCGATGGTCCCGATGCCATCGAAGCCGTACTTCCCGCCACCCGTCAGCTCCTTGCCGGTGCCCAACAAGACGGTTCCGATGCCGTCAGCCCCAGCGAGTACAACTCCTCAAGTGTCGACGCAGCAGCATCAGTACTACCAGCAGTCGACTGGTTGGTCTCTGCCGAGCAACACGAACCCGAATCCAATGGCGCCCATGTTCAGACCTGGGGCGCCGAGTCCGGCATACTACTTCACGCAGTACCCAGGCGAGAGCGTTGCACGAAGAATCGGCAAGAACATCTTGCTGAGAGCGGCCGAAGCCATCTTTGGCGAGCTCATGCAGTTCTTCCGTCACTGGACATGGCCACCTCGATAGAGGAAAGGAGAAGACCATGGGTCTTCGTTTAGTTGTCAGAAATCCAGACAAAGCCTACGTCTCGGACATGCTGTGGCTGCCCAAGAAGCACGTCGCACAGCAAGCGATCAAAGAAGGGCTTCAGTACTGGGATGTCGAGGGAAAGCAGGCTGTGTTGCGCCGTCTCTGGGAGGAGACCGAGCACCATATCGTCTGCCCTCGTGAATACATCAAACCAGCACAGTACCCGCAGTTCCCGTTTCCCTTCGTGGACCTGACTCCACAATACGAAGAAGTCCAAGAGAAGGCCTTCGACGTCGTACACGAGCCTCGAGACGACGATCAACGGCGAGCCTGGGAGGCTCTTTCCCAGGCGCAGGGCGGCATCCTGAACCTGGCCTGTGGCAAAGGAAAGACGTTCTTAGCTCTCAAGAAGGGAGCTCAAACAGGACGTCCTCTACTCGTCGTTGTCCACAACTCGTACCTCTTCAATCAGTGGGTCAACGAGGCGATCCCCAAGCACGTGGTACTCCCGGCTGGTGAGAAGGTCGGGGTCATCCAGGGAGACCAGTTCGACTGGAAGCGGCCGATCTGCATCGCCATGATTCAGACGCTTGCTCTGCGATTCGAAGAGGGAAAGATACCGCCAGAATTCCGTGAATGGTTCGGCATAGTGGTTTACGACGAGGTTCACCACCTCTCCGCTCCAGTCTTCATCCAGACTGCCCCAATCATCACCGGTCCCCGCTTCGGTCTCACTGCTACTGAGAAGCGAGCCGATGGGTTCGATTTCATCTACAAGCACCATATCGGCGACGTCTTCTACACGGACCTAAAGCAGAAGCTGATTCCACGAATCTACTTCCAGCTTACCCCGGTGTGGATCGATATGAAGACGGATGAAATTCGAGACAAGAAAGGGGAGATTAGCATCGGCAAGCTACGCTCCCATGTTGGCTCTCTCGATGAGTCCAATATCTTCCGAGCCAAGTGCATCCAAGAGGCTCTGAACCAGGGACGGAAAGTCCTTGCTGCTTCTCACTCGAAGGACCAACTCATCCGCCTTCACGAGATGTTTCCAGGCTCTGGCCTCGTTGTGAAGGAGACTCCTCCCGAGGAGCGCTCTGCCATCGTGAGGAAGAGCCAGGTTTGCTTCGCCATCGCCAGCCTCGGTTTCGAAGGCTTAGACGACCCTGAGATCGACTGCGTCTTCGCTCTGCTGCCGTTCAAGCAGCCGAACGACCTCCAACAGCTCATGGGGCGAGCTCAGCGAGACACGGACGACAAGAAGACTCCGTTGCTCATCATCTTCGAGGACGTTCGCATTGGGCCCCTCAGGGCCATGTGCAAGACGATGAAGGACAACCTTCGAGACTGGGATAAGCACGTCCCAGGAATGCCGCCTCTCGACTTCACCATTCTCCACGCACCACAACCCTAGGAGGACTATGTCCATCGCTCAACTCATCACGCTCGCTATTGCCGGTCCTCTGGCGATCATGTGTCTTCTCAAACTCAGCAGGAGCGTAGTGTTCAAAGAAGTCGTCGACTTCGAGATCGTCCACGCTGTCATCTTGATGGTCTGCACCATCGCGTTCGTCATCGTCTTCGTAGGGATCAAGTAATGCCGACCAAAATGGATTCACTCCTCTGGCTGCATCAGACCTGGTCGCAGTGCCGAGGCTGCAACCTGTGCCAGGAACGCCAGAACGTCGTCTTCGGGTATGGCAATCCCGATGCTCAGGTCATGATCATCGGAGAAGCTCCCGGCGAGACCGAAGACAGGACGGGCTATCCCTTCGTCGGGGCAGCTGGTCAGCTTCTCGACATGTACTTGGCCCAGTCGTCGGACAAGGAAGTGGTTCAGGAGATCTTCGACAAGCTCAATGCGGCTCGCAACTCGCGAGACAAAGAGGGCTACCGGTTGGAGCTTCGAAACAACCTCCTCGACGAGATCTACTTCACCAACGCCGTGATGTGTCGGCCTCCCGAGAATCGTGATCCGATTCCGAAGGAGCTCGAGGCTTGTCGGGCGAGGTTGTTCGAGCAGATTTATCTCGTGGACCCGGTCCTCATCATCACGGCCGGTCGTATTGCCTCCGAGGCGATCATCGGTAAGAAGATCTCCATCACGTCCCAGCGTGGCGAGCTCTTCGATGTCGAGATCCCTGGCAAGCTCCACACCGAGCAGAAGCTTCGCTACCCTGTCCTGGCGATTCTGCATCCCTCCTACTTGCTGCGGAAGAACGACTTCAGGCAGAAGGGTGGAGAAGGTCAGAAGACGTACAACGACTTCATTCGCACGATGAACGTCATCGACAAGTTCAACGAAGCTCATTACGGCCAGCCCATCCCAACCAACCGTCCGAAGATGGAGAAGTGATGCGGTACTCTTGGAAGAACGCCCGCAATAACCTGCGCCATTTGACGTACGGAGACATGCTCGACATGTGGTTCCGGATGGTCGGGCTCGTTGCTTTTGCCAACGCGTTCCAGCATGACGCCAGCGAGATGTTCTGGGACACGGTCTTTCTGACCATCTTCATGATCTTGTTCACCCTCGCCATTCGCTTCTGGCTAGAAAGGAAACCATGAGCAAGTCTCCTTGTACCGACGAGACGAAAGAGAAGATCAAGTCCTTCCAAGAGGCGGATCTGAAGTTCCGTGTTGCCTGGGATGCCTTCGAGACCGAGAACGCAACCAGGCTGGCTCAACTCGAGAAGATGCGAGAGGAGCGCAACGCTCGCCTGGATGAAGCCAAGAGAGCTGTCCGTCAGGACACTGAGCTCGTCGAAGACATGCGGGCAACCTTCACGGAGGGACCATTCAAGGTCCAAAAGAAGTGGAGCGACTTCTATATCCCGGAGAAGCTCGCGGCGATGCTGACAGACCACGGTCTCTACGACTCGGCGATCAGTAACGGCGTTCTCGCCGAGAAGATTGAAGTGGGGAAGTACGATCAGGTCCACAAGTTCCTCACGGATGCAGGTCTCGTGAAGGAATTCGAGTGCTGCGAAGACGGGGAGGAGAGCAGCACGGCCATCAGTGGCCCCAAGCCCATTCCTCCCTTAGCTGCCGAACTCAAGAAAGAGTGAGCTCAGCTCGCTCCACGAACCAAGGGACCTTCGGGTCCCTTTTGTTTTGAAAGGAAGACATGAAGGAGTGGTCCCTAGGTTTCATATTCGATAGAGAGTTCCAGTTCGTCATCCTCCTAAAGAAGTCGAGGACGATGCACGTGGGCCTCTGGAACGGCGTCGGTGGGAAGGTCGAGTCTGGAGAGACGCCTCTTCAGTCGATGATCCGCGAGTGCATGGAAGAGACGAAGATGGACATCACCGATTGGACTCTCGTGGGATTCTTGGAAGGCAAGAACGACACACCAATCGGTGTCCACGAGTTTTGGCGTGTGAACATCTTCGGAGCAATTGCCTCGAAGCCAGAAGTCACGGAAGTCACGGCAGGCTGGCAGACGAAAGCGGAGACGGATACACCGTACCGCTTCGCTCCGTCGGAGGTCGCGTATCTTCCCTTAGCTCCCCATACCGAGATCCTCATGCACACCGCAAAGGCGAAGCTCCAGAAGCCAAACCTCCCAGTGCTCACGCTCAGGGAATCGTGATGCGGGAGAGACTCAAGAATGTCCCGGAAGTGATTCGTCAGGTCTTCGAGAATGGTGGCGACTACTACAAAGCTCTGGCGGCTCACATCCTCCAGAAGCCCGTAGCAGAAGTCACCAAGGAAGAGCGCTTCCGAGTGAAAGAAACCGCATGGTGGTGGTTCACGATGCGTGGGCCCGCCGTTTTGACTGATCTGATTCAAGGAGAAGAAGATGAATAGGAAACGCATCTACGTGGCGTCTTCATGGCGCAACGAGTATCAACCGACTGTTGTGGCAGCTCTTCGAGAAGCGGGTCATGAGGTCTACGACTTCAAGAACCCGGCCGAGGACAACAACGGCTTCCACTGGTCCACTATCGATCCCGAGTGGAAAGAGTGGACGCCCGCGAAGCTCAAGCAGGCTCTCGGTCATCCCGTTGCCCAGAAGGGCTGGGGCTTCGATCAGCGAGCCATGGAATGGGCGAACGCAGGCGTGCTCGTTCTTCCTTCGGGCAACAGCGCTCACCTCGAAGCTGGATGGCTCGCCGGCAAAGGCAAGCCGACGTGTGTCTACGTGCCGGCCATGAAGGAACCGGACCTCATGTACAACACGTTCAACACGGTTCAGAAGTCGTTCGGCCTCGAGACGTTCTGCCTCGACATGTACGACGTCCTCTACTTCCTCAAGAATTCGTTGGGCGACTACGCCTAATCGTCAGACCGCTCTGCTAAGAAAGGCACAGGAGAACAACTCACATGGCAAAGATCGATGACACCCTCGCTGCTGTTTCCGCTGGTTTCCAGGACGTCGTGGTTACGTCCGGCATGGCCTGGGTCCCCGATGAACAAATCGAATCCCTCCAGGTCCGTCGCAAGAAGGCCGGCGAAGCTCAGCACAAGCTCTGGTATCTCTCCATCGGAGAAACCGGCCAGACGCCGGCCGTCTTCTGGGGACACAAGTTCACCGACGCTCTCAAGAAGGCGATGAAGTGGCGGGGCATGGAGACGAAGAGCAAGCGGGGACCGAAGAAGACGGCCTGATGCAGGTCGTTAAAGAACCGCTCACCAAGATGTCGGTTCATCTCCGTTTCATTCAAAACAAAACGGAAGTGGACCATCAAGTTTTCGAAGGAGAGGTCACGATGACGCAACAACAGGCCGACGCATACAAGCAGATCATCGGCGACGGCAAAGCATCCGTCACGGTGAGTGCAGAACTCGGCGAGTCAGACTATGGCAATGGTGGAAAGGTCTTCGTGTCCGTCACGCTGACTGTCGACCAATCACAGGCCGGGCTCGACTCGGGTATCGCATGGGCGAAAGCGCTTTCGAACCAGAAGGCGTGGGAAGCTCATGCAGAGCTGAAGGCACAACTTCATCAGCGGGGAATTCTCCGATGAAGATAAGCGAGTCGGCATCGAAGATCATCGGTGTCCAACTCGGAGAAGCTTCGCTGAACCTCATCCGCATGGGTGAGGTTCCTATCAAGGCAAAGTTCGCGCTGATCTCGAAGGAAGGGGATCCGATCGGTTTCATCGACATGAACAACGGTTGGTCGGAGAAGGCGCTCGAGGCGTTGCGAACGTTCAGCGAAGTGTTGGAGGAGGAAGCGATGCGCAAGCTGTTCGATGGGCAACCCTCAGAAACGGCTGCGAAGTCTCCAGGCCCCGACGAACCGCCGCAGTTCTGAGCTGCGGACGTCGTTGCGTCCTTCCCAGCGACCGGTGTAGAACCGGTAGGCTGTGGGGAGAAGCATGTCTGGTAACAAACCTCCTCCCTCGAGCAAGCCTCCGAATCAACCGCCCCAGGACCTAGCTACTCGAGTAGCTAAGCTCGAGAAGCTCCTACAAGAGCATTTCGATGAGCGGAACCAGTGGAACGCGACGTTGCGTGAGTGGCTCGAACGAACAGTTCAGATCCGCCTCATCGACGGCCACGTTCTTACTGGCGTGCTCAACTGGGTCGATAGGTACACGCTCTGTATTGGGCGTGAACCGAAGGTCGAAATCGTTCACAAAGGCGCGATAGCGACTATCAAAAAAGACATCGGAGGCTAAAACCCTCACCCCGTGTTCCAGCGGGTTCATCTGTTTGGGAGGTCGACCAACCGTGGCCGCAAATGTCGAGCATCAACTCATTTGCAAGATCGTAGAGACTCAAGACTTCCATACGGTCTCGAAACTGAGGATAGACGATTCATTCTTCCTCAGTGATTCGCAGACGAAGGAAGCGTTCCGGTTCATCCGGGATCACTATCACAACGAACACACGTACGGGTCGGTACCGAGCTGGCAGCTGCTCTCGCAGCGCTTCTACGGTTTCCCGTGGTCGTATTCGTACGACACTCTTCCGACGCTCTGTCAGGAGATCCGCCGCAACAAGATGCGGACAGATCTTCAGGCAATGGCGGAAGAGGTCATGCAGACAGCCGACCATGATCCTCTAGCAGCGATGGGCATTCTGAGACAGGCAGCGACGACAATGTCGACGCAGCACGAGATCTCGAATGACATGCTGCTCTCGAGCGCGTACGAGCAGCTGCAAGCTGACTACGACATGCTCGCTCAGTCGAAGGGCATCACGGGCATTCCATTCCCTTGGCAGATTCTGAACGACGACACGCAGGGAATGCACCCAGGTCAATTCATCGTCATCTACGGGCGACCGAAGAGCATGAAGACCTGGATTGCTCTCGTCATGGCGGTGCACGCGTACTTGAAGGGCATGCGAGTCCTCGTGTGGTCCCTCGAGATGAACGAGATGCAAATGCTTCGGCGTATTGCCTCGATCATCGCGAAGGTCGACTACGACCAGTTCAAGAAGGCGACGATGGACCCAGCAACAGCTGCTCGGGTCTGGCAGATCCTTCTCAGCATCAAGGACGAGGAACTTCTCAACGCGAGTCAGGGCCACCAGTCCTCTTTGATGGTGACCCAGCCGCGTGGCGAATCGAGCGGTGTCAGCGCACTCCAAGCGAAGATCAAAGAGTTCCAACCGGATCTCGTGGTCGTCGACGGTATGTACCTGATGAAAGATGACCGCAACAAGGTCCGGTCTGTTGACTGGAAGAACGTTGCCCATATCTCTCAGGACTTGAAGGGCGCTGCTCGTATCGCTCAGATCCCCATCATCGGAGTCACCCAAGCCAATCGTGGTGCGGACAAAGACCCCAAGAAGGCGGATCTGACCGAGCTCGCATACGCAGACGCGATTGCCCAGGACTGCGACCTCTGTCTCCGAGTTCACAAGCAGAAGGACCAACAGACGAACGACTTCGAGATTGTGCTTTCGATCCCTGGTGGACGAGAGACTCAGCTCGATGGCTTCGTCGTGCATGGTATGGCGAGCACGAACTTCGAGTTCAAGAGGGCGACGTTCACGGATCCCGCACAGCAACAACAGCAACCACCACCGGGACAGAGCAACGGTGGAGGACAGAAGCAGGGCAAGCAACAGCAATTCGGTCCGCCGAACCTACCGAGCTGGGGTAAGAGACCCTAGTCGCGGGCTGGCGACTGGAGGTTTTGTGAAGCAGAAGATTCTCTCTCTAGTCGAGAGGTACCTGGGTCGCGGGCACTTCTCTGGAGAGGAGAACATCTCCGTCCCTTGTCCATTCCACAAGACGAAGGACGGAACTCCGTTCTCCGTCAACGTGACAAATGGCGTGTGGCAGTGCTTCTCGTGCCACCTCTCAGGACCTCTCCACAAGCTCCTGCATGGGCTCGGTCTGCCTCGATACAAGATCGACGCTGAGCTCAAGGACATCAAAGGGGAGCTCGAGGCTAATCGAAAACAACTCGAATGGAAGAAGCGTCACCAATGGCAGGTAAAGGACCCGTTCGAAGCGGAGACGATCCTGCCCGAGACGATGCTCAAACCATATGAATGGTGTCCGACGAACCTCGTGAATGCTGGCTTCGGCCAGGACTGGCTTCAGTGGTTGGATATCGGTTTCGACCGAAACAACAACCGAGTCATGTACCCGATTCGAGACATCTACGGGAACCTCGCCGGCTTCTCGGGCGGTGCCGTCATCGCCGGAACACAGCCGAAGTACAAGGTCTATCAAGGACCCCATACCGACCCCATTACCCAAAAGCTAGTGGGTTCGGACTTCGGCCCGTGGTTCGACGAGCAGTTCCCGTTCTACAAGTTCCACAACCACCACTACCTGTGGAACTTCGATCAAGTCTACCCGCGGCTATTCTTCAGCAAGGAGAAACAAACCCTCATCATCACCGAGGGATTCAAGGCCTGCATCTGGCTTCTTCAGCACGGCTGGTCCAACACAGTCGCGCTCATGGGCAGCTCGATGTCAGACCATCAACGTAACCTCATCCATCGAGTGGCAGCTGACGTCGTTTTGTTTCTCGACAACGACAAAGCAGGCCAAGAAGCAACCGTCGACATTTCAAGGCAACTCAGGCAAGTCTCAACCGGGGTGAAAATAGCCCTATATCCCGCTGACGCGAAACAACCGGACGATCTTGTCCCGGAAGAACTCGTCGAGGCGATTCAGGGCTCCGAGAACTACCCCATATGGAAAAGGAAACATCCGCATGTCTATGGAAAATCTGAGAAGAGGCGCTTCGAGCATCAGCAGCGGCCGAGGTAAGGGTGGAACCCGCTCGGCCTATTTCGCCCAGTGGCGTCCTCCGCAGATCTCGATCGGCGCTGGTATGGGCAAGCAACGCATCACGTTCGATCTTCACCCTTTCTTGGCCGCACCGCCGAGCGAAGAGTCGAAGACGGAAGCTGCGGAGCCGATCGTTCTCATCGCTGGTGAGTACGAAGACCCGTACAGCGTCGACGATCAGGGCAACCGTATCGTCCCGCCGCCGAAGACCGAAGGTCTGCACTTCCGGGTGCACAACTTCAACGTCTTCATGAAGGGCCGCAACCCGTCCGAACAGGGCTATCACACGTTCCGTGAGATCGCGTGTTCGGCAGGACCGGAGCCGCACGCTCCACAGCCGTGCCTTGGTTGCTACGAAGTCGACCACGGCAACAAGGACGCGAAGTCGAAGGACCAGTGGGCCTTCAACATCGCTCATCTCGGCTGGTATCACATGGTGCCGCTCGTCAAGGACAACCAGGTCCAGATGAAGCGAGACGGCTCGGGTCCCGTGATGATCAAGCAGGAATGCATGAATCAGAAGCGGGAGAACATGTACCTCGGTCGCGCTCTCCAAGCGAACCGCGGCGTGCCGCAGGCAATCGCCAAGAAGTACAAGAACTGCGACGGCTGCCAGCAGGGAGCTCAGTGGGCCTACGGTGATCACCGTGTCCTCAAGCTCGGCTTCAAGCACCTGAAGAACATCCTCGAGATCGACGACAAGATCGGCAAGAAGTGCGTCACGTGCAGCACGGGTATTCTCCGTGTTGCGTTCGACTGCCAGCACTGCAACAACGAGATCCTCGACCTGACGGCGGTCCAGTGGACCAACGACCAGATCGAGACGTACTCGAAGACGCAGCAGAACTGCCCGCACTGCCAGCAGGTGACAGTTCCGCAGAACGTCTACGAATGCGGCTACGACGAGAACTACAACAAGATCTCGGCGTCGTGTTCGGATCCTCGGAAGACGACCATCTTCGACTGCGTTCTCTGGGTTCAGCGTGAAGGCGAGAGCACGGAGAGCGAAGTCGTCGTGAAGCGTATCGACCTCCTGCCGCAGTACGTGACACCGGACAACCGTCCTCTTCAGGATCACCTCAAGGAGATCGTGAAGGAGCCGTTCAACCTGACGGAGATGTACAAGCCGGACACGCTCGACGAGCAGGCTGACACGATCCAGAAGCCGAACCCGTACCAGCAGCAACAGCAGTACCAGGCGTACGGTGGTGGCCAGCCGCAGGGCGGATATCCGCAAGGCCAGCAGTCGTTCGGTGGCCAGGGATATGCGCCTCCGCAGCCTCCGGGCGGTGGCTATCCGCAGGGACCTCAGGGCGGGTATGCACAACCGCCTGGTGGGCCGCAGCCGTCGTATCCGAATGTGCCGGTTCCCGGTCGACCGAATTACGGCAAGTAGATAGGTTCGAGAAAGCAGGGCACTGAGTATCTGCCCGGAGCCAAGGGTCGTAGAAGGCCACCGTTACAATGGTGGTCACGCTCTTCCAAGTGCGCCGGTAACGGAGAAAGGTGCCCTGCTTTCTCCTTTTTCTTTTGGAGGTCCCTAGATGACTTGGAACGTAATTCCCGATGCGGAGTGGATCGAGAACGAGTATCAGCTCGCCGCTGCGGGAGAGTACCTTCTCAATTCTGGAAAGGTGAATGGCCTCGCGTACGATACCGAGACGACCGGTCTGTCGATCTTCTCGGATATCCCGCTCATGCTGTCGTTCTCGGATGGGATTCGACGCTTCGCGATGATGGCCGAGTGGCTTCATCACCCGTGGATCAAGGACGCTCTTCTCGGCAACGAAGAGATCGCCAAGTACTTCACGAACGCGAAGTTCGACATGCATATGACGGCGAATGCCGGTGTTGAGATCAAGGGACCTAAACACTGCACTCTCGTCATGTCGTGGCTTCACAACGAGAACCGGTTTGGCCACGGTTTGAAAGACACGGCGAAAGACTACTGCGGCATCAAGATGGTCGATTTCAAAGAAATCTTCCCGATGCGCAAAGGAACGAAGAACACACCGCCGGAGACGGCTGGTGAGGCAATTCGTCGAGTCCTCGCCGACCCTGTAGGAAGAACGAAGGCGATCGAGTACTCCGGTCTCGACGCATACAGCTCGCATCGAGTCCACACGCACCTGAAGGCCAAACTTCAGGAAGAGGCGATTGGACAAGGCTACTCGATGTGGGACCACTTCCTGAACTGGGAGGTCCCATTCACTCAGGTGCTCTTCAACATGGAGCGCCGAGGCATGACCATCTGCACGGGCCATCTGCGAACGCAGAAGGAGCCGATGGAGAAGGCCATGATCGACATCGAAGGCGAGATCGCCAAGCTGGCTGGTTGGGTTGTGAACATCAACTCGACCCTCCAGCTTCGCAAGCTCTTCTTCGAGCAGCTTGGCTACGCAGTCACGAAGATGACCGACGGTGGAAAGACGGGCAACAAACAGCCGTCCACCGATGAAGAGGTTCTCAGTAGCTTCGCCGAGAATGGCTGTCCGTTCTCGAAGCTCATCATGGAGCACCGGAAGATCTCCAAGATCTACGGTACGTACATCGAGGGCTTGCTCTCCTGGGTCGACAAGGAGATGCGAATCCACACGACGCTGAAGCAAGGCGGAACGGTCACGGGCCGTCTCTCTTCAGCCGAGCCGAACCTCCAGAACATCCCGAGACCGAAGGGTGACAGATTCAAGATTCGAGATGCGTTTACGGCTGCACCGGGCAAACGTCTGGTAGTCGCCGACTACGACCAGCTCGAGATGAAGCTGATGGCCCACTTCTCGGGTGACCAGCGAATGGTGGATGCGATTGCCTCTGGCAAGGACCTCCACTGCGTCACGGTCTCGCTGATGTTCGGCGAGAACTACGACGACGTCATCGCTGCGAAGAAGGCAAAGAACCCGACGCCGGAGCAGGAGATTCTGCTCATGAAGCGACAGTCCGCAAAGGCTGTTGGCTTCGGTCTCATCTATGGCATCGGTCCGCTCAAGCTCTCGGTGCAGCTCACTGAAGAGCTCAAGCGTCTCGTCACCAAGGAAGAGGCAGCAAATGACATCAAGAGATACTTCGCTGCTTTCCCTGGTGTGGAAGCCTTCATCAGAGCAACTCACCAGGCTTGCCATCGCACTGAGTTCGTCCAGACCCTACTTGGTCGCAAGCGTCGCCTCCCTCAGATCAATGCTCGAGGAGGTTCAGCTTCGGACGAAAATGCTACGGGATTTGTGGCTGAAGCAAGACGGCAGTCTGTTAACAGCATCATCCAAGGAACTGCCTCGGATGTCGCAAAGGCAGCAATGCTCCAAGCTGAAAACGACGAAGTACTGAAGTCCCTCGGGGCAGATCTTCTCCTCCAAATCCACGACGAGCTCATCTTCGAAGTGGACGATGTCCCGGAGATCATCGAAGCAACGAAGAAGCGAGTGAAGGAGATCATGGAGAACCCCTTCGTGAACTTCCAGCTCAACGTTCCTCTCACCACCGAGGCCCACGATGGATACACCTGGACCGAAGCCAAGTAGGCTCGAGACGTCGGAGCTCGTCCAGGAGATCGCCAAGCAAACGCATCTTCCCGCCGAGACTGTCAGACTCGTGTTGGATACTTTCCTGGCCGTCGCGAAGTCAGCGCTCTGCGAAGGGAAGATCGTCGTTCTCCGGACCTTCGGACTACTTCAGGCGCTGCCGTTCAAGGGCGTCTTAGGCGAAGGTGTTCGTTTCAAATTCAAGGTGGCCGGAGAGCTCAAGAAGGCCGCCCAGGAGGTATTCAGACCCATGGAGAAGTACGGAGTAGAAACGAAGACGGATGCTGCACTAGTTGCTCAGGTGACTGGCACATGTCCCGTCTGCAAAGCGGAACTCGAGACCAAGAAGCCGCCCAAGTGCCCGAACTGCGGCACGGAGCCGTTCGAGAACAAGGAGCCCAAGTAATGTGCCCTCACTGCATGCTCGCCCTCGTGGGAGCAAGTCTCGTGTCCATTCCTCTCATCAAACCGACCATCGGTTTCGTGAAGAGCAAGTTCTCCCGTCAGGAGGCGATGAAGGAGAACTTCAACGTCTTGTACGGAAAGAAGGACGATCATGCCGCCCGCTAAGAAGAAAGCAGACGAGAAGAAACCGTCGAAGCGGATCGTGCAGACGGTCTCGACGACGCCGGACATGGTCGAAGCTGTACAGAGCCAGGAAGGGCAGCACGCTGCTCTTTTCGGTCCTCTTCCTCAGGAAGCTCTCGCGAAGGGCGAGAAGTACAGTAAGGCCAAGGAGCTCGAAGCTCTTCAGGCGAGCATCAACAAGGCATTCAAAGGTGGCGCCGTCATTCGACAGGGCTCGGAGCTCACCAACGTCTTCATGCTCCGTCGACCGACTGGCGTTACCAGCCTCGACCTGAAGATCGGTGGTGGCATCCCTGCGGGTGGTCTGACTCAGATCATCGGTCGGTTCTCCGCAGGCAAGAGCTACCTGACCAACTGCATCATGGCTCAGGCGCAGAAGAACTACGGCGAGGAGTTCGCTGGAGCTGCATGCATGACCGAGCAGCGATACGACAAGCACTTCGCCAAGTGGCGTTGTGGTCTTCGCGTCGCTCTCTCGGAAGATGAGATCACCGTCCTTCGGAAGATCAATGCCGACAACGGCAACGCCGACTTCACCCCAGAGCAAGTCGCTTGGCTCAAAGACCAGGTCGGCACGTTCAACGAGGTTGTCGGCGCTACTGCCGAGCAGATCCTCGAAGTCGCGTGTCAGCTGGTGGAGAGCAATCTCTTCCAGATCGTTCTCATCGACTCGTTCGGAGCTCTTCTCACGAAGGCAGAAGCCGAGGCCGAAGAAGGTCTCGATCAGAAGCACCGAGGCGGTGCGGCCATGGTTGTCACGCAGTTCATGCACCGTCTCCATGCGGCGCTGAACCTTCCGGACAAGTACGGTCGTCCGAACATGACGTCGGTCATCGGTATCAACCAGTACCGAGACAACGTCGGCCGCGATGCTCAGTGGAACCCGATGAAGGTCGCTGGTGGTCACGCTCTGGCGCACGGCAAGCTGCTCGACATTCACGTCGAACAGGGAGCTCGCATCAAGCACCCGATCGCCAAGAACGAAGTCGTCATCGTCGGCAAGGAGATCAACTGGGAGATCTTGAAGGGCAAGGCTGGATGCCACGACGGACCGAAGGGGACCTACAAGTTCTACTTCGGCGAGCACGGCTTCGGCTTTGGCGTCGACATCTACTCGGACCTCTTGATTGCTGGTCTCGAGACGGCGGTCGTTCAGCAGGCCGGTTCTTGGTTCAAGTTCCAGGGCGACATGCTGGGCCAGGGCGAGGCCGCAGTGGCGTACAAGCTCCACTCGGAACCCGAGCTCATGCAGAAGATCCGCAAGGAGATCTTCAAGGTCGCCGGGCTGAACTTCATCACTCGCGAGAACATCTGATGGACGTCGGCGAGATCAGCAACCCCTTCTTTCACCGCGAGAAGAAGCGGGTTGCTTTTCTCTTCACCAGCGAGGACTTCCAAGTGGTGGACCTCGATATGACTGAAGAGAAGGCCCGCGAGCTCCACAAGAAGCTCGAAGACGTTCTGAAGGAATTCAACAACTGAGGGAGTAATGGACGCACGACAGAATCGGCGAGGCAAGCGCATCAGCGCTCAGCAAGAGAAGAGAGCTGCCGCCGAGTTGGGCGGCCGAACAACAGCAGGCTCTGGGGCGGCGAAGTTCAGTGGGGGCGGCGATGTCAGAGTCATGGGAAAGACCAGAGTCGAATGCAAGTACACGGAAAACGAGACGTACACTCTGAAGTGGGAGGAACTGGAGAAGCTGAGGAAACAGGCGATCAAACACCTGGAGTTCCCAGTCTTCCAGTTTGCCTTCAGGGAGATCTCTGGTCGATTCACCCGGTATGCGGTGATTCCTTGGAGCGAGACCGCACCGCCAACCGTGGACAACGAAGTCAACGCGAAGCAAGTGCCCTTGCTGAAAGGGTCGCTAGCCCAGATGACCTCCGACTCTCTATGGCGGGTAGTCTTCCATGTCAAAGAGGGGAACTCTCTGAAGAGTCGATACTTCCGGTTGATGCCTTGGGACGACTTCGTGGAAAGGCACAACGCTGATGCTTGAGATCAACACCATCGCTCAGTTCATGGACTTGCCCACGCCGGTCCGAGACGAGATCCAGAAAGCGATTCGGGGGAAAGACCGTCTCGACAACTGGATCAAGAGCCAACAGAAGCGTGTTGGTGTCGAACGTCCCAAGGTCGAACCTCACTGGGCGGAATGCAAACGATGCAAGCCGTACGGTCAACCCGGACACGTTTGGGTCGAGGAACACGAGCGAGACGATAGCGACATTCATCCGTCGCAGATCGACAAGTGCGTCAAGTTCCTCTGCTACTCGTGCATGTGCTATACGGGTCATCGCGAGGAGTTCTTCGAGCCGCGGCTTCAGCAACTCTTCGACCTTGGCTCGGCGTGGCACCTCGTCATGCAGGGCTATGGAAAGAGAGGAGCTTGGGGAGACCCGAATGGTTACCACCCAGAAGCATCGATCGATCCAGATGCTGTGAACTTCGACGGGACGCCTGTCCTCCCACTCGCAACGCACTACTGGATCAAGGGACACGTCGATGCCATTGTCGACCGCTACGAGATCGAACACGTTCCTGGAATCGGCCCTGTGGCGATTCGTCTTGTCCACGAGTACAAGACCATCAACAGCAACGGCTACTCGAAGCTGACGCGACCGCTGCCCAAGCACAAGAAGCAGGCAACGATCTACTCAGCCGTCTTCGACATCCCCATCGTCGTCTACTTCTACACGAACAAAGACGATAACAAGATGGCTGACTTCCCCGTTCCATTCGATCACACGATCTGGAACGAGGCGGTTCAGAAGTGCCAGGAGACGCAGTACTACGTGAACAACAACCAGCTGCCACCGTGGGAAGCCACGTCGGCGGTGAAGAACCCGGCTGAGTGTGAAGAGTGCGGTTTCCGCAAGCTCTGCCAGCCGCCACTGACTCAACTCAGGAGGAAGTAATGGCGAACTTCAGTCCCAACAATGACACGTCCATCGAAGACGGTATCCAGATCTACGAGCAGAAGGCGCAGCAGGCGCTGCATATGCTGCACTCGAAGGGATTCGCTCAACCAGCGGTCCCGACGTATCAGACTCCGGCAGGTGCGATGGCCTATTCGGGAAGCATCCCGACGAACCTG
>JACCDR010467439.1_pt1 | contig 35598 bp, 47 predicted proteins | sample 7446431 | NCBI WGS metagenome assembly JACCDR01 (sample SAMN15323443, study PRJNA562643) | freshwater metagenome | isolation source: river surface water | place: USA:Blue River Watershed | collected 2017-08-17 | reverse complement strand
TGATAATCGGCATAGGGTGCGTCACTCATATGGGCGTCCAGGTCAATGACGTCGTAAACGTCGCAATCTCGTTGGCCGCAAGTGTCGTGTCAGCACTCGGAAGCGAGAGATTGACGTTCCTAACTCCGGTGCATGTTTGGATGAGGTCTACAATCTTCGATAGATAGACGGGCGCACCGACGGGAAGCGAAGCGGCATAAGCCGTCAATGCATCGACGAATTCGCCTTCCGCCGAGTAGCGATAGGCTGCTTGGACGTAAACCGTCCCGGCCAGAGTTATGACTCGATTGCTTGCCGCGGATACGTTGACGGTGACGCAAAGAGGGCGACGCACTTGGATATAAGCATCGACGGTTGCCACATCGCTTGGACTCGAGGCCCCCGATGCGCCCCCGCAGTAGATTGTGACTTGCCCACCAGTAGGGTAGTTTTCAAGCACGTTGACGCGGGTTACGGTATCGGCGGCAGTGATGGCCCATGACTCATAGACCGGAGCGTTTGCGCCCCCGCCTAGGCCCGGCCATCGGGCTTTGCATCGCTTGATGAGGGACTCGTTCGATTCGGCGTTGGTGCCGAATTGCGTAACCCATGTCCCGGTGCCTGGGTCGGGATTCGCGACGGATACCCCTGGGAGAGGGGTCATAAGGCTCGTAATCGACCCATTGGCGAGGTTATAGGCAGCGCCCGGGGATTCGGCTTGCCACGATAGGGAAAGCGTCCCATTGAGCGCCAGGGTGCCCCCCGTCGTATTGACGTAGCGGTATGTCCCGCTTGGCGGGCCGGCGTAGAGTTGCCCCGGCACAATCGTGTAGGGCCCCCCGCCGTTGTCCGTCAAGGTCATCACGCCCTGACAGACAACCGCGCTTTTTCTCGTGATATCGTAGTGGTTTTCAGCGTCTAGGTCGATCCAGTCGTCCGTTTCGGCGAGTTCAAGAAAGCCCCCCTTGGCCACGGTCGCCACCGTTTTGGACGCATCGGCAAGGGTCGCTGCATCGGCCTTCACGAGCGTAAGCGGGACGCTTCCCGACTGCCATGACGTCACCGGGAATCCTGCGAGCTTCAACACGTCGAGCTGTAGGGATTCGCACTCGTCCGCAGTCAGCGGCACGATGAGTTCGGATAGTGCCAAGGCCATATCACTTCACCCCTTGCAGAATCTCGATACCCACGGCCGATATGGCCAGCACAAGTTCGAAAGGACCATCGCCGGTTTCGATATTCAGATCGACGCGTAGCTTTCCGGTGGCTGAATTCAGCGTAACGTTGGCGCTTGCATCGACGACTCTCTCGTCAAGTAAGGCTTGCTGTTCGACAACCGAACTCACGTAGGATTGCGTCTTCGTGGTCAGGGCACCATTGAGGTATGACCGCAAGTCGAACCCATAGGATTCGTCGTAAAAAAGGCCACCGCCGTTGGGTGTCATGAGCCGACGGGCTACCGCTTCCGCAACCACGGCGGGACCCGACTTGACCGTAAAGTTCGGGTCTAGGTCGGGAAACGTCGATATATCCGTGCCGTAGTCGGTCATGTTGTTTTCACCACGGATTGCAGGGCTACCCACGCCGCTAGGGAGTTCGTCAGGAGGGCGATGCCGTAGCCTTGTTCGGAGGGCCCTGCCCCGCCTGGGAGGCCTGCCGACGTTAGCGTTTGAAGGTCGCTTGCGAGGCTTCCCGTGGGCCCTTCCATTGCGTAGGCGTGGACTCCAGGAGTGCTTAGAAGATTGGCAAGTCCCGAGAGAACATCGACTTGAACAGTGAGCGATGCGGTTACCGCGGCATTGGCCGATACTGATAGATTGATGCTATTGAGAAGGTCCGTTGGAGTGACGAACGTCAATCCTGCGAGAGCTTGCCCGCTGGCCACGAATTGCACCGCGCTCGTGAGCGCGCTTAGTGGGTCGCTTGCCGATATCTGTAGGGATGCGTCGAGGGCGACGGATGCCGCGAGGTCAAGCTGCGCTTTCGCTAGTGCGGCGGAATTGAGCGACAGTAGCGACGGTAAGGCTCCGCCCACCGACACCGACCCGAGGTAAACGGCAGCCATGGGCCCCCTCTCTAAAGGAGGGCGCCGCCCTCGAAAACTAAGGTGTTTTCCGAGTATCCTACCTTTTTAGTAGGGTTCGCTTGCGCGCTGTACATGCAGCGCTATTATGTAGATTGTGATGAGCGACGGCGGGCAGGGAGCCCGACGGACGACTCAACGAGGGGAATAACCAATGAACCGCGCACTTGACCACGTTGCCGATGATGTGTGGGTATTCTGCGATACCACGGCTGATGTAATTACCACTCACGGGATTACATTACCTACAGGTACCCAAGTGATGGACATCTACTACGATAACGGTGAAACAGACTTTCTTGCGTTCATCGACGATGTTTGGACCTTCGTTCGATGCAAAGGACTGTTGCCTTACACGGCATCGCTCACGTAAAAAACCGCCCTGGTAGGCCTAGAGCCCCGGGGCTTACCGCGTTAGAGGGGTAGAAAAATGAACGTGCAAGAACTCGCAGAATCCGCTGTCACAATCATGACCGAAGTCGATGCAGACAGTGGCGTACTTTTGGAGCAGTGGACCGCCGGGAATATCATCCCTGACACTGCAGACACCGAAGCGACACTCGGCATTACGTTTACCGACGAGGAAAGGGTACTGTACGAGGTATACTTTATCGGGGCAGCTCGCGAATGGGTTTCAAAGCAAGGCTAAAGGAGCGGCCCCGGCGACCCCGGGGCTTTGCTGTTCATGGCTACCAAAAAAACAACCAAGTCACGGAGTGGGCCTTCGATGGCCCAGGCGGACCGACATCGGAAGATGGTTACGGTCACATTGTCGGATAGCGCGAGGGCTCGCCTTGACGAGCTGTCGGCCGAGTATGGCTCGAAAAGCGCAGCCATTGAGGCACTTATCCGACAGACGGAAAGCTTGAAAAACTCATAGTTTTTCCGCGTATCACACCTAAATAATCCCATGGGTTGCGCGCTGCATGTACAGCGCTATAACTAATGCATGGAGTTGACCGGACGAACCCACGCAGCCCACGAATCAGCCCCCGCCACCGCGATGGTGGCGACACTCTGCGCGGCCTGCAGTCGGCCGTTGGTTGACGCGCAAAGCGTCGAGGCGGGCCTTGGGCCCGAGTGCCGAAAGAGGCACGGATATCTCATCGAGGTCCCCGCGGAAGCCCGCGGGGAGGCCAACAAGCTCGTACACCGCATCGCGTGTACGCAGGATGGGCCCGAAGTGCTCAAGGCGGTCAACCGCCTAATAAAACTCGGGTTCATCAAACTGGCGACCCGGATTGCAGCCCGGGTCGCCGATGTGACCCTGACGGCCGACGGCGAGACAATCGTCGTCGAGGCCCCATACCGCGCAGAGACGACGTACGCATGGCGACGCATCCCTGGCCGGCGATGGGATGCCGAGTCCAAGGCGAACCGGGTGCCCTCGACGGCCAAGATGGCCCTATGGGCCCTTCTCAAGGCCCACTACGCGGGGTGCGTAGGGTACGGCCCCAAAGGGCTGTTCGTAATCTAAGGGATGGGCCCGGGAAACCGGGCCTTTGCCATTTAGGCCTTTAGGATTCGCGACCCTGTCAGGATAACTCCGGTCGCGATTACTGGCACCGCAAAGGTACCCACGAAGGGGCCAACCGGGGGCCCTGCTACGCCTTGGAACACCGTCCCAGGCGGTAGCGTCACTGATACCACGTCGCCCTGCCTCGCCACCGGCTGAAGGCCGCCTATCTGAACCTCTTTCAACCCCGTCCCCCCCCACACCGTGGCCACCGGTTTGGATGGGTTCATGTCCTCAAAACCCACGATGACGCGGGCGCCAGCATTGACTTTTATCACGATGCCGGGGATGCCGGGCCGGTAAGGCACTTTGGAAAGCCCGGGTATCTTCGATGAATCCGGGCGAAGTTCGAGGGTCCCATCTCCGTTTTGAGAGACTACAGTGCATGGGTAGAGCGCGGCGTAGTCGACCTTGGATAGAAGCCTTTCGATGATGGCTTCGATGGCGGCCCGTGCGCGATCCATTAGACATCCTGAATCCAGGCCTCGATACTCAAGCCCGCGGGTTCGAAGTTGTATTCAACCGTCGATATCTTCTTGGATACCTTATCCGTGCCCAAGGGAAGCGATAGCGTCGTCAATGGCCTTAGAAACGGCTTCTGCGCAGCAATGCGAAGGTAGCCAATATCGGGCGACCATTCTTGCAAGGCGAACTCCGCGGATGCCGCAGTAGGGTAGGAAGGTTTTCCAATCCAATAGGTCCCATCGTCGAGGACTCGCACGGTGGAATCCGTGGCGTTGGCAATCGAGAGGAGGCATTGGGCCAGAGTGCCCTGCGTCCGCACCCAATGGGTCTGGAACGCGCTTGTGACGCTCGCATCGGAGGAAGGTGCCAGAGACTCGCCTGCCTCTTTTAGAGAGGCGTCTAGGATGAAACGAAACGCAACATTCTGAAACATTCTTGCGGGAAGCACTTTGGTGGCGCCCCCCTTCCCTCCGAAGATGCGAAGGGTAGTGACTCCGGCGAATGTTTCGGACCGCTTGACGGTGCCCTTGAGCACTAGCACGTCATCTTCCGATGCAATCGTGACGGCCCCCGTCAGGGCTTCGCCCTCGGTCAGGTTCACGTCCGCAACCCAATTGCCCGAGCCCCGAAGGCGGATGCTCGCACTGGATGCGGTTTTGCCGTTGACGGTGAGAGATGACACTAAGGCCTCGGCTTGATGGCTGCACTCGGCGCCGTGGGGGTCGCGAGTTTATTCTGCACGTTGGGAAGCACGACTTTCCCGGCCGGCGTCGGGGCCTTGAGCGGTGGCAAGTATTCAAGGCAATCGATGGTTGTTTCCCATATATCGCCGCTCTGATTGGGCCCATCGACGTTTTGAATGATGACGCCTCGGACTTGCCGAATCATCGCCACCGGGTGCGAGATGACCAAGGCCGCTTTGGGTGCGCCTTGCGTCTTGCCATCTTTCCCGCTTGCGATGTACCGGTATTGTTGTGGCGTCATCAATTCAAAGTTGCGTAAGATAGACATCAATGAATCGACGTGGGATTGCTCCCATATCCGGTTCGTGATGGTTACGGTCCCCGGAGGGGTTCCCTTGAACACAACGCGGGCCCCGACTTGCCCCGGTGCGGTTTGCGGGTCCAAGTTCGGACCTCGCTTGACCTTGACCGAGGTAAGCCCTGGCAACTCATAAAACCCGAGGGAACAGGTATCCCATCCCTCGGGGTCACTATGCCAGTAGGGTAAAGCCACGGGTTACGCTCCCATCGATTCAAAGAAGGATACCAACTCGCGACGAACGGCTTGCGCCGTGGCGTCTCCAATGGCTTGCGGGGAACCTTCGCCGGTGCCCATGGCTCCGGTGGCGTTGACGTTGACTTCAATCGAGACGGACGTGTTTCCTCGACCGCCTGCAGTTCCCATACTGGCCGGGGATGGGATTGATGCCCTGTCCACCGAGGGAAGCGCCATGCTGGCCGGGGACGGCAATAGTCCCGAGATATCCGCTTGCGGGGTACCCTCGAGGCCCATCACGAAACCTTGGCCGGTATAAGCGCCAAGTTGCGCGAATACGCGGGAAGGTGACTTGATGCCCAATACGCCTTTGAATGTTTCGATGGTTCCTCGACCCATGCGCGCCACGGCATCAATTGCCGTGCCCATAGTGCCTATAATACCCGCCTCAAGTCCTTGGATGATTCCGGTGGGAATCATCATTCCAAGGTCAAACCATCGTTTTGCTTCAAAAAGAGCGGAGACGTCATCGACCCAAAGAGCGAACTCACCGAAAAAAGCAGTAAACGGAGACAGTAACAATTCCCCGAATCCTATCAACCCATTGAGTACAGGCGGCAGTATTGTGGCAACGACGGTAAACGTGTCTGCAACACTCTTTGCAGCATCGCCAAAGAGTTGCATTCCTCGCGTGATATCATCGATGTTGATCCCCTCAATAAGGCGAGCAAGCGTGTTGAACGCCTTGTTTAGGGATACCTGCATCTTTTTCCCACTTTCGGTAGTGGGGTCGAGGAGTGCATTGATGCGTCCCAATGCCTCGGCGAGGGGGGCGGCCGTGCCTGACTCCATGAGTTTTGAGAAGTTTTCTTGCAGGTTTTTTAGCTGAATCGTAGTGGATTTTGCAGCAATATCACTCGATGCAAAGCCTACACCTTGCCCGCCATTCACGTTATTGATGGGAAGGTCAAACAGGTTCATCAAGGCCTCTTGTGGTCGAATGAGCCCGTTCACAATGAGTTGGCGTGCGCCGCGTTCGGTAGTTTTATGCTGCGCTGCAATCTGCTTTAGGAATTGATTCTGGAAGTCGGGCCCAAGTGAGCGTAGTTCTTTGAAGGACTCATCGGAGAAGAAACCGCGCCCAAACTTGTCGAAGTCCTGTTTGCTCGCAAGCGTCTTTTGAAAGATGCTCAAGTACTTCTGGCCAGCATCACTTCCACGAGTAAGAGATAGGTCGCTTGCCGCGGTAAGGACATCCATCGCGTTTTTCGCGTTGAGTCCTTCGGTTACAAGCATATCGAATTGCTTGAATATCTCACCGCGAGACATCGTTGTGCCAGAAGATACTTTTGACAGTAAGTCATAGTACTCTTGCACGGGGCCTTGTTCGCCAAGAATAGCTTTCAAGTTCCGAAGTGACGTCTCTTTGAACTCGGTGGATTCAATCTTCCCTTCGACAAGTTTTTTGCCAAAGTAGGCGAGCGCGCCCGCGCCGGCAGTGACCGCTAACGTGACGGCCTTGAAGGATGAACTCAATCGAGTGACAGAATCGTCGAGGGCTTTCGCTTTCAACGAATTGACCTCGAGCGTTTTCTGCATTGCCTCCAAAGGCGTCTTTGCGTCTAGGATTTCCTTTTGCTTGAGTGCGATATTCAGCCGGGCAATATCGCGCTCTGCTTTTTTGAGGGGACTCAATAGGGAGTCAAGTTTACCCCCTATCTTGGTCAAAGGAGCGCTCATGCGATCCTGAATTTCAAAAGCCCAATCGAGCGCACTCATCGCATGAAGTTCTTTCGTAGAATCATGAGGGCTTCACCGATAAGCAGCGCGCCGACTTCCGCGTCTGCCGAATCTTCCCCTCGAAAAAGGGCATAGAGCGCTTCCCCTGACGCGCCGATATCTTCTCGGGCTTCAAGGTATCGGTTTACAATTTTTTTGCGGAGGCTTGCGTGCCTCCCGACTTTTCAACGATGGCTTTGGCCAGCGTCAACGATGCGGCGGGCAACTTGTCGAGAAGAGCTTCGCATGCATCGCCCTCGGGATACACCACGACACTTTTGCAAAGAATCTCGTCGGCAACGGCGCGTTTCGATTCGTCCTGCGAATTGGACTTGTAGGCCCGGAACTCGAGCCTGGTAGGGCGACGAAAAACAACAATCTCGTCTTCGTCGAGTTCGATTGCGAACAGTTCGCCGTGCTTTGCCTTCAATTCCGCAATCTTTGCATCATCAATCATCTATCGATTCCCCCTACTTTTTCAGTCCAGTTATCGGCACTACGCCGTTCTTTATGATGTACATGACGTGCAGTTCGCACTTCACGGCCAAGGCCTCGCTGCCTTGCGAGCTATTGTGTGCGGCGCTTTTGATACGGCATCCCTTGATGGCATCCGTAATCATGGCAATTCCGCCTTCAGGCTTGTAGTTCACCACAACATCGAAGTTGATTTCGTAAAGCCCAATGTTCGGAAACGACTGGCGCAAGTTGGCAACCATCTCGTCGTACTCGGCCCTGTACAGCTCGAATGAGCCGGATGCCTTGTATTGACCGCGAGTTCTGCCAACAATCTGCGCGCCGGTGCCGTAAACTTCACCGGGCTCTAGGTTGTCCGAGTAATCGATGGACTTGATTCCAAAGATTGCACGGTTGTTGATGCGGATATCGAGCGAAGAATGGTCGTATCGAACGCCATTCAAAAGCGGGTAACTGATAGCCATGGCGGCCTCCTGTTAGGCAATGACGGCGTTGACGTTGAGGAAGCCCACGGTTCCGGTAATCGACTTGGCGTAGCCAAGCGGGGTGACAGTGAACTCGTATTGAAGCTGCCGGGTTGACAGCACGTTGTTCGTTCGCGAGATTCGGAACGAGCAATCGGTGGCGTTGCCGGGCTGCACGACGGCGGCCCTCGCCTTACCCTCGACGTCGGCATCAATGCCGCGGGCCTCTTCCTCGAGAATGGTCCCGTTGCTATTGACGAGTACCGATGAATTGACGTAGGGCAGCAAGGCCTCATAAAGTGCCTTACAGAAGGCATCCATGACGCGGCCATTCATGATTGACGAGTAGTCGCTACCTGCCGCCGCCATGGTCACGCCGAAGTCGGCAAACACGCCTGGTTTCCCGAGGATTGTGCCAAGGCATGCGATGCGGGCCGCTTCGAAGGCGGGCGTCTTGCGCTCGTCTCGGTTGATTGAGACGACGCCCAAAAGGTTGCCGGCGGCAACCCATCCCGGGGATTCCGAGATGCGAGCCTTGGCCAATCGAGCCGCGTAGACGTGGGCCGCGTGGCGCTTTTGCTGGCGACCAGTCAACGGCGACACGAAGTAGCCATCGCCTCCGATAACCATCACGCGGGTATCGGCGAAGGTCGCAAAGGCGGCCGTAATATCCGCGTCAGACGCCCCAGGAGGCGCTTCGACGATGGCACGGGCATAACGCTTGTTGGTCGCAGCGGAAGCCATCTGCGTGGCAACGGCAGTCGCTACCGAGGCGGAGTTCGAGGCCTTCGCCGAGCTTGTGGACGACTCCGAGAAGCCAACGACGTGCGCCATGCCCCATGTCCGGCTATCGAGGAAAAGCGCGGTGAAGGCGTTGTTCAAGTCCGTCGTGGACCAATAGGGCGCCGTGCACGTAAACGTGAATACGTCTCCCTTGTCGAACGTGGTCGCGGATACCGAGAACGCGAGGGTTAGTCCGGTGCCGGCGATGACGTAGGAACCGCCCACGGCAATCGCGACCGGTGCGCTGACGGTGTTTCCGTTGTCGAGGGAGATGGTTGCGGTAACGTTGCCACCGCTCACGAGTTGCCCGGTGCCAGTCGAAGTGATGGTCACAACGACTTCATAGGAATCCTTGGCGGCCCCCGAAACGGTGACGGTCCCATCGGAGCTACCGACGCGGGTAGCCGTCACGGAGCCCGCGGCCCCTGCCACCGACGTATTGATGGGCATCAAGTATTGAATGCCACCGGCTACGTCGAGTTTCATGGCAACGGCTTCTACGGCCGGACCGGTGCCACACGTCGCGGATAGCGTATTCTTATCCGTGAATGCGTAAAGAGTGTTCGCCGTGCCTAGGGAGCACGCGCCCAGGGTCACGAAGATGTTATCGGTGCTGTCGGGAATAATCCCGAGCTTCCCGTCCTGAACGTTGAGTGTAACGTCTCCAAAGGCCATGACGGCTCCTTAGCCAACGATGATGTTGGCGGCTTCAGTGATTGCGGCGTCGAATTCGGCTTCAGTCACGAGGCGACCTTGGCCCCATTGACGAATGTGAATGGCTACCGTGAAGTTTTGCGGGGCAAATTGCGGGAATTGAGGCGAGACGTACCAATTGCTCGGGTCCCACCCAGGACGAATCTCGCCCTTCTCCTCGGCCCAAACCTCAATAGGTTTGACCGGAGTTTCGTCGTTTGACATATCGATTCCTGTCTATGGCAGCGATTCGCCTGCCTGGAATGTCCCATCGCCTTCATCGACGTCGGCGGGGTCGGGTTCAATCGTCTCAATCACGACGGATTGATAAGTCTTGTCGCCCAAGGGGGCGGTGAGCTTTTGCTCGGGAAGGCCAAGGATGAAGGTCACGGTCAAGACGAGAACCGCGCCCCTTTCCATATTCTGCGGGTCATGCCATTCGGCGCCCCCGAGGACGTAGTTGGCGCCCTTGAGTATTGTGCGAAGCGCTTGGACGACGCATGCATTGAGCGTCTCGGCTTGCGCGTAGTCGATGCCCCACGATTGGATCTCAACATCCACGTCGCGTTGGGCCAGCATCCGCGGGTTACCCGAGAATCCTGCCCCCTGGGAGGGCTTGTAGCGCTCCCGCATTGGATAGATGAAGTAGTAGGGGCAATCGACGTTTCGAGCCCGCTCCTTGGCGCCTACGAGCACTGGGGCGACACCCGAGAGTGTCGTTCCCAGGTCTGTAAAGATGTCGGTTATGCCTGCCATCAAACGGAGCCTTTGAGCTTGGCGAATTCACGGCGAAACGCCCGCTCGACGGACTTTTGGATTGCGGTGTCCCATCGCGGCGAGAGTTCGCCCTCGGGCACCATGCGGCGAATCGGTATCTTCCCCGAGCCGATGGGGAACGTCACCGGGCGGAAAAACACGAACTTTCGCTTTAGATTCCCCGCCTTGCGGTAGCTCATAAAGCGACCGTTGCCGCTCGGGTCGAGGGCCATATTGACGGTTTTTGGACGGGATAGGCCGTTGGTCCCATATTGATGAAACTTGGCGTATTCCGTGTTGGTACCTATCTCAAACCCTCGAAGCGTGGGCCTCGAAGTGAAGGAGTTCGCCATGCGCCCCGTGTCTCGCAAGGGCATGCCGTCGCGTTGTTTGAGCGGGGCCCAATCCTGCCAGTTTGGATCTTTGCTGGCCTTGAAACCGAGTTGCACTTGGGTCAATGCCTCGGCAGCGGCGGCCTTGTGAAGTTCAAGGCGCACCGCTGCGATTGACTCTTTCGAGAACGCTTTTCGCATCGCAGCGAGTTGCGCCATCCCCTTGACCGACATGGTTACCAACCCCTGGGCGGCACGCTGATAACGAAGGGGGCGCCTTCGCTCACCGATACCGACGAATCCGCAATATTCGATGGCGTAATCGCACCGGAGGATACGCCGCGTAGCCATGCCATGGCGGCATCATTGCGGTCCTTGAAGTTCTGATCGGGACCGTCCGGGAAAAACCCTCGGAGGCACATCAGGTCATAGACCGCAATCTGGCACACGTTGCGCGTCAGGTCCGAACCGTACGACGTGAGCGGGAGCTTGTAACGGGACCCAAGGAATGAGTCTGCAAGCGTGCTCACGTCGTCAAGTACGTTCTGTTGCGTGGTGCTATCAATCGACGATATCGATGCCGTCGGCACGTACCTCGCGATATCGGCAACTACGGCATATCGAGACATCGATTACCCCTTGAATGCATCGGCCGATGCGAACAGCTCGTAGGCGTCCGTCAGCGGCGTGGGTTCCGACTCTTGCTCGGCAATCTCGGCGCTATGCGATTCGAGGAACTCCTCGCACGCGAGCACCTTATCTTCCGCGGCCTTGAGTTCATCGTCGGCGCGCAGTTTTGCAGCGATGGCTACCTCGAGGGCGGCCTTCGCGTGCTCCAATGCCTGCTTTGCCGAGACGAAAGGATTGAGTCGTTTTACCGAGAGATGAGGGTCCCTCTCGAGTAGAGCGAGCGTCTCGTCATCGACTTCGGCGTCAATCCATTGAGGGGGCCATACGTGCCCGGCACGCCGGTACTCACGGCCCGTTTTCGAGCAGACCTTGACGAACATTAGCCAACCGCCTTGGCCGCAAGGAACCAGAGGCCGCCGAAGCCAGCACCGCGCGCCGTGGCCGCGTACAGGAACTTGTTCTTGAGAAGTACGTGCTCACTCTGCGAAGCAGACGTGAGGTTCACGAACTCGGGCGCCATGCGCTGTTGGAAGATAAAGGGCTTGATTGACCGGGTATTGTCGAGTAGATACCAAGCCGTTGGCTCGTTCGACAATTGCGGGATGACAACGACTTTCGCGGTACCCCGAAGGACGTTCGTGGTTGAACCATTGACGGTCAACCCGCCTTGGGTCGTGATACCGGTGTATTCAGCTTCGCAGATCAGGCGGGCCTGAACTTCGAGTTGCGGCGGGACCACGAGGGTTTGCGGATAGACACCCAAGGGGATGCCGTTCTCGCCCTGGTATCCCATCATGGTCGCGCGAACGTCCTGATAGTTATCGGGCGTCAACGCCTTGGATGAACTCCAATAGTTTCTTTGAGTTCCAGTTGCGACCTGGCCGGGAACGCGATCCACGGGGTGGTCTGTATCGAAGAAGTTCTGACCATCGTAGCAAAGGGTCGAATGAGCCGTTTGCATAGCGCTCAAGATGAGGCTATTCGGCCAAAGTGCCGCGGTTTCGCCCATGGATCGAGCAATAGGCGCATAGACACCATATTGGTCATCTTCGATATCGAAGCGGTCTACCTCGAGGGTAGATTCGAACGCCTTGTTTTTTACCACCTGCGCATGGGTGGAGATTGCGTTGACGACGCGCTCCCCTACCCATTCACGCATCTGCGGCAGCTTGCTTAGCCATGCGTGGGTTTCTTGCGACGTGGATGACGGAATCATCATCGCAATGTCTTTCCACCACAAGTTGACGACGCTGTCGTACCCGGATTGGAAAGCGAGGTTGAAATTGTTAGTGAGTGCGTTGAGCGTAGCTTGTGAGACGAGCACGGCAAAACCCTTTCCGGCACAAAAAGCCGGCTATCGCCTCACGCATCCGCGGAGACGTTGATTGATAGATGTGGATGAATTAGTGGCTTACAGGCCCAGGTAGACCCAAACGCCTAGGCTATCGACGGCGTAGATTTTCCCAGCGACGGAGCGGGTAGATGAACCGCTCGTCTTAGCGACGGTCTGGTCATCGACGAGGTAACAATCGTCGCCAATCTCTGCCTTCGTGATGGCATCGCCGGATGCACTGTTCTCGAATCGGAACACGCCCATGCGAGGGGATAGTTTGATATCGCCGATGGCGCCGGTGCTATTATCGACGATGTCCTTGCCGTCATAGACGCCTACCGCGATAAGCGTAGTCGATGTCGATGCGGGCACGAGGTTACCGGAAGCATTGAGGCAAACGATGGCGCCCGGATAAATCGTCGTCGATGCAGCGACGTCGTAACCAATGGGCGTCGGGTATGCGGGAATCGGAGCATCGGCAAGACGGACCGTTTTTCGCCCGGCGGAAGTGATTGCAGCCATGAGAATTCTCCTGAACTTTGGGGTGAGCTAGCTGCGGCGATTACTTGCCGGCGAGCTTGTTTTTGTGGGCAATGAGCAACTCAGTGGTGCCAAGCTTCTTTGCAACTTCGGCTTCCTCTTTCGAGAGAACCGTCGATACGGCGCCGGGGGTCGCGGCTTCAATGTCGCCCTCGACTTGGTCGCCACCGGAGGCATGGGACATCACGACGCGCTTGGGCATATTGGACAGGAAGCCCTTGAGTTCGCCGAGGCTACGGCGACCCATCTTGATGAACTGCTCGCGTTGCGCCGGGGTCAAGCGGCCGTCCTTGATGGCGGCATCTACAAGGCTTTTGACCTTCGTGGACTGCAAGCGAGCAATCTGGGACTCGGCCTTTGCAGCGCGGGCACTGGCGAGCTTGAGGGCCTTTACGGCGCCGACTTGCTCGTCGGGGTCTTGAGTGCCGAGGATTGACGACAGCTTGGTATGCAGCGACGTCAATACGGCGCGGGCAAGGGTAACGCCTCGCGACGCCTTGCGGCTACCGCGCTTAGCAGCGGGGGCGGGCTCGTCTTCGAGTTCCTCGTCCTCGCCTTCAGCCTCGTCTTCATCTTCGTCGGCATACTCTTCGTCGTCCGACTCCTCGTCATCGTCGGCCATCTGCTCGCTGCTCGGAGGGGCCTCCTCCTCGTCGTCATCGGCCATCTCTTCATCGGTCGTTTCCGATGCGTTGCGGCTCGCGGCAATTCGTCGCTCCTCTTTTTCGGCGGCGAGTTGCTCTTGGGTTTTCTTGGTCTTTTTGGTGGGCATGTTCGATTCCTTGGTGGGCGAGAGTGACAGGGTGAGTGCCACTCGAGAGCGCCCTCCTGCCTGCCGGTTATCCGCGGTGAGCGGGGTCAAGTGCTTGGTTGCGGGGATGTTCGTGAGTGCAACGTTCGTGAGGGAAAGGACGCGCCCCGTCTTGGACTCGTATTCGAGGGCGGGGCTGAAGTAGCGCCATTCACCTTCTTCAATCTGTTTCTTGGCGGAAGGGGTCCACCGTATATTGACGGCCCACAATCCATCGTCGCGGACTTCCAGGGTGAACCAACCCGCGGCCTTTCCGTCCCCTGCCCGGGTGTCGTGTTCGACGGCCTTATGCTCGTAGTCGAAGCAAAGCTCGTTGCCGTAGGACTTCCAATCGGCCATCACGGACTTGGCAGACTTCTGGTCAAACAGAAGGTCGCCTTTCGTCGTGTGAATCTTGCCAAACTTGAAGATGCGAACGGCCGTAGGGGCCCGGCGTGGATGGTCGCCGAGAAGTAGGGTTTGCGTGGCCATAGCGGGGGCTTTCGGCAAAAAAAAAGCCCCTCGGGTTAGCAAGGGGCTTTCGGTAGTTTGGTGAGACGTGGACTAGCTATGCGCTACCAATCGTCATCGGCTTCGTTGTAGAGAAACTCGAGAAGGTCATCGTCTCCGTGAGTTGCTTTGCGGCCCTCGGCTAAGAGGGATTCGAACATCTCTTCATCGAATGTTCCGGCTTTCACGGCTTCATCGAGGCGTTTCGCGATGTCTTTTAGTGCGTCCCAATCGGGCTCTTTTGCGGCCTTTTTGGTCTTTTTTGCCTTCACTGTCATAACGGTATCCCCCTCTTTTTGAGCACGCTGCGCACCATCTTATACCCCACCGGGTCATGCTTTTTTAGCACGTCCCGGTGATAGTGGTACGCCGCGAAACTCTCTGCGAAGTATTCCCCGGAAGTCCTACCGGCATACTTCGTGATGGGGTTGCCGCTCTTATATGCCTTATCGACTATCTTATCGACGGCCGTATCCTTGCGGTGGATGTGATGCGCGACCTCGTGAGTGATCGTCATCTGCAACGCTTCGTCAGCGGCCTTTGCGGTAACGCTAATCGAATGAACTTTCCCCGGCACCAACGGCTTGCCGAATGAGTTCGGTGGCCTAAAGGCACGAAGGCTTAGCTTCCCCGTTTTCGCGTTGTACTTACCCGAGGGGCCAAGGGCTTCTTCGGGGTCGCGCTTGCGGGGTAGCTTGTCCTTGATCTCGAGGCTTAGCTTGTTCTCACGAAGGTACGAATCGAGCCGAGCCTTCTCGAGCGCCAAGAGCACTTCTTCCGTCTTTTTTGGCGGTAGCGAACTCTTGAGTGACTTGAGATGCGTACCCTTGCGAATGGGCCCCGAGGGATTTGATTCGTTGGGTTTCGCTTTAGCCTTGGGCTTACTCTTCGGTTTCGGCTTGGCCTTGGGTTTCGCCTTGGGCTTAGTTTTCTTTTTCGACGGCGCCGGCTTCGCCTTAGGCTTCGTTTTGGGAGCAGCCTTAGGCTTGGCTTTAGGCTTTGCTTTCGGCTTAGGGGCGGGTTTCCGCTTCGTGGGAGACTTCGCCTTAGGTCGCTTGTTCGAGGGCTTAGGCTTGCCTGCCTTGGGCTTTGCTTTGGGCTTCCCAGGCTTCCCCTTGGGTTTAGCCTTTGGCTTTGCCTTCGTGGGTGCGTCCTTGGGTTTCGTTTTGCTCTTCGGCTTTGCCTTGGCTTTCGGTTTCCCCTTCGCCTTGGGCTTCTGTTTGGCCTTCGGAGCCTCTTTGCCCTTAGCCTTTGGCTTTGCCTTACCCTTGCCCGTGGGCTTCTTTGGAGCGGCTTTCTGTTTGGGCTTTGGGGTATCCTTGGCAGCACCGTCGCCACCGCCGCCTCCCTTGGGCTTGAACTTGCCGTCGCCGCCCCGGGATATCTTCGACTCATCGAAGCCGAGGAATGACTCTCGAGAGAAGCCGTCGCGGATTGTGGCGGCCTCTAAAAGCTCGGGCGGATACTTCGATGTATCGGGCTTCCAGAAGTGCGAAGGGTCGCCACCGAAGCCTTTTTGGGCCTTGATTTTAGGCCGTTTCGTGATGCCGCCCAGTTCCCGAGCTTGTTCCTCGGAAAGCGTGATGATGGTGCTCCGGCAGTTGTGGACGATGACGTTTCCTGCGATGTAACTTTCGTCACCTTCAACAGAAAGATCGCACAATTCGCCTTCGTATTGACATTCTGTAATGCTTGCTACAGTTGATAGATGCCAATCAATTTTACCGACTTCGATACCATCAAAGAACTGATCGAACGGGAACATTGGGCAAACAGGAAGAGCCTGCGAGCCATCGAGAGAGAATTTGGCATCGGCAAAACCGCGTTGTCCTTTTGGTGCAAAAGGCACGGCATAAGCGTTAGAACCAAAGAGGCCCAGTGTTCGTTCTCCAATTCCGACCCTAGCGCCGTGGCCAAGAGGTGCGGTGTCTTGCATTGGACTTACGGCAAGACGCGACCCGATTGCCGGGAACGCATGATCGCCAGAAACCCGTCCCGCATGCCCGGCGTCAAGGAGCGCACTGCTAGAACTTTGGCTGAAACCTTCCGTAAGAAACTCACCCCAACTGAGCAAGATATGCTCCGAATCCTGGACGGTTCCGGAGTTGTTACCCAATTGGCCGTTGGTTCTTACATCCTTGATTTCGCATTCCTTGACTTCAAGGTTGCCCTTGAGATTGACGGAAACAACCACGGGAGAGCAGTGCGCAAGGCTCACGACTTGGTTCGCGATGCTTGGCTCATCGGTCAAGGATGGCGCGTCGTCAGGATCTGGAGCCGACACATCAAAAGCCCGAGCAAACTTATCTCGGTATTGAAAGAGTTGGTCCCCGACATTCAATTCCCCAACTTTGACCCAGCACGGTTTCCCGTCCCGAATCGTGAGTACAGGGTGCTCGTCCGTGACGCGGATTCTCTCTCCGGTCGAAAGGTCTAGGGTTTTGATTTTTCGGTTCTCCACAATCTTGTGGAGTACTGCGTACACCTTTCGCCATCGACTGCCGTGAGTCAAAACCATCTCGCCAGGAATCACCTGCGAGATGGGCTTGATTCCATTAGACGTGCGAATTGGCGTGTCGGAAGTTAGCGCATTGAAGTGCGCGGGGCATTGATGCGTCTTCCAAAACGGGTCATCTGCCGGGAGTAGGGTCCCATGCAGCCGTTGGCATATCAACGTGGTGCGGCCGTCGAGGGTCGCATCGTAAAGCCAATATGGCCTATCCTCGAGGATATCCGGGTCGGTCGCTTGTGCCATTCGCCCGGCGGCGTAGGACTTTTGCAGGTTGGTGCGGAAGATGGTTTCGATGCGCCATGTTGGGTTGGTGACGGTACCATTCCAGGCGCCTTCAAGCCTCAACCCGACGTCATCGACGAACTCCGAGAGCTTGGTGCCGTCCCTTACGGCGCGGTCGAGGGCCTCCCACGCGTCGTTGATAACGTCGAGTTGCATCGTCCCGGCGACCGTGAAAGCCTGGTCTCGGGCCTGTTCGGTGAGCTTTAGCCATTCATCTTTCGTGATGTTTAGCTTCGCACGGAACCATTCGATGGCTTCTTCCGGGTCTACCGGGTCAGTAGACACATTCCAGCGAGTTGCCATCGATATTATCCTATCTGGCCACCGCCTATGATGAGGCCTCCGCCGATGGTGGCGGGCTTCTCTTTCTCGGCTTTGCTGGCTTCTAAGTGAGCGAGAACACCGGCAACGCTACCGCATAGAACGCGGTCGATTGCTTCGGATAATGTCAGCAAACACTCGTTGTCTCCGGGGATACTGACGAGAGGGAGCCCCTTCTCATCTTTCTTTCCCGAGAGAGTGACGCCGCTTTTATGCAAGACAACGGCGAGTTCGGCCGTGAATTCGTTGAGGTTTGCCATTACCAAAACACCGTGACGTTCGTTGCGGTGGTGCCCGAGGCTACCAGGCTTGCGAACTCGCCTTCGATGCATTCACCGTCGCGGAGGGCGGGGATGGTATCGGCGACGCCGTTTGCATAGATAACCGACAATGCTCCGGCGGTGCCTACGCGGATGCGCCTTGCATAGGTCGGTTTCGTTCCGGAAGTGTTGCCACCGCTTACCGCTTGCGTGAGCGTTAGGTATGCGTTGGGCAGGTTCGTATCGGAGACCGTGGCGTACGTCTTAGAACAAGGCGGTACGCGTAAGGGATAGGCGCCAAACATTATCGCTCGGATTCTTCGCCAGCCAGGCGACCTGCGAGGGTTGTGAGTAGAATCGACGTAGCCAGTGTTTCGGCGAACGCCTTAGGGTTAGCGTCGGCAAGCACCGCCTTGAGACGCTTACGGGCATCGTCGTAGCTTGTGGCGCCCTTGAGGGCGGCCATGGTGTTTTTGACGTGGGACGCGACGTGCTTTTGACTTGCGACGGCGGCCTTGGCGGCAACCTCATCGACGTAGCGTTGGCCACGAAGGTTGCTCTTTTGCTGCGCGAACGCAACGCGCTTGATAGACAATCGTGTATGCGTGCGAGGTTCTGTTTCGGGGGGCGCCTGGTTTGCAGGGCTTCCCTCTTCGACCGGAGTAGTAGAACCCGGCGGCGGTGCCCCGGGAGTGCCTAGCGAGTTGCCGGCCCCGTCCACACGAAGGTAGGGCGGGAGCACGGCATCATCGACGGATTCGAGCGTTGGAATCTTGTGCGTGTCGAGGAAGGCGCGGAGGTCAACCGGTGCGCCGCTCGTGACGAAGTTCGCCACGGCTTGACTCACGCTAACGAGCACTTGGCTCTTGGTAGTCTCGTCCTCCGGCGGCTTGCAGTCCCAATAGGGCTCTGGGGCCGCCGATGCGCTCCCAAGGTTATACTCGCAGAAGGGCTCGAGTATCTGCGCACGAATGGCGCAGGAAAGCGTTTTTGCGTCGTATCGGGTATAATCGAGGCGAACCCTATCGTGAACGTTGGCGGCGGCGAGGGAGCCCGCATCAACCTGCGTCGTGAGATTCTGCCCGAGCATCCTGATAGCGATGCGCTCGTCACACTTTTGGATGAGTGCCTGGAACCCGTCCCACGTCTTCGCCGTGGCCTCGATGAGGTCGAGGTCATACGAGAGCGCGGGGTTGCCGTCGATGCCTTGGGGCAGGACGACGGTGCCTTGATTGCCAAGGTTATTGACGGACGTGGTGAACGCTAACTTATCGGCCCCCTCGGCTTGCGAGGGCACCTTGGCCTTTTTGATGGGTAGGCCGTGAACTTCGCTATAGCGGGCCCAATCGCGCCAAGCATACTGGCGAACCATCCAGGGGATTGCCACCGTGCGAACGGCGCCTTCGAGCCATCCACGATACTGCCCATGGGGCGTGTAGAGCATCCACTGCCCGGTGCCCGGGTAGACGTGGCGCATGCCCTCCATCGTGTTGACCACGTAGGTACGCGTGTCGGTTCGATAGTAGACAAGCGACGGGTGCCATAACTGAATCGACGGAACCCATAGTTTATCGACAACCCGCCATACAAGTTGGCAGAGTGCGAACCCCATCACGGCCGCGGTACGGACGATGGCGGCCTGGGTTTCCTCGGGAAGGATTGTCTCCCAATACTTCGCGATGAGTCGATGCGCGAGGCGTGCCTTGACCTTGTTCCCGTTCTTCGACTTCTTCAGCTTGAAGGGTCGCGAGATGAGCCCGAACACGCGAGTGTTGACCACCGACGAGAATGCATCGTCTGCCGTCATTGCATCGGCGAGCAGTCCAGAATTGTAGAACTGCCCCATGGCGTGGGCGTCGAGGGCGGCCATTGCCGTCGGGACGTCCCACTTGGACATCAACTGAACTGGGAAGTCGTGAAGCCGAAGGATCTCCTTCGGGTCTTCAACTCGACGTGGCAAGTCCCCGGGCGGGCTACCTGGCCCGTACACGGGTGCTTGTATCGTCGGGTCGAGTTCGTTCATCGGAAGGCCCTCGGGGCTGGGACGGAAGCTAAAACGTCTTGCTGCGAAGCGTAGGGGGCCGGCATGCGGGCGAACGCATCGTAAGCAGATACGAGGGCATCAACCTGGTCATCATTGGCATCATTGACGCCGGTGAATCCACACACTTCCTCGACGAATGGGTTGACCCACTTCGGCTTGGATGGGATGAGGATTCGGCCTTGATTCCACTTCGCCGAGGTGCCTTGGGCACGGACGAACTTATCGGCGACCGCGGGCATGGGGTTGATATTGAGCCCGTGGGTGGAGTTGAGCAGGTCAACAACGCCCTTCTCGGTACCGCCCACGTAGGCGTGAAGCCTTGCGGCCTGATACTTCGCTTTGAGTGCCTTGAGTGTCTCGGCGAAGATTGGAGCTTGCGTTTGGAGCCGGACTACCTCGGCGACGTAATAGATGCCAGCCGATTCAGCCATGACTACGGCGACGGAGTAGTCGGCATGCGTTTTCTTCGTGTACGCGAAGTCGATGCCGATAACCCACCGGAGGCCCCACGTTGGGAACTGCTCGTAATAGTGGGCATCCTGGAATAGGCTGCCACCGCGCGGCCTTGGGAGACCTTGGTAGAGTGATGACCAACCATAATCGCCGAGCTGCTCTTTGATGCGAAGCAGGGCTTTGGGGGGCCACCGTTTCGGCCATAGTGACTGGCCAGCATCATCGATGGCGGGCAATCGAAGGTAGGTGAAACCATCCTTGACGAGGCGCCCCGCAAGGTCATCCTCGTGCCATCGTGTCATAACGACGATGCATGAACCGTTGGGTTCGATACGGGTGAATGCCGTATCGTTGAACCACTCGTAAACCTTTTCACGTTCCCGTGCAGACTCCGCAGTTGCGCGGTCTTTTACGGGGTCGTCGAGGACTAGGCAGTGAAATCCCTCGCCCGTAAGCGGGCCCCCGATGCCGGTCGCCCATAGGCCTCCGTCAGCGATGCCCGTGCGCCAATTGCCCTTCGCGTTCTGGTCGGGAGCGAAGGGGACACCGCACCGTTCGGCGATGCCTCGAACCTTGCGGCTCTTGTTATGCGCGAACTCTGTCGAATAACCAACATAGCTAACTTGCTTGTCGGGCTCATAGTAGAGCGTCAATGCAAGCCAGTGTAGAAGTGTCTCTGTTTTGGCGTGACGCGGCGGCATCGATACAACAACGCGGATAGGCTCACGAAGAGCCCTATCAAGAACGTCGATGAACGGTGCCAAGTGCGTCGGCGGCTCGAACCGCCGGGTCATCTTGGGGATGAAGTCCTCGAGGGCGACCCTAGGCCGGATCCTCCGGGCTTCCAGCTTCTCCGGTGTCCACACCCCCTGCGTTGTCTTCCACGTCTCCGTTGGCCTCCCAAGGGGCTGCAGAGTCCGAGTACTTCTCAAGGACTCCTTCGCCAGAGACTTGATCGTCGGAAAGGACAAGTGCGACCTGTTGGAATACTTCGGGGGGCAAACGGGATTCGAGGCGAGCCATGACGGCCTTGAGTTCCTTCGTCACCTCGGCCCGGATGTTGAGGGCCCATCGACCGGGGAAGCGTCTCTCAAGCCACCAGGCGGCAGCCTTGAAGTCCCCGAGGCCGTGCATCCGCACAATGTCCTGGGCAGACGTCTCGGATTCGGCGGTGGCCTTCTGAACTTCCAATGCGAAAGCGGCGTACTCTTCGCGCCCCTTGGCGCCTTGGTACAGCCAATCCCGAACGGTATCAGGATAAACCCCGTAGAGCTTGGCGGCGGTCTCGATGAAGTTTCCCTTGCGAACTGCATCAACAATCTTCGCTCCCAATTCAGGAGAGAAAGTCATTACGGGCAGAGAGGGGAACTTACGTTTGCCGGCCATGGTTTTACGGGGTTGCGCGCGATAATCGGGTGCGCACGAGAGGGTTTACAGAACGCTATCTGGTCAGCCAGTCGCACGCCCGAAAGTGCCCCGCGGGTACAAGCGAATCGATGCGTGGTGCGCTGCGCGTGCGCCTAAGGCCTGGGAGCATGTCCCGAGACACTCGCAAGGAAACCTGGGTGCGTACCCTTGGGAATTAGCGGTCGCCTTGATGGTGTAGAAGGGGGAGTTCTATTATGCGCCGCACCCCCGTAAGGGTGAAGCTCCCGTCGTGGCAACCTATATAGATGGTGTTTCATGTGAAACATTCTGCAACGTCTTGCAACATCGAGGGATGCAAATATGCAAGCCAATGAGCTTGTTTTCTCGAGTGAAGCAACGAACTCGCTTTCTCTCGGGATGGGTTTTCTGTTTGGGAGGGGATTGAACTATCCGGCGATTCCGGATGGTTGCCGATGGCGGGGATGGCTCGCGTGCGGGTGCTCGCGCGTTTCCAGAATTGAAGAGAGAGGAAACGTTCTCCCGATAAGCGCCGGGGAACGTCGAGGCATGTTGGGCCGTTGAGTCGGCGCTTGCGGCCCTTTTGGCCGGAGTGCAGACACTCCGAGCCAACGGGACCGACTTAGCTACCTCATGGCATCAATTGCTTCGAGTGAAGCGAGAAGACTATCTAGCGAGGAGCGAAGCGACATCGCTTTCTGAAGCGTCTCGGAAGATGTTGACTGGAAAATCTAGAGCGCGCGAGGGAGGTAGGGGGTTATTAGGGGGATTGAAAAAGCAAGTGTCAAGTGCCCTTGGCGCGCTTTTTTCGTATGTGCTTGATATTGTTCAGTTCTTAGTTGTTGACTTCTGTCATGAAGTCATGGGTCAACTGCAGCCCATCGAGTTGCCGCAATTGAGGCACTTGTAACAGGCGGCGTTTCGGACCGTGATGTGCCCGCAGACGTCGCAAAGGGGAGCGTCGCCCATCATGTTCTCGAGATGCTCTTCATGGCTCGTTTTGGAGCCACGGGAAGGGGCATCCTGGGGCTTCACGGCGACCGAGGAGGCTATCGACGTGGGGTCGAGTTCATCGGCCTTCTCGGGGCTTTCTGGGAGGACGTGCACGAGGTCCTTTCGATTGAGGTACTCAAGGCCTAGCACCCGGAAGATGTAGTCAACAATCGAGGTAGACCACTTGATGTTGTCATGCCCCTGTACGGGCCCCTGGGGCTCGAACCGCGTGAAGGTGAACAGGTTGACGAACGTTTGAAGCGGCACGCCGTATTGGAGCCCGATAGACACGGCCATCGCAAAGCAGTGGACGATTGAGCGGAAGCTCGCCCCCTCCTTGTGCATGTCGATGAATATCTCGCCTAGCTTGCCGTCCTCGAACTCACCGGTTCGAAGGAATAGCTTGTGACCTCCAACCTTTGCCTCTTGAGTGAACCCGAAGCGCTTCTTTGGCAACCGCCGGCGGTGTTCCCCTCGCAAGGGCACGGATTCGCCCGTGGGGCTTGCCGCGGGCCCCGAGGGATTCGCGGGTGTGGCCGGAGTTGATTCGGCCTTTGTTTCGTCCTTGGCCGTGTTGAGGGGCTGGGAAGACTTGCAGCCATCGCGATAGATGGCCACGGCCTTGACCCCTTTGAACCAGGCATCCTTGTAAAGGTCGCCAATCTCTTGCGCCGTTGTCTCGTTGGGTACATTGACGCTTTTTGAGATGGCACCCGAGAGGAACGGCTGTACGGCCGCCATCATATCAATGTGCCCTTGTGGCGCGATGAATCGCTTGCCGTTCTTTCCGCACCGATTGGCGCAGTCGAACACGGGCAAGTGCTCATCATCGAGGTGTGGCGCCCCTTCAATCGTATCGTGCTTTTCGATGTGCGCGAGAATGTCCTTGATGTTGCTTTCGAGGTATCCACGGCGACGCAAGGACTCCTCAACAGATTGGTTGACAATCTTGACGTACCCGCCACCGGCAAGTTTCTTGTACTTCACCAGTGAGAAGTCCGGTTCGACTCCGGTTGTATCGCAATCCATCAATAGGCCGATGGTGCCCGTGGGAGCAAGCACCGTGGCCTGGGCGTTGCGGTAACCGTGGATGCCTCCCAATTGTACCGCGTCCCTCCAAACATCCTGAACGGCTACTTCAAACGCTTGATACCCAACGAAGTGCGGTATCTTGTAAACGGACGCTTCGTGCATCCCGATGACGCTCAACATCGAATCGCGGTTCGCCTTGTACCCCTTGAACGGCCCAAGTTTATGGGCCATCTCTGCGCTGGTTTTATAGGCCGTGCCCGTCATCAACGCGGTGATAAGTGCCGCCGTCTTTCTCCCCTCTTTGCTATCGTACGGCTTGCCTTGAAGCATGAGCAGGGCCCCAAGGTTTGCGTATCCTAGGCCAAGGGGACGGAAGTCGTGGCTATTCTGCGCTATCTGCTTGGTGGGATAGCTGGACATATCCACGAGGATATCCTGCGCGATGAACAGGATTCGGCATACGTGCTGGAATAGACCGGTGTCGAAACTACCGTCCTTCCGAAGGAACTTCGTCAAGTTCACCGATGCAAGGTTGCATGCGGTATCATCGAGGTACATAAATTCTGCACAGGGGTTGCTTGCATTGATTCTCCCCGATGCAGTGCACGTATGCCAAGCGTTGATGGTATCGTCGAACTGAACGCCTGGGTCTGCGCAAGCCCAGGCCGCTTCCGCGATAAGGTTCCACAAGTCCCTAGCCTTCTTTTTGGCCACGACTTCCCCGGTCACTCTGGCCTTGAGTTCGACCTCATCGTCATCCAATACGGCGCGCATAAACGCATCCGAGATACGTACGGAATTGTTCGAGTTTTGCCCACTGACGGTGGCGTAGGCTTCCCCGTTGAAGTCGCTTGGATATCCGGCGGCAATGAGTGCCTTGGCCTTCTTTTCCTCGACTACTTTCCACTGGATGAACGTCTCGATGTCAGGGTGATCCATATCGAGACATACCATCTTCGCACTTCTTCTTGTGGTGCCTCCACTCTTGATACTGCCCGCCGCTGTATCGAACATCTTGAGAAAACTCATCAGTCCGCTTGATACGCCGCCATTGGCCAACGGCTCGCCCGCGGCACGAACGCGACTGAAGTTCGAACCGGTGCCGGACCCAAACTTGAATAGGCGCCCTTCATTCTTGAGAACTTCATACATGCCCATGAGGTCATCAGGCACGGATTGAATGAAACACGCCGACGATTGCGGGTATTCGTAATCGTCCGACGTTTGAATCACGGTATGGGTAGACGGGTCCCATCGATAGTTACCGGAGCTTTTGGCGGACTTGATGCCGTAAGACCGGGACAGCCCGCAATTGAACCATACCGGGGAATTGAAGGCGCCATATTGATGAAGGAGGATAAACGCGAGTTCGCAGTAGAACGCGTCTTCATCCTCGCTGTTTTCAAAGTATCCCTGTTTTTTCCCCGATGCCGCAATTGCCGATGCAATCCGGTCGATGACTTGAGCAACACTCGTCTCCCCTGGTTGCCCGTCGCGGTTGACTCCTGCCTTTCGGAAGTACTTTTGCGCCACGATATCAGTCGCCAATTGACTCCACGTTGACGGCACTTCCACGTTTTCTATCTTGGCAACAACGGACCCATCTGGGTTCGTGATGACGCTATCGCGACGCTCCCATGATACCGAATCCGCAACGCGCTCGTCTTCGACTGTAAATACACGGGTGAATTTGAGGGACATGGTTACCTCCAAAAAACTATTGATGTTGATGAATGAATGGGAGACTACGCCGCTCGTTTTTTGGCGATGCGTAGCAGGACGAGATATCCAATAAGGTCAAGCTCGGTGTCTTCACCCGCATCGTTGCCGCGGGCCAATCTGCTAATTTTATCGTCGATTCGAACCTTGAGTTGTTCGATTGGGTCCGCCTTGCTGAACACTCGAACCGGGTTCAACGCAGCGTCACCGTAGGCCTTGTTTTTGGCCACAAGGACTTCAGCGATGCCATCCGTGACTGCCTTCACTTCGGCGGCGAAGCTATCTTCCACGGGAGTGAACTGCACCAAGTCGTACGCCATCACTTCACGAGAGGTGCCGTTGATGAGGACGCTAACTTGTTCGTCATCGAAACCAGAGACGAAGTATGGGCGCGATATGACTTTGACCCTCTCACCGTAGAAGGTCGCCTCAACGCCCGGCTTTATCCACTCGTAACAATCATCACTTTCATTGAACCGAATTGTTTTCTCATTGACCGGCTCTAAAGTGTCAACAGGCGCACTATAAAACTTACCGTCTGCCCTGGTAACATTGGCGCACCACTTCAAGTCTTTATCCAAGGCGGGAACATCATTGATGATAACCTCTTCACGCAACCAATCCGCGCGAACACCCGGCTTTATCCAAGAGTAGTCATCCACTACCGGCGCGGGCTCCTTTGCCGGCGGGGCCGCGTCCAGAATGGCCTTTACCGAGTCCTCGGCGAACTTGCAGACTTCCTCCACAAGTTGCTGCTCCGTCATCTTCGGAGGCTCCCATTCCGAGGCATCATCTAGGGCCACCGGAGGCACCGTGGCTTCCTGTTTGGCAACCGGAGCCACGGGAGTGACCTCGACGGTTGCCGGCACTTCAGGTGGATTCCAGGGCTTCTCAACCTTTTTGACGGCGGCCCCGGAGGCTCCCGATACGACTTTCCAGCCTGTCGTATCCGCCCACAATTTATCGAAACCTTTTAGGTTTTTGCATATCACGCACCCCGTTTCATCAACGACTTTCCCTTGTTCGTTGAGTGCCAAGGTTTCGCCTCGCCTCCAATCTAAGCGGGCTACGACTTTCCCCTCCGAGAGACACTTTGCTGCTTCGATATTATCCACGCCCCACCCCTTTACTGCATAGACCGATTGAATATCAATCCACGTTTATGTATCTTCTTCCAGCTCCGATGCAAACTTTTTTAGTGCTTCAATGTACTTACGAGCATCATCAATTAGTATTGATGACGCGGCTGTAGATGCTGGACGTAAGTTGGGATGACGCCTTACAATCAATTCTTCCGGCGTAATATCAAGCACCGTGCGCCGGCGCTTTACTGTTTGATTCAGTTCGAGTCGAACGAAACTGTCAGCGGAGTCGCCTTCGAATAAAAGGCCTCGAATAAAGTTTATTCCCGCATCGTCAACAACACTTATTACGTATTCAATCTTCTCCTCCTTTCCCTTCCATTCAATAACGTCACCCGGGACCAAACTCTCAACAGGAACATCAATCCATCGATTCATTCACGACCTCCCACCCTTCACGTTCGCCAACGATAGTCAAACAATTACTCCATACATTCCGAGACTCTCCAGCGTTTGTAGACACCTCAAACGACATCGTCGTTTTCGTTTCGCGCAATCTATAACAATTCCAATACGTAGACGCGTGCCGCACTACCTTTCCTTCGAGCATGGCTTGGATAGCCTCCTGTCTATTCACTCCACCACCTCCCATCCTTCGAAGTGCCCGTCCAAGCAGGCGTCCATTCCTACTTCCATACCGTTGTAACGACGAGTCACGTAAAGCTCACCATTGCCTATTGATTCCATCGAATAGCTGTACTCGTGTGACTCAAAGTTATTTCGCACCGTCTTCCCGTAAACCATAGCCTTTATGGCTTCTCGTCGATTCATTCTTCGTTCTCCAATTCGCGAAGCGCATCGAGATGAGCTCTTGCTTCATTGATGTACGTATCGCATAAAAGAGGCCTTTTCAGTCTAACCCTCTCCGCCAACTCTTCCGCAGTCACGTGGCGCCGTCGTTCGATACTATCCCATTGCTCTGAAAGACCTTTTAGTTCGTCTTCGTCTTCAAAAAGGACCCAGTGTAAACCGTCTTGTTTGAAGGCATAAATGGCCTCTCCGTCTTCAGGCTCTATCCTAATCCTATCTCCAAAGCTCAGCGTCGAATAATCCGTCACGCGCTCCCATCGGTTACTCATCCAGCATCTCCTTGATTGCGTCGATATAGTCTTCCGCAGTATTCCGGGGGCCGTCCCATGATTCACCTACACGCTTCGCCAACTCCTTCGCATCGATATCCTTGACTGTCATTGGACGCTCGAACTCGCCTTTATCCAGCTCTTCTACTGACGTCTCGCGGAAATGCATACCACCTATAGCATCTCGCAAACAAAGGACATATTGATCTAATAAGGTATAGATGGCGCCTTTCTTCGACCTAACCACATCCCCAACCCGCAACTCGCCAGCCTTAGCCTTGACCCATTTCATCACCACTCTCCCTCTCCTCAATCCTCTTGAGCGCGTCGAGTGACCGTTTCGCCCATGTCGTAGCCATCTCCTTCAGCCCTAAAGGGACGTGTTCCCACGGAATATCTCGGCTGTCTGCGCGAACAATTTCTTTCGCCAACTCCTCCGCCGTGACTCGATGAATGATGGATTTAGTCATCTACCTAAAGCCTTTCCGCAGTAAGAATTCGCCAAGCAACCGCCCATGCGATGGGCACAACACATATCGATGCAATAATCAATTCAGCCATCACTTCACTCCTGCGTCGCTTTCGTTGGCGATAAACTTACGCGCCTGCAGCCACCCGACGTGATTCCCAAACGGAGTCGGCGCATCGAGTTCGCCGCCGAGCACCCTGCCCATGTAGACCTTGAACATCTCGGCCATCTGCTCGAGGCTAAGCGCTTGCCCTTGATGCTCGAACGGCGAGATGTGCCTATCTGCTATAAGCTGTTTGCCCATTTTCACATCTTTATCGTAATCAACAGATACGCCAGGACGTGCTGTCGTGGTGCGTGCGCAACGCGCTGCAGAAGCAAAACGAAACGACTCGTACGCCTCGCATCCTTGCCGAGTCTCGTAAGCGTAATCGACATCTTCGCTAGTGATAAACGGTAGGTGCCATTGCCCATGATTTAGCGCCCGCGGCTCATTCTCCCGCAACAGCCGCTCAATCTCGCAAGCCAGCTCATACGCCTCGACTTGAGCTTCTGGCACCATCTCCGTCTCGCCCTGGACGAGCGATGTTCGAAGGGCGAGGAAGTTACTCCACTGCGTCGCCGTCAAGATGACGGGCGTCATCATGTACGGTTCGAGGGGTCTATTGCTAACCTGCTTGTGGATACCAGCACGGGCTAACCCGTCGGCAGTATAGGACGCAGCTTGGTTTGCATATGCCCACCATTCATTCGCGTCCCATTCGCTCCCGAACGAATTAGGAGAACTAACGTCTTTCCCATCGACATAAGCCTTAGGCACCATCCCAGGCCCAGCAACAGGCCAACGCTCGGGAACGTAGACATCTCCCTCAATCGCCTTCGACGTAGGGATAGCCCTCGACGAGCCAGCGCTTATCGATAACATTCGATGCCGCGCTATCTGCGCGAGTAGGAACTTCGGCACCACGCAACGGAACGTAGTGAGCCTTGCCCCTGCGGGCGACTTCGAATCGAGTATTAGTTCGACGGAGACTCTCATTGTGAATTACTCCCATCTTCAAGAATGAGATATCCGTGTTTGGGTCCAGCAAGTTGAATCTTAGCAATTCCTTCGTCGTTTCTAAAAACTCGTATTATGAAAGGCTTTTCAGAGTGAGTCACAATCTTGTGGTTACACAAGGCCTCTAAAGCTACTTCTAAACTAACCAACTTGGATTGATACTCCTGCCTAGCTTTCTCCTGTTCCTCGTGTCGCTCCCTGTCTTCATCGGTATAGTTATCGTTACCCATGCAACCCATTACTTCACCTCCACGCTGCGATTGAAGTTTAGTTTTTGCAGTCGGCACCCTGAATTGAGCGAGTAGGACCTCGCGCAATCGAGCGCAATAATTCGGTCGCCACTCGATAGAGTGCACGATACGTATCCGTCGCCGTCACTGTCCCATCCCACGCAATTGATACGCGGTTCTTTGATGCCCATATCCGCGGCGAACAACGCAGCATTCTGCGCGGCAGACCCATCGTCTTTACGGGACACAACCGCAAAAACGCAGAAAGCGACCAACATCAATGAACCAACAGCAACCAGCATATATTCGAACATCACTCCCCCTTCCTAACTTCAACGGCGACCCAATTGCCGTCGATGAATTGTTCAATCGGATGCCTCACGATATAGCCGTAGGTATTACGAACTTCGCGCAGCTTGTTCGTTCCTACGTGGAAGCACTTACGCAAACAATGCGACTCTTCTACTTCGACGAGCGTATCGGCAAGCACGGTCGAATAGCGAACCTGTCCCGGCATAATTCCCCCTTTATGCGGTATCAGAATAGATAATCGTGATGTACTGCGATCATAATCGCAATCATGAATGCAAGGGCAACCCATGCATCGGCCGGCATCTCGCTAGCCTTATGGACTAACCAATCCATATTTACCCCCCTCGATGCGCTATAGTTGCAATTGCTTATTTGTCGAGGTCACGGATGTACTTTTTGATGAGGGCCATATCCGCGTTGTGGCGCACTTTTTGAGCCTTCACGACGGACTCGACAACCTTCACGCGTTCGGTAATTTCCTCGAGTTGTTCTTTGGTTGCGAAGCGGTGAGCGAACAGCTCGGGATGCGCGAAAAACAACAGGTCGAGGTTGACGGTGTACCAACCTTTGCCCTTGTTGGGCCTGCAAAGCCACCCTCCAAGGCCGTTGCCGGAGTCCACGTCGTGCAGTCGCTTTAGGGTGCGCCAGAGCGTTGTACGATGTACCCCGCGCTGTTTGGCAAGGGCGCCGATGCTCACGGTAGGAGCTAGCTTCTGGGGCTCCCTAGGCGCTACCACGGCCGCCTCCGAATAACGGGATAATGTCCGCTCCCTTTTCACTGCGAGACTCTTTCCGGTAGGCCTCTTCTTTCAGGGCGTACTCGTCGAGTGCCTTGTCAAAAAGCCTCCAAGCGGCGGCCGCTATGGGCCTGAGTAACTTGGCACTCTTGGCATTGGAAGCCACCCGCTCAATGAATGCAGCGAGTTCGAGGGCCGATGATGGCCTTGGGTCCGGTGGCGGCGGAAACGGCGGCTTCATGCCGTTTTTCTCGGCGGTTCGTATCATCGCCGTATACTCGGCGCGAACTATCTGCGCATAGAGTTCCAACGATTCAGGAGCCAGCATCGCAAGGCTTGCCACGCAAAAGCGCTTGTTGCTGGACGCAAACAAGAGGCGCACCGCAGGGGACCAAGGTTTCGTTGCAAACGCAGCCGCGGCGTACACCCTCGACTCTTCGGACAACGAGCGAAACACCTTGTCAACGTTGGCAAAGCGCTTCATCTCAAGCCGATGGCGCCACGTCAGCATGGTGGAATGTGCGGCATAGATTCGCGCCGAATCCCATGCGCCCCCGCCCGTCGTACTCAAGGATTCGTACGAGATACCCTTCTCTCCCAACACACTGGCGCTTCGATTGAAGAGAAACTCGAGGTCATCTTCGGCGCGTTGCCGCTTGTACTTGGTAACCTCATTCATCGCTAATACCCCCGCAATTTGACTATCGAAACGCGAGTGTCGTCAGGGCTTGGACTTGGGAGCCCGACGCACTTTCTTAGGACCGTCAACGCATGATGGATCCAATGATGGTCCGGTTCCTTGTTCAGCCACTGCCACGCTAGCGCGTAGGCGGCTTCGAGCTCGTTGCCGTAGTTTTCGGAAAGAAGGCTTTGGTAATCCGACGGTGACGTCGGGAGTTGCATCGACAACGGTCACCTCCACTTCGACTCGATACCGATTGCGGTCAATGAAACGGTCGATGCTCACTTGGCGAACTTGGGCATCATCATTCCACACGGTCTTATTGAGGCCGTCCAATATGGCTTTGAGGTAATTATCGACGTCGCTACGGCGCCCGTCCTCCAGGTACAATCGAACATCGATTCTATACTCGGCATCCATCGGCCATTCGCGAGGCCTGCGAAGCATCGCTGACATCTTGACGAGTCTCTCGTACTGACGAGTTTCCCGTTGAGTCCTTGGAATGACTTTATTCCCGTAAAGAACTGGGGCCGCTCGTTGCCAAGTTTGAGGAGGCCCCGGGACTTCAAAGCACCATTGAACCATGCGACGTGTTGAAACGTTGCACGTCTATCCAACCTTGTTTAGATGCGTTTTTCTGCCTTGAGATTGCGTCACATCAACGCCACTTTCGGCAGGGATAGGACGCTTCTTTTTCGGCCGGAACACCGGCGTTTGATGCAGTTTTTCGCAGGCCTTCTGTTCAATCTGGTGCACTCGTTCGCGGGACAATTCCATTATCTGGCCAACTTGATCGAGCGATTGTCCGTCACGGTCGGCAACATCCAAGGCGCATGTCTCGCGCCCTTGCCCGTCGAAGGGGTCGAAGTTGATTCGCAATTGACCTTGATGCGTGATGTCGGTCGCCAAGTGATTCCGGCAACCCATCCACGGGCAAGGCCTTGGGCCGTTCTTGCAATCGCCTCGCGTCTTCGGGCGGACTATCGGCAACATGCGAAGCTCTGCCTCGACATTCGTTTTCTGTTTGGCCCATTCGGGATAGCTGGCAAGCACGAGGGCTTCCGCTCTTGTATCCCCTAGTCCACAATTGGAGCCGCACGTTAGATACCCGTCCCGGTGGCGTATGAGGACGTAAAGGCTCTTCGTTGTGCGCCTACCGCAGTCGCATAGCAACTCGGCCATCGATGCCCCGTTGCCTAGGACGTCCATGGATTCTACACGAAGACGGCCGAACCTATCGCCTATTGCGATATCCTTTTCCTTCATCGATGAACTTGATATGCCTTTGCAAACGTAGCGGTCGCAAGACTTGTTGACGGCAATCTGCGTTGTTGACTTCTCACTAACGCGACCGCAAACGCATCGAACCTTGTAGATTTTCAACGTGCCATAATGTTTTCCCGTATCTGCCAGAATCGTGAACGGGCCAATCTGCCTTCCCGGCACGTACTTTTTCCAAACGCCCTCGCGTGCCGACTTCTTTACGCGCGCCTTTTTCTCTTGATTCATAACGCCCCCCGGTGTTAGAAACATGCCTATCGGTTAGCCGACGTCTCTCCACTCCCCCCCTGGGGATTCGTCGGTCGTATCGAGTTCAAGAAAGCGAAAGCGAGAACCGTTGTAAGAAACGGGAACGATGCCCGTCGTTCCACCGCGTGCCTTGGCCACGATAAGCTCACCCACGTAGTCCTTGTTTTTCGCATCGCCGAAGCCGTTTTCCCCCGGTTCCGGCGGCATCGTATCGCGGTGAATGAATATAATCGTGTCAGCGTCTTGCTCGATGGCGCCTGATTCACGAAGGTCTGATTGCTTTGGCCTAGCAATCTTCGACCCCCCTCGCTTCTCAACTTCACGATTGAGTTGGGACAACACGATAACGGGCACATTGAACTCCCGAGACATTATTTTGAATTCACGACTAAGCTCGGCGACCTCTTGCTCACGAGACGCGGCGAACTTGCCCCCCTTCTTTTCGATGCCTCGAAACAATTGAAGGTAGTCAACGATGACTAGGCCAACGTCCTCTTTGCTCCGCTGCAAGCGATAGCGGAGTTGTTGGACCATCGCCTTTATCTCGCCGAATGAGATGTTTGCATTATCGACGAAGAACAATCGAAGCATGCTCAATTGAGCAAGGTTCCGAGTAAGTTCGGCGACGTCCTTGGGTGTCCCCTTGAGTTCGGCGATGCTCCCGCCATCCACATCGAAGAATGCCGACATCTCGCGCAGGGCCAGTTCCGAGTTCGACATCTCTTTGGTAAAGAAGATGACGTTTTGCGGGATGCCGTCCAGCGTAGCAATTGATGCCTTTTCGGCGATGTTCATAGCTAACGCCGTTTTGCCAGTGCCGGGCCTCCCTGCAATGATGGTCAATGTCCCAGGCCTTAGGCGTCGAATCATGCCGTCAAGGCTAGGGAACCCCGTTGAAAGCGACGGCGGAGGCTTTTGGTCCTTCATGCGTTGTACGATGTCCGCCAATACGGCATTGGCTGCATCCTTGAGCAATACAGGTTCGCAATTCGATAATCGGCTACGCGTTTTTTCTGAAACGTCCTTCTCGAGTGAATCGAGGAATTCCGTGACGTCAACGATTCCGTTCTCGATTCGAGCCGATGCGGTGTCGAGGACTAGTCGCAATTGCCGCAAGTGCCACTTCTGGAAAACCGTCCTGCAGTAATCCAACAGCGCTTTTTGAGTGTAAACAGGTTGCTCGTTCAATATCTCGTGAAGGCCTAAAGAACCGCCTACTCCCGCGATATGCCCCATGTTGCGCAACTCGGACGCTACCGTGGTTGTATCGATATAGACTCCGCGTGCATTCAGTTGTTCGCATGCCTGATAGATTCTTCGGAACTTCCCACTGTAAAACTTGTCATGGCCTTGAATGATTGCATTGACGATGGTGAAGTCATCTTGACGCCAAAGAAGGCTACCAATGACCGACGATTCTGCGACTTCATCGAAGTGAGCCCTCACATCTTCCACGGCGACACCTACAGCTTTTTGAGTGCTTCAAGTAACAGTTCCGCGGCGGCAAGCCTCTCGGACTCTTCCGCGTCAATCTCTTCTTGAGTCTTCTTTGCCTTGGGAGCAGGCGGTGGCCTGTAAAGCGTCCTATCGCGGCATAAGTCGGCATAACCGGGGCGCCCTGCATTGAGCCACTTCAATAGACCTGCAGGCGCTAAGTTGTCGAAAAACTTATATTCGTCTTGGCTGATACACGATGCAAAGTCAACAGTCTGTTGACGTAGCCATTCGTCGCGCTTGGTCCAATCCGACAAGTCGTAGGGGCATAACTTGTCGATGACGTCATCGAGGGCATAGATTCCCTTGGGAGGCATCGCCCACGGCGTCTTCGTGACCGAGGCAATCGCCTGCTCGTAGATTGCGATATTCGCTCGGGATTCCTGCAGTCTTGTGGCCCTGTCGCGAATCTTGCGCGTTCCCGGAGGGACTGGTTTATCAACCACCGGGGGCGGCGTAGGAGGCTGGTAAAACTCGCCGTCAACTACTCGCGCTTTGGGCTTCTCGGGATAGGATTCTTCCCCTGGTTCATCGACGCTTTCTTTCACATCAAGAGTGACCTCCCCGACCGAGACCATCCCGGCCGGGGAGGGAACCAAAGGATGCACGGGAGACACGTCGATAGATGCAGTTGGGGCCGGTGTGAAATCATTGGGGTTGTTTTTTTCGGTCCCCTCGTTTGCCCGTAATCGCGTCTCTGAAGCGACTTCAACAACGGGATGGCCTTCGCCCTGTACCAAGGTCGGTTCGACGCTTATGGGTGCCGTAGCGTCGCCGCAATCGTCGCCCTCGGGTTCAGGCCACGGCAGGCGCTTCCCTACGTCCTCGGCGAGCGCTTCGAGGTAGGCAAGCGCCTTCACATGTTGGTCGCGCAACTCCTGCAACGACTGCGCGGCTTGCCGCTTGCGATGGGTCACCTCTCGCAACGGAACGAAGACCAAAACGAAGTTATCATCGTCGATTGTCTCCAAAACGCGCATCGACTCCCCGACCTCTCGTTGGCCAAGAAGCTGAAAAAGCAGTTCATCCGGCACATGCTGCTTTCGAATCCGTGGATGAATCGTCCCGGTAAACAGCAAAAAGCCGATTGATATCGCAACCTGACGTCGCAAGTCCTCCGGCCATTCCGGGTGCAACAAGGGGTTTTGCAGGCCTAGGACTCTTTCCGGTAGCGGCTTTTCTGGGCTTTTCTCCGGTTCTTTTTCTCGCAAAGAGTGTGTGGGGTTCTTTTCTCCCCGTGATTCTCCTCGCGCGCCTTCCAGGTCAGAAGAGAGAGAAGAACCCACCGGCTTTAGAGAGATTTCAGAAGAGAGATCAGAAGATCTAGATCTCTGACGCGCGCGGGTAGCACCGTCCGAACTTGGTGCAAGTTGGTTGATGTTGTGGTACGCTGTTGCTGGCTTATTGGACGATGGAAAGTTGAGCGCCGGTTGAGCGCCATCTGAGCTCCCTTGAGGGAAAGTTGAGCGCCGGTTGAGCGCCATCTGAGCTCCGTCAGTGGAAAGTTGAGCGCCAT